>Ga0160448_100088_pt1 | contig 52715 bp, 43 predicted proteins | sample HID1973M_E1MG_FD_108269 | JGI IMG/M metagenome (GOLD analysis project Ga0160448, IMG submission 108269) | Enriched mosquito-associated microbial communities from UW Madison campus, WI, USA - HID1973M_E1 MG | ecosystem: Host-associated > Arthropoda: Insects > Digestive system > Unclassified ...
AGCGACAGCTCCAGGCGGTCGGCTTCCTCGGCGTCGATGGTGAAGCCGATGCCGTAGGACTTGGCCAGCTGCGCCAGCTCCAGGATGCCCGGCGCCAGTTCACGCATGACCCGCGCGCGCTTGGCGTGCTCATAGCGCGGATGCAGCGCCGAGAGCTTGATCGAGATGCTGGGCGCGGCGAACACGTCGCTGAAGGGACCGGTGCGGCCAATGGCATGGATGGCCTTGCGATAGGCCTCCAGGTAGCGCGCGGCGTCCTTGCTGGTCAGCGCGCCTTCGCCGAGCATGTCGAAGGAATAGCGGTAGCTGGCGTTGTCGCCCTTGCGCGAGCGCGTCAGCGCCTCGTCGATGGTGCGACCCATGACGAACTGGTGACCCATGATGCGCATGGCCTGACGCACCGCCAGCCGCACCACCGGCTCACCGACCCGCCCGACCAGGCGCTTGAACGCGCCGGGCACGTCGTGGCGGGTCAGGTCGTTGAGGTTGACCAGCTTGCCGGTCAGCATCAGGCCCCAGGTGGAGGCATTGACCAGCACCGAATCGCTCTGGCCCAGGTGCTTTTCCCAGTCGGCATCGCCCAGCTTGTCGCGGATCAGCTTGTCGGCGGTCTCCTGGTCGGGAATGCGCAGCAGCGCCTCGGCCACGCACATCAGCAGCACGCCTTCCTCGCTGCCCAGGTCGTACTGGCGCATGAAGGCCTCGATCGCGCCCTGGTCCTGTGCGCGGGCACGCACCCGCTTGACCAGGTCCTCGGCCAGCAACTGGGCGCGGGCCTGCTCGTCGGCCGGCAAGCGGGCCTGGGCCAGCAGTTCGCGCACGTGTTCGCTCTCATCGCGCAGCCAGGCGGCGGTGATGGCGGCGCGCAGCGGGGCTGGCGTGGCCGGCAGCTCGGGCGAGATCAGGCCGCCAATGGCGTCGGCGGCGGGCAGGGAAGCGGACTGGGGCGTGGACATGGACCGCGGGACCAAAATGAAAGTCCGCTAGTTTAGGCCGCCCAGGCCAAGCCCGGTACCGTGGAACGCACCCTACGACAGCGTTTGGAGGCGCTCGCCGGTGTTTTTGCAGCTTGCGTCCGATCAATGAAACTTGCCGCAAAGTGTGGTGGCGGATAACATTTGCGGGTTTTCCGCGGCCTCGTTGCGCGGTTGGCAGCATGATCGAAGTGCTTCCGTCATTGCCGGACCTGGACGGCGCGCGGCTTAGGCTGCGGCCTCCACGGGCTTTGACGGCCCGTCAGTTCGTGGCCTTGTTCGCCGCGCTGGCGGGGGCGATGTGGCTGGTGGCCCTGCTGGGGTGGCTGGCTGGCAACGCCTACGCACCGGCCTTCGCTCTGCTGCATACCGGCATGGTGGCCGCGTCGTTGCGTTGGCTTTGGCGCAGCGGTGAGCGGGGTGAGGACATCACCATCGGTCCGGAGCTCGTGGCAGTGTGCCGCGACCCCGACGCCGGTCCGGTGTTCCAAGCCCATCCCTACTGGGTGCGCCTGCGCATCGAGGGGGAAGGTGAACGGATTTCGCTGGCTTCCAGTGGCAGGCAGGTCGAGGTGGGTAGCTTCCTCGGTCCAGCCGAACGCCGGCAGTTGGCGGACAAGTTGCAGGATTTACTGGCGGCCGCGTGCGGCCGCAACCGATGACGCATTTGGGGTCTAGGCAATGACGCAAGTGAATAAGCTTTTGAAGCGTTTGATCACCGCCTGCACGCTGCTGGCCATGCCAGTGCTGGGATGGGCGCAGCCGACGGACCCGCAGCCGTGGCAGCTGAACATGGGGCGGGGTGTCACCAGCTCCTCGCAGCACGCCTACGACGCGCACATGATCGCGTTGTGGGTCTGCGTGGTGATTGGCATCGCGGTGTTTGGCGCGATGTTCTACGCCATGTTCAAGTTCCGCAAATCCAAGGGTGCGGTGGCCGCGCAGTTCAGCCACAACACCACGGCCGAGATCATCTGGACCGTCATCCCGGTGGTGATCCTGGTGATCATGGCCTTCCCGGCGACCAAGAAGCTGATCGCCATGTACGACACCCGCGACTCCGAGATGACCGTCAAGGTCACCGGCTACCAGTGGATGTGGAAGTACGAATACCTGGGCGAGGACGTGGCTTTCACCAGCCGCCTGGGCAAGGGTTCGGACGCCTTCCGCCAGAGCGGCAAGGTCGCCAACGTCAAGGACAACCCGCACTACCTGCTCGAAGTGGACAACGAGCTGGTGCTGCCGGTGAACACCAAGATCCGTTTCGTGATCACCGCCGACGACGTCATCCACGCCTGGTGGGTGCCGGCGCTGGGCTGGAAGCAAGACGCCATCCCCGGCATCGTCAACGAGGCCTGGACCGACATCCAGACCCCGGGCGTGTACCGCGGCCAGTGCGCCGAACTGTGCGGCAAGGACCACGGCTTCATGCCGATCGTGGTGCGCGCGGTGAGCAAGGAAGATTTCCAGACCTGGTTGGCCAGCAAGAAGCCCGCTCCGGCGCCGGCTCCGGCCGCACCGGTGGAAGCGCCGGCTGTCCCGGCCACCGAGGCTGCGCCGGCTGATGCCGCGCCCGCCGCCGCAGGCGCCGCTCCGCAGGCCGCCCCTACCGATAAGTCCGCGCCGCAGGCGCAGGCTTAATCGTCCGCTCTAGCAAGAGAATACGAACATGGCACACACCGAAGTCGATCATCACGACGATCACCACGGTCACCAGCAGGGCTTCATTGAGCGGTGGTTCTTTTCCACGAACCACAAGGACATCGGTACGCTCTACCTGATTTTCAGCTTCATCATGTTCATCATCGGCGCGGCGATGTCGGTGGTGATTCGTCTTGAGCTGGCCGTCCCCGGCCTGCAGTTCGTCAGCCCCGAGTTCTTCAACCAGATGACCTCGGTGCACGCGCTGGTGATGATCTTCGGCGGCGTGATGCCGGCCTTTGTCGGCCTGGCCAACTGGATGATTCCGTTGCAGGTGGGCGCGCCGGACATGGCGCTGCCGCGCATGAACAACTGGTCCTTCTGGATCATGCCGTTCGCTTTCACCCTGCTGCTGGGCACGCTGTTCCTGCCGGGCGGCGCTCCGGCCGGTGGCTGGACGCTGTACCCGCCGCTGTCGCTGCAGGGCGGCGCCAACGTGGCCTTCACCATCTTCGCCATCCACATGATGGGCGTGAGCTCGATCATGGGCGCCATCAACATCATCGCCACCGTGCTCAACATGCGCGCGCCCGGCATTGATCTGTTGAAGATGCCGATCTTCTGCTGGACCTGGCTGATTACCGCGTTCCTGCTGATCGCGGTGATGCCGGTGCTGGCCGGTGCGGTGACCATGCTGCTGACCGACAAGTTCTTCGGCACCAGCTTCTTCAATGCCGCCGGCGGCGGTGACCCGGTGATGTACCAGCACATCTTCTGGTTCTTCGGTCACCCCGAGGTCTACATCATGATCCTGCCGGCGTTCGGCGTGGTCTCGGAAATCATCCCGACCTTCAGCCGCAAGCCGCTGTTCGGCTACCAGGCGATGGTCTACGCCACCGCCTCGATCGCGTTCCTGTCGTTCATCGTCTGGGCCCACCACATGTTCACCGTGGGCATGCCGCTGGGTGGCGAAATCTACTTCATGTTCGCGACCATGCTGATCGCCATCCCGACCGGCGTGAAGGTGTTCAACTGGGTCAGCACGATGTGGAAGGGCTCGCTGAGCTTTGAAACTCCGATGCTGTGGGCGGTGGGCTTCGTCATCCTGTTCACCATCGGCGGCTTCTCCGGCCTGATGCTGGCCATCGTGCCGGCCGACTTCCAGTACCACGACACCTACTTCGTAGTGGCGCACTTCCATTACGTGCTGGTGACCGGCGCGCTGTTCTCCATCATTGCCGCCACCTACTACTGGTGGCCCAAGTGGACCGGCCGCATGTACAACGAAACCGCCGGCAAGTTCCACTTCTGGTGGACGGTGGTGTTCGTCAACCTGCTGTTCTTCCCGCAGCACTTCCTGGGTCTGGCCGGCATGCCGCGTCGTATCCCGGACTACAACCCGGTGTTCGCAGACTGGAACCTGGTCAGCTCGATTGGTGCGTTCGGCATGTTCCTGACGCCCTTCATGATGGCCTTCATCCTATGGCGTTCGCTGCGCAGCGGCGAAAAGGCTCCGGCGCGCGCGTGGGAACACGCCCGTGGTCTGGAGTGGACCGTGCCCTCGCCGGCCCCGCACCACACCTTCAGCACCCCGCCGGTCATCAAGGATGGCGATCTGGCGCACGGCGACGTGACGCACTAAGCGTCGCCGCAGGTTGATCGATGAACGCCCCGATGCTCACGCCTGAAGAAGTCGCCCGCCGCCGCAAGGCGGTGGTGCGCACGGCGTGGGTGATGGGCGGCATCGCGCTGCTGATCTTCGTGTTGTTCGTCGGTCGCGCGGTGCTCAGCGCATGAGCGCGCCGGTGTCCAACTCGGCGGGTTTGTTCAAGCTGGTCGGCGTGGCACTGGCGGTGTTCGTGCTGACCTTCTCGCTGGTGCCGCTGTACCGCATCGCCTGCGAAAAGGTCTTTGGCGTGCGTCTGGAACAGGGCCCGGGCCAGGCCAAGCTCGAAGCGGCCAAGGCCAAGCGCACGGTCACCGTGCAGTTCGACGGCGGCGTCAACTCCAAGCTGCCCTGGGCTTTTCATCCCGAGCAGATGACCATGCAGGTGGTGCCGGGCGAGTTGTACGAAGCCAAGTACTTTGCCCGCAACGACAGCCAGCGCGCCATTGTCGGCAGCGCGGTGCCGTCGGTGGCGCCGGCCCGGGCTTCGGGCTACTTCACCAAGACCGAATGCTTCTGCTTCACCGCCCAGACTCTGCAGGCCGGTGAAGTGCGCGACATGCCGGTGCGCTTTATCGTCGATGCCAATCTGCCGGACGACGTAAAGACCATCACCTTGTCGTATACCTTCTACAAGAATGATGTCCTGACCGCCCGCCTCGACGGCGGCCAGGCCTCCACCGCGCCGCATGCGGCGCCCTGATTGAGCACAACGGAAGACTTCGCCATGGCCCACGCCTCGCCAGACGCCAACATTTATTTCGTGCCACACAGCAGCAAGTGGCCGATCGTGGGATCCGTGTCCCTGTTCGTGACCATGGTCGGCGTGGCCAGCTGGCTCAATGACTGGGCCTGGGGCCAGTGGATGTTCTACGCCGGCATCCTGATGCTGTGCGCCACCTTGTTCATGTGGTTTGGCGATGTGATCCGCGAGTCGATCAGCGGCCACTACAACAAGCAGGTGGACGTGTCCTTCCGCATGGGCATGGTCTGGTTCATCTTCTCGGAAGTGATGTTCTTCGGCGCCTTCTTCGGCGCGCTGTTCTACGCCCGCCAGTTCGCGTTGCCGTGGCTGGGCGGCGAAGGCGACGGCGTGATGACCAACTCGCTGCTGTGGGAAGGCTTCAACGCCGCCTGGCCGAGTTCCGGTCCGGGCCAGGTCGGTGGCCACTTCCAGACCATCCCGGCCTGGGGCCTGCCGCTGATCAACACCCTGATCCTGCTGACCTCGGGTCTGACCATCACCATCGCGCACCACGCGCTGAAGGCCGGTCACCGCAAGCAGCTGCTGATCTTCCTGGGCCTGACCGTGCTGCTGGGCTGCACCTTCCTGTTCTATCAGGCCGAGGAATACATCCACGCCTACAAGGAACTCAACCTCACCCTGGGTTCGGGCATCTACGGCTCCACCTTCTTCATGCTGACCGGCTTCCACGGTGCGCACGTCACCCTGGGCACGATCATGCTGGCAATCATCTGGCTGCGTTGCGCCAAGGGCCACTTCAGCAAGGACGAGCACTTCGGCTTTGAAGCCGTCGCCTGGTACTGGCACTTCGTTGACGTGGTGTGGCTGGGCCTGTTCCTGTTCGTCTACGTGCTGTAAGCGCGTCGGCCCGCGGCACACAAAAAAAGCGACGGCATGCCGTCGCTTTTTTCATCCGCGGTTCGCACCGCCAGCGTCCTACTTAACGGTGCGCGCTGCGCTCAGGCGCCGATGCCATGCGGCACAATCCAGCCCATCTTGATCGCCAGCACCACCAGCAGGATCAGGGCGATCGACAGGCCAATGCGCCGGGTCAGCGCGTTCACGGTACGCTTGCTCTGGCCTTTGTCGACCAGCAGGTAGTACAGGCCCGCACCGAGGTTCCAGATGATGAGGATCAGAAACCCGATTACCACCAGGGTCTTCAACGAGTCGTTCATGAGAGCCTCTAAGGCACGCCATAGCTGTAAGTGCCCCATTATCGCAGCCTCGCGGGCGCGCGCGTGAGCCGCAATCGTCGCATGCCGCTGTGGCTGGGCTGGCTGCTGGCCGGCGCGGTGATCGCGCTGTTCTGTTCGCTCGGCAGCTGGCAGTTGGGCCGCGCCAAGCAGAAGGAAGCCATGCTGGCCGATGCGCAGCGGATCCTGGCCGAGCGCCGCGCGGTGCCGCTCAGCGAGCGCGCGCTGCCTGCGCGGGCGCGTGACTACAGCTGGACCCAGGGCCACGGTCGTTATCTGGATGCCCCGGCGGTGCTGCTGGACAACCAGAACCACCAGGGCCGCACGGGCGTACGCGTGCTGCGCCTGTTCCAGCCCGACGATGGTGCCGCGCCGATGCTGGTCGACCTGGGCTGGTTGCCGCTGCCCGGCAATCGCCAACTGCCCACGCTGTCCTTGGCCACCGGCGAAGCCGAGCTGCGTGGCCTGCTGGCGCCGCCGCCGTCCGAAGGCATGGCCCGCGCCTACGCCAGCCGCCAGCCCAATGGCGAAATCCTGACCACCGCGCTGGACGCGCCCGAGCTGCCGCAGCTGCTGGGCGTGACCACGCTGTCGCCGCGCCTGCTCAAGCTGGATCCGGCCCTGCCCGGCGGCTACACGCGCGATTTGGACATCCTGCCCAACACCCTGCCGCCCGAACGCCATCTGGGTTATGCGGTGCAATGGTTCGGCCTGGCGCTGGCGGTGTTCATCACCGCGCTGGTGGTCAGTCTGCGTGGGCGCGGCCGGCGCGGGCGGGATGCGGCCAGCCATGAGAAAATGCCACGATGACCTCGACTTCCCCCGATGCCGCCCGCACCCGCGGACGCTGGATCCTTGTTGGCCTGTTCGCCCTGTTCTTCGGCACCGTGTTCGGTGCCGGCGTGCTGCGCTTTGCCGGCTGGCAACCCACTGGCCACAAGAACAGCGGACAGATGCTGCAGCCTGCGATTGATGCGCGTGACGTCACTCCGCATCTGCTCGCTGGTGGCGACTACGCCTGGAACCCCGGCGAGCGCATCTGGCGCATCGCGGTGGTCGCGCCGACTGATTGCGGCCAGGCCTGCACCAAGCTCGCTTACGACCTGGACAAGGTCTGGCGTTTGTTCGGCCATCGCGCCGACAAGGTGGAAATTCTCTGGATCGGGCCGCTACCGGCCAATGCGCCCGTCACCGAGTCGCGCCGCTTGATCCAGGACAGCCCCGAACTGCTGGCCAAGCTGCCGGGCAACGCCGATCCCAAGGGCGTGCCGGTTTACGTGATCGATCCGAATGGCTTCGTCATCCTGCGCTACGCCCCGGGCTTTGATGCCGGTGGTCTGTACAAGGATGTGTCGAAGCTTTTGAAGTTGATGTAAGGACGTCCCGAAATGAATGCTGTCGCCCGCCCCGTGTTGTATCGCCATTTCCATCGCATCGCCTGGCTGGCGGCGACACTTGCGCTGTGCGTGATCGTGTTCGGTGCGTTCGTGCGTCTGTCCAATGCCGGCTTGAGCTGTCCGGACTGGCCTACCTGCTATGGCCGCGCCACCTGGCCGCAGGGCACGCACGAGGTGGTGGATCACGCCGCCAGCGCGATTCGCCCGTTCGAAACGCACAAGGCCTGGCGCGAGCAAGTCCACCGCCATGCCGCCGCCACGCTGGGTACGCTGGTGTTGATCCTGTCGCTGCTGGCCGCGCGCCGTCGCCGCTTTGGCCTGGCCACGGTGCTGAGCGCATCGGCCTTGGTCGCGGCAGCGATACCGCTGTACATGCATGGCGAACATACCGCCGCCTCGGTGTTGGCGATCATCGGTGAGGTGATCCTGCTCGGCGCCGCTTGGCGCTGGTCCAACGTGGATCTGGCGCGCGTGTCCGCGCTGACGCTGGCGGTGATCATCTTCCAGGCCTTGCTGGGCATGTGGACGGTGACGTGGCTGCTCAAACCGATCGTCGTCATGGGCCATCTGGTCGGCGGCCTGACCACCTTCTCGCTGCTGATCTGGATGGCCTGGCGCGCCACCGATCGCCCGATCACCCTGGCGGGTGCGCGCACGTTGCGGCGATGGGTGATCGTGGGCCTGATCTTGCTCGGCATCCAGATCGCACTGGGCGGCTGGGTCAGCGCCAACTACGCCGCCGTGGCCTGCGGTCTGGATTTCCCCAAGTGCGTAGGTCGCTGGTGGCCGCCGACTGATTTCCGCGAAGGCTTTGTGCTCTGGCGCGGCATCGGCGTGGATTACGAGGGCGGCGTGCTCGATGGCGCCTCGCGCATCGCCATCCAGATGACCCACCGCATCATGGCGGTGATCGTTGCCTGCTACTTGCTGGTGTTGTCGTGGCGCTTGCTGCGTACGCCCGGCATGCGCGGCTGGGCGGTGACGGTGCTGGTGCTGATCCTGGGCCAGTTCACCCTGGGCATCCTCAACGTCAAGTTGAACCTGCCGCTGCACGTGGCGGTGGCGCACAACGCCGGCGCGGCGCTGCTGTTGTTCACCCTGGTCTCGCTGACCGCACGCCTGCGATCACCGGAATGAGCCTTGCCCTGCGCCAATACTGGTCGCTGACCAAGCCGCGCGTGGTCGCGCTGATCGTGTTCACCGCGATCGTCGGCATGTTCCTGGCCATCGACGGCTTGCCTACTGCAGAAGAAACGTTGCGCGGCGGCCTGGGCTTCCTCGGCATCTGGCTGGCCGCAGCCAGCGCGGCGGCAATCAACCAGCTGCTGGATGCGCGCATCGATGCCAAGATGGCGCGCACCTCCTGGCGTCCGCTGGTGGTGGGCGAGCTCAAGCCGTGGCAGGCGCTGGTGTTTGCGCTGCTGCTGGCGGCGCTGTCGATGACCATCCTGGTGGTGTGGGTCAACCTGATGACCGCGCTGCTGACCTTCGCCTCGCTGATTGGCTATGCGGTGGTCTATACCGTGTACCTCAAGCGCGCCACGCCGCAGAACATCGTTATCGGCGGCATTGCCGGCGCGGCGCCGCCGCTGCTGGGCTGGTCGACCATGACCGGCATGCGCGGTGATTGGGATTGGGCGCATGCACTGCTGCTGGTGCTGATTATCTTTGTGTGGACGCCGCCGCATTTCTGGGCGCTGGCGATCTTCCGACGCGAAGACTACGCACGCGCGCTGGTGCCGATGCTGCCCGTGACCCACGGCGTGACCTACACACGCTGGCAGATCCTGTTCTACACCGTGCTGCTGGTTGAGGTCAGCGTGCTGCCGGTGATCTTCGGCATGAGCGGCTTGTTCTACCTGGGCGGCGCGCTGGTGCTGGGGCTGGTGTTCCTGTGGTACGCCTGGCGCTTGCTGGATCCGCCGGATGAGTTGTTCCCGATGAAGGTGTTCAACTACTCCATCGTCTATCTGATGGCGATGTTCGCCTTCCTGCTGGTGGATCACTGGATCTGACGCGAGGGGCTGAGCCCTGTGCAAGACAGGACCCAGCCCTTGGGTTTGCCGCCATCAAGCGGCCAGTGGTTCTTCCGATTCCTCCAATGCTTGCGACATCTGGCTGCTGAGCAGGTGCAGGCAACTGCTCCATTGTTCCGGCGCGATGATCGGGTCATCGTCGCGAGCCAGCGTCAGCAGATAGAGCAGGTGCAGGGTTTCCTGCACGGTCCAGAGCTTGTCACGTGGCGACTCCTTGCTGGGGCCAGCCGCCGGCGGAAACGGCGGCAGGAAGTGGAAGTTGCCTGCGGTGGAAGCCTGGGGCGTGGTGCTTGTAGGATTGATGCTAGCCATGATCGGTACTCTCTTTACTGGTTGTGGTTAGCGGGCCGTTTGAGTCTTCAGCTCAGACGGTCCGCGCTTTTTGTCCTGCAGCTGGGGAATGGAGCGGGGCGCTGCGGGACGGGGATGCCCTGTAGCAAAACCTAAAACGTGTTGCGGGCAAATGCACCTATATCGACGCGCGATTCTTGTAAGAAGAGAGCGTTTGTGAGCGTAGGAAAAGCCTGACTCAGCTTGACAAGAGGCGCTGGCAGCGTCGACCCTTCGCACCGGGGATGTCGCGCCATGCGCGGCTCAATGGAAAAGTTCCAGGGAATCCGGCCCAGGCCGGGGGAGCAAGGATGCGTTTGCCACGGGCCGTTGCGGCTTACCTAACTACTCAAAACCAGCCTGCGACATCTCGTCGCCTGGGGCTGATTGCACGTGCGCGCTTGCACGGTACGTGTGACATGACTGCACGCGTTCACCACGCGGCATCAAACAAAGGAAATGGAATGTCGCCACTGATGAACAATGGACTCTTGTCTGCCGTGCTGACGGCATTGCTTCTTGCGCCGGGTATGGCCGATGCGCAAGTTCGCAAAGAACTGCACGAGGAGTACTCCAAGCAAATCACCACCGCCGAGACCATTGGCGCGCTGGGCAATGATTTGTTCGGCGAGCAGGTGAACTTCTACACGGGCAGCACCTCATTCACCGTCACTGATGTCAGCTTGCGCGGCAACAATGCATTGCCGGTGGAAGTGCGCCGCAGTTTCAAGGTCGAACAGCGCGACAGCCTGTACTCGCAAGGACTGTTCGGCGATTGGGAGCTGGACGTTCCCTACTTGTACGGTACTTTTGCGCGCGCCCAGGGCGGCTCCGGTGGCTGGCAAGTCAAGACGCCCACACCCAACGCGCGCTGCTCGGTGGGCGTGAACTCTGCCGCGCCGCCGGATGCGGAGGCCTCAGGCTCGGGCTATGGCAACTACTTCGAGGCCGAGGAATTCTGGGCTGGCAACTTCCTGCATTTGCCCGAGGGCGGTGACCAGGAAATGCTGACGGTCACCAGCGCCAATCCCAACAAGCCCACCGATGGCGCCACCTACTACTGGACCACTGCCAATCACTGGTATTTCTCGTGCGTGGCCACGACGACCAATGGTGTGGTGAGCGAGACCTTCCTGGCACGCGGGCCGGATGGCACGACCTACAACTTCAATCGAATGGTGACCCGTACTGCACCACAGAGCATGCGACGTATCTACAGCGCGACCTTGGCACGTGACGCGGGCAGTGCAGTGCAGGACGGCGGCATCATTGTGCAGCCAATGGCAGCGCAGGAACTGATCTTGAATCGGCAAGAGGTTCGCTTCCTTCCCAGCCGGGTGACCGACCGATTTGGCAATTGGGTGGATTACACCTACGACACCACCGCGCCCAGCCGCATCACGCGCATCAGTTCCAGCGATGGACGCCAGATTGACCTGGCCTACAACCCCAACGGGCAAATTGCGACGGTGACCGCCGATGGTCGCACTTGGACGTACACCTACGTTACTGACGTCACCGGCACCGCGCTCACCACGGTCACGCTGCCAGACACCAGCAAGTGGAGCTACAGCCTGGCAGGACTGCGCACGCCGGTGGTCTCTTACGCCATCGAGTCCACCACCTGCGAGTCGGCCGGTGACCTGGCCGGTTCGGGTGGTACCGGCACCTTGACCCATCCTTCCGGCGCGGTGGGCACCTTTGTGCTGGACTGGGTGCGGCATGGCCGTTCGTATGTGCCCAATTCCTGTGTCATGGGCAGCGGGGGACGTGTGCTCTACGCCATCATTCCGCAGACTTTCGACGTGCTCAGCCTGGTCAGCAAGCAAATCAGCGGCCCGGGTATTCCCACAGCCACGTGGAGCTACAGCTACAGCGCTGCCGTGGGTAGTTGGGCGGAGAATTGCCCCACGTCCACCAGTTGCGCACGCACCAAGACCGTTACCATCACCGGTCCGGATGATTGGCAACGCATGACCTTCGGCACCAAGTTGTTCGAAGACGAAGGCAAGCTGCTCAAGACCGAGCGTGGCGGCAGCGCCAGCAACATCCTGCGCGTGGACGAGACCACCTATCAAACCACCGTGGCCGGGCAAATCTATCCGGCCTTGCTGGGGCAAAGCCCCAACGGGCGGGGTGATGGCATGTCGCAGTATTTGATGCCAGAGCGCAAGCGCATCACTCGTCAACAAGGGCGCACGTTCACCTGGGACGTGCCAGCGGCATGCGCCCCCAATGGTGCCACCGGCACGCAGTGGTGCTTTGACCGCTTTGGTCGACCGACCAAGGTCGTCAAATCCAGCGCGCCCGCGCCGTGAACAAGGAAGTGACCATGAAGAGCAAATTCAAGACGACCTTGCTGAGCGCGCTGGTGCTGGCTCTGGGGGTGCCCCTGGCTGCCCAGGCCCAAACCTACGCCAAGACCGAGACCATCAAGTACGCCGACGACACCAACTTGTGGGTGTTGGGACAGGTGGAACAGACCTGGACCGATGGCGAGCAGACCTCGCGCACGGTGTATGGCTGGAAGGCCATGCCGACGCAGGTGTACGGCTTTGCCGACCAATTGAAGCAGACCATCGACTACGACCGCACCTCACTGGTGGACACCGGTCAGCTCGGCACGGTCAAAACGGTGGCCGATGGCCGCAACAACGTCACGACGGTAACGAACTGGAAGCGTGGCATCCCGCAGAACATCGCGTTTGCCGACACTCGTTACTTGACCGCCAGCGTCAACAACAACGGCTGGTTGGATTGGGTGGAGGACGAGAACCGCTCCCGCACGTGCTACAGCTACGACACGATGGGCCGGCTGGCCAGCGTGACCTATCCCAAAGAGGATGGAGTCACGGGCGTGTGCGCCATCAACAGTCCGTGGGCGCAGACCACGCAGAGCTTTGCGCCCAGCGCCATTGGCCGCTATGGCTTGCCGGCAGGGTACTGGATTCAAATCGTCGACACCGGCAAGGGCCGCAAGGTCCGTCACTTCGACGCGCTGTGGCGTCCGGTGCTGGAAGAGCAGTTTGACAACACCGACAATCCCACCGCCTTGGCTACGCGCAGCATGGTGGTCAAGCGCTATGACGCGGCGGGGCAGCTGGCGTTCCAGTCTTACCCGGTGGCTAGCCTCACCACCATCAGCGACGCGTCGTTGAAAGGCGTGTGGACCGACTACGACGCGCTCGGCCGGGTGACCTCCAGCACCCAAGACAGCGAGTTGGACCTGCTGCCCACCGTCACCGAGTACCTGTCCGGCTTCAAGGTCAAAGTCACCAGCCCCAAGTTGCAAAGCACCACCACCAGTTTCATGGCCTTTGACGAGCCCACGCTGGACTGGCCGGTGTTGATGGAGCACCCGGAGTCCACTTACACCCACATCAGCCGCGACCTGTACGGCAAGCCGACGAAGATTCGTCGCAGCAACAGCGTCAGCACCACCGGCGGCACGCTGGCGGTGGACCGCACCTACAGCTACAACAGCAAGCAGGAGCTGTGCGCCTCCACCGAACCGGAGACTGGCACCACACTGATGGGCTATGACGCGGCCGGTAACCTGAGCTGGTCGGCGGCAGGCCTGGCCGCAGGCACCGCCTGTGATGCCACCGGCACCAGCGCCGCCGTGGTGGCGCGCAAGGCCGCGCGCACGTATGACGCCCGCAACCGCCTGAGCACGCTGAGCTTCCCCGATGGCCTGGGCAACCAGCTCTGGACCTACACGGCCAATGGCAAGCCGGGCGTACTGACCGCCTATAACGCGGCCAGCAATGGCGAACCGGTGGTCACAACCTACACCTATAACCGGCGTGGCTTGCTGACATTCGAGCGTCTGGTCAACTCGATGCTCGACTGGCCGTACGAGTACAAATACAACGCCAACGGCCACCTGGCCAGCAACGACTGGCACGGCATCAGCGTGGCCTATGCGCCGAATCAGCTGGGCCAGCCAACCCAAGCCGGCCCCTACGCGACCAACGTGCAGTACTTCCCCAATGGCGCGGTCAAGCAGTTCACCTACGGCAACGGCATCGTCCACACCCTGACCCAGAACGCCCGCCAGCTGCCGGCGCGCAGCGTGGATGGCAGCGTGCTGGACTTGGCTTATGTCTACGACAAGAACGCCAACGTGGCCAGCATCACCGATGCCACGACTGGTGCGCGCCAGTCGCGGACGATGACCTACGACAACCTGGACCGACTGACTCAGGCCGTGGGCGCCAGCTTCGGCACGGCCGACTACGGCTACAACGTGCTGGATGACATCATCCGGCTCAAGGTCACCGGCGGTAACAAGCCACGCGACCACATCTACAACTACGACGTCACCACCCGCCGATTGGGCAGCATCACCAACTGGGTGGGCGGCGCCACCGTGGTGGGCCTGAGCTATGACGTGCAGGGCAACCTGGACAACAAGAACGGCGTAGACCACAACTTCGACTACGGCAATCGCCTGCGCGATGTAGTGGGCAAGGGCAGCTACATGTATGACGCCCACGGTCGTCGCGTGCGCGACACGGTCAACGGCGTGGCCGCGCACAGCCAGTACCTGATGAGCGGCCAGCTGGCGTTCTCCACCGACTCACGCACAGGCAAGGTGCGCGAGCATATCTACCTGGGCGATGACCCGGTGGCCATCCGCGAGCGCGATGCGCCAACCAATGTCTACACCTACCGCTACCTGCACACCGATGGCCTGGGCTCGGCGCTGGTGGAGACCGATGCCACGCAGACCGTTTTGGAGCGCAGCGAGTACGAGCCGTATGGGGCGCTGACCAATCGGGCGGAGAAGGATGATGTGGGGTACACCGGGCACCGGCAGGATGCGAGTACCGGGCTGACGTATATGCAGCAGCGGTACTATGACTCGCAGGTGGGGATGTTCCTGAGCAGCGACCCCGTTACAGCTTATTCCGGATCTTTAGGCCAGTTTCATCGATACAGGTATGCAAACAACAACCCATTTACTTTCCGAGATGCCGATGGCCGGGAAATCAAGATCGAAGGCGACGAAGATTACGTGCGAGCCGTCCGAGCGCGCGTCAATCAAGTTGCGGCGGCACATCCAGAGTTGGCAAGACGGTTGCTTGCCATGGACGGTGCGCAACAAATACACCGAATAGTCAGCTCGACCAGCAACCCAGACGGTTCAAATGGACCTGCCAATGTCGGAGAAGGCGGTTCGCTAGATGACGAAGGTCCTAATGGCAGAGGGACAGGTTCGGTCACCTATTTTGATCCTGACCAGAGCCTTGAGATAGGCGGCGTCCTGAGTGGACCAGGTGAAATTCTGTCGCACGAACTGACAGGACATGGGTACGACAAAAGCCAAGGAAAAATTGATAGGTCAGTGAACCCAGAAACGGGGAAGAAACGGAGCGAAGAGAGTGCGATAGAAGCCGAAATGCTATACCGAGAAGGAACCAAAAACCCATTGCCTCCCAGCCCTCCGCCGCCACCGCCGCCACCGCCGCCGAAAATAGAAAACCAAAACTAGAAGAGAAGAGAGAAAAATGACCAAATCGGCAATTTTACTCGGCGCAGTTCTAGCAGTTTCGACGATTATGGGATGTTCGATTCCGCCCCGCGGAATTGTTAGTGCCTCAAATCGTCCTACGGTTCCATTGGTGACGGACTGGTCGCATAGTCCGCTCAGAGGCGAACTATTAACTCGGGAGATGCTCGATCCAAAGTTGGTCGCTTTCGCGGTGGATGATGCAAAGGCGACTCTGGGAAAGAATGTCTCCTTCTACAAGGCACTACGCGCGGATGACGGAACGATCCGGTACGTATTCGAGATAGAACGGACGGATGATAGTTTTCTTGTGTACGAGAAAAATTTATCGACGAAAGAATTTTCAAGGAAGTACCTGCACAACCAACTTCACCTCTAATAGTTAGAGGAAAGTCTGGCAGTGTCGCGTTGTTGGTTGGCTTGTTTCAACTTGCTAGAGAAGCTGTCTGATTCCGCCACTAGTTACGTTCGGAGAGTGGGAATAGACCCGGACAAGTTTGCGAGCAGACGAACAATCATGTTCCTGCCAAGAAATCTTCTCGAACAAAGTCATCTTCGTATCCTTGCTGCAGTAGCACGGTTCATCAGCTAAGCGTCACCGAGCGTCCTATGCCATTGCCGTGCTCAGGGCGCGGCAAAGCCTGCAACCGCTCGTGATCTGGTGGCTGCCCCACATGAGCGCGTTGCTATGCATTAACCTGATGAAAACACCCAAAGCGCCTGAAGCCACGCGCAAGGGATAAGGGCGGCATATCCATGGGGACGTCTCCCCGCTAGCGCAGTCGGCAAAATGCGTGCCGGCCTCCAAGTCTGGAGCGCGATGCCACTTCTGCCTTTTTCATGCCCCTCACCATGCGCCGCATGATGAAGGGCGTCAGTCGCTTTAGCCCTCTCGCAACCTGGCCATCACTTCAACAAGTGCTGCTGCCAAAACACCACCGAAGCCGCACCGAAGTAATCGCTGTTGGATTTCTTCTGGAAACCATGGCCCTCGTCTGAGAACTCCAGGTACCACACCGGCTGGCCGTTGCTGCGCACCGCTTTCACGATCTGCTCGGCTTCGGTGTACGGCACGCGCGGGTCGTTGCGGCCCTGCGCCACGAACAGCGGCGAGGTGATGCGCTTGGCGCCGTTGAGTGGGGAGATCTTCTCGAAGTGAGCGGCCATCTCCGGATCACGCTCGTCGCCATACTCGGCGCGGCGCAGATCGCGGCGGTAGCTCTCGGTGTTCTTCAGGAAGGTGCCGAAGTGCGAGATGCCGACGATGTCGATGCCGGCGCGGATGCGATCGCTGTAGTGCATCAGCGAGGCCAGCACCATGTAGCCGCCGTAGCTGCCGCCCATCACGCCGACGCGCTTGGCATCCAGCTCTGGCTGCTTGGCGATCCAGTCCAGCAAGGCACCGATGTCCTTGACCGAATCCTCGCGCTTGAAGCCATTGTCCATCTGCACGTAGGTCTTGCCGTAGCCGGTGGAGCCGCGCACGTTGGGCACCAGCACCGCAACGCCCAGTTCGTTGACCAGGAATTGCGTGGTGGCGTTGAAGGTGGGCAGGGACTGGCCTTCCGGGCCGCCGTGGATGCTGATGATCACCGGCGTCTTGCCACCGGCGGCCGGCTTGCGTGGCTGGTAGTAGAACGCGGGGATGGTGCGCGGCTTGCCGTCCACTTCGTCAAAGGTGGGATAGCGGACCAGCGTGGGCGCGACGAAGGTGGACGAATCCAAGCCGCCCACTTCACTGCGCGTCCAACGGGTCAGCGTGTTGGCCTGCAGATCGATCACCTGCACATCGCTGGGTGAGGTGGCCGTGTTGAGGGTCACCGCCAGCTTGCCGCCATCGGGCGAGAAGCCCAGGCCGCCGACCACGCCCACCGGCAATGCCGGCACCGCCTGCTCCTGCAGCGACGGCCAGGCCAGCACATGCAGCTTGTCGATGCCGTCCTCGTTGCTGACGTAGGCCACGCGCTTGCCGTCGCGCGAGACCTCCAGCGCATCCACATCCCAGGGGATAAGACCGCTGATCAGCTTGAGCTCACCGGTGGCCGGGTTGTGGTAACGCAGCGTGCGGAATTCCTGCGCCTGGCCTTTCACCGGCTCGTCGGAGACAAACAGCACGCTCTTGCCGCCGTCGACATAGCGGAACTCGCCGAACGAAGCCTTGCCGCCGTCCACGGGGAACAGCTTGAGCTTGCCGGTAGCCAGATCCACTTCACCCGGATACGCCTCGTTGACCGAGACGTACTGGATCACGAGCAGCTTCTTGCCGTCCGGCGAAAAATCCACCGCATTCCATTGACCACCGTTGGTGACCAATGCACGCGCCTTGCGGGTGGCCAGGTCCATCAACCAGACATCGCTGTCTTTGCCATTGCGCGCGGTGCTGGTGAAAGCCAGCTGGCGGCCATCATGCGAGAACAAGGGATCGCTGTTGCGCGACTTGCCATCGGTGAGCAGGGTGCTCTGGCGCGACTTCAGATCGAACCAGTACAGCTGCCAGAACTCATTGCCACCCTTGTCCTTGCCGAACACAAAGCCATCGCTGCCGCTGCCGGCCGGCGCCACTTGCAGGCTGCTGAGCGGTTCGGGATAGAAGGTCAGCTGCTCGCGCATGCCCAGCGGTTGGCAGACGCGATGCGCCTGCGCGGTCTCGGCAAAGCGGGTGCCGATCAGCACGCAGCCGTCCTGGGTCCAGCCGGCGAACAACGCGCCACGGGTGTTCTGGTAGCGGTTGAGCTGCTCGATCAACGTGCCTGGAATCGCCGGCACGTATTCGGTGGTGCGATTGCCGACTTGTTCGCGCGCCGGTGCGGACGTTGAAGCAGCGGCGGCGTTGGTCTGTGCTTGCGCAGCGTGGGACAGCAGGCTCAGGCCGCAGGCCAGGGCAAGCAGGGCGGAACGATGCAGCATCGTGGAGACTCCCCGTTTCGAATCGAAGCCGGAGAGTAACCGACCTGTCCGCCGCAGGGATGTGCCGCGCCGCTCAGGGCTGCAGCTGCTTCTCCACCACCGGGGTCAGCGACTTCATGCCGGCCTGTTTGCCCAGCTCCAACGCCTGCTCGCGGCTGGCGCCTTCTTCCTGCTGCGCCATCAGTGCCAACAGCGCGCCAACGCGATTGCCGGAGGCGCAGTGCAGCAGCACGTTGTTGCCGCCACTGGCCAGAAGTTGCTTGAGGCGCGCGGCATTGGCCGGGGTCAGATCCTCGGCGCCGTTGATGGGCAGGGTTTCGTAACGCAGACCCAAGCCTTGTGCGACGGCCGCTTCGTCATAGCCGCGGTCTTCGCCTTCGCCGCGCAGATCAATCACGGTCTTGACGCCTTGCTTGGCGAACTCGCCCAGCTCGGCTTCAGTGGGTTGCCCGCCGGTATGCAGGCCGGGACGCGGCTCGGGGAATTCGCCGGCCCAGGCGGGCGTGACCGCCAGCAACAGACTCAGGGCGAAAGCGCGGATGCGGAATGGCGTGACCATGGCGATCTCCTTCAGTGATCGACGAGCGCCTGGAACAGCGCACGTAGTTCGTACTTGTCGGCTTCGTCCAGGCCCACGTCGCGTTGCTTGGCCTGCAGTTCTTCAATACGTTGCTGCAACAACTGCTTCTCCATCTGCCGCAGCGAATCCAGGAACTCGGTGCGCCAGGTGGCTTCGTCACCGGGCAGTTCCTGCATGGCCAGCTTCTGCAACGCGGCCTGCTCGTCGCGCTCGGCGAAATGCTCTAGTAGCACACCGGTGGTGATGTCCGGGCGTACATGCACGATGTCGATCAGCTCGGTCAGCAATTCCACGCCCGGTTGGCGCAGTCCGGCGAAGACGTAGGGCGGCTCTACCGCCAAGGCCATCGCCGGCTGGTGCAGCAAGCGGATGATCGCGCTGCGCACCAGGCTGATCTTGTTGTGGCCGGCGGCAGCCGGGCGGCGCGCACTGGTGCTGGCACGGGTGGGCGGCGGCGCGGGATTGGCCGCGCCCACGCCGGTGATCTCGGCCAGGCGCTGGCGCATCAGATCGGCAAAGGCGCCGTCGGGAATCTGCGCCAACAGCGGCTTGGCACGTTCGGCCAGACGCGCCTTGCCATCCAAGGTGTTGAGCTTGATGTCCTTGCCCAGCTCATTGAAGAAGAACTCCGACAAAGGCGTGGCCTGCTGCAGGCGCGCATCCACACCGGCGGCGCCTTCCTGGCGCACGATGGTGTCCGGATCCTCGCCATCGGGCAGGAACAGGAAGTAGGCCTGGCGGCCGTCTTTCATACGCGGCAGCACCGACTCCAGCGCGCGCCAGCCGGCACGTTGGCCGGCGGCGTCGCCGTCAAAGCAGAAGTACACATCGGCGGCGTTGCGAAACAGCAGCTCGGCATGTTCGGGCGTGGTCGCCGTGCCCAGCGTGGCCACCGCCTGCTTGACCCCGAACTGGAACAGCGAGACCACGTCCATATAGCCCTCGACCACAATCAGTCGCGGGATTTTCTGGTTGGCCTGGCGCACCTGCCATAGGCCGTACAACTCGCGGCCCTTGTGAAATAGCGCGGTCTCGGGCGAGTTGAGGTATTTGGGGCCGTCGTCCTTCTGCAGCACGCGACCGCCAAAGGCGATCACCCGGCCGCGCCGATCATGGATCGGGAACATCACCCGGTCGCGGAATTTGTCGTAGGTGTGGCCGCGATCATTCTTCGACAGCATGCCGGCGCGATCCAGCAACTTCAGCCGGCGCTCGTCGCTGCCCAGCGCATCCTTGAGTGCGGAGAAGCCCTCCGGCGCGTAGCCGATCAGGAACTGCGCGCGCGTTTCCGCATCCACGCCGCGCCCATCCAGATAGCTGCGCGCCTTTTCGCTGCCCTCGAGCTGGCGCTGGAAAAAGCGCGCCGATGCTTCGAGTGCGCTGAACAGATCGCGGGTGTCGTTGTTCTCGTTGCGCTGCTGGGTTTCTCGCGGCACTTCCATGCCGTTGCGGCGCGCGAGTTCCTCGACCGCATCCAAGAATTCCAGGCGGTCGTAGTTCATCAGGAACGACAGCGCGGTGCCATGCGCGCCGCAGCCAAAGCAGTGATAGAACTGCTTGGTCGGCGAGACCGTAAACGAGGGCGAGCGTTCGTCGTGGAAGGGGCAGCAGGCCGAGTACTCCTTGCCCTGCCGCTTGAGCGGCACGCGCGCACCGACCACCTCGACGATATCCGTCCGGGCGAGCAGTTCGTCGATGAAGGCGTCAGGGATGCGGGCCATGGCCGACTAGGATGCCATGCCGGGCCGTCGCGGTCAGGCTGGCGGTGGTGGCGCGGCCTCGCGCCGCAGCTTGCGCCGGGCCTGCCAGCGTTCGTCGATGACCGCCGTCAGCAGCGCACCGGTAAAGAACACCACGGTGGCGTAGTACATCCACACCAGCAGGATCACCAAGGTGCCCATCGAGCCGTAGGCGCTGCCTGGCGCGGCCTGGGCAATGTACAGCCCAATCAGCCAGCGTCCGGCCACAAACATCGCCGAGGTCAGCAGCGCGCCCAGGAACGCCTGCCGCCAGACCACACGGCGGTCGGGCAGGTAGTGATAGAGCAGGGCAAAGGCGAAGATGTACAAGGTCAGCGAGGCGGTATTGCCCAGTGCTGGCAGCAGCGAGGGCACGCGCGCGAACACCACCTGCAAGGCGGTGTTGAGGGTCATCGACACCAGCAACAAGAAGCCCAGCGCCAGCACCACGCCGAAGGAAAAAATCCGCTTGCGCAGCCAGGCGCCAACGCCATCCAGGCGCTCGACTTCGGTGCGGAAAATCATGTTGAGCGCAGCCTGCAACTGACTGAACACCGCAGTGGCGCCGATGAACAACAGCAGGGTGCTCCAAAGCCCGGCAATCGAGCCGATGCTGGGGCGGTTCTTGGCGTTCTGCACAATGGTCTCGGCAATCGTGGCGGCCTCGCGGCCGGCCAACTCGGCGACCTGGCGCATCAGCGCGTCCTGCGCGCTGGGATACAGCGCGGTGGTCAGCCAGAGCAGCAACACCAGCAGCGGCGCGAGCGAGAGCAGCGCGTAGAAGGCCAGCGCCGCCGCCTGCGCCATCACATCGATTTCGATGAAGCGCTGGATCAGTGCCGCCGGCAGGCTGCGCTGCAGGCGTTGGGACCAATGGAGCAGGCGATCACGCACGCTGTGCGGCTTCATCCGTACATCGACTCGGAATGAGACAGGACCAGCTTGCCAGAGCGTTGTCGTCGCTCCGTGAGGGCGCGCTGTGACGCGGCAGGGATCAAAGCGTCAGTCGTCGCTGCGCGCCAGCGCCTGCAAGGCCTCACCGCTCAGACGCTGCACGGTCCATTCGTCCTGGCCCACTGCGCCCAGGCGGCGATAGAAGCCAATGGCCGGCTCGTTCCAGTCCAGCACCGACCATTCAAAGCGACCATAGCCGCGCGCCACCGCCAGCTGCGCCAGATGCACCATCAGCGCACGGCCCAGGCCCAGTCCGCGAAAGGCCGGGCGCACGAACAGATCTTCCAGATACAGGCCGGGCAGGCCGAGGAAGGTGGAGAAGTTGATGAAGTACAGGGCAAATCCCGCCGGCTGCCCATCCACTTCCGCCATCACCACCTCGGCCGGCGGGCGCTCGCCAAACAGCTGCGCCGCCAGCCCGGCCTCGCTGGCCACGGCTTCGTGGCTCAGCCGCTCGTAGTCGGCCAGCTCGCGGATGAAAGCCAGGATCTGCGGCACGTCCGCGCGGGTGGCCGGACGCAACTGCACGGCGGGCGCGGCGGTGCTCATGCCGGGCTTACTTGGCGAAGCGCTGCTTGACCAGCGCCGAGACCTGGCCCATGTCGGCCTGTCCGGCCAGACGCGGCTTGAGCACGGCCATCAGCTTGCCCATGTCGGCCGGGCCGGTGGCGCCGGTCTCGGCGATGGCGGCATCGATGGCGGCCAGCACTTCGGCTTCGCCCAGCTTGGCCGGCAAATAGCGGTCGATGACCACCATCTCGGCGCGCTCGATCACGGCCAGGTCCTCACGGCCGGCGGCTTCGAACTGGCTGACCGAGTCCTTGCGCTGCTTGACCATCTTTTCCAGCACGGCCAGCACGGCGGCGTCATCCAGCTCGATGCGCTCGTCCACTTCGCGTTGCTTGATGGCCGCGTTGATCAGGCGGATCACGCCCAGGCTGTCTTTGTCGCCGGCCTTCATGGCCGTCTTCATGTCGTCGGTGAGCTGTTGCTTCAGGGACATTGGTCTTCCTTTGCGTGGAAACAGGGGGATCCCGACAACCGGAATCCAGAAAGTACGGGATCTAGGAAATACGGGATCTAGAAACACAAAAAGCCGGCCACGCTCGCGCGTGCCGGCTTTTGGCGAAACGCCGTCGCTCAGTACAGGCGCTGGCGCTTGGTGACGTCGCGCGAGGAACGACGCAGCTGACGCTTCACCGCAGCAGCGGCCTTGCGCTTGCGCTCCTGGGTCGGCTTTTCGTAGAACTCGCGCTTGCGGGTTTCAGCCAGCACGCCGGCCTTTTCGCAGGTGCGCTTGAAGCGACGCAACGCAAACTCAAACGGCTCGTTTTCGCGGACTTTGACGCTAGGCATACGTAATCTCTGTAAGTAAACGGCCCGGCCTACCGGGTGAGCCGCGCATTATAGCGACGGGCGACGGAAAGGTGCAACATAGGGCCCATGAAGGTTCTTGGTATCGAAACCAGCTGCGACGAGACCGGCGTAGCGGTCTATGACACGGGGCGCAGCGGCGCCGACGGCCTGCTGGCCCATGCGGTTTACAGCCAGATCGACCTGCACGCCCAGTATGGCGGGGTGGTGCCGGAGCTGGCCAGCCGCGACCACGTGCGCAAGCTGCTGCCGCTGGTGCGCCAGACCCTGGCCGAGGCCGGCCTGGGCATCCGCGACCTGGACGGGGTGGCTTATACGGCCGGGCCGGGCTTGGTCGGAGCGCTGCTGGTGGGCGCCGGCGTGGCCCGTTCGCTGGCCTGGGCGCTGGAAGTGCCGGCCGTGGCCGTGCATCACATGGAAGGGCATTTGCTGGCCCCGCTGATTGAAAACGACCCGCCGGAGCCGCCGTTCGTGGCCCTGTTGGTGTCCGGCGGGCACACCCAACTGGTGGCGGTGGACGCCATCGGCCGCTATCGCCTGCTGGGCGAGACCCTGGACGACGCCGCGGGCGAGGCTTTCGACAAGACCGCCAAGCTGATGGGCCTGCCGTATCCGGGCGGTCCGCAGCTGGCCAAGCTGGCCGAGGCCGGCACGCCGGGGCGCTACAAGTTCGCCCGGCCCATGACCGACCGGCCGGGGCTGGATTTCAGCTTCTCCGGCCTGAAGACCCAGGTGCTGCTGGCCTGGCGCGACAGCGACAAGTCCGATCAGACCAAGGCCGACATCGCCCGGGGTTTTGAAGACGCCGTGGTCGAGACCCTGGCGATCAAATGCCAGCGCGCGCTGGACGCGGCCGGTTGCGACACCTTGATCGTGGCCGGCGGCGTGGGCGCCAACAAACGCCTGCGCCAACGCTTGCACGAGATGGCACAGCGCCGGATCGGCGGTCGCGTATGTTTCCCGCGCTTGGAGCTGTGCACCGACAACGGCGCGATGATCGCCTTCGCCGGTGCACTGCGCCTGGAAGCCGGCCAGCACGAAGACGCGCAGGTGCGGGTCACGCCGCGCTGGGACATGGCGACCTTGCCGACCGTACAAGCCGCCGCTGACGCTGCCGCCTGAGCGGGCGGCTGGATTACTCTTTCGTTTTCCCCTGGCGGCGTTGTGCATGGACAAGGTGTTCATTGAAGGACTGCAGGCCGATGCAGTCATCGGCATCCACGACTGGGAGCGGCGCATTCGCCAGACCCTGCGCCTGGATCTGGAACTGGGCTTTGACAACCGCGTGCCCGCCGCCAGCGATGCGGTCGCTGACACGCTGGACTACGACGCCATCAGCCGCAGGCTGACTGCGTATATCGAAGCTTCGGAATTCGGCCTGGTCGAGACCTTGGCCGAGCGCTGCGCGGCGATCCTGCAAGACGAATTCGGCGTGGCCTGGCTGCGTCTGCGTCTGGCCAAACCCGGCGCAGTGCGCAATGCGGTGGCGGTGGGCGTGATCATCGAGCGCGGCGCGGCATGAGCCACGGCCAGCACGCGCACTATCTGCTGTTGCTGGGCAGTGCGCGCGAGGATGGCCAGGCGCGGGTGGCGCAAGCGCGCGAGCATTTGGCCGCACTAGGTGAGGTTGTGGCCAGCTCCGAGGTCATCAGCGGCCCCAGCGTCAGCCCGGGCGATCCCCATACCTACGCCAACCAGGCGCTACGCTTGGCGTCGCGGCTCTCGCGCGAAGACTTGAATGCCGCGCTCAAGCAGCTCGAGCGAGAACTCGGCCGCCAGCCGGGCGATGCCGCCTGCGCCATCGACATCGACCTGGCGCGCGAGTACGACCAAGCCGGCAGGCTGCGCTGGGAGAACCCGGCCAAACTGGCGCATCCCTTGTTCCTGCAACTGGCGGCGCAGGTCGAGCCGGCACGCGCCGGGACTACGCGAGCCTGAGTAAGCGCGCGCCTGAGAAGACGCGTGCTCAGATGAAGAGACTGCGGCCGCCATCCACCGCGATCAGCTGTCCAGTCACGTAGCCGTTTCCATCCAGCAACCAGCGCACCGCCGAGACGATGTCCTCGGGTGAGCCCTGGCGCTTCAAGGCGGTGCGTGAGTGCACCAGCTCCAGCGTCTCGGCCTTGATCGGGTTCTCCGACCACAACACATTGCCCGGCGCGATGGCGTTGACCCGCACTTCCGGCCCCAGTTCGCGCGCCAGCGACTGGGTCATCATCACCAGCGCCGCCTTGGCCATGCAGTAGATCGTGTGGCCGGCCAGCGGTCGCTGCGCATAGATGTCGGCGATGTTGACGATGGCGCCGTGGCGCGCCTTCAAATGCGGCGCCGCCGCCTGTGCCAGGAAGAACGGCGCGCGCGCGTTGGACGCAAACAGCTCGTCCCATTGCTGCGGCGTGGCCTGGCCAATCGGGGTGGCGTAGTAGGCCGAGGCATTGTTGACCAGCGCATCGAGCTGGCCGTAGTGGCCGACCGTGCGCGCCACCAGCTCGGGCAGGCGATCAAACTCGGCCAGGTCGGCATGCAGGGTCAGCACGCTGCCCGGCCGCGCCTGCTCCAACTCTTCGGCCAGCGCCTGCATCTGCTCGCCGGAGTGACGGTAGTGCAAGGCCAGCCGGTAGCCGTCCGCATGCAGCGCACGCGCAATCGCCGCCCCCACGCGTTTGGCGCTGCCGGTAATCAAGGCGACGCGGGACGACTCGGACATCGACTAACTCCTGTGGGTTGGCGTCATGGCCATGGCCCGACGCTTGACGTCCGGCGGCGGTATGGCGCATGTTGCAATGCATCACGTCCTGCCGCCTCCTGCGGCGGGGCTCGCGGAAGGATCGGATGGACTGGGCCAAGTACCGTACCACCACCTTTGACGAACTGATCCAGCCGGACGGTCGACCGCGTCCGGCCGCGCGCCGCCTGATCGACAGCCTGACCGGCCTGAGCCCGCGCGAACTGGCCGAGCGACAACTGGCCGCCGATGTCATCGCGCAGGCGCAGGGCATCACCTTCACCGTGTACTCCGATGGCCGCAATGTCGATCGCACGCTGCCCTTCGATCTGATCCCGCGGGTGATTGATCGCCGCGAGTGGCAACGCACTGAGGCCGGGCTGAAGCAGCGCATGCACGCGTTGAATCTGTTTATCGGCGACATCTACGGCGAGCAGCGCATCGTCCAGGACAAGGTGTTTCCGGCCATGCTGTTGCAGGAGTCGGTGAACTTCCGCCCGCAATGCGTGGGCATCAAACCGCCGCTGGGTGTGTGGGCGCATATCTGCGGTTCGGACCTGGTGCGCGATGGCGACGGCACCCTGTACGCGCTGGAAGACAACCTGCGCATTCCCAGCGGCGTGTCCTACATGCTGGAAAACCGCATGGTCGCCAAGCGGGTGTTTCCGGAGTTGTTCGAGACCAGCGCCATTTTGCCGGTGGACGACTACCCCTCGCAGCTCTACGACACGCTGGCGGCGCTATCGCCGCGCCCGGGCGACTCGCCGGTGATTGCGCTGCTGACGCCGGGCGTATTCAACAGCGCCTACTTCGAGCATGCCTACCTGGCGCAGGCGATGGGTATCGAGCTGGTCGAAGGCAGCGATCTGTTCGTGGCCGATGACGATTGCACCTACATGCGCACGGTGTACGGGCCGCAGCGGGTGGATGTGATCTACCGGCGCATCGATGATCTGTTTCTGGATCCGGAGGCGTTCCATCCCGATTCGGTGTTGGGCGCGCCCGGCCTGCTGCGCAGCTGGCGCGCCGGCAAGGTGGCCCTGGCCAATGCGCCGGGCGCGGGCGTGGCCGATGACAAGGTGGTGTTTGCCTACGTGCCGCAGATGATCAAGTACTACCTGGATCAGGATCCCATCCTGCCCAACGTACCCAGCTATCTCTGCCATGACGATGCGGATCGCAAGTACGTGCTGGAGCACCTGCACGAGCTGGTGGTCAAGCCGGCCAACGAATCCGGCGGCTACGGCATGTTGATCGGGCCGCGCGCCAGCCAGGAAGAGCGCGACACCTTCCGCGCGCTGATTCAGGCCAATCCACGCAACTACATGGCCCAACCCACCCTGTCGCTGTCCACCGCGCCGATCGTGACGCCGCAAGGGCCGTCACCGCGGCACCTGGATCTGCGCCCGTTTGTACTCTCGCGCGAGGACATCTACGTCACCACCGGCGGCCTGACCCGGGTGGCGATGACCGAGGGCTCGCTGGTGGTGAACTCCTCGCAAGGTGGCGGCGCCAAAGACACCTGGGTGGTCGATCTGGACGAGGAAGACAACTGATGCTCGCGCGCGTGGCCGACAACCTGTACTGGTTCAGCCGTTACCTGCGCCGCGCCGAGAACACCGCGCGACTGATGGGCGTAGGCAGCCAGTTGCAACTCGATCTGCCGCGCAGCGTGCGCTTCACCTGGCGGCCGATGATCGATACGGTCGGCGCCGGCGAGCGTTTTGCCGAGCACTATCCCGGCGAGAGCGGCGGCGATGACAGCGAAGTGGTCGGCTTCCTGTTGTTGGACCCACGCAATCCCTCTTCGCTGTACAGCTCGGTGGAGGCGGCGCGCGAGATCCTGCGCAGTATCCGCGACACCCTGCCGTCGGATGTGTGGGAAGCGATCAACGATCTGCACCAGCACATTGCCGGCAGCGGCGAGCGCGGCCTGACCCGACGCTACCGGGTCGACTTCCTCACCCGCATCGTCGACGGTTGCCTCAAGGTGTCGGGCCTGCTCAGCGCCAACGTCAGCCGCGACATCGGCTTCCAGTTCCTGCGCCTGGGCACGGCGTTGGAACAGGCCGACATGACCACCCGCATCATCGATGCCGGCGCTTCGGGCCTGGTCACGCCGCGCAGCGAGGAAGACCGCGAGACCTTCCGCAACCTGCAATGGATGGCGGTGCTGCGCTCATTGGCGGCCTACCAGATGTATCGCCGGCATGTGCGCCAGCGCGTGACCGCCGAGCTGGCATTGCGCTTCCTGCTGCAGAACGCCGAGTTTCCGCGCAGCGTGCAGTTCTGCCTGAGCCGCATCCAGAGCGTGCTGCCGACCATGCCGTATCGGCCGGCGGTGGAGCGCCATCTCAACCGGGTCATCGGCCTGACCCGCAACGCTGATGCCAACTGGCTGGCCAGCCATGACCCGGCGGTGTTCATGGATGAAATCCAGGTCCATCTGAGCGCGATGCACGATGCGATTGCGGCGGGTTATTTCGCCGATTGAATCAGACGGCGGCAGTGTCCCCGTCCTGGTTACTGCTGCCCCTGCGCATCACCCGGATCACGGCGCGGGGCCACCCGCCGCGGCGGCGCCTGCATCGGCGCGCTGACTGGCTCGGCCTCTTCCGTGCGTGCCGGCTCCCAGGGGAAACGCGGCAGGCTGTGCACGGCCGCTTCCAGCTTCTGCGACCAGCTGTCGTGGATCTCGGCGTAGAGCGGGGTGTCGGCTTCCAGGCGCATCTGCTGGGTCAGTTTCAGATCGCCGGCGCGTAGCAGCGCCAGGTCAATCGGCATGCCCACCGACAGGTTGGAGCGGATGGTGGAGTCCAGCGAAACCAACGCGCAGCGCGCCGCATTTTCCAGCGTGGTTTCCGGACGCAGGATGCGATCCAGGATTGGCTTGCCGTATTTGGATTCGCCGATCTGCAGGTACGGCGTTTCCGGCGAGGCGGCAATGCAGTTGCCGAGCGGATAGATCATGTACAGCCCGGGGCGCTCGCCGGCGATCTGGCCGCCCAGGATGAGCGTGGATTGCACACTCACCCCGCTTTGCTGGGCGTCATTGCCGACCCTGGCCTGGCTGGCCACCAGCACTTCGCCCACGTACTCGGCCACCTCGTACAGATGACGGAAGCTGCGCAGGCTGCGGGGCATGCCGTCTTCGGCATCGCTCTGCAGGCGCGAGATGGTCAGCTGGGTGGTGGCCAGGTTGCCGGCCGAGAGCAGCACGAACACGCGCTCGCCGGGGTACTCAAAGGTGTGCATCTTGCGGTGCACGCGCACGTCGTCGAACGAGGCGCTGGTACGGGTATCGGCGGCGAACACCAAACCCTGTTCCACTTCGATGCCGACGCAATAAGTCATGTCCCGTCCGTTTGCTGCTGTGCACCACGATTGTAGGGAGTTTTGTCGCGTGTGCCAGTCGCCGACCGGCATTTGTACGCCGATCCGTACAATGGCCATTCCTCCCACGACCCCGGCGACATGGCTGCCACGCTTCCCCTGCCCGATCCCGATGCCCTGGCGCTCAGCCAGCGCCTGAGCGACCTGATACGCCAGGAGATGCGTGCCGAAGGCGGGCGCATGCCGTTTTCGCGCTTCATGGAGCGCTGCCTGTACGCGCCCGGCATGGGCTATTACAGCGCCGGCAGCACCAAGTTCGGCGAGGCGGGCGACTTCATCACTGCGCCGGAACTGGGGCCGCTGTTCGCCACCTGCGTGGCCACGGCGGTGGCGCCGGTCATGCAGCAGTTGGGTCCGCAGGCGGAGTTCTTCGAGATTGGCGGCGGCAGCGGCGCATTTGCCGAGATCATGCTCAAGCGCATGCTGGAGTTGGATGCGCTGCCCAGCCGCTATGCCATCCTGGAGCCGAGCGCGGATCTGCGCGAACGCCAGCGCGAACGCTTGGCGCGGCGACTGGTGCCGCCGGTGTTCGAGCTGGTCGAATGGCTGGACGGTCCGCCGGGCGAGTCCTGGAACGGCGTGTTGTTTGCCAATGAAGTCATCGACGCCTTGCCCACGCCGCGCTTCACCCTGCGCGATGGCGAGGTGTTCGAGGAATACGTGGCGCTGGATGAGCAGGGACGTTTTGTTCGCGAGGATCGTCCCGCCGATGCGTTGCTGGCCGCTGCCGTGCGGCATGTCGAGCACTACCTGCAGCAGCCCTTCGCCGACGGTTACCGCTCGGAGCTGCTGCCGCAGCTGCCGTACTGGATCCAGGCGGTGATGGGCGGCCTGCAATCCGGCGCGATGTTGTTTGCCGACTATGGCTACCCGCGCCGCGAGTTCTACCTGCCAGATCGCGATCAGGGCACCTTGCGCGCCTTCTATCGTCAGCACCTGCATGCCGATGCCTATCTGCATCCCGGTCTGCAGGATCTGACCGCGTCGGTCGACTTCACTGCGCTGGCAGAGGCAGGCACCAATGCCGGCTTTGATCTGGCCGGCTACAGCGACCAGGCCAGCTTCCTGCTGGGCAATGGCTTGCCGGATCGCCTGCAGGAGATCGAAGAGCGCGCCGATGAAGCCGCCAAGCTGCGCTTCCGCAACGAAGCCAAGAAGCTGACCCTGCCCAGCGAGATGGGCGAGCGCTTCCAGGTGATGGGCTTTGCGCGCGACGTGGAATTTGGCAGCGCGTTCCTGGCCAATGATCTGACCTGGCGGCTTTGAGCATGTTGGGCTTGAAGCCGTTCCGCCGGCCTGCGTTGTGGCTGGGGCTGTGGTGCTTGGCCATCACTACCGTGGTGACCTTGTCACTGACGCCGCCGCCGCCGTTTCCGGATCTGCCGTCGGGCACGGACAAGCTGGAGCATGCGCTGTCTTACGGCTTGCTGGCGGCGGGTGCAGTGCAGATCTTCCTGCGGCGGCGCAGTCAGTGGCTGGCAGGGTTGGGGTTGATCGCGATGGGCGTGGGTCTGGAGTTTGCGCAGGGGGCGTTTACTACGGACCGCATGCAGGATCCGTGGGATGCGATCGCCAATAGCGTGGGGGTGGTGTTGGGTTTGGCGACGGGCATTACGCCGATGCGCGATTGGTTGTTGAAGGCGCAGGCGAAAGCCTGACCAGCGATTGGCAGTGCCGCGTTTGTAGGAGGGGCTTTAGCCTTGTAGGAGGGGCTTGACCAGACATGCGTCTGTTAAGAGCAGCCCCGAAGCTAGCGCTGCTGCAGATTGCAAAAGAAACCGCGATCTGAAGGTTCGCCAGCTTCGGGGCTAAAGCCCCTCCTACAGGATCCGGCACGACGCCTCATGGCGTCTCTGCGCGGGCTGCCACATGTCACTCCGCGCGCTGCAACCTGACCTGATCCAACACCCACATCGTCGGCCGGGTGTCACCGCTGAAGTTCAGGCACAGCGCCTGTGCGTTGCGCGCACTCGGTGGGAGAGCGGCTTGCAGAGTGACGAAGCCGTCGGCATCCGGTTGCGCGGGAAGCGCCACGCGCGCCACCGGCTCGCCTTTGCAATCGCCGGTGCGCAGCAGCAGTTCACCATGCGCCGTCGCAGCCGGCTCGAACTTGCGGTTCTTCTCGTCGTGGGCCAGCTGGAAGTAGTACGGGATCTGCCCCGCACGCACCTGCACGCGCGCCACATCGCGCAGCGGCGCATCAACCCAGCGCCAACACGGGTTGAAAATGGTCACGTTGAACAAGGCACGCGAGCCCTCGCGCGGACCGTCGTCTTCAAGTCGCAGCAACAGGCGGCCTGCGTCCGGACAGGTGTCGAGCTCATCTTCATGCCGGGTCAGCAACGCGGTGCTGTCGATCAGACGGGAGTTGGGTGCAGCAAGCGGCTTGCCGTCGAAGAATGCAGCGGCGCGCAGCGTGGTGGGCAACGACACTGACAACGGTTGCTGATACCGGGGCGAGTGGACGCTGGGCTCGCTGCCATCCACTGAATAGTGGACGGCATAGCCCAGCGGGTTCTGCAGCTCCACGCGCGCTGACGTGGTTCCCTCCTCCAACTGCGGCGCGCCGATGATCACTTGGAACGGTGTCTTCGCGTAACCAATGCCGAGCTGCTCGTAGCGTTGCACCTGCGCAGGCAGGCGCTGCAGGAAATCGGCGTAGTCCTTGCGTGCAACCGGCGTCCAACCGACTTCCGCCAACGCCGCCAGGCGCGGAAACAGATGGTGGTGCAAACGCGCCACGGTGCGGGTGTGCTCGGTCCACAGATTGGCTTGCAGTCCGAGGATGTGATGGCGCAGCGAGGCGTCCAAGGCTTTCGGCACCGGCTCGAAGCCGTAGACCTGCGCCAGCGTCACCTGCGCGGGACGGCCCGGCGGTTCTTCAGTCGAGCCGGTCTGCAGGTAGTCCAGGTAAAGATGCGACTTGGGTGTCATCACCACATCGTGGCCTTGCTTGGCTGCTTCCAGTCCGCCCTCGGTGCCGCGCCAGGACATCACTGTGGCTTCCGGCGGCAATCCGCCTTCCAGGATTTCGTCCCAGCCAATCAGGCGCCGATCATGTGCCTCCAGGAATTTCTCCAGGCGCTTGATGATGTGGCTCTGCATGTGGAATTCATCGGCCACGCCCAGCTCGCGCATCCGCGCCTGCACCCGCGCCGATGCCTGCCATTGATCCTTGACCGCTTCGTCCGCGCCGACATGCACGTAGCGGCCGGGGAACAGATCGATGACTTCAGTCAGCACGTCTTCCAGGAAACGGAAGGTGCTCTCTTCGGTGTTGAACAGATAGCTGTGCACGCCCCACTGGTTGGAGACCGGCGGGCGCGTGCCCAGCACGCCCAGCTCCGGATAGGCCGCAATCGCCGCCTGCGCATGACCGGGCACATCGATTTCAGGCAGCACGGTGATGTGGCGTTCGGCGGCGTAGCGCACCACCTCGCGGATCTGCTGTTGGCTGTAGTAGCCGCAGTAATTCACTGGCTTGCCGTTGGCATCGCGGCCGGCATCGCCTGCCGGGGTACGGCAGCTACCGATGTCAGTGAGCTTGGGGTATTTCTTGATCTCGATGCGCCAGCCCTGGTCATCGGTCAAATGCCAGTGGAAGGTGTTGAGCTTGTGCAGCGCCATGGCATCCAGCAGCTGCTTGATCTCGTCCACGCTCCAGAAATGGCGGGCCGAGTCGAGCATGAAGCCACGCCAGCCAAAGCGCGGTGCATCGTCGATGCGTAGCGCGCCAATGCGCAGTGCGCCATCGGCTGCGGGCGTGGCGAGTTGCCACAGCGTCACCGCGCCGTAGAACAGGCCGCGCGGATCGCTGGCGATTACGCGGATACCCTGCGGGGTGACTTCGAGTTGGTAGGCTTCGGCGGCGCCACCGGCTTGCGGGTCCAGAACGAATTCGACGCCGTCACCCGTCGTGCCGTCACTCGCGTTGTCGTCAACGATTGGCGGCGTGGCCAATGCACGCCCCAACCAGCCTTGGAAGTGTCGGGCTACGGCGCGCGCATCGTCGCCGCGTGCATGCAGTCGCGTGGCGGAGGTGATGACGAATTCGCCCGGCAGCGCCTGCAGCTTGGCAGGCGCAGGAATCAATGAAGGTGGCGGTACGGCGTTGCCGGAAGCCGTGGCATCAGCGGCCAGCGCCGGCACGCTGCAGATTCCCAAGGCCAGGGCCAGCAGGCCCGCACAGATACGCGGCAACACGACAGTCATCGGCATTCCTCAAAAAAAAAACGGGCCCAGAAGGCCTGGGCCCGAGGAGAGACATTACCTTTTCGGCAAAGCGGCAATCACGAGCGGAGCAGTCCCTGCTCCTCGCCACGGTCGGGGCCGGGCGCGGGAGCCGGCGCGGCCGGCTCCCGATCCAGTACAGCGATCAATCAGAACTGGAAGCGCAGCGAGGCCATGTAGCGACGGCCGCTGCGGTAGACACCGCGGGTCAGACGTTCGGTGGTGGCGTAGCTGTGGTAGGCCTCGTCCAGCAGGTTCATGGCTTCCAGGCCAATGCTGAAGTTGTCGGTGAAGTTGTAGGCCACCGAGGCATCCAGCGAATCGTAGGCGCGGGTCCAGAGGTTGTCGCCGCGATCCACGTTGGTGAAGTACTTGCTGCGGTGCGAGTAGGTGATGCGCGCATTCCAGTCGTCGGTCTCGAAGAACGGGCTGACGTTGAACTGGGTCTGCGAGTTGTACGGCAGCGGATCACCGGTGTCCGACTTGCCGTCGGAGTAGGTGTAGTTGCTGACCAGGCCGAACGCCTCGGTGAAGTTGTACTGCCAGGCCAGCGACAGGCCCTTGATCTTGGCGTTGCCGGCGTTGTCCGGGCGCGAGATCTGGTAGACCGTCTGGGTGTTCTGGCTCTGGTTGAAGTGGGTTTCGGGGCGGGTGGTCTCCAGCACGTAGTCGGAGATGTCCTTGTAGAACAGCGTGCCGGCCAGGATGGCGTTCTCGGAGAAGTACCACTCGGCCGAGAAATCCAGGTTGGTCGAACGGTAAGGATCCAGATCAGGATTGCCGCCGCCGCCAGTCAAAGTCTGGTCGCCCAGCCACAGGTAGCTCGACATCTGGCCGAAGTTCGGACGCGCCATCACCTTGGCCGCCGAGAAGCGCAGCACCCACTCATCGGTGAGGTCATAGACCAGGTTTACGTTCGGCAGCAGGTTGTCGTACTTCTTCTTCACGCTGACCGGGGCGTAGCCATTGGCCGGGCAGGGCGGCGGCACGTCGGTGGCAACGCACGCGAAGCTGGCGCTTTCCGATTCGGTCTCCACATAGCGCACGCCGATGTTGCCGCGCAGGCGATCAAAGCTGAAGTCGCCCTGCACGTAGGCGGCATTGACGTCCTCGGTGATCGTCCAGGTGTTGGCGGCGAACGAGGGGTCATTGAAGGTGCTGGGCACCGGCATGGTCTGCCACGGTGCCAGCCAATCGCCGCTCATGATGTAGTCGGCCAGCGCCCAGCCATCGATGGTGAAGCGCTTGCCCAGATCGCCGACGTTGGTGAAGCCGTTGAGATAGTTGCTGGGCACGGCGCGCGGATTGAACATCGAGGTCGGCGCATCGCCGTAGCCCTGCACCGAAGCCAGCGACACGCCGCCCATTTCCTGGCCGGTCTCGTGCTCGCGACGCTTCACGCCAAAGCGCAACTGGTACAGCGGCGAATCGAAGCGCACGCCGAAGTCCAGCTGGCCATACTTCTCTTCATCGTGATTGGGCTTGAACACCACGTTGCCACCCCAGCCGGTGTTCCAGGTGGCGGCACTGCTGGGATCCGAACCCCAGCCGCCGTCCATGCGGAACGCACTGGGATCGGTGAACGGATTGGCGCCCGGGAAGGTGACCTTGCCGGGGAATTGCGGCGCCTGGCTGATGTCGTAGGAATAGTCGGCACGCGCCAGGAACTCGCCAAACACCTGCTTGCTGGTGCCGCCGGTGGCCTTGGTGGTGCCGATGTTGGCGGAGGCGAAGAACTTCTCGTTGTCGAACTTGGCGCGCAGGTCGTAGGAGTCGGTATCCACTTCAGCCTGGCGATTCTGCAGGTCATACACCAGCAGCGCGTTCTTGAAGCTGCCCTTGGTGATCACGCCATCTTCGATGGTCACGTCGGTCAGCTTCATCAAGCTGTTCCAGGCGTTGCCCATGAAAGCGAACATCGACTGGTTCATGTTGTCGTAGCTGGCGTCCACGCGCAGGGCGTTGAACTCGATATCCCAGTTTTCGCCCGGCTTGAACTGCAAGGCCACCGAGTAGGTGTCGCGCTTGCGCTCCTGTTCGAAGTACGAGGCGCTGAGCGAGTTGGGACCGCGCGCGTTCAGATCGGTTTCCAGTTCGGCCGCGCAGGCTTCCATACAGTTGCGCACCGGGTAACCCACCGACCAGTCGATCGGCACGTTGTTGACCGAGCCGCCGCCGCCCTGGCCGTCGCGGTAGTCCTTGGCGGTGACCGTGCCGTAGGCCTCGATTCCGTCACGGCGGATGTTCTCGGTGGAGGTCTGCGCCGACACGATCACGCCAAACGTGTCGCTGGCGTTCTTCCAGCCCAGCATCACCGAGCCCTGCGGGTCGAATTCCTTGACGCGGTCGTTGTAGAGCGAGCTGACCTGGCCGGAGACCAGGAAGTTTTCAACCTGATCCAGCGGCTTGCGCGTGCTGACGATCACCGTGCCGCCAATCGAGCCTTCGTCGATATAGGCTTCCGGCGACTTGTAGACCTCGACCTTGCCGACGATCTGCGGCGCCAGCAACGAGTAGTTGAAGGTGCGGCCCGGCTGGTCAACGATGAACCAGTCGGCCGAGGCCACGGTCTGGCCGTTGAGCAGGGTGCGGTTGAGCGCCGGATCGGTGCCCAGGATGCTGACCTTCTCGCCCTGACCAAACAGGCGATCGATGGTCACGCCCGGGATGATCGTCATCGCCTCGGCCACGTTGGTGGCCGGGAATTTGCCGACATCTTCTGCGGTGATCACATCGACGATCGCATCCGCATTGCGCTTGGTGTCCAGCGCCTGCTGCAAGCTTCCGCGGATGCCGGTGACAACAACGCGATCCAGTTCCTGGGCCTGCCCCCCCGAGCTGGCCGGCGCCGTCGCGGCGCTGTCCTGCGCGTGGGCCTGTGCGGCCACGCCCAGACACATCACGATCGCGGCGGATAGTGTGGTCTTGCGGTAACTCATGGTGTCTCTCCCAACATGATGGTGGTGTCGCCCTGCGCTGCAGGTCGTGTGGCGGCCTGATTCCCCGGCGGGCCGCCGCTCGCCTTGCTACCGATTGCCTGTTTGATCGAGGTACCAGCTGGCGGCGCCAATCACGCCGAGTTGCCCGTGCTCGACCAGCTTCACGGGAATGCGTTCCAGCGCCTGTCGCATCGGCCCCTTGTTGAGGAAGCGCGCTACGAAGTCGCTGTTAGGAAGGAAGTCGCGGATCTGCGGCAGGATGCCGCCGGCCAGATAGATGCCGCCCTGGATGCCATACAGCAGCGCCAGATCACCGACCACGCTGCCGAGCAAGGCGCAGAACACCTGCAACGCGTCGTGGGCATGCTCATCACTACCGGCCAATGCGGCGGCGGTGATGTCGCCGGGTGCGCTCAGCGTGGCTTGCGCCTGACGCAGGGCGCACAGCGCCTGATACAGATTGAGCAGGCCCGGGCCCGACAACGCGTGCTCAATCGACACATGGCCGCGCTCGCGCAGCAAATGGCGGATCAGGCTGAGCTCGAGTTCGTTGCCCGCGGCCAGCGCGGCCTGACCGGCTTCGGTGGGAAGCACGATGGGCCGCGGCTGCGCCGGAATCCACACCGCCGCGCCCAAACCGGTGCCCGGTCCCAGTACCAGTTGCGGGCCGGCCGGGCCTTGCTCCGGACCGGTGAGCTGCAACACCTGGCTGGCATCCACCTGCGCCGCGGCATAGGCCACTGCCTGGAAGTCATTGACCAGGCGCAGTTCCGCCAGGCCCAACTGCTGGCGGATGCGTTCCGGGTGCAAAGACCACGGCAGATTGGCGGTGATCACCGTGCCGTCTTCCAAGGCAAAGCCGGCGCTGGCGATCACGCCGCGCGAAACCGGCGCCGGCAACGTACGCAGGAAGTCCTGGACGATCTCGCCCAGGCCGGCGTAGTCGGCACAGGCGTACTTGCGGTAGTCGATGATCGCGACCGTCTGCCGCGCGTGTCCGCTGGCGGCCACCCGGGCAATACGCACATGGGTGCCGCCGACATCGGCGGCCAGGAACGCTTCGTCGGCGTTCGGCGCCAGGTTCGGCTGCAGATCTAAGGGTGCTGGATTGGCGATTGCGACCACACGTCTCCCCACATGTCTCGATTCGCGATGACGCCATCCCCCGATAGCGCTTGAACCCGAGTGTGTGAGAGAGCTGACAACGTTGTCAAGACATCTGCAAAATATTTTCACCTGAACAGGGGGCGCTCTCGTGGAGGCTATGTACCTGATTTATGGTAGTTTCTGCCCCGTGCCTAGGGCATTCACCGCGACGTACCCACCGCGAAGGTTGAAAAAGCAAACCGGTGGCAGGTGGCCAAGTAAAAGATTTACGACAGCGCACCGTGCGGTGAAAGTTTGCGCTGGGCAGCGGTTGGCGCCTTCGCCAACATCAATCTGGTGGCACCTGAGAAGTGCCTCAATGAAAAGAAGGAGTGCATGGAATGAGGCGTCCCATTTGCGCAGCGCTCGGCTTGCTGTTGCTAAGTGGTTGCAACTCAATCGGTGGAGACATGATTATTCGTGTATCAGGTGTGATTCCTCCCACCTCTGCGCAATCCGATACGCCTTGCCGGCTCGACATGATTGCGATGGACACGGATGAGCTTGCGTCCACTCGGAATGTGCAACCCCGGTTCGACACCACCATGATGGTGATGTCGAATCCAAAGCCCAGGCCTTACTACTTCTCCGCCAAGTGCGGTGATGCCGCGACGGTCTACTCGCACGAGGTCATGGTCGGCACGCGAGCGTCCTACAGCAAGGACTTTGACCTGGGGATGATGAGCGAAGAGCGACCCTGAATAGAGAAGCCCCGCTATATGCGGGGCTTCTTTCATGTCATCGGAGTTGCGAAAGGGTTACTTGGCCCCAGCTGCCGGCACCAACGTCACCCGATCCAACACCCACATGGTCGGCCGCGTATCGCCGGTGAAGCGGATGCACAGGTCCGCTGCTTCCGTTTGCGCAGGCAGGTCCGCGTTGAGGGAAATGAAGCCATCGGCCTCCGGCTTTGCCGGCAGCGGCACGCTGGCCAATGCCTTGCCATCGCAACCGGCGCTGATCTCCAACTCGCCATGCGCGCTCTTGGCCGGCTTGAAGGTGCGATGCGATTCGTCATGCGCCAGCTGGAAGTAGTACGGAATCTGTCCCGCACGCACCTGGATCTTGCTGATGCCCTGCAGCGGCGCGGCCTTCCACGACCAGCAGGGATTGAAGATGTCGACGTTGAAGATGGCGCGCTCGCCTTGCAGCGGGCCGTCGTCTTCCAGGCGCAGCATCAGGCTCTGCGTGCACATGGCCAGTTGTTCGTCGCTGCGGCTCAGGCGTGAGGCGGCATCCACGCTCAGGCTGGACGGTGCGGCCAGCGCATGGCCATCGGCGAATACTGCCGCGCGCACCTGCACTGGCAGATTCAGCTGCAAGGGTTCGCGATACGGCGAAGCCTGCAAGGTCGGCTCACTGCCGTCGGTGGTGTAGCGGATGTCGCTATAGCCCAGCGCATTGCCCAGGGTGATGCGCACGCCGCCGGTCGCCTCGTCGGCCACGTCGAAGCTCACTTCAAACGGGGTCTGTGCATAGGCGATGCCCAGCGACTGGTAACGCTGCAGTTGTTTCGGCAGGCGGACCAGGAAGTCGTCGTAGTTCTTCTTGGCCTGCGGCGACCAACCGGTTTCAGCCACTGCGGCAATGCGCGGGTAGATCGCGTGCTGCACGCGATCAAAGAAGCGCATGTGCTCGGTCCAGACATTGGCCTGCACACCCAGGATGTGCTGATGCTTGTCGGCGGCCAGCTTCTCCGGCACCGGCTCGAAGGCGTAGGCCTGCTTCAAGGGAATGGTGGCGGGGCGGCCCGGCGGTTCATTCGGCGAGCTGGTCTGCAGGTAATCCAGATACAGATCACTGGACGGCGCCATCACCACGTCATGGCCTTGCTCGGCGGCTTTGATGCCGCCTTCGATGCCACGCCAGGACATGACCGTGGCCGACGGCGGCAGATGGCCTTCGAGGATTTCATCCCAGCCAATCAAACGGCGCTGATGGGCTTCCAGATACTTTTCGAGCTGCTCCACCATCCGGCTCTGCATGCCCATCTCGGTCTTGATACCGAGCTCGCGCATATGCGCTTGCACGCGTGCCGAACCTTCCCACTGATCCTTCACCGCTTCGTCGCCGCCGATGTGGATGTACTGGCCCGGGAACAGCGCAACCACTTCGCCCAGCACGTCTTCATAGAATTTGAGCGTACTGTCTTCGGTGTTGATCAGGTAAGTGTTGACGCCCCATTCGTTGGACACCGCCGGCTTGTCGCCGAGCACGCCCAGCTCCGGATACGCCGCCACGGCTGCCTGCGAATGGCCGGGCACGTTGATTTCCGGAACGATGGTGATGTGGCGCTCGGCGGCGTACTTCACCACGTCGCGGATTTGATCCTGAGTGTAGAAACCGCAATAGGGCACCGGCTTGCCGGTGGCCGGATCCGTGCCGCCATCGCCGGCCGGAATGCGGCAACCGCCGACTTCGGTGAGCTTGGGGTACTTCTTGATCTCGATGCGCCAACCCTGGTCATCAGTCAGATGCCAGTGGAAGGTATTGAGCTTGTGCAGCGCCATCGCGTCCAGCGTCTGCTTGACCTGCTCCACGCTCCAGAAATGGCGCGCCGAATCCAGCATCAAACCGCGCCAGGCAAAGCGCGGCGTGTCTTCGATATGCAGTGCGGGCAGGCTGACCGCATTGCCTTGCGACGGCACCAGCAACTGCCACAGGGTGACGGCGCCGTAGAACAGGCCACGAGCATGACGCGCACTTACGCGCACGCCGCTGGGGCCCACGTCCAAGGTGTAGGACTCGGGCGATGCGCCCTTGGCCGCCGGGTCGATTACAAAATGGATGCCGCGTTCATTGCTGCCCGCGCCCGCTGCGGCGGGCTTGAGCGCCACGCCGTGGCTCTCGCTCAGGAAGCCGGCGAACTGCGTGGCCACCTGCTGCGCGTCAGCGCCATCGGCCAGCAGCGCGGTGCCGGCATCCACGCGGAACTCGCCGGCCTGGGCTTGCAGGCTCGCCGGTAGCGGGATCAATCCGAGCGTTGTGGCCGTGACCGGCTGCGCCGCCGGGGCAGTCTGGGCGGCGGTGGCAGAGGGCGCCTGTGGTTTGCAGGCGACCAGCCCGGTCAGGGCCAGGGCCAGCAATACAGGCGCGATCGCGCGCGGCGTCTTGGTCTTTGTCATGAGGTCTCGCTCGGAGTGGATGGAGTCTTCCGCAAGGGCAGCACATTACTCAAAAAAAAGCGGGCCCGGACAAGTCCGAGCCCGCAGAGGGAAAAACACACGCGTACAGAGAGAGGATCAGAACTTGTAACGGAAGTTGACGTAGTACTGGCGACCGTTGTTGTAGAACGCCTGCGGGCGGTCCTTGGTCACGTAGTACTTCAGCGTTTCGTCGGTCAGGTTCATCGCGTCCAGGCTGATGCTCAGGAAGTCGGTGGCCTTGAAGCCGAGCGAGACCGCCAGATTGCCGGTGTCGTCCTGGAAGTACTGATTGGCGCGCAGCATGCCGTGGTAGAACGAGGAGCGGAAGGTGTAGGCCACGCGCGCGTTGAAGCGATCGTTTTCGAAGAACGCCGACAGGTTGTAGGTGTTCTTGGAGGTGCCCACCAGCGCGTCGCCGCCTTCAGCCTCGCCATCGGCGTAGGTGTAGTTGGCGTTGATGCCGAAGTTCTCGCCGATCGGCTGTTCCCAGGCCAGCTCAACACCCTTGACCTTGCCGTCGCTGTTGATCGGCAGGGTGATGTCGTAGCTCTCCACCATGCCGTTCTGGTCATTGACGTACTGACGGGTCTCGTTGCCGTACTTGACGTAGTTCTTCAGATCCATCGAGAACACGCTGGCCGACAGCAGGGCGCGCGGCGCGTAGTACCACTCCAGCGAGGCGTCGAAGTTGGTCGAGATGATCGGTTCCAGATCCGAGTTGCCCGCGCTGCCGGTATGGGTCAGGTTGGACAGCGAGACCGCACCGGCCAGAGCCGAGTAGTCCGGCATGGTCATGGTCTGCGAACCGGCCAGGCGCAACACCAGGTCTTCGGTCAGGTTGAACTTGACGTTGGCGCTGGGCAGCACGCGGTCGTGGGTGTTCTTGTCACGCACGCGCACAAAATCGCCAAACAGGCTGCTGACGTCCGGAGTGATCGCGCCGCCACCGGCCACACCACGGTAGTACTGGATGTCCTGACGGATGTCGACGTAGCGCAGGCCGAAGTTGGCATTCCAGCTGTCGCCTTCCAGGTTGGCCTGGATGTAGGCGGCGGCGTTCTTCTCGTTGATGTTGAACTCGCTGCCGTAGTTGTGGCGGGCGCCGTCCTTGCGCACGGTCGAGTTGTTCACCACCGCGTCGTGCAGGGCGTCCTGGGTGAAGTACCAGATGTTCTTCGGGAAGTTGCCACCCATGCCATTGCCGAAATCGCCCGGGTAGTAGCCCACCGCACCGTTGGCCAGCGCACCGGCGATGTCGCCCGGGTCGGAACCGTAGGGGCTGTTCACTTCACGGGTGTGGTCGGAATAGCGCAGGCCGAAGTCCAGCGAGGACCACACGCCGGCATCGAGGAACAGGTCAGCATCAGCGCTGGCCCATTGCTCTTCGTCCTTCACGTCGTAGTACTGGATGCCCCAGGTGCCGAAGCCATTGGTGGTCGGCGTGGCATTGTCACCGCCCAGATACCAGTCGGTCGGGCGGCTCGAACCATTGACGGTCCAGCCACTGTCTGCGCCAACGCCGGTCTGCACTTCGGCGATGTTCTGCGTCGGCGTGGAGCCCTTGCCTTCAGTGGTGCCCAACTGGAACTTGATGTCGAGCTTGTCGCTGGCATTCCAGTCAGCGTCGAAGGTCAGGTAGCTGGCCTCCGAGGCCGATTCCGGGCGCGAGATCATGTCGTACACGCCGTAGGCGACGCCGGGCTGACCCTCGTACTCGGCGTGCACCAGGGTGTTGTTCTTGACCACGTAGCCGGGCAGCGGCGCCTGGCTGTTGGCGAAGTTGCCGGTCCACAGCATGTAGTTGCGGTTGTAGTTCTTCGCGTCCATCTTCGACATGAAGCCACTCAGGCCCAAGGTGAGCGAGTCGCTGGCCTTGAACTGCAATTCCACCAGGCCACCTTGGCGCTCGCGGGTCTGGGTGAAGTACACCGAGCCGGGCAGATTCGGGTAGTAGACGTCGAGCAGGTCGGGATGGCTCGTACCGAGCGCATTGACCGTGCCATCCGGGTTACGCCCCATCTGGCTGAAGCCGCCGACAATTTCCTGACCGTCACGACGCAGGTCGCGCTTCTGATAGAACGCCTGCACCAGCAAGCCGACGGTGTTGGCTTCGTTCTTCCAGTTGAACAGCGCGCTGATCTGCGGCTTGGTGGTGCCCGGCAGATCCGCGTAGACCGCACCGACCGAGGCTTCGGCGGTGAACTTCTCCGGGAAGTCCAGCGGCTGGCGCGTGATGATATTGACCGAGCCGGCGCTGCCGCCTTCGGTCAGCTGCGCTTGCGAGGTCTTGTTGACGATCACCTGGCCGACCAGTTCCGACGGCAGCAGGCTGTAGCTGACGCTGCGGCCCACGGTTTCGACCTGGCTGAGGATGAACCAGTCAGCGCTGGCGATGGTGTGGCCGTTGATCTGGGTCAGGGTCAGGCTGGGGCTGGTGCCGCGCAGGCTGACGCGATCGCTTTCGTCAAAGCCGCCTTCGTTGGCGCTGGAGGAGCTGATGTTGACGCCCGGCAGACGCTGCAGGGTGTCGGCCACGTTGCGCGCGGGTAGCTTGCCGATGTCTTCGGCGGTGACCACTTCCACGTGCGAACGCGCATCGCGCTTGGCATCGAGGGACTTTTCAACGCTGCCACGGATACCGGTCACGGTGACGGTGTCGAGATCGGTGGCGGCGGCCGGCGCCGGCTGTTGCTGGGCGGCGGCTTCCTGGGCGTGGATCTGGATCGAGAACGCAAGACCCGTTGCGACGGCAACGGAAAGTAGCGATTTACGGTGATTCATGGTGTCTCTCCCATCATGATTTTTTTGGTTGTCGGTCCAGCTTCCTGGCCGTGCTGCTCACTTGCCTTTGCAAAAGCCGGCCGACTGCTCCGACCTGGTTACCGCGTGCGCCTGTGCTGACGCCTACTCTTTGTTGAAACGGTGCTAATCGCTCGTGACCTGGTCCAGATACCAACTGGCAGCGCCGATGACGCCCAGCTGCCCGTGCTCGACCAGCTTCACGGGGACGCCTTCCAGCGCTTGTCGCATCGGTCCCTTGTTGAGGAACCGCTGGACGAAATCGCTGTGAGGCAAAAAGGATTTGAGTTGCGGCAGGATGCCGCCGGCCAGATACACGCCGCCCTGGATGCCGTAGAGCAAGGCCATGTCGCCGACCACGCTGCCCAGCAGCGCGCAGAAACTGCGCAGTGCGCGCAGCGCCAGCACGTCGGTGTCGGCCAACGCGGCGGCGGTCACTTCGCCGGGCGCGGTGAAGCGCGGCGGGTAGCCAGCGATCGCGCAATGGGCCTGATAGAGGTTCAACAGACCTGGCCCTGACAAGGCGTGTTCGATCGAGACGTGCGAGCGCTGCTTGAGCATGTGCCCAAGCAGCGCGAGTTCCTCGTCATTGCCGGCCGCCAATGCGGCCTGGCCAGCTTCGGTGGGCAACACCACCGGTCGCGGGTGTGCGGGAATCCAGACGGCGGCGCCCAAGCCGGTGCCCGGGCCCAGGATCAGCACCGGACCCACCGGCGCCTGCTCAGGCCCGGTCAGCTGCAGCACTTCGCTGGCATCGACATGCGCGGCGGCGTGGGCGACGGCTTCAAAATCATTGACCAGGCGCAGCTCGGCCAGGCCCAGTTGCTCGGCGATGCGGCGCGGGGCCAGCGGCCAGGGCAGGTTGGCGGTGATCACGCTGCCATCGGCCAGCGGATAGCCGGCGCTGGCGATCACGCCGCGGCGCACCGGCGAACCGGGCAAGGAATGCAGAAAGTCGCCGAGGATTTCGGCCAAGCCATCGTGCTGGGCGCAGGCGTACTTCTGGTAGTGCAGGACTTCCGGGTGGCCATCTGCGCCCGGGCGGACCAGGCCGACGCGGACATGCGTACCGCCGACGTCGGCGGCCAGAAAGGCTTCGCCTGCGCTCATCGGCGCGTCCACCGGCAATGGATTGGCAATTGCGACCACACGTTTCCCCACATGTTCGCGAGGGCGATCCGCACCCTGATGGCGCCGGAGTGTGGGGATCGTTTGACAACGTTGTCAACAGTCTGTCATGAAATAGGGGCAGGGCCGGCGGCACTCGGATCATCCATGGCGATGATCCTCAGCTGGGCGCCCTATTCAGTTCCAGAAGTCCAGTTTCAGGTTCAGATTTCGTAAGTTTGCCGCCGACAACGGTGGTCTTGCTTGCTGCAATGCACGATCAGAACGGCCGATGCACTGCACCATGCGACGTCGTCAGCGTCGCAGAACGGGTGGTGTGTTTGGCGATTCTGTGACAACGTTTGTCCCGGGAGTTGTCCATGGCCTGGCCATGGCAAGCAGCGGCTGATGCCGCCAATCATCGAGAGGGGAGTTCGCCACACATGTCCGCCGTCCAAGCCGTACAGGGCTCACGCCAGTTCACGTCGATCGCGATCATCGGCCTGCTGTTTTTCATCTTCGGCTTTGTCACCTGGCTCAACGGCCCGCTGATTGGTTTCGCCGAGCTGGCCTTTGATGTCAGTGAGGCCTACGCCTTCCTGATTCCGAGCGCGTTCTACATTTCCTACTTCTGTCTGGCCCTGCCCTCATCGGTGATCCTCAAGCACACCGGCATGAAGAAGGGCATGGCGCTGGGCTTGTTCGCGATGGCGGTGGGCGCAGTGGTGTTTGGTCAATACACCACGCATCGCTGGTATCCCGGTGCATTGGCCGGCATCTTCACCATCGGTGCGGGCCTGGCGATCCTGCAGACCGCGGCCAATCCCTACATCAGCATCCTGGGCCCGATCGAAGGCGCGGCGCAGCGCATTGCGGTGATGGGCATCTGCAACAAGATCGCCGGCATCCTGGCGCCGTTGGTGCTGGCCACCTACGTGCTGCATGGCATGGGCGATCTGGCCGGCCAGGTCGCCGCCGCCACGCCGGAGGCCAAGGAAGCGCTGCTCAACGATTTTGCCGCGCGCATCTACCTGCCCTACATGGGCATGGCCGCGCTGCTGGTGCTGCTGGCGATCGGCATCCTGTTCTCGCCGCTGCCGGAAGTGAAGACCGCCGAAGCCAACGCCAGCAATGAGGTCGGCAGCGGTGACAAGCACAACGTGTTCCAGTTCCCGCATCTGCTGCTGGGTGTGATCTGCCTGTTCGTTTACGTGGGCGTGGAAGTACTGGCCGGTGATGCGATTGGCGCCTACGGCAAGGGCTTTGGCTTGCCGCTGGATGAAACCAAGATGTTCACCTCCTACACCCTGGGCGCGATGCTGCTGGGTTACGTGGTCGGCTTGATCGCCATCCCGCGCTTTATCTCGCAGGAACGCTATCTGAGCGTGTCGGCGGTGCTGGGCATCTTGTTCGCCATCGGCGCTTTCCTGACCCACGGCTATGTCTCGGTGCTGTTCGTGGCCGCGCTGGGCTTTGCCAACGCGATGATGTGGCCGGCCATCTTTCCGCTGGCGATCAAGGGCCTGGGCCGCTTCACCGAAACCGGCTCGGCACTGTTGATCATGGGCATTGCCGGCGGCGCGGTAATCCCGCAGCTGTTCGCCGTGCTCAAGCAAAGCCATGACTTCCAGCTGGTGTTCACCGCGCTGGCGGTGCCTTGCTATCTGTACATCCTGTTCTTCGCCTTGCGCGGCCACAGCGCCGGCAAGGCCAAGCAGGCCTGATCGGGCAAGGAACACGGCATGATGAGCGGATACCCCTCCCATGGCTGAAGGCATGCGCAGACCCACGATCAAGGACGTAGCCGAGCGCGCGAAGGTCTCGCTGAAGACCGTCTCGCGCGTGATCAACAACGAGCCGTCGGTGATGCAGGGCACGCGTGCGCGCGTGCTGCACGCGATTGCCGAGCTGGATTACGAGCCGGATCAATCGGCACGCAACCTGCGCAGCGGCACCCCGTTCGTGATCGGCCTGGTTTACGACAACCCCAATCCGTACCACATCATCGGCGTGCAGAACGGCGTGCTGGCGGCGTGCAAGGAAACCGGCTTCGGCCTGCAGATCCATCCCTGCGATTCCACCTCGCCATTGCTGGCCGAAGAGCTGGCCGAGTTCGTGCAGCGTTCGCGCCTGGCCGGCTTGGTGCTGACCGCGCCGATGTCCGAGCGCATGGATCTGGTCAATGCCTTGGCCGCGCGAGGCGTCAAGCTGGTTCGCATCATCGCGGCGATGGAAGACCCGCAGGATGGCCATGCCTGCGTCTACGTCGACGATCATGACGCCGCCTACGAGATCACCGAGCACCTGATCCAACTTGGCCACCAGCGCATCGGCTTCCTCTGGGGCGGGTTGGCGCACCGCTCCAGCATCGAGCGCTACAACGGTTACGAGAAGGCGCTCAAGGACTACGGCATCACCCTCGACAAGCATCTGGTGGTGCCGGGCGACTACACCTTTGACGATGGTTTCCGCGGTGCACGCCGACTGTTGGCGCTGCGCGAACCGCCCACCGCGATCTTCGGTTCCAATGACGAAATCGCCGCCGGCGTGCTGGCGGCCGCCAAGTCGGCCGGCATGAACGTGCCGTACGAACTGTCGATTGCCGGCTTCGAAGACAGTCCGTTCTCGCGCCAATCCTGGCCGCCGCTGACCACCGCCAAGCAGGCCACCGAAGACATCGCCAAGCAGGCCGCACGTTTGCTGATTGCCACCCTGCGCCAGGACGCCTACGACGACACGCCCACCCCCGTGCACAACCAGGGCTTCGTGCCGCAGCTGGTGGTGCGCGGCTCCACCGCGCCGGTCCGCCTGCGCACTGAACGCAACGACCCGACCCCATGACCGACACCGCTTCCCTTCCTGCCGCCGACGCGACCCTGATGTTCCAGGAAGCGCGGCAGACCGCCGACGTGGTGGCCGCGCAGTACGCCCGCAACGAGGCCACCGTGGCCGCGCTGGCTGCCGACCTGCGCGCCAATCCGCCGCCGTTCGTGGTGACTTGCGCGCGTGGCAGTTCCGATCACGCAGCGACCTATGCCAAGTATCTGTTCGAGACCCAACTGGGTTTCGTCACCGCTTCGGCTTCGCCGTCGGTGGGCTCGGTGTACGAGGCGCGCCAGCAACTCAAGGACGCGCTGTATATCGTCATCTCGCAGTCGGGCAAAAGCCCGGACTTGCTGCACAACGCACGTGCCGCTGCGGCGGCGGGTGCGCGCGTGGTGGCGCTGGTCAATGTCGAGGATTCGCCGCTGGCACAGCTGGCGCAGACGGTGATCCCGCTGCACGCCGGTCCCGAGCGCAGCGTCGCCGCGACCAAGAGCTACCTGGCCTCGCTGGCGGCAATCCTGCAATTGGGCGCGCATTGGAAGAACGAGAACCCGTTGCTGGACGCCTTGACCCAACTGCCCGACAGCTTGCGCGCGGCCTGGCAGTGCGACTGGTCTTCGCTCACTGATGGGCTGGTGGATGCGCACAATCTGTTTGTGCTTGGCCGCGGTCTGGGTCTGGCCGCCGCGCAGGAAGCCGCGCTCAAGTTCAAGGAAACCTGTGGCCTGCATGCCGAGGCCTACAGCTCGGCCGAAGTGAAGCATGGCCCGATGGCGCTGGTCGGCCCCGGCTTTCCAGTGCTGTGCTTTGCCCAGCCGGATGAAACCGAAGCCGGCACGCTGGCGCTGGCCAAGGAATTCCGCGGTCGTGGCGCGCAGGTGTGGGTGGCAGCCGAACATGCCGATCCGTCCGCCGCAGCCGGCCAGTCGCTGCCGTTGGCGAAGGCCCCGCATCCGGCCTGTTCGCCGCTGCTGGCGATCCAGAGTTACTACAAGGCCATCAACGCATTGGCGCTGCGTCGTGGATTCAATCCGGACGTGCCGCCGCATCTGAACAAGGTGACGGAGACGGTATGAGCATCGCCCTGGTCAATGGCCGTGTGCTGACCGCGCAAGGCTTCCGCGATGATCTCGCGGTGGTGATCGATGGCCGCGACATCCAATCGCTGCTGCCCTTGGCCGACTTGCCGGCGCAATCCACGCGCCATGATCTGCAGGGCGCCAGCCTGTTGCCCGGTTACATCGATGCGCAGGTCAACGGTGGCGGCGGCGTGCTGTTCAACAACGTGCCGAATGTGGACACCCTGCGCCGCATCGGTGAAGCGCATCGCCAGTTTGGCACCACCGGCTTCCTGCCCACCTTGATCAGCGATGACGCCGAGGTGATGCGCGAGGCGATTGCCGCCACGCGCGCGGCGATTGAGGCGGGCGTGCCGGGCGTGCTCGGCATCCATCTGGAAGGTCCGTATCTGGCACCGGCGCGCAAGGGCACTCACGACGCCGGCAAATTCCGCGTGCCGGATCAGGCCGAAATCGCCATGGCCGCCTCGCTTGATAATGGCGTGACTCTGCTGACCCTGGCGCCGGAACGCATGCCGGTGGAATCCATCCGCGATCTGGTGGCGCGCGGCGTGATCGTCGCCGCCGGCCACACCGCCGGCAGCTACGAAGAAATCCGCGCCGGCCTGCAAGCCGGCATCAGCGGTTTCACCCATCTGTACAACGCGATGTCGCCGCTGCAGGGCCGTGAGCCTGGCGCGGTGGGTGCAGCGTTGGAAGATCGCCACAGCTGGTGCGGCATCATCGCCGACGGTCACCACGTGCATGCCGGTAGCTTGCGGGTGGCGCTGGCGGCCAAGCCGCTGGGCAAAGTCTTCCTGGTGACCGATGCGATGCCGCCGGTGGGTTCGGACGATCCCAGCTATGTGTTGTACGGCGAAACCATCACCGTGCAGGACGGCGTGGTGCGCAATGCCGCCGGTTCGCTGGCCGGTTCGGCGCTGGACATGGCCACAGCGGTGCGCAATGCGGTGCAGATGCTGGGCCTGTCACTGGAAGAAGCGGCGCGCATGGCCTCGACCTATCCGGCCGACTTCCTCGGCCTGTCATCCACGCACGGACGGATCGCACCCGGCTATCGCGCCGATCTGGTCGCGGTCAACGCCGATCTGGATGTGGTCGGCACCTGGATCCACGGCCAGCACGCGGCGTGAGCACGAGGCCCGCACCGGTTCGCTATGCATCAGTGGATGCGCTGCGCGGGCTGACCGTGGCGGCGATGCTGCTGGTCAACAATCCGGGTGACTGGGGCCATGTGTACGCGCCGCTGCTGCACGCGGAGTGGAATGGCTGCACGCCTACGGATCTGATCTTTCCGTTCTTCCTTTTCATCGTCGGCGTTTCCATCTCGCTGGGCATCTCGCCCCGGCGCGAGGCCGGCACTGCGCCTGCGCCGCTGATGCGCGCGGCGCTCTGGCGCGGCGCCAAGATCACCGCCATCGGTCTGCTCCTGCATCTGCTGGCCTGGTGGTGGCTGGACAAGCCCAGCTTCCGTCCCTGGGGCGTGCTGCAACGGATTGGCCTGTGCTTTATCGCCGCTGCCTGGGTTGCGCTGTACCTGCGACCGCGTGCGCGTTGGACGCTGCTGCTGGCGATCCTGCTGGGTTACTGGGCCTTGCTGGCGTTCAACGGCGGCTACGAACCCTGGCTCAATCTGGCCAGTCGCATCGACAGCGCGCTGCTGGGCGCGCATGCCTATGCACACGATGCCGTCAGTGGTCGCGGCCACGATCCGGAAGGCCTGCTCAGCACCTTGCCTGCCATCGCCACCACCCTGCTTGGCCTGATCGCTGGCGACGCGTTGCGCGCGGGCCAAGCGCGACGCCTGCCGCTGGCTGCATTCGCATTGCTCGCGTTGGGCGCAACGTGGTCATTGTGGATGCCGTTCAACAAGAACCTGTGGACGTCCTCGTATGTGCTGTGGACCGCCGGCTGGGCCACGCTGGCCTTATGGCTGGCGCATGTCCTGATCGATCAGCGACGCCTGCCGGCGCTGGGGCGCAGCTTTGGCGTCAACGCCATCGCCGCCTATGCCGGCTCGGCCATCATGGTCTATGCCTTGGCGGGACTGGGCTGGATGGAACCGATCTACCAGCACGGCTTTGCCGGCTGGATGACCCCGCGCTTCGGCCCGACCCTGCCTTCGCTGGCATTCGCCCTGGCCTTTGTGGCGCTGTGGTGGCTGATCGTGCGGCTCATGGACGCGCGTGGCTGGCATCTGAAGGTCTGATCCGGCGCGCGGTCACGCTTTCCTAGCCGTGGTTGCGGTACAAGGCAGCCACGTACACCGAAGCGGGTTCCCCATGCGCACCTCCCGGTTGAGCGTTACCTGTCTTGCCCCCGTGGTCATCAGCCTGAGCCTGCTGGCCTGCGATGCCAGTACGCCAGCGGCATCCAACACGCGCACCAAGGCGCAGGCCAAGGCCTTGCCGGTGGCCGTGCATGTATCACCGCGCGTGCTGCTCGCACAGCAAGCCAGCGCACAACGCGCCGAAGGCATGTCGCCGCCGCGACGGATTCCGGATCCGCCTTTTGTCAGCAATGAAGTGGCGCGCTTTGATCAACCTTGGGCGATGACCTTCCTGCCCGATGGTCGTCTGCTGGTCACCGAGAAGCCCGGACACCTGCGTTTGATCAACGTGGCCACCCGCCAGACCGGCGAAATCCTCGGCGTGCCCACCGTGGCCTACGGCGGCCAGGGTGGCTTGGGCGATGTGATCCTGCATCCGCAATACGCCAGCAATGGGCTGGTCTACCTGAGCTATGCCGAGGAAGGCAGCGGCGGTCGCGGCGCTGCGATTGCGCGTGCGCGCCTGCAGCTGGATGCCAGCGGCAACAGCGGCAGCCTGCAGAACTTGCAGGTGATCTGGCGGCAGACACCCAAGGTCAGCGGCGATGCGCATTACAGCCATCGGCTGTTGTTCGATCGCGAAGGCAAGTTGTGGGTCAGTTCCGGCGAACGCCAGAAGGGCAGCCCGGCCCAGGATCTGCAAAGCAACCTGGGCAAGATCCTGCGCCTCAACGATGACGGCACGCCGGCTTCCGGCAATCCCTTCGCCGACCAGGGCGGACGCGCCGCGCAGGTCTGGTCATACGGCCATCGCAATGTGCTGGGCTTGGCGCTGGATGCCACCGGCCGGCTGTGGGCGCACGAGATGGGCCCGGCTGGCGGCGACGAACTCAATCTGATCGAGCGCGGCTCCAACTACGGTTGGCCGATCGTCTCCAATGGCGACAATTACGACGGCAGTCCGATTCCGGATCATCCAACCCGGCCGGAGTTCAACGCGCCAGAGATTTCCTGGACGCCGGTGATCGCGCCGGCGGGTTTCGTCATCTACAACGGCGACCTGTTTCCGTACTTCCAGAACTACGGCTTTATCGGTGGGCTGGCATCGCAAGCGCTGATCCAGGTGCAGCTCAACGCCACTCCCAGCGAAGTGCGGCGCTATCCGATGGGCCGGCGCATCCGCGAGGTCGAGCAGGGCCCGGACGGCGCGTTGTGGTTGTTGGAAGACGGCGCCGACGCGCGATTGCTCAAGCTCACGCCCAATCGCAGCTGATCAGGTCGTACGTCGCTCAGTCAGGAGGCAGGCTGTAGTCGAATACGACTCCACATGGAAGTGTGCCGCGTGTGCGCACGCAACGGCCGGGGCTTGCCTGCCGATCAGTCCGTCGTCTGGCGCGCGTCATGGATCGCCCGGATGCGCGCGCGCTTTAGCGCTTCGCCGATTTCCGGGCCACTGAGGCCGGACTGAGCCACGTCGCGCGCATTCACCGCGCAGGCGGCGGCATGCAGACGCTGCAGTTGTGTGCCCTGCGGATAATCCGCCGCTTCGCTGCCCAGGCGGCCGCGCTTGTCGGCCTCGCAGACAAGTGACAGCTGGGCGATGCGCTCGGGCTTGCGGAAAGCATCGCAGCGCGCCAGCAACTCGTAGACGGTGGCGTCGCGTAGCTCATCCAGACGATGCACATTGAGATGCTCGCGGCAGGCGATCACCGCCAGATCGCGATGCTCGACCGGCACTTTCAAGCGTTCGCTCAGCGCGATGACCGGGGCGACGCCGCGCTGCTCATGCATCACGTGGCGTGGCAGTTCTTCTGTCGGTGTCAGCGCCTTGCCCAGGTCGTGGCAGAGCGCGGCGTAGCCGATGCGATCATCGCCGCGCGCCAGCTGCGCAGCCATGTCGCAGACCATCTGCTGGTGCACGCCGGTATCCACCTCGGGATGGTATTCGGCGCGTTGCGGCACGCCGTACAGGGCGTCGACTTCCGGCAGCACGCTGGCCAGC
>Ga0160448_100089_pt1 | contig 52542 bp, 47 predicted proteins | sample HID1973M_E1MG_FD_108269 | JGI IMG/M metagenome (GOLD analysis project Ga0160448, IMG submission 108269) | Enriched mosquito-associated microbial communities from UW Madison campus, WI, USA - HID1973M_E1 MG | ecosystem: Host-associated > Arthropoda: Insects > Digestive system > Unclassified ...
CACCCTGGCCGGCGGCATCACCGTCAACGACACCGTGCTGCACTTCACCATCAACGACCTGCCGTTTGGCGGCATCGGCCCCAGCGGCATGGGCGCCTACCACGGCCGCGCCGGCTTTGATGCTTTCAGCAAGGCGCTGCCGATCCTCTGGCAGACCCGGCGCGCCGGCAGTGATTTCCTCAAGCCGCCTTATTCCAAGGTGCAGCGCTTTATTGATTTCATCGTGCGTTGAGGTGATGGACGGGAGCGGCCGCTGGCCGCTCCTGGCGGTAGCTCGTCTAAGCTATGGCCTCGCTACCCCGCCGAGCCGCCATGAAAATCGCCAGCTGGAACGTCAACTCGCTCAACGTGCGCCTGCCGCAGCTGCAACAGTGGCTGCGCGATTTCGCGCCTGACGTGGTGGGGCTGCAAGAGACCAAGCTGGAAGATCACCGCTTCCCCGATACCGCGCTGGCCGAGCTGGGCTACCGCAGCGTGTTTGCCGGGCAGAAGACCTACAACGGTGTGGCGATCCTGGCGCGCGAGCCGATCAGCGACATTCAGATCGGCGTGCCGGGCCTGGACGACGAACAAAAGCGGGTGATTGCCGCCACCGTCGGCGACACCCGCATCATCAACTTGTATGTGGTCAACGGCCAGGACGTGGGCACTGACAAGTACGCCTACAAGCTGCGCTGGCTGGACGCGGTGCAGGGCTGGTTGGCCGACGAGATACAACGCCACCCCAATCTGGTGGTGGTGGGCGATTTCAATATCGCCCCGGATGAGCGCGACGTGTTTGATCCCAAGAAGTGGGGCGACGACCACATCCTGACCTCGGTGGCCGAGCGCGATGCGCTGCGCCGCATGCAGGCGCTGGGCCTGCACGATGGCTTCCGCCTGCATCATCAGGATGCCGGCGTGTACAGCTGGTGGGATTACCGGATGGGTGGCCTGAGCCGCAATCTGGGGCTGCGTATTGATCTGACCCTGGTTTCGGACGCCTTGCGCGCCCGCGCGGTCGCCGCCGGCATTGATCGCGAACCACGCACCTGGGAACGCCCCAGTGATCACACCCCGGTATGGGTGGACGTGCAGTAAGCCCCGCGCGTCGCCAGCGCCTGCTGCAGACAAACAAAGGCCCGGCATTGCCGGGCCTTTGTTGCCACGGACCTTGGGTGCGTCGCGAACAGCGCACGCGGCCGCAGCGAAACCAGATCAGCGCGCGCGTCCGCGCGTGAACAGGTTGACGATCAGCAGCAACACAACGGCGCCGATGAAGGCGGTGATCAGATAGCCCAGCCAGCCGCCCAAGGCCAGACCCAGCGCCGGCAACAGCCAGCCGCCCAGAAAACCACCGACGATACCCACCACGATGTTGAGGATGATCCCTTGCGAGCCATCCCGCCGCATGACCAGACTGGCCAACCAGCCCGCGATGCCACCGACGATCAGAAAGATCAGAAATTGCATGCCTGCCTCCTGTCCTTGCGCCCATGCCATTGAATCGAAGGTCCCCTCACCCGCGGGACATCGCGATTAGGCCGCCTCAACCGTGAAACCGCTGTCAAGTTTGCGCACGTCGGTGGCATCCTTGGCGGCCATGTCCGTTTCCCACCCCGATATTCAGCCGACCGATGGCGACGCCGAGCACTGGCGCTTCGAGCAGTTCCAGGTTTGGCGGCGCGCGCATGCGCCACGCCAGCGCGGCGAGCCGGGTGCGCGCCAGGTGTTGGCGCAGGCCTTGGCCTTGCCCGCCGAACAGGTGCCGATTCTGCGCGACGAGCGCGGCAAGCCGCATCTGCAGCCGCCCTTCCAGCAACAGCAAGTGAGCTGGAGCCACAGCGGCGCACTGCTGCTGGTGGCACTGGGACCGGCGCGCGATCTGGGCGTGGATGTGGAGCAGTACCGCGAGCGGCCGCGGATGATGGATATCGCCGCGCGCTTCTTCCATCCCAGCGAACTGGATTGGCTGCGCGCGCAGCCGGAAGAACATCGCACTACGGTATTCGTGCGTCTGTGGTGCGCCAAGGAAGCCGTGCTCAAGGCGCATGGCCAGGGGGTTTCCTTTGGCCTGGAGAAACTGGTGTTTGGCGAACGCCAGGGCCAGTTGCAGATGCTCGACTGCGCGCCGGATCTGGGCGCGCCGGGCGAATGGCAGCTGCGCGAATGGCAGCCGCAGCCGGGTTATCGCGGCGCGCTGGCCTGGCGCGACTGATCGCGCTCGCCGGCATCGGCAATAATGTCCGCGATGAATGATGCCTCCCTCCCCGCCGACGTCGCCCCGCGCCTGCATGCCGGCCTGCTGGCCCTGGGCCTGGATGCCGACGCGCTGTCGCCGCGCCTGCTCGCCTACCTGGCGCTGCTGCATCGCTGGAACGGCACCTACAACCTGACCGCCATCCGCGATCCAGGCGAGATGGTCACCCGCCACCTGCTCGATTCGCTGGCCATGCAGGGCCATGTCAGCCAGGGCAACCTGGCCGATCTCGGTACCGGCCCTGGCCTGCCGGGGATTCCGCTGGCCATCGCCCATCCCGGCTTGCAGGTGACGCTGGTCGAGAGCAATGGCAAGAAGGCCCGCTTCCTGCGCGAAGCGGTGCGCCAGCTGCAGTTGTCCAATGCCCGCGTGGCCGAATCGCGCGCCGAGGCCCTGGCCGAACCGGCCGCCTACGACGCACTGACCGCGCGCGCGCTCGACACCCTGGCCGGCATCATTGAAGTGGGCGGCCACCTGCTCAAGCCCGGCGGGGCCCTGCTGGCGATGAAAGCCGTCCGGCTGGACGAGGAGATCGCCGCCCTGCCCAAGGGCTGGACGGTCGAGGTGGTGCATCCCTTGCAGGTGCCCGGGCTGGTGGGTGAACGCCATCTGGTGGTCGTGCGCAAGCAGGCGGGCTGAGCCCGCTGGACGCTAAGCGCTTGATCCCGCAGGGCGCGCACCCCGCTGGTGCGCGCCGTTGTCCTGTCCTGCACCAGCAGCACGTGAGTTGATTCCGCAACACCGATTCGCGAAAGCCGGCCCGGACCCCGCATAATCTCCCACCCACTCCTTCCCTGACGAGGCGAGCACCGCATGGCCCGCATCATCGCCATTGCCAACCAGAAAGGCGGCGTCGGCAAGACCACCACCGCGGTCAACCTGGCCGCCGCACTCGCGCGCGCACCGCAACGTGTGCTGCTGGTGGATCTGGACGCGCAAGGCAATGCCACCATGGGCAGCGGCGTGGACAAGCGCGAAGTGGAGAACTCCACCTGCGATGTGCTGCTGCAGGAAGTGGACGCCCGTCAGGCGATCGTGACCACCCCGGAAGCCTTTGACCTGATGCCGGGCAACATCGATCTGACCGCGGCGGAAATCCAGCTGATGGAGTTGAACGGTCGCGAGCTGCGCCTGAAGGCCGCGCTGGACCCGCTGCGCGGCGAATACGATTTCATCATCATCGATTGCCCGCCGGCGCTGTCGTTGCTGACCCTCAATGCGCTGACCGCCGCCGACTCGGTGCTGGTGCCGATGCAGTGCGAGTACTACGCGCTGGAAGGCCTGAGCGCGCTGGTGGAAACCATCGACGCCTTGAAGACCCGTTTGAACCCCAGCCTGGAAATCGAAGGCGTGCTGCGCACCATGTTTGATGTCCGCAACAATCTGGCCAATGCCGTCTCGGCCGAGCTGACCCAGCATTTTGGCGACCGCGTGTTCCGCACCATCGTGCCGCGCAACGTGCGCCTGGCCGAGGCGCCCAGCCACGGCCAGAGCATCGTCGGTTACGACCGCACCTCGCGCGGCGGCGTGGCCTATCTGGGGCTGGCCGGCGAGATCATCCGCCGTCAGGCCGATCGCAAGAAACAACAGCCGGCGCGGGAGGTGGCTTGATGAGCGCGTCGAAGAAGCGCGGCCTCGGCCGCGGCCTGGAAGCCCTGCTGGGTCCCAAGGCGGCCGAGACCGCACCGCCGGAAGCCCAGCCGGGTGAAGCCCTGCGCACCGTGCCGGTGGATCAGCTGCAGCCGGGCAAGTACCAACCGCGTATGGCGATGGACCCGGCCAAGCTGAGCGAGCTGGCCGAGTCGATCAAGGCGCAGGGTGTGATCCAGCCGATCGTCGTGCGCGAGCTGTCGGCCGGCAAGTTTGAAATCGTCGCCGGCGAACGTCGCTGGCGCGCCTCGCAGGAAGCCGGCCTGGCACAGGTGCCGGTGGTGGTACGCGAGCTGGATGACCGCACCGTCATCGCGATGGCGCTGATCGAGAACATCCAGCGCGAAGACCTCAACCCGCTCGAAGAGGCGCAGTCCCTGCAGCGCCTGATCAACGAATTCTCGCTGACCCATGCCGAAGCCGCCGAAGCGGTGGGCCGCTCGCGCGCGGCGGTGTCCAACCTGCTGCGCCTGCTCGAGTTGCCGCCGGCCATCCGCGCGCTGTTGGAAGCGCGCCGCCTGGAAATGGGCCATGCCCGCGCCCTGCTGACCTTGTCGCCGGAGCTGGCCAGCAAGCTGGCGTCCGAGGCAGCCGAGCAAGGCTGGTCGGTGCGCGAAGTCGAACACCGTGCGCAGCAGTTCGCCGCCGGCAAGGTGCCGGTCAGCGGCCGTCGCGCCAAGCCAAGCAAGGCCGTACCGCAGCCGGATATCGCCTCGCTGGAAACCGAGCTGTCGGAAAACCTGGGCACCAAGGTCACCATCGCCCATGGGCGCGGCGGCAAGGGCAAGTTGATCATCCAGTACACCGATCTGGACACCCTGGAAGGCGTGCTGGAAAAGTTGCGCGTACAGCGAAACCAGTAATTCGCAAGGGCGCTTGAACGGGCGCCGGTTCTAACGCCATTCCGACGTATTTTTTAGTACGCTGCGCGCGCCATGACCGCCGCCCAGCCCCAGCTCTCCGTCGTCGTCCCGGTCTTCAATGAGCGCGACAATGTCGCGCCACTGATCCAGGAGATCACCACCGCCCTGCGCGGCCGGGTGGACTTCGAAATCGTCTACGTCGACGACCATTCGCGCGACGACACCCTGTCCATGCTGCAGTCGCTGAAAGGCGCCGTGCCCGAGTTGCGCGTGCTGCAACACGTGCAGCAAAGCGGCCAGAGCACGGCCATCCGCAGCGGCGTCAAGGCCGCGCGTGGCGCCTGGATCGCCACGCTCGACGGCGATGGCCAGAATGATCCGGCCGACATCCCCAAGCTGATCGACGCCCGCGACGCCGGCCAGGTGCAGACCAAGCTCTATGCCGGCTGGCGGGTCAATCGCCAGGACAGCGGCAGCAAGCGTTGGGCCAGCCGCTGGGCCAATGCGATCCGCTCGCGCATGCTGCGCGACGACACCCCCGACACTGGCTGCGGGATCAAGTTGTTCGAGCGCGAAGCCTTCCTGGATCTGCCCTACTTCGATCACATGCACCGCTACCTGCCGGCGCTGATGCAGCGCGCCGGCTGGAGCACGGTGAGCGTGCCGGTGCATCACCGCCACCGCACCGCCGGCGTGTCCAAGTACAACAACCTCAATCGCGCGCTGGTCGGCATCCGCGACCTGCGCGGTGTGGCCTGGCTGATCACACGCAGCAAGCGCACCGCGGTGCGGGAGCTGTAGGTGGAACCGCACTGGCTCAACCAACCCATCGAAGCGCTGTTCTGGACCGGCCTGCATGTCACCGGCTGGAAGCTGATTGGCTATACCGGCGCGCTGATGTTCGGCGGCCGCTGGCTGGTGCAGTTCGTCGCCTCACGACGCGCCGGCAAGCCGGTGATCCCGCGGCTGTTCTGGTACATGAGCGTGCTGGGTAGTCTGATGACCTTGAGCTACTTCCTGTTCTCGGCCAAGCAGGATTCGGTGGGCGTGCTGCAGAACCTGTTTCCGGCCTTCACCGCGCTCTACAGCCTGTACCTGGATATCAAGCATCGCGGCTGGAAACGCGACAAGGCCGTGCACTGACGGCCTGCGCCGCCGCCCCTTGCGATTGTGTAACGCAGCACAAGCCGCTTAGCCTTGCCGCCCATGGCAAGTCGCCCTTTCACCTTTGCAAGCAATACCTTGCGCCGCCTGGCGCAGGCGCTGTTGCTGCTGGCTGTGATTTGCCAACCGGTGATGGCTTCGCTTGGCGACCTGCATGAGGCCGCGCATGGCACGGACCTGCATGCCGCCGCCAGCGACCCGCACGATGATGCCGGCGCAGCACCGGCCGGTGACGAGGGTGATCGCGACAGCCTGCTGCATGCGCTGATGTGCGCCAGTCATTGTTGCGGCCATGCCGTGGCGATGCCGGTGGGCCTGGCGCTACTGCCCGCAGTGGCGCCTTCGCGCATGCGGCTCGCGTGGCCGGACCAGGGCCTGCCCATCGCGCCCTTGGCGCATCCGTTCCGTCCTCCGATCGCGGCGTAACTCTGGCCGGCACCGTGCCGGCAGATTCCCCGGACAGCAGAGCCAGCGTGTAGTCGCTGCCATAGCTGCGCGTCCTGACCCCGCGAATGCCGCGTACGCGTTTGCCGCGTGCGCTGAGTACTGGAGTTTCCTATGTGGTTGCGAATGGCGGCGGTAGCCGTCCTGGCGACCGTGCCCGGCCTTTGCGCCTGGGCCGGCACGCCGCTGAGCCTGGACGATGCGTTTGCACGCGTCGCCCGACAACATCCCGCGTTGCGCTTGATTGATGCCGAGCGCGAACAACTCACCGCCGAAGCGGAGCTGGCCGCGCTGCGTCCTGCGATGCAAGTCGGCATGGACATTGAGAACGCCTTTGGGCAAGGCGAATTGCGTGGCCTGGACAGCGCCGAGCTGACCCTGAGCCTGGCCGGTGTGCTGGAGCGCGGCGGCAAGGCGCAGGCACGTCGCAATGTGGCCGGACGTCGCTTGGATGCCTTGGGCTGGCAAGGCCAGGCGCAACGCCTGGACATGCTGGCCGAAACCGCGCGTCGTTATCTGGCGGTCTGCCTGGCCCAGGATCAGCTGAGCTTGGCCGAGCAGGACATCGAGCAGCGCCAGCGCACGGTGGCGGCGGCACGCCTGCGCTTCCAGGCCGGCGCTTCACCCGAATCGGTGCTGCTGACCGCGCAAGCCGCCCTGGCGCGCGCCGAGTTGGAGCACCGACGCCAGCAATTGCAGTTGCAGGCCGCACGCCGACATCTGGCATTGCTGTGGGGACAGTCCGCCGCCGACTTTGATCGCGCCAGCGGCCAGCTGCTCGCCCTGCCCGAGATTGCCGACTTCGATCAGATTGCCGAGCACCTGCGCAATGCACCCGAGCTGGCGCAGTTGGCCGACCGTCAGCGCATTGCCGAAGCACGCCTGCAGTTGGCGCGTAGCGAACGCAGCGCCGATGTGTCCTGGCAGATCGGCGTGCGTCGCTTGCAGGAAAGCGGCGACAGCGGGCTGATGGCCAGCATCAGCGTGCCGCTGGGCAGTGCTGCGCGTGCGGCGCCGGCCATTCGCGGTGCGCAGGCCGAGCTGGGACTGCTGGAAGCACAGCGCGAAGTCGAAGGCCTGTCGCTGCAAGCCACCCTGGCTGATGCGCATGGTCGCTACCGGCTGGCGCAAACCGAATTGAATGCACTGCGCGCACAGGTGCTGCCGCGTCTGAGCAAGGCCGAACGCGCCGCCGAGCGCGCCTATCGCGGCGGCGCACTGAGTTATCTGGAATGGGCGCAACTGCAGACCGAACTGGCCGCTGCGCGCCGCCAGCAATGGGACGCCGCGTTTGAAGCCCAGCGCGCGCTGATCGAAATCCAGCGTCTGACCGGCCAGTCGTTCGTACTGGCCACCGGCACGACAGGAGCCACGCCATGAAGTCGATGATGATTCGAACCAGCCTGTTCGCAATTCTGGCGGTGCTGCTGGCCGCTTGCGGCAACGACAAGGCAGCGCATGCGCACGACGAAGCCGGTGGTCACCCGGATGAACAAGACACGGCGCACGCCGACAGCGAGCCAGGCCACGACGAAGCCAGCGAAGCGAAGAGCGTGCGCATCGCCGCCGCCATCGCCCAGCAATCCGGCATCCGCACCGCCGCTGTCAGTGCCGGCGAGATTGCCGACGAGCACGAAGTGCAAGGCCTGCTCACGCCCATTGAAGGTCGCTTGGCACGGGTGGCGGCGCGCTTCCCGGGACCGCTGCGCAGTGTGCATGCCCGCGTCGGCGATCGCGTGCGCGCCGGCCAGGTACTGGCGCGGGTGGAGAGCAACCTGAGCTTGTCCGACTACGCGATCACCGCACCGATCAGCGGCGTGGTATTGAGCCGCAATGCCGCCGAAGGCGATGTCGCCGGCGAAGGCGCTGTCTTGTTTGAAGTCGCCGACCTCTCCACCTTGTGGGTGGACCTGCATGTGTTCGGCGCCGATGCCAGCCACATCGGCGTGGGCTCGCCGGTGCTGGTCAGCCGCCTGGGCGATGGCGTGAGCGCGCAGTCGCAGATCGAACGCATCCTGCCGGCCACCGCCACGGCCAGCCAAAGCACGGTGGCGCGCGCAGTGCTGACCAACACGGATGGCCTGTGGCGACCGGGTACAGCGGTGCGTGCGCGTATCACCGTGGATCGCGCGCAGGTGCCGCTGGTGGTACCGCTTGCCGCCTTGCAGGAGGTGGACGGACGCGAGGTGGTGTTCGTGCGCGATGGCGAAACCTACACAACGCGCGCCGTCACCCTGGGGCGGCGTGATGCGCACGCGGTCGAAGTACTGAGTGGCCTGCGCGTCGGCGAACAGGTGGTGGTGGAGCAGAGTTACGTGATCAAGGCCGACCTGGAGAAATCCGGCGCCGCGCACGAACACTGAGGGCCGCGATCATGCTTGAGACCCTTATCCGTATCGCCATCACCCGGCGCTGGCTGGTGCTGGCGCTGACCGTGCTGCTGGCCGCGATTGGCGTGGCCAGCTTTCGCCAATTGCCGATCGATGCCACCCCGGACATCACCAATGTGCAGGTGCAGATCAACACCGAGGCCGAAGGTTATTCGCCACTGGAAGCCGAGCAGCGCGTGACCTATCCCGTGGAGACCGCGTTGGCCGGCGTGCCCGGCCTGGACTACACGCGCTCGCTGTCGCGCTACGGTCTGTCGCAGGTGACCGTGGTGTTCAAGGACGGCACCGATCTGTACTTCGCCCGCCAGCAGGTGGCCGAACGCCTGCAAGCCGTGCGCTCGCAACTGCCGCCCGGCCTGGAGCCGGCGATGGGTCCGGTCAGCACCGGCATGGGCGAGATCCTGATGTATACGCTGGATGCCGTCGCCGACGCGCGCAAAGCCGATGGCAGCCGCTGGACCGCCACCGATCTGCGCAGCCTGCAGGACTGGGTGATCCGCCCGCAGCTGCGCAACGTGCCCGGGGTGACCGAGGTCAACACGCTGGGCGGCTTCGCGCGGCAGATCCATGTCACCCCGGATCCGGCGCGGCTGGTCGCCTTGGGGCTGACTCTGCAAGAGCTGGTCGACGCGCTGGAGCGCAACAACCGCAACCTGGGCGCGGGTTATCTGGAACGCAATGGCCAGCAATGGCTGGTGCGCGTACCCGGACAAGTCGCCGATGCCGCCGCGATTGCCGACATCGTCTTGGCCCGCCGCGAAGGTGTGCCGATCCGCGTAGGCGATGTGGCGCAGGTCGGTGACGGCGCCGAACTGCGCAACGGTGCGGCCACCCAGGACGGTCACGAAGTGGTGATGGGCACGGTGTTCATGCTCAAGGGCGCCAACAGCCGCGAGGTGGCGCAGGCGGCTGCACGGAGATTGGCGGAAGCCAGCAAGAGCTTGCCGGCAGGTGTGACCGCTACGCCGGTGTACGACCGCACCGTGCTGGTCGACCGCACCATCCGCACCGTGGCCAAGAACCTGATCGAAGGCGCGCTGCTGGTGGTGCTGGTGTTGTTCCTGCTGCTGGGCAATGTGCGTGCGGCGTTGATCACGGCGGCGGTGATCCCACTGGCGATGCTTTTCACCGTCACCGGCATGGTCCGCGGCGGCGTGTCCGGCAATCTGATGAGTCTGGGCGCGCTCGACTTCGGCCTGATTGTCGATGGCGCGGTGATCATCATCGAGAACTGCCTGCGTCGCTTCGCACAACTGCAACAGCAGCATGGCCGTTTGCTCACGGATTCAGAGCGACGCGATGCCACTGCTGCAGCCACCGCCGAGGTGATCCGTCCCAGCCTGTTTGGCTTGGGCATCATCACCGCGGTGTACCTGCCGATCTTCGCGCTCACCGGGGTGGAAGGAAAAATGTTCCATCCCATGGCCATCACGGTGGTGCTGGCCTTGAGCGGGGCGATGTTGTTGTCGCTGAGCTTTGTACCGGCGGCGGTAGCCACTTTCCTGCGCGGTCCTGTGCGCGAGCACGACACCCCGGTGATGCGCTGGTCGCGCAAGCTGTATGCGCCGGCGCTGGCCTGGACCCTGCGCTGGCGGCGTGCGGTATTCGCCGCCACCGCCGTGCTGGTGCTGCTGTGCACGGCGCTGGCCACGCGTCTGGGCAGCGAGTTTGTGCCCAGCCTGGACGAGGGCGACATCGCCTTGCACGCCATGCGCATCCCCGGCACCAGCCTCAGCCAGGCGTTGCAGATGCAGGCCACGCTGGAAGCGCGGCTGCGCCAATTCCCGGAAGTGCAGCGGGTGTTCGGCAAGTTGGGCACGGCCGAAGTGGCCACCGATCCCATGCCGCCCTCGGTGGCCGACACCTTTGTCATGCTCAAGCCGCGCAAGGACTGGCCGGATCCGCGCAAGCCCAAGGCGCAACTGGTGGCGGAGATGCAGGCGGCGGCAGCGCAGCTGCCCGGCAATGCCTATGAGTTCACCCAGCCAATCCAGATGCGGATGAATGAGTTGATCTCCGGCGTGCGTGCCGACGTGGCGATCAAGGTGCATGGCGATGATCTGGACACGCTGCTACGGGTCGCGCGTCGGGTCGAAGCCGTGGCACGGCAAGTGCCGGGCGCGGCCGATGTCAGCCTGGAAGCAGCCACCGGTTTGCCGGTGCTGAGCATCGTCCCGGATCGGCAGGCGCTGGCGCGCTACGGCTTGAACGCCGGTGATGTGCAGGACACGGTCAGTGCCGCAGTGGGCGGAGCAGTGGCGGGCGCGGTGTTCGAAGGTGATCGCCGTTTCGACATCGTGGTGCGCCTGCCCGAAGCCTTGCGCCAGGACCCGGCCGCACTGTTGGACCTGCCCATTCCGCTGCGCAATGCCGATTCCCCGGACGAAGCCAGCCGCGCCGCCACCTGGCTGGCCGAACCGCGCACGGTGCCGCTGCGCGAGGTGGCGACGATCCAGCGCACGCTGGGCCCCAACCAGATCAACCGCGAAGACGGCAAACGCCGGGTGGTGGTCACCGCCAACGTGCGCGGGCGCGATCTGGGTGGCTTTGTCGGCGAGCTGCGCCAGCGCCTGGACGCGCAGGTGCAGCTGCCCACGGGTTATTGGCTGGCCTATGGCGGCAGCTTCGAGCAGTTGATCTCGGCCAGCCAGCGCCTGGCGGTGGTGGTGCCGCTGACCCTGGCGCTGATCGCGGCCCTGCTCTACTGGGCCTTCGGCTCGGCGCGCGATGCGGCCATCGTCTTCAGCGGCGTGCCGTTGGCCCTGACCGGCGGCGTGCTGGCGCTGGCCCTGCGCGGGATTCCGTTGTCGATCTCGGCCGGGGTGGGCTTTATCGCCCTGTCCGGGGTGGCGGTGCTCAACGGCTTGGTCATGATCAGCTTCATCCGCCGCCTGCGCAGCGAGGGTATGGCACTGGATCAGGCGGTGGTCGAGGGCGCCCTTGGTCGCTTGCGGCCAGTGCTGATGACCGCCCTGGTGGCCTCGTTGGGCTTCCTGCCGATGGCCCTGAACGTCGGCGCCGGCTCCGAAGTCCAGCGCCCGCTGGCCACGGTGGTCATTGGCGGCATCGTCTCCTCGACCCTGCTGACCCTGTGCCTGCTGCCGGCCCTGTATCGGGCCTGGCATGGGCGGGGCCGGCCTTCTGCTCGTCGGACCCAGCTTGCCTGAACACAGGGAACTGCTTTGTTTGCCTGGACGTAACCAACTTGGTAACGTCCGCCCCAGGTTGCGCTGACGGGTGTAAGCGCCCGACCGCCGCGAACAGCGGCCCCCACCCTGAGTGGGGATAACCAAGAGTCTCCCGGTACACGAAGCCCCCGTTGATAGCGGGGGCTTCGCTTTTTCTAGGGCAGCCGCCACAACAGGTTGCGGACTTTTTCGGGTTTGCCACCGGGACGGAATCCCTGACGCGCATGCGCGCTGAGGATCATGAGGTTGGCATCCCAATCGACAGCGGCGGACGCTTTACGCAGGGCGAAGAAGACCGCGTACTCGTCGCCGTTCGCCAATTGGGTCGGGCAGAACAGCACATGGTTCCTGCGGTCCGTGGCGTAGCAATTGCGGTCCGGCAAGCTGGCTACGATTTCGGGCAGCGCCATTCCGAGTTCCGCCCGTTCGGGCGAAAACACCCGACCCGTTGGATTCCGACAGTAGACCTGGCACGGCCGGACCGATTCGCCGGGGTCGGGAGTCCGGGTGAAGCAGTGCAGGCTGAAACTGGATCGCACGCGGACCCGTCTCGGATTGGGCCGGCTTGACGTCGGCGGCAGCTCGTAGGTGTTCAACCGAGCGTGGAAGTGCGCAAGCGAATGGACCTGGCCATCGCACGCCGTGTAGGGGGACCACTTGGCCATTGCATCCTTTTGGCCGCGTGCCTTGAGGAGGGGGCAGCTGCGGTCCGGATCACCCTACTGACCATCACGGAGGCCATTTCGAAGGTTCCGTAAACGCCGGGAGCGACCTAAGTGCTTGCGGCGCAAGGGAAAGGCCTGCATAATGCGCGGCTCGCTGTGTCCGGTCTGACCGGATTTGCGGCCGGAAGCGCGATTCCGGCTTGGGGTTACGGCGTGGTTTTGACTGTATCGCGTGGCGTCTGGCCTGTGGGCCGCGCCTGGCCGCCGCCTCCCTGGCCAAGGGAAGCACAACTACCTTCGAGGTGCGTAATGTCCCGCGTATGCCAAGTAACCGGCAAGCGTGTGCAGACGGGTAACAACGTCTCCCACGCCAACAACAAGACCCGTCGTCGTTTCCTGCCCAACCTGCATGAGCGTCGTTTCTGGGTGGCCAGCGAAAACCGTTGGATCAAGCTGAAAGTTTCCGCGCATGCACTGCGCACCATCGACAAGAACGGCATCGACTCCGTTCTGGCCGAGCTGCGCGCCCGCGGCGAAAAGGTCTGAGGAGTAATCAACCATGGCATCCAAGCGCGACAAGATCCGTCTGATTTCCTCGGCCAACACTGGCCACTTCTACACGACGGACAAGAACAAGAAGAACACCCCGGGCAAGATGGAAATCAAGAAGTACGACCCGGTCGTGCGCAAGCACGTGATCTACAAGGAAGGCAAGATCAAGTAAGCCGACGGCGCCTGGCGCCTTCGACTCGGATCTGAAGAAACCCGCCGCCAGGCGGGTTTCTTTTTGCCCGCAGCTTGGCCGGCCTGCAGCACCATGTGATCGCGACGGCGACCGGCCGCCCTCGCCGTTTGGCATTTGCCCCAGCGCTTGCCAGAATCAACCCGTCTTTCCGTTGCGGGATACGCATGGACTGGTCCGCTGGCACCGCCTTCCTGATCGTCGATTGGGTGATCCGCCTGGCGGCGCTGCTGTGGATACCCAGCCGCACCTCGCCAGCAGCGGCGCGCAGCTGGATGTTGCTGGTCGGCTTTGTGCCCTTGTTCGGCCTGCCGGCTTACCTGTTGCTGGGCCATCCCTGGTTGTCGCGCCAGCGCATTGAGCGGCAGGCGCGCGCCAACCAGGTCATCCGCGAAGAGCAGCAGCCCTTGGCCGCATTGCGCTGGCACGCCCACGGCGGCGTGGCGGCGGAAATGGCGCCGCTGGTGGAAACCCAGGGCGCGTTCATGCCTACCCATGGCAATGCCGTGCATCTGCTGGGTGAGTACGAGGACTCGCTGCGTGCACTGATCGACGCTATCGACGCCGCGCAGTCACGCGTGCACCTGCTGTACTACCTGATGTTCGATGACGCCGTGGGCGATCGCATCGCCGCCGCGCTGACGCGGGCCGCACAACGCGGCATCACCTGCCGCTTGCTGCTGGATGCGGTCGGCGCCAAGCGTGGGCTGCGGCGCTATCGCAAGGCGCTGACGGCGGCTGGCGTGCAGGTTCACGAATTGCTGCCTGGCGGGCTGCGCTGGCGGCGCAGCGGCCGCATGGATCTGCGCAACCACCGCAAGATTGCCGTGATCGACGGCCACCTGGGCTTTGTCGGTTCGCAGAATCTGGCCAGCGCCGATTTCATTCCCGGCTATCCCAATCGCGAACTGGTGGCCAGCATCCGCGGACCGGTGGTGTCGCATCTGGATGCGGTGTTCGCCAGCGACTGGTACATCGAAACCGGCGAACGTCTGCATGTTGAGAACAATCAAGCCATCTGCGCCGAAGACGTCGCCGCGCAATTGCTGCCGAGCGGCCCGGCCTATCCATTCGAGAACGCGCGCGATGCGGTCAATGCACTGATCCATCTGGCCAAACGCCGGATAGTGCTGGCCACGCCCTACTTCGTGCCGGATGACGCCACGCTCAGTGCCCTGCGCATCGCCGCGCTGTCCGGCGTGCAGGTGCAACTGATCCTGTCGGCGCGCAACAACCAGCGCCTGACCGCATGGGCGCAGGAATCCTATTACGCCGAACTGCTGGCCTGCGGCGTGGACATTGCGCTGTACGAGCCGCACTTCCTGCACGCCAAGCACCTGAGCGTGGATGACGAAGTGGCGCTGGTGGGATCGATCAATCTGGACATCCGCTCCTTCGCCTTGAACGCGGAGATTGGCCTGCTGTGTTACGACACGCGCGTGGTGACCGAATTGATAGCGCTGGAGGATGCCTACCTGCGCCAGTCACGGCGCGTATCGGCGCAGGAATGGGCGCGACGCCCGGCCTGGCGTCGCAGTCGCGACGGCATCGCACGCTTGGCCGACTCGCTGATGTAAGCGGAAGTGAAATTTTTGTTGGCATTTGAATACACCGTGCACATGCCGATCCAGCATGAGGCCGCGCAAGGTGATCGACTAGAATGCCGGCATGACCAGCGCTACCGCGGGCCTCGCCCATGACATCGCCATCGTCGGGGGAGGCGCCGCTGGCGTGCTCGTGGCGATCCAGTTGCTGCGGCAGGCGCGCACGCCGCTGCGTATCGCGCTGCTGGATCCACAAGCCACGCTGGCGCAGGGCGTGGCCTACGCCACACCCTATCCCGAGCATGTGTTGAACGTACCCGCGCAGAAGATGAGCGCGTTGCCGGATCAGCCGGAAGACTTCCTCGATTTTGTCGCTGGCGAGGATCCCGAGCAGCGCGCGCGACTGGCGCCCGCTTTCCTGGAACGACGGCGCTATGGCGACTACCTGCGCACGCGTCTGAGCGAAGCCATGCAAACGAGCGTGGCCAGCCTGGAGCATGTGCAGCAATCGGCCGTGGCCCTGCACCGCCAGCCGCAGGGGTTGCGCTTGCAATTGCAGGACGGCGGCTCGCTCGATTGCGCGCAGTTGGTGTTGGCGGTGGGCAATCGTTCGCGCCCATTGCCGGCACGTGGCGCCTCGTCACTGGCGCCCGGCGCGCTGACCGGGGCCTGGGATTTTGAAGCGGTGCGCGCGATTCCGCAGGATGCCAGCCTGTGCATCGTCGGATCGGGCCTGAGCATGGTCGATGCGGTGTTGAGTTTTGTCGCCACCGGCCATCGCGGACACATCCAGGTGTTGTCACGCCACGGTTGGCGGCCGCAGCCGCATGCCAAGACCGCGCCCATCGACTTTGATCCCAAGCAACTGCTGGACCTGGGCCTGCGCGCGCGGCTGCACGTGTTACGCACCACCGCGCGTCACGAGATGGCCGCCGGACGGCCATGGCAGGGCGTGATGGAAACCTTGCGTCCACACGGGCAGCTGCTGTGGTCGACGCTGTCGCAAGCCGATCAACGCCGTTTCCTGCGCCACCTGGTGCGCGTGTGGGATGTGCATCGCCATCGCATCGCCAGCGAGGTGCACGCCCAGATGCAGACCTTGATCGACAGCGGCCAGCTGCGCATGCATCGCGGCCGCCTGGACGCGGTCATGCAATCGGGCCGCTGCGTGCGCGTAGCGGCGGTCACCCGCGAGGGTCGGGATCTGCATTTCGACGTCGACCATGTGATCAACGCCACCGGCGTGGAATTGCGCGTGCCGACCATGCGCAACGCCCTGCTCACCCGCATGCTCGGCGAAGGCCTGGCACAGCCGGGGCCGCATGGCATCGGCGTGGCCACCGGCCCGCAGGGCCAGGTGCTGGATGCACAGGGTCACCTGCAGGACGACGTGATTGCCTTGGGCAGCCTGCGCGTGGGCGATCTGTGGGAGAGCACCGCTATTCCGGAATTGCGCGTGCAGGCTGAGGCAGCCGCACGCGTCCTGCTGGCCCCGCCTGACGCCGGCCATTGACAGCCGCCGCGCAGGCGGCGACTTTGCGCGTTGCGGCCGCCGTTCCGGGCGGCAGACTCACCGGATAGGCGCGTGATCTCCAGCTGGATCCTGTTGTTGGTATCGGTGGCTTACGCGGCGCTGTTGTTCGGCGTGGCGTGGTGGGGTGATCGCCGACCGATGTATCCGGACCGGCCGTGGCTGCGGCCGGTGGTCTACAGCCTGGCGCTGGCGGTGTATTGCTCGTCGTGGACGTTCTATGGCGCCGTCGGCAGCGCGGTGCGCAATGGCGTGGGCTACCTGCCCATCTACCTGGGCCCGCTGCTGTTGCTGCTGTTTGGCTGGCGCATCATCGAACGGCTGGCGCTGATTGCGCGCAGCGAAAACACCGTCTCCATCGCCGACTTCATTTCCTCGCGCTATGGCCGCTCGCGGCACCTGGCCGCGCTGGTCACCGTGATCGCCTTGATCGGCGTGGTGCCCTATCTGGCCCTGCAGTACAAAGCGGTGGCGATGAGCCTGAGCGTGCTGACCGGGCAGGCTGGCGGATCCAGCCACGGCTTCTTCTCGGACCCGGCGCTGTACGTGGCCTTGCTGATGGCCTTGTTCGCGGCCTTGTTCGGTACCCGCCAGGTCGATGCCACCGAGCACCATCACGGCATGATGCTGGCGATCGCGCTGGAGTCGATGGTCAAGCTGGTGGCGATGATCGCGATCGGTCTGTTCGCCTATCTGTGGCTGGGTGATCGCGATATCCATGTGACTGAATCGGCACGCACGCTGTTCGAGAATGCGCCGCCGGTGGGCTTCATCGCGCAGACCTTGCTGGGATTCCTGGCCATCGTCTGCCTGCCGCGCCAGTTCCATGTGGCGGTGGTGGAATGCAGCGACGTGGGCGATATCCGCAAGGCACGCTGGTTGTTTGGCGCCTATCTGGTGCTGTTCTCGGTGATGGTGATCCCGGTGGCCGCGGCGGGCGTGGCGGCGTTCGGCTCCGGCAGCAATGTCGCCGATGACAGTTACGTGCTGGCGCTGCCGTTGTCCGACGGCAGCAAGGCGCTGGCGTTGATCGCTTACGTGGGTGGATTCTCGGCCGCCACCGGCATGGTGATCGTGGCCAGCATCGCGCTGGCGACCATGGTCAGCAATGATCTGGTGATGCCGGTGCTGCTGCGACGCGGCTGGGCCGAACACCATGCCGAAGCCGACGTGGCGTCGCGGGTGTTGTGGATCCGCCGCTTCGCGATCCTGCTACTGGCCTTGACCGCGTATTCCTACTATCGCGGCAGCAGCAACGACAGCACGCTGGCTTCCTACGGGTTGATGGCGTTTGCGGCGGTGGCGCAGTTTGCGCCGGGCCTGATTGGCGGCTTGTACTGGCGCGGCGCCAGCCGGCGTGGCGTGGAAGTGGGTATGTTGCTGGGCTTCGGCACCTGGATCTACACCTTGCTGCTGCCAACGATGACCCAGGCCGGCTGGTTTCATCCGGACTGGGTGGCGACCGGACCGTTCGGCATTGCCTGGCTGCGTCCGCACCAGCTGTTTGGGCTAAGTGGTTGGGATGCGCTGACCCACGGGACGTTCTGGTCGTTGCTGATCAACACCGGCGCGATGATGGTGGTCTCCGCACGCTGGCGGCCGGGCGTGGATGATCGCCTGCGCGCCGCGCCATTCCTGGATCCGTATGCGCAGCGACCGGCGCTGGCGGCGGGCGAGTGGCCCGGCAGTGTGCGCGTGGGCGATCTGCAGACGCTGGCCGAACGCGTGGTCGGCGAGCGCCATGCGCGGCGCGCCTTCGCCGAACAGGCGCAGTCGCTGGGCCGCGAAGTGCAGCCGCAGGTCACCGCCGATCGCGCCTGGGTGCAGTTCACCGAACGCCTGTTGGCGGCGGCCATTGGCGCGGCTTCGGCGCGCATTGTGCTGACCAGCGTGTTGCGCGGCTCGGGCATGGAATTGGGCGAAGTGGTGGCGGTGCTGGATCAGGCCGGCCAGGAACTGCGCTTCAACCGCGAGATTCTTTCCACCACGCTGGAGAACATTGCCGCCGGCGTCAGCGTGGTCGATCCGGAAATGCGGCTGGTGGCCTGGAATCGCAGCTACCAGACCATGTTCGGCTATCCCGACGGCATGTTGTACGTCGGCCGTCCGGTGGCGGATCTGATTCGCTACAACGCTGAAAAGGGCGAGCTGGGCGATGGCGATGTCGATGTGCAGATTGGCCGGCGCATCGCCTACATGCGCGCCGGTTCGCCGCATGTGTTCGAGCGCGTGCTCAGCGACGGCCAGATCATCGAAATGCGCGGCCAGGCGTTGCCCGGCGGCGGTTACGTGACCAGCTACAACGACATCACCGACTTCAAGCGTGCCGAACTGGCCCTGCGCGAGGCCAACGAAACCCTGGAGCAGCGCGTGGCCGAGCGCAGCCAGGCCGCCGAAGCCGCGCAGCAATCCAAGACCCGCTTCCTGGCCGCGATCAGCCATGACGTGCTGCAGCCCTTGAATGCCGCGCGCTTGTTCGCCTCGGCACTGCGCGATGGCGAGCACGACGAATCGCAACGGCATCTGGCCGAGCGCGTGGATGCCTCGCTGCGCGCAGCCGAGGAACTGCTGGATGGGCTGCTTGATGTCTCGCGCCTGGATGCCGGCGGTCTGCGGGTGGAAATCGTCGACTTTGACGCCGGCGAGTTGCTACGCGAGCTGGCCGCCCAGTACGCACCCATTGCCGCCGGCCGCGGCCTGGATCTGCGCGTGCATGCGCCGCGCGTGGCGGTGCGTACGGATCGCCGCTTGTTGCGGCGGGTGCTGCAGAACTTCCTGGCCAATGCGCTGCGCTATACCCGCCAGGGCCGCATCGTGATCGGCTTGCGCCCGCGCGGCGACAAGGTCTCGCTGCAGGTGTGGGACAGCGGCCCGGGCATTCCGGAAAACCACATGCGCCAGATCTACGAGGAGTTCCATCGTTACCAGCAGCCGTTCGACTGGGGCGAGCGTGGCCTGGGCCTGGGCCTGTCCATCTGCCAGCGCATCTCGCGGCTGCTCGGCCATCATCTGGATGCGCGCAGCGTGGTCGATCGCGGCAGCATGTTCTCGATCGTGGTGCCACGTGCGGCCATCGCCAACCTGCGCGCGCCCACCACGCGACGCGCTCCGGCGCTGGATTCGCTGGCCGGGCTCAAGGTGCTGTGCGTGGACAACGATCATGAAATCCTGGAAGGCATGCGCGCTCTGCTCGGCCGCTGGCAAGTGCAGGTGTTGACCGCGCTGACCGTGGATGAGGCGTTACAGCAAGTGGCGCAGGCGCCGACGGTAATGCTGGTGGACTACCACCTGCACGATCGTCTGGATGGCCTGGACACGCTGGATGCGCTGCGCGCCGCCTGCCCGGGCACGATTGCCGGGGCCTTGCTCACCGCGGATGGCCGCGATGAGCTCAAGCAACGCGCGCGCGATCGCGGCTATCGCCTGCTGACCAAACCGGTCAAGCCGGCATCGCTGCGCGCCTTCCTGGCCGCGCATTACGACACTCGCTTGCGTCAGGAAGCCTGAGTCGCGCCCGGGCGCAACTGCAGGCGCGCACGGGTGCCGCCGCCGGGGGCCGGCTCGATGGTCAATTGCCAACCCAGGTGATCGCACAGGCGCGCGATCAGATCCAGGCCGATGCCGCCGCCGTCGCGACCTTCGCCCCGCGCCAGGCGGGCGTAGAGCTGGCTGATCTGTTCCGGACTCATGCCATGACCGGGATCGGTGATGGTCACGGTCGCATCCGGATCCAGGCGCACCGTCACGGTACCGCTGTCGCTGTTCTCGATGGCGTTGCGCAGCAGGTTACCGATGGCCGCCTGCACAATGCTGATCGGCGCCACCACTGACACCGGCGGCGGTGGCTCCAGTTGCACGTCCAGATGCTTGCCCTGGCCGAGATGGCGGTGATCGTCCAGGATTTCCGGCAACAGCTCATCCAGCGCCACGGTATCGCTGACCGCGGCCAATCGCTGCGGATCCTTGGCCAGCACCAGCAGCAGCGAGATCAGCTGTTCGATCTGGCGCGTGCTGCGCAGAACGCGCTGGATCTGTTCGCGCGCCGGCGGCGGCAGGCCTTCTTGCTTCACCGCCAGTTGCGCCGCGCCGGCAATCACCGCAATCGGCGTGCGCAGTTCGTGGCTGGCGCTGTTGATGAAGGCGCGCTCACGCTCGACAAAACGTTCGCTGCGACGCAGGTAATCATTGAAGGCGTCGGCGATCACCTGCAGTTCGGCGCTGGCCTCGTCGGGCACGCTCAGCTGTTGGCTGGGCTGTTCCGGTCGCAGTCGCACGATGTCGCCGGCCAGCGTGCTCAACGGCCGGATGGCGCGCCCCAGCGCCCAGGCCAGCAACAAGCCCAGCAACAGCACGGCGGCAAACATGCCGGCGACGATGCCGCTGCTGATGGCCAGTTCCAGGCCTTCGAATTCGGTGATGTCCAGGGCGATGGCGACGCGACCCTCGGGTTGGTCCTGCACCATCACCACGCGCAGCTTGCCTTCCACCCATTGGTCATCGTGCAGGCCCGGGCCCAGCGCCAGCAGCACTTTGGGCGGCGGCGGCGTCTCGTTCCACCGGTACAGGTGCATGTCGTCGGTGTCGGTCCATTCGTAATCCGGATCCGCCGTACGACGCTCCTGGTAGTGGTGCAACTCGGCGCGCAGCAGCGATTCCCAGACCATGCGCTCGGCTTCTTCATTGACCACCAGGCCGCCAATGAAGATCGCCACCGACAACAGCGATACATAGATCAGCAACCAGCCCAGGATGCGTCGCCGCAGTCCGCGCCTACTGGCCATGCGTTTCTCCCTGGCTCTCGTTCGCCAGCGCGGCAATGCGATAACCCACGCGCGGCAGGGTCTGGATCAACTTGTGCGGGAAGGGTCCATCAACGCTGCGGCGCAGTTCGTAGATGTGGGAGCGCAGCATGTCGCCGTCGGGCGGGGAATCGCCCCACAGCGCGTACTCCAGGCGGTCACGGGTGACTGCGGCGGGGCTGGCCTGCATCAGCACTTCCAGCAACTTGCGGCAGGCCGGATACAGGTGCAATGGCATGCCGGCGCGACTGACTTCCAGCGTACTCAGATCCAGGCGCAGGTCTTCCACTTCCAGGACGCGGCTGCGGGCGCGGCCTTGGGTGCGCGCGAGCACGGCTTCCAGGCGCACTTCCAATTCCGGCAGTTCAAAGGGTTTGGTCAGGTAGTCGTCGGCGCCCGCGCGGAAGCCGGCGATCTTGTCGGGCAGTTCGTCGCGCGCGGTCAGCATGATCACCGGCACGTCACTGTCATGGGTCTGGCGCAGGCGTTGCAGCACTTCGCGTCCGTCCATGCGCGGCAGCATCCAGTCCAGGATCACCGCGTCGTAGCTCTGGCTGCTGGCCAGGTGCAGGCCGGTGACACCGTCGGGCGCGGCATCCAGCGTATGGCCGCGCGCTTCGAAATAGTCGAAGAGGTTGGCCACCAGGCTGCGGTTGTCTTCGATCACAAGCAGGCGCATGGGAACTCGGTGGACGGCGTGGCGGGGACCCCAGGACCGCACCGGCAGCAGGATCGATTGCCGGGCAAGCCGTGCAGGATGCTACGGCAAACGTCGTGAATCTGTCGGAATGGCGAGCTGATATGGACGCATGCGGCGCTTGCTGAAGCCCGGCCAACACAGGGGTTAACGCTTCGCTTGTTTCAGAGCATTCCGACTCAGCTCCGACAAACGCGCTCAAAGAATTCGTGGGTCCCAGCACTTCGTTGGACCCATCAAGCTCGCTATGTCGCTCTTTGCCCACGTACCTCTTCCCGCTGTTGGCCGGCCGTCACCGTCGTCTCCGCCGCAGGCGTCGTTTCTGCTGCGTCATCTGGGGCTGCCCGGTCTGTGCCTGGTGTTTGCGTACTTCCTGCTGGCGCCCATGCACGGCGACTTCTGGTGGGCGGACCACATCTACGCCTGGGGCGGCCATGCCTGGGCCTGGCAGAACAGCGTACTGACCGAGTCCATCCTGCATGTGGGCGGACGCAAGCTCTCGGCCCTGGCCTGGGTGGCAGTGGCCTGCCTGTGCCTGGCCAGTTGGCTGCGGCCGGCCTGGTCATCCTGGCGCCGCCCGCTGTCGTACCTGCTGCTGGCCACGGCGGCCACCACCTTGCTGGTGGGCGTACTCAAGCGCTTCACCGACATGGATTGCCCTTGGGACTTGTTGCGCTACGGCGGTACCCGCCCGTACGTGAGCCTGTGGCAGTTGCGCCCTGCGGGTTTGCCGGCGGCGGCATGCTTCCCGGCCGGCCATGCCAGCGGCGGCTATGGCTGGATCGCCTTGTACTTCTTCTTCCGTGCCACGCGACCGGAATGGCGCTGGCGCGGACTGGCCATCGGCCTGGGGCTGGGCCTGCTGTTCGGCATGGGACAGCAATGGCGCGGCGCGCATTTCCTTTCCCACGATCTGGTCACCCTGACCATTGCCTGGGTGGTCAGCACGGGCCTGTTCGTCCTGCTGCGCGTGCCTGATCGCGTGCAAGCCAGCCAGCAAACCGCCGACATCTCCTTGCCGGTGCTGGCGGAGGCGCAGCCATGAGCGCTTCGCCCCTTTCCGCCGGTCTACGCCGCAACGCCCGCTCGGCCGCCAATGCGTGGTGGCTGCGCCGGCCGGTGATTGCCAGCGAAACCCTGCTGCTGGCCGTCAGCGTTTACTTCACCCTGTTCTGCAATGGCGCGTTCTGGCGCAACGTCATCGTCGCGCCGGTGGCGCAGTGGCGTTTGGCGGCCGCCTTGTTCATTGCCATCACCGCGGTACACGCGCTGCTGCTGGGCTTGTTCCTGCATCGCAGTTACGCACGGCCGGTATTGGCGCTGTTGATCCTGGTCACCGCCTTCGCTACCTACTACATGAGCAGCTACGGCGTGTACCTGGATGCGGACATGCTGCGCAACGTGCTCAACACCGATAGCAAGGAATCCAGCGAACTGCTCAGCTGGAGTCTGTTGCTGCCGCTATTGTTCGCGGCCTTGCCGATCGCGTTGTTGTGGCGGGTGGAACTGCGCCGGCGCAACTGGAAGCGCGCCACCTGGGTGCGCGCCGCCTTCCTCGGTGCAATGGTGCTGGCCACGACCTTGTCGGCGCTGGCCAGCTTCCAGGATCTGTCCTCGCTGGTGCGCAATCGCCGCGAGGTGCGCTATCTGGTCACCCCGGCCAACTATCTGGTGTCGCTGACCCGCGTGCTCACGGCCAGCCCGCCCGGCCAACGTCCGCCACGCATCGTGATTGGCGAGGATGCGCGCTTGGTACCGGCGGCGATGGGTCGCAAGCCGCGCTTGCTGGTGATCGTGGTGGGCGAGACTGCACGTGCGGCCAACTGGGGCCTCAACGGTTATGAGCGCCAGACCACGCCGGAACTGGCCAAGCTGGATGTCATCAACTTCTCCAATGTGACCGCCTGCGGCAGCAGCACCGAAGTCTCGTTGCCGTGCATGTTCTCGCCGTACGGCCGGCACGACTACGACCAGCAGAAGATCCGCAGCCACCAGTCGCTGCTGCATGTGCTGGACCGCGCCGGCGTGCATACGCTGTGGCGCGACAACCAGTCCGGCTGCAAGGGCGTGTGCGAAGGCCTGGCCATGCAGAGCATGGACGACACCCCGGATCCGTCGCTGTGCAGCGACACCCGCTGCCTGGACGAAATCCTGCTCAAGGATTGGCGCAAGGCGGTGGGCGCACGAGCCGGCGATCAAGTCGTGCTGCTGCACCAGCTGGGCAATCACGGCCCCAACTACTTTGATCGTTATCCAACCGCGTTCCGTCGCTTCCTGCCCGAATGTCGATCCAATGAGCTGGGCCAGTGCGAGCGTCAGACGATCGTCAACGCCTACGACAACGCGCTGCTCTATACCGACCACGTGCTGGCCAGCACGATCGCCGAGCTGCGTGCGGACACCCGGCACGATACCGCGCTGATCTACGTGTCCGATCACGGCGAGTCACTGGGCGAGAAGGGCCTGTTCCTGCACGGCGTGCCGTATGCGATTGCGCCGAGCGAACAGACCCACGTGCCGATGGTGATGTGGTTCTCGCCGGGATTTGCCGCCAGCACCTCGCTGGATCTGGGCTGCGTGCGCGAGGAAGCCAAGGCACCGGCCAGCCATGACAATCTGTTCCCGTCGGTGCTGGGCTTGATGGATGTGCAGACCCGCATCTATGACCGCGACCGCGATCTGTTTGCGCGTTGCCGCCGCCGCGCCGGCTGAGCCGGCGGTCTAGTCCTCTTCCGGCGGCAGCACGATGCCGTCGGGATCCACCGCCAGGCGACCGGCCATCAACACCGCCTGGGTGCGATTGGTGACGCCCAGCTTGCGCAGGATGGCGGTGACGTGGGCTTTGATGGTGGCTTCGGACACGCCCAGGTCATAGGCGATCTGCTTGTTGAGCCGACCCACGCCAAGCATCTGCAAGACGCGGAACTGCTGCGGGGTGAGGTCGCGCAGGCGAAGGGCAATCTCGTGTTCGTCCTGGCCAATGGCCGGCGCCGACAAGGCATCGGCCGGCGCCCAGCGCTCGCCTTCCAGCACCGCACCGATGGCCTCGCCAATCACTTCGGAGTTGGCCGACTTGGGGATGAAACCGAGCGCACCGTGATCCAGCGCGCGCCGCATCACCGTGGGTTCCTCGCGGGCGGAAACGATCACCACCGGCAGCTGCGGATGCAGCGCGCGCAGGTGCACGAGGGCGTTGAAGCCCTGCGCGCCCGGCATGTTCAAGTCCATCAGCAACAGGTCGGCGTCCGGATGGGCGTCGACCAGTGCGTACAAGGCGTCGACGCCTTCGGCCTCGTGCAACTTCACCCCTGGCAGCACGCGCTGCACCGCCGCCCGCAGTGCTTCGCGGAACAGCGGATGGTCATCAGCAATCAGCAGGGTGGGCATGGGTGACTCACTTGACCTTGCGTTCGGAGACCAGCGAATCGACCACGCTGGGATCAGCCAGAGTGGAGGTGTCGCCCAGTTGATCCGGTGCGTTCTCGGCAATCTTGCGCAGGATCCGGCGCATGATCTTGCCCGAGCGCGTCTTCGGCAAGCCCGGCGCCCATTGCAGGTGATCGGGCGCGGCAATCGGGCCGATCTCCTTGCGTACCCACAGCACCAGTTCTTTCTGCAGTTCGTCGCTGGGCTCTTCGCCGGCCTTCAAGGTCACATAGGCGTAGATGCCCTGGCCCTTGATGTCGTGCGGGAATCCCACCACCGCCGCTTCGGCCACCTTGGGATGCAGCACCAGCGCGCTTTCCACTTCGGCGGTGCCGATGCGGTGGCCGCTGACGTTGATGACGTCGTCCACGCGCCCGGTGATCCAGTAGTAGCCATCGGCATCGCGACGGCAGCCGTCGCCAGTGAAGTAGGTGCCCGGGTAGGTGCGGAAGTAGGTGTCGATAAAGCGCTGGTGATCGCCATAGACCGTGCGCATCTGCCCCGGCCAGGAATCCAGCAGCACCAGGTTGCCTTCGGCCGCACCTTCCAGGCGTTCGCCATTGGCATCCACCAGCGCCGGCTGCACACCGAAGAACGGCAGCGTGGCCGAACCGGGCTTGAGATCGATGGCGCCAGCCAGCGGCGTGATCAGGATGCCGCCGGTCTCGGTCTGCCACCAGGTGTCCACGATTGGGCAGCGCGCATCGCCGACCACGTCGTAGTACCAGCGCCAGGCTTCGGGATTGATCGGCTCGCCGACGCTGCCGAGCAGGCGCAGCGAGGCGCGCGAAGTCTTCTTGACCGGCGCCTCGCCTTCGCGCATCAGCGCGCGGATGGCGGTGGGGGCGGTGTAGAAGATGGTGACCTGGTGCTTGTCGATCACTTCCCAGAAACGCGACACGCTGGGGTAGTTGGGCACGCCTTCGAACATCAGCGCGGTGGCGCCATTGGCCAGCGGGCCGTAGACGATGTAACTGTGGCCGGTGACCCAGCCCACGTCGGCCGTGCACCAGTAGATATCGTCCTCGCGCAGATCAAACACCGCTTCATGGGTGTAGCTGGCATAGAGCAGATAGCCGCCGGTGGTGTGCAGCACGCCCTTGGGTTTGCCGGTGGAGCCGGAGGTGTAGAGGATGAAGAGCGGGTCTTCGGCATTCATCGGCTCCGGCTCGCACTCGGCCGGCTGATCCTCCACCACTGCGTCGAACCAGCGATCGCGCGGCATCTGCATGTCCACTGCGCCGCCGGTGTGGCGCACCACCAGCACGGTTTCCACGCTGTTGGTGCCGGGCAGTTTGAGCGCGGCGTCGACGTTGGCCTTCAGCGGCACCTTCTTGCCGCCACGCAGGCCCTCATCGGCGGTGATGATCAACTTGCTGCCGCAGTCGGAGACGCGGTCGGCAATGGAGTTGGGTGCGAAGCCACCAAACACCACCGAGTGGATGGCGCCGATGCGCGCGCAGGCCAGCATGGCCACGGCCGCATCCGGAATCATCGGCAGGTAGATGGTGACGCGGTCGCCCTTGACCACGCCCAGGTTGCGCAAGGCATTGGCCAGCTTGCAGGTGCGCTCGTACAACTCGCGATAGCTGACCCGGTAAGCGGGCTGGTCCGGACTGTCGGGCTCGAACAGCAGCGCGGTCTTGTCGCCGCGCTCGGCCAACTGGCGATCCAGGCAGTTGACGCTGGCGTTGAGCACGCCGTCTTCAAACCAATGGATATGGAAGTCGTCGAGTGCGTAGCTGACGTTCTTGATCCGGGTCGGCTTCTTGATCCACTGCAGGCGCTCGGCGGCCTGGCCCCAGAAGGCGTCGGGATCAGCAATAGAGGCCTGATAGTCGCGCAGATAGCTGTCGCGATTGATACGCGCCTGGGCCGCGAACTCCGGCCTGACGGGGTAGATGTCACTCATGGGGGCCCTCCCGGGGACAGCAAGCAATGAAGGTGACGATTCTGACAACAAAGCCCACCCAGCCGCGAGGGGATGCGAAGCGGCACGGCAAGCGAAGTGCCGAGTTTGCCGCATCGGGCCGTGCGGCATCGCAGCAACAGGCTTATACCTTGGTCGTAAATATGCGATTACGCATGCCGACGTGGATCTGCGCGAACGCTGTTTTGCAGGGATAAAGCGCGATCACTACGCGCCAGCGCGCTGGCTTCGACTAATGGCGAATATCCGCGACCAACGCATCGCGGCAAGTCTGGCCGCCGACGTGCCGCTCGGGCATGGTCCACTGGGAGGGTTTATGAGCACGAGTTTCGCAACGAGGGCGCGGCGGCCGTTGGCCGTGGCATTGCTCGTGGCGCTGGTGGCGCCGGGCATGGCCTGGGCGCAAACAGCAAAGGAGAAAGCGCTGGAGGCCCGCGTGGCCGAACTGGAGCGGCAGGTGCAATTGCTGTTGTCTGCCCAGCAGACCCAGCAGGGCCAGATTGCCGAGGCGCAGGGCGCCATCACCGAGGTCAAGACCGCGCAGGCGGCCACGCCCGCCGTGCCGGCAGGCAAGCAGCCTATCCAGTCGACCACCATCACCCCGGCCTCGAATACTGGCTCGGTGTTCTCCTACGGCGGCTTCATCAAGCTGGATGCGATGGTCACCGATACCAGCGATGGTCGCATTACGGATGGTTCGTCCGGCCGGCTGTTCTATGTGCCCAGTACGATTCCGGTCGGCGGGCAGACCGCCGATGGCGGCGACCCGTACACCGATTTCCATGCACAGTTCTCGCGCTTCTGGTTGAGCGCCGACAACGTCACCGACGATGGCAACAAGTTCAAGGCCTACGTGGAGATGGACTTCTTTGGCGGCGGCAGCAACGCGCTGGCCGGCAACGAGATCGCCACCAACACCTATGCAGTCACCCTGCGCCAGGCCTATGTGAGCTGGAACAACTGGCTGGCCGGCCAGACCTGGTCCAACTTCCAGGACACGGCGGCGTTGCCGGATGCGGTGGATTTTGTCGGCGTCACCGACGGCACCACCTTCGTGCGCCAGGCCCAGGTGCGCTACACCAACGGGCCGTGGTCGTTCTCCGCGGAAAATCCGCAGACCACGCTGCAGTCCTATGCGCCCTACCAGACCGCTGCGGGCTTGCGCACCAGCACCGGCGACAACGTGATGCCCGACCTGACCGCGCGCTACAACATGAAGGGCGACTGGGGCCATTTCTCCGTCGCGGCGCTGCTGCGCCAGTTCAAGGCGCTGGACGATACCGCCAGCGGCGGCGCGGTCAGCGTGTCGGGCAAGTTCAACCTGGGCAAGAACGACGACCTGCGCTACATGGCCAATTACGGCAGCGGCATCGGCCGCTACATGGCTTTTGGCCTGGGCAGCGATGTGATGCAGGAAGCCAATGGTGATATCGAGGCGCTCGACGGCTACGGTGGTTTCGTGGCCTGGCGGCATGTGTTCAGTCCCAAGCTGCGCAGCAACGTGATGTACTCGGCCGCCCACTTCGACAACGACCCGTCGTTGATCGGCTGGGGCGTGACCGAACGCTCGCAGTCCTACCACCTCAACCTGATCTATTCGCCGTTCCCGAAGCTGGATATCGGTGCGGAACTGGGCTGGGGCCAGCGCTCGCTCGAGGATGATCGCGAAGGCGACATCAAGCGACTCCAAACCACCGTCAAATACACGTTCTGAGGGGAACAGGATGAATTCGACCACCGTCAAACACACCGCCGCCGGGGAACTCGGCCGCGGCCACAAGAAAGTCATCTTCGCCTCGAGCCTGGGAACGGTGTTCGAGTGGTACGACTTCTATCTGTACGGCTCACTGGCGGCGATCATCGCCAAGCAGTTCTTCAGCGGCGTCAATGAAACCACCGGCTTCATCTTCGCCCTGCTGGCGTTTGCCGCCGGCTTTGCGGTGCGCCCGTTCGGCGCGGCGTTCTTCGGCAGCCTGGGTGATCGCATCGGCCGCAAGTACACCTTCCTGGTGACCATTGTGTTGATGGGTCTGTCGACCTTCATCGTCGGTATCCTGCCCAACTACGCGTCCATTGGTGTGGCGGCGCCGATCATCTTGATCGTCCTGCGTCTGTTGCAGGGCCTGGCGCTGGGCGGTGAATACGGTGGCGCGGCGACCTACGTGGCCGAGCACGCCCCCAACGGCAAGCGCGGCTTGTACACCAGCTTCATCCAGACCACCGCCACGCTGGGCCTGTTCCTGTCGTTGCTGGTGATCCTGGGCTGCCGTTTGTCGCTGGGCACCGAGGCGTTTGAAGCCTGGGGCTGGCGTATTCCGTTCCTGGTCTCGATCGTGCTGCTGGGCGTGTCGGTGTGGATCCGCATGCAGCTGAGCGAGTCGCCGCTGTTCCAGCAGATGAAGGCCGAGGGCAAGGGTTCCAAGCAACCGTTCCGCGACAGCCTGAAGGGCGGCAACCTCAAGCTGATGCTGCTGGTGCTGCTGGGCGCTACCGCTGGCCAGGCCGTGGTGTGGTACGGCGGCCAGTTCTACTCGCTGTTCTTCATGACCCAGGCGCTCAAGGTGGATGCCACCACCGCCAACCTGCTGATTGCCGGCGCGCTGGCCCTGGCCACGCCGTTCTTCATCGTCTTTGGCTGGCTGTCGGATCGCATCGGCCGCAAGAAGATCATCCTGGCCGGGTGCTTGCTGGCGGCGTTGACCTACTTCCCGATCTTCAAGGGTCTGACCCACTTTGCCAATCCGGCCATCGAAGAAGCCCGCACCAATTCGCCTGCCCTGGTCGTGGCTGATCCGGCCACCTGCAGCTTCCAGTTTGATCCGGCCAACGTACGCAAGTTCACCAGTTCCTGCGACGTCGCCACCTCGGCGCTGACCAAGGCCGGCGTGCCCTACACCGTGCAGGCCGCACCGGCCGGTTCGCTGGCGCATGTGGCGGTGGGCGGCAACACCGTGGAGTCCTATGAGGCTGCCGGCTTGTCCAAGGATGACGCCAAGGCCAAGGGCGCTGACCTGACCAAGTCGCTGAAGGCCGCACTGACCAGCGCCGGCTATCCAGAGAAGGCCGACCCGGATCGCATCAACATCCCGATGACGCTGTTCCTGCTGTGGGTGCTGGTGATCTACGTGACCATGGTCTACGGCCCGATCGCCGCCTACCTGGTGGAGCTGTTCCCCACCCGCATCCGCTACACCTCGATGTCGCTGCCGTACCACATCGGCAATGGTTGGTTCGGCGGCTTCCTGCCGGCCATTTCCTTCGCCCTGGTCGCCGGCACCGGCAACATGTACTACGGCCTGTGGTACCCGATTGGCGTGGCGGTGCTGACCTTGATCATCGGCACGCTGTTCCTGCGCGAAACCAAGGACGTGGACATTACGACCTGAGCGTCCCCCTGTCCCTCCCCCCTCGGCCGGTGATTCCGGCCACTGGACGCCGGCCTAGTGCCGGCGTTCTTTTTGGGCGGGCACAGAGTGTTTCTGCTTAGCCCGAGGCAGGCGGCCATTGTCTGGCGGTGTGCACGATGGAGATCACGACGACACATTCGTCGGCGGCAATGTGGTCCCACACTTGTTCGCGATCCCGCTCGGCATCCTGTGTCCAGACAACTTTCAGACGGGACCTTTTGCCTGCCTGCGGCGGACGGCAAAAGCGGCACGGACTTCCTCATCGGATCGGACATGACCCGCGCGCATGGAGGCCTGCGCAGCCTCCACCTTCTTGCGCACAAACTCGTCGTACTCACGCGCCTGCTGCTGTTGCTGGATGAAGTCGCGCATCAGCTTGTCGCCTCATAAGGGGTCTGCCGCTACAGGCAGAGCGCTTGCGATCCGCAGGGCGGATGACCCTGCAGCGGCGGCACCGCGGTTACTGCGGCGGTGACGCCAGCTCGCGCGCGTCCAGATAGCCGTCGCCATTACGATCCTGCTTGCGGAAGGTTGCCGCCAGCCGCTCGCGATGTTGCGTCCGCGTCAGCGGCGTTCCCTTGCCGCCGGGCTGCTCCTGCGCCGACAACACGCCGTCGTGATCGGCATCGCGCGCATCGAAGGCGTAGCTCATCCAGTCGAGGAACTCGATCTGGCTGACGCGGCCGTCGCCATCCACGTCCATGCGCTTGAGGTAATCAGAGGTGGCATCGACCTGCGCCCGGACGATGCCCGGTGCAGCGGCCAACAGCAGGATCAGGGCGGCACGCATCATGCCGCCATTCTAAGGGCTGCCTGCCCGCGCTCGCGGCGCAGCCGCCCGGGAAAGCGCTCAGTGCGCGAGCGCGTACCCCTTCAGGCGTTGCGAATACTCCTGCAAGGCCCGGTTGCCGCTGGCCTCGGCCTCGGCGCACCAGGCTTGCAGCGCCTTCAAGCGTTCGGCGGCGTCATGGCTGCGCGCTTCCAGCACGGCAGCCAGCCGCGCCCGGTACTCCACCAGGGTGCCGATGCGGGGACGCTGCGACACCCATTGGCGTAGTTGTTCGCGCGCGTCGGGCTTGAGCCAGCGGCCGTCATCGACCAGGCCGCGGCGCAGCTTGCGCGGCAACAGCGCGCGCAGCTTGGCGCCGGCCTGCGCGGCTTCGTCGCGCAGCGCTGGTTTGAGCACCTTGCGTTGGTAGTCGGTCATGGCCTGGAAGCGGTGCGAGAGCAGCGCCTTCAAGGTGTCGGCATCGGGCACGGCGATGTTGGGACGGATGTCCAGGCTGGGCGCCACCCGCAGCACCTTGGCCAGGCCGATTTTTTCCAGCGCCTTGATCGCCATCCAGCCAATGTCCAGCTCCCAACGCCGCATCGAGAAGCGCGCCGAACTGGGGAAGGCGTGGTGGTTGTTGTGCAGCTCCTCGCCGCCAATCCACAGCGCCCATGGCGTGAGGTTGGTGGAGGTGTCGGCGGATTCGAAATTGCGGTAGCCCCACCAATGGCCCAGGCCGTTGACCACGCCAGCAGCCCAGAACGGAATCCAGGCCATCTGGATCGCCCAGATCGCAATGCCCGGCAGCCCGAACAGGCCGGCATGCACAAACAGCAACACCGTCGGTCCCAGGGTGGCGTAGCGCGTGTACAGATGCCGCTCAATCCAGTCATCCGGCGCGCCCTTGCCGTACTGCTCGATGTCGGCGCGCTGCCAGCGCGCCTCACGGTACAACTCCACCCCGCGCCAGAACACGTTGCCGATGCCCTTGGTGCGCGGGCTGTGCGGGTCGTCCTCGGTTTCCACCTTGGCGTGGTGCTTGCGGTGGATGGCCACCCATTCCTTGGTGATCATCGAGGTGGTCAGCCAGGTCCAGAAACGGAAGAAATGGCTGAGCAGCGGATGGAAGTCCACGCCGCGATGGGCCTGGCTGCGATGCAGGTACAAGGTGACCGAGAAGATCGTCAGCTGGGTGAACACCAGCAGCAGCAGCAACAGATCCCAGACGCCCAGGCCAAACAGGCCGCCGATCAGGAATTGCAGCAGGGAATCAGACATGGCGCGCTCCGGGGGAAGCCATCCGCGTCACTGCGGACGGACTTGCATGATGCGATCTTGCGCCGCCGATTTCAGCCACTGCCGACGAGTGGTGCGTGAAGGTGCTGGGCGGCCCGTTCGTGCGGGTCGAATGACTGCCGCAAGACGCAGGCGGACAGGACGCCGTCTTGCCGGCGTGAAGAGCGCGGTCCACTATCTGCCAACGCGACACGCGCCAAGCGGACGTCGCCCGTCCTCTCCCACCGCAAAGCCTTTTTTGATGTCACTCGCTCCCGCTGCGTCCGCCGCCATCCCGCCCCTGTTTGAACTGGACCGCGCCACCGTCGTGCGCGGTGCTGCGCGCGTGCTGCGCGAACTGAGCCTGAGCATTCCGCTGGGCCAGCACACGGTCATCCTCGGGCCGAACGGCTGTGGCAAGTCGAGCTTCATCAAGCTCATCAATCGCGAGCTGTATCCGCTGGCGCGCGAGGGCGATGCGCCGGTCAAGGTGTTTGGCCTGCGCCGCTGGAACGTGGCGGAGTTGCGTACGCGCCTGGGCGTGGTCACCAGCGATCTGACCCGCGACCTGCAGGACATGCCGCACCTGCGGGTGGAAGAAGCGGTGCTGACTGGCTTCTTCTCCAGCTTCGTCATACCGCCGCACCGCGAGGTCGATGCGCAGATGCGCGCGCAGGCGCGCCGCGCACTGGCCGACGTCAATGCCACTGCGCTGGCGGATCGGCAGGTGGCTGAGCTGTCCACCGGCGAGATGCGGCGGGTGCTGATTGCGCGCGCGCTGGTGCATGCGCCCGAAGCCCTGCTGCTGGACGAGCCCACCGCCGGCTTGGACCTGATCGCGCAACGCCACTTCCTTTCGTTGCTGCGCACGCTGGCCCAGCGTGGCATCACCCTGGTGCTGGTCACCCACCATCTGGAAGAGATCGTGCCGGAGTTCGAGCGGGTGATCCTGCTCAGCGAGGGCAAGGTAGCGGCCGATGGTCCACCCGAGACGGTGCTGACCTCGGCGCAGCTGTCGGCCGCCTTTGGCGGCCCGCTGCAGGTGCGCCGCGAAGGCGAGCGCTATCTGCTGGATCATGATTGAGTAACCGGGTCGGACTTGATGTCCGCGCTGGCCGCCGCCAAGTGAGTTGTCATGCCTGAGCTGCCCGAAGTTGAAACCACCCGCCGCGGATTGGCGCCGCACCTGCAGGGCCGGCTGATCCAGGCGGTAACCCTGCGCCGCCCGGATCTGCGCTGGCCAATCCCGCCCGAGATTGCGCGCGATCTGCCCGGTCAGCGCATCACCGGCGTACGCCGACGCGCCAAATATCTGTTGATGGATGTGGAGTCCGGCGACAGCGCCCTGCTGCACCTGGGCATGTCGGGCAGCCTGCGCGTGCTGCCCGCCGACACTGCGGTGCGCAGCCACGACCATGTCGATATCGCACTGGCGGCCAAGGGTCGCGGCGCCGCGCAGGTACTGCGGTTCAATGACCCGCGCCGCTTCGGCAGCCTGCTCTGGCAACCGGCCGGGCAAACCCACGAGCTGTTGCAGGGCCTGGGTCCGGAACCGCTGTCGGAGGAGTTTGACGGCGACTACCTGTTCGAGCTCAGCCGTGGCCGCAAGGCGCCGGTGAAAACCTTCCTGATGGATCAAGCGGTGGTGGTCGGGGTGGGCAACATCTACGTCGCCGAGAGTCTGTACCGCGCCGGCATCTCACCGCTGCGCGCCGCCGGCCGGGTGTCACGTGAGCGCTACCTTGCCCTGGCCGGGGCGGTCAAAGACATCCTGGGCCATGCCATCACCCGCGGCGGCACCACCCTGCGCGACTTCATCAGCCCGGATGGGGCGCCTGGCTATTTCGAGCAGGAGCTGTCTGCCTATGGGCGCGGCGGCGAACCCTGCCCGCGCTGCGGCCGCCCGATGAAGCAGGCCACCATCGGCCAGCGTGCCACGGTCTGGTGCGGCCACTGCCAGAAGTAGGCCTGGCGGATGGCGATCGCCGTCCTTCCTTATGTGATGACTCACATTTGCGGCTATATTCGCGCCTTGATTGGTGGGGAAACCGCATGGCCGATAATTCCGATATCACCATATGGCTGGACTCGGCCCGCAACGGCGATCGCGCCGCGCTGGACCGGGTGCTGGCCACGCTCTATCAGGAACTGCACACCATGGCGCGCCGGCAACTGTCCGGCCAGCACGGCTATACGCTCGATGCCACGGCGCTGGTGCATGAGTCCTACCTCAAGCTGATTGGTTCCACCGGCACCGCCAAGTTTGAAGACCGCGCGCATTTCTTTGCCTACGCCGCTTCCTCGATGCGCAGCGTGGTGGTGGATTACGCGCGCAGCCGGTTGGCGCGCAAGCGCGGCGGCGATCTCAAGCGCGTGGCCGATATCCCGGAAGAAGTGGAGGGCAACCTCAAGCTCGACGAGGATCTGTTGGCCTTGAACTCGGCCCTGGATCAGTTGGCCGATGCCGACGAACGCCTGGCCAAGGTGGTGGAGCTGCGCTACTTCGCCGGCCTGTCGGAACTGGAAATCGCCGAGTTGCTGCAGCGCTCGGAGCGCAGCATCCGCCGTGACTGGCAGAAGGCGCGCTTGTTCCTGCTGTCGACGATGCAGGACAGCTGACGCAGCCGCGCAGCCATGGACGCTGAACGCTGGAAGCGGCTGTCGCCGCTGCTCGACGTCCTGTTGGAACTGGATGAGCCGGCGCGCGGCCATCGCCTGGACAGCCTGCGTGCGCAGGATCCCGAGCTGGCCGCCGAGCTGGAACAGCTGCTGGCACTGGAAGAAGAAGACAGCGGCTTCATGCAGGCGCCGCTGCTGGAAAAGCCGGCGCTGGGTCTGCAGCCCGGCACCTTGATTGGTCCGTATCGCCTGGAGGAATTGCTGGGCGAAGGCGGCATGGGCATGGTCTGGCTGGCGATTCGCGCCGACGGCCTGTACCAGCGCCGGGTGGCGCTGAAGCTGCTGCGCCCCGGCCTGGCCGATCCCAACCTGCGCCTGCGCTTCACCCGCGAGCGCGAGATCCTGGCGCGGCTGGAACATCCCAACATCGCCCGCCTGCTCGATGCCGGCGTCGGACAGGAAGGCGGTCAGCCCTACCTGGCGTTGGAATATGTGGAAGGCACGCCGATCACCGACTACTGCTGGGCCAACAAGCTCAGCGTGGACGAAACCCTCGGCCTGTTCCTGCAGGTCTGCGAAGCGGTCAGTCACGCGCATGCCAACCTGATCGTGCACCGCGATCTCAAGCCGTCCAACATCCTGGTGTCGGCCAATCGCGAGGTGCGCCTGCTCGACTTCGGCATCGCCAAACTGCTGGACGAAGCCGAGCCGGTGCCGGTGCATCCACGCACGGAAGTGCGCGCCTTCACCCTGCACTACGCCGCGCCCGAACAGATCCGCGGCGAGCCGGTCACCACCATGACCGATGTGTACTCGCTGGGCGTGGTGATCTACGAACTGCTGGCCGGCACCAAGCCGTACCGACTGCGCCGGCAGAGCGACGCCGAATGGGAAGAGGCGATCCTGGCGGTGGATCCGCTGAAACCGTCGGTGGCCGCGCAGCGCACCACCGGCGGCGGCCGCACCGATTGCCCGAACGCGCGCCGCAACGGTCGCCGCCTGGCCGGCGACCTGGACAACATCGTGCTCAAGGCGCTGGCCAAGGCGCCAGAGCAGCGTTACCCCTCGGTGGAAGCACTGGCGCTGGACCTGCGCCGGCACCTGGAAGGCCGGCCGGTACACGCGCGCCCGCAAAGCCTGGGCTACCGCGCGCGCAAATACATCTCGCGGCATCGCTGGGCGTTGACCGCCGGCATCGCCACCACCGTGATCCTCATCGGTGCACTCGGCGCCAGCCTGTGGCAAAGCCAGCAAGCGGTGCGCGAGGCCGCGCGTGCGCAGGCCATGCAGAACTTCGTCATCGGCCTGTTCGACAACGCCGGCAACGCGCAACAGGGCAATGCCTTCGATGCGCGCGAACTGCTGGTGGCCGGCGAGCGCCGCGGTGAGCGCGAGCTGGCGCGGCAACCCTTGGCGCATGCGGAACTGCTGGGCGTGATCGCGCGCCTGCGCATCGGCCTGGGTGACTACCGCGAAGCCTTGAAGTTGCTGGAACGGCAGGATCAGTTGCTGACCAGCACCGGCTCCTCGCCGCCGGACGGCCTGCGCCTGGAAGGCGCCACCCAGCGCGGCCGCGTACTGGCCTTGATGGGCCGGCCACGCGACTGCATCGATGCGATGCTGCCGCTGGAATCGCAGATCGCGCGGCTGCAATTGCAGCTGCCGTTGCAGTCGGCCGATTTCCTTTCGCAGGACGGCCGCTGCCGGCGCGCGGTGGCGGATCGGCAGACCGCGCGGCAGATGTTCCAGCGCTCGCAGCTGATCCGCCGCGGCGTGCGCGATCAGATCGGCGTGGCCGAGTCACTGGTGGATCTGGCTGGCCTGGAAAGCGACCTGGGCAACGCCGACGGCGCCATCCGCGGACTCAATGCGGCGCTGGTGCACCTGCACCAGTACGGCGGCGAGCGGCATCCATTGACCATCGACATCGAGCGCGGCATGGCCAGCCTGTATCGCACGCGCGGCGATTCGCAGACTGCCTTGCTGCACTACCAGCGCGCGCTGGAACTGGCCAACGAGATCCACGGCGTCCACCATCCGGCCACGCTGGCCGTGCGCCGGCAGATGGCCGCTGTGCAGGTGGATCTGGGTCATTTCCGCGAAGCGGCCGCGCAGATGAAGCAGCTGCACAGCATGACCATGGCCGCGCTGGGGCCGCAGCACCGCGAGACCGGATCCAGCTGGAATTCAATGGGCATCATCGCCTGGGAACTGGGCGACGGCGAAACCGCGATCACCGACATCGCCCATGCGGTGTCGATCTGGCGCTATCCCGACAACCGCCAGCAACTGCCCGGCGGCTTGTACAACTACGGCATGGTGCTGCATGACGCTGGACGCGATGATCAAGCGCTGGCCGCGTTGTTGGAAGCGCGCCGCTTGCGGGTGGAACTGTTTGGCGCCAGCCATGCGCTGGTCGGCGATACCGATCGTTTGATTGGCGAAGTGCTGGCCGCACGCGGCAAGCAGCAGGAAGCCGACACCTATTTCGAGCGCGCCGAAATCCTGACCCGCATCGGCTACGGCGCCGATCATCCGCGCGCCTTGTTCGCGCAGCTGTCGCAGGCGCGCCAGCTCGGCCGCGAGGGCCAAGTGGCCGAAGCGCTGCGACGGCTGGACGCGCTGTCGGTGCGCAATGGCGAAGGCAGTGAGATCCCCAAGTTGCGTTGGAATGCGCGCGCCTACGCCGCCGAATTGCGCTGCCAGAACAACCAGCGTGATCGTGGCCGGCGCGAACTCGACAATCTGGTGGCGGAGCTACGTCGTCTGCAACCGGATGGCGGCGTTATCCCGCGCGAGGTGGAGCGATTGCGCGCGGCCTGCATCTAGGCGAGAGGCGCTCGCGACTGGCGAGGTGGGTCCGATTTGCCGCAAGCGCAGTGGGTGCAGCGTGCGGGTCCGTGCCGCTACAAAGGCAAAGGCGCCTGCATGGGCTCGATGCGGCCCTCACCGCGCGCAATCTTCTTGAACTCGGCGCGGCTGACCGACACATAGCGTTCGTTGCCGCCAATCTCCACCTGCGGACCATCCTGCACGGCGCGGCCTTCATCATCCACGCGCACGGTCATGGTGGCCTTCTTGCCGCTGTGGCAGATGGTCTTGATCTCGGACATCTCGTCGGCCCAGGCCAGCAGGTACTGGCTGCCTTCGAACAACTCGCCGCGGAAATCCGTGCGCAGGCCGTAGCACAGCACCGGGATGCGTAGTTCATCCACCACTTCGCTGAGCTGCCAGACCTGCGCGCGGCTGAGGAACTGCGCCTCGTCCACCAGCACGCAATCCAGCTTGCCCTGGGCGGCGATGTCGGCGTGGATCAGATGTTCCAGATCCGCGTCCTGGGTGAACGCCGTGCCCTCGGCCTTCAGGCCGATGCGCGAGGCCACCACGCCGCTGCCGGCACGATGGTCCAGGCGCGGGGTCAGGATCAGCACGCGCATGCCGCGCTCGCGGTAGTTGTGCGCCGATTGCAGCAGGGTGGTGGTCTTTCCGGCGTTCATCGCCGAATAGTAGAAATAGAGCTTGGCCATGCGCACATTTTACTGTCTGAGACAGGTATTCCGCTGCTGGCCGATGGCTGCCAGCGGGTAGAATGGCCGGCCCGAACGCGCCGCCCCGCATGGATTTCCTCAACCCACCCCAACGCGCCGCCTGCCTGCATACCCAAGGCCCCCTGCTGGTGCTGGCGGGCGCCGGCAGCGGCAAGACGCGCGTGATCGTGGAGAAGATCGCCCACCTGATCGCCTCGGGCCGGATGCCGGCCAAGCGCATCGCCGCGATCACCTTCACCAACAAATCGGCCAAGGAAATGCGCGAGCGCCTGGCCAAGCGGCTGAAGGGCGATGCGGCCGAAGGCCTGACCATCTGCACCTTCCATGCGCTGGGGCTGAAGTTCCTGCAAATCGAGCACGCGGCGGTCGGTCTGAAGCGCGGCTTCTCGATCTTCGACGCCGACGATGCCGCCGCGCAGATCAAGGATCTACTGCCGGGGGTGAAGCCCGACGCGGTGGAAGCGGCCAAGAGCCTGATCTCGCGCGCCAAGAACGCCGGCCTGTCGCCGGAAGAAGCCATGGCCGCCGCACGCAGCACGCGCGAGCAGGAAGCGGCCGCGCTGTACGCGCGCTATCAGTCACGCCTGACCACCTTCAATGCGGTGGACTTTGACGATCTGATTCGCCTGCCGGTGCAGATTCTGGAAGGCAATCAGGAAATCGCCCTGGCCTGGCGCGAGCGCATCGGCTACCTGCTGGTGGACGAATGCCAGGACACCAACGACGCCCAGTACCGGCTGTTGAAGGTGCTGGCCGGGCCGCGCGGAGATTTCACCTGCGTGGGCGATGACGACCAGAGCATCTACGCCTGGCGTGGCGCCAATCCGGACAACCTGCTGCAGATGGCGCAGGACTATCCCAAGCTGCAGATCATCAAGCTGGAGCAGAACTACCGCTGCAGCAACCGGGTACTGCGCGCGGCCAATGCCTTGATTGCCAACAATCCGCACGAACACCTGAAGAAGCTGTGGAGCGATCAGCCCGACGGCGATCGCATCCGCATCTGGGAATGCCGCGACAACGAACACGAGGCGGAGAAAGTTGCCGCCGAGATTTCCTTCCTGCACACCGGCAAGCAGGCGCCGTGGAGCGATTTCTGCATCCTGTTCCGCGGCAACCACCAGTCACGCGCACTGGAGAAGGCGCTGCAGTTGTTGCGCGTGCCCTATCACCTGACCGGCGGCACGGCCTTTCTGGAACGTCAGGAAGTGAAAGATGCGCTGTCCTGGCTGCGGCTGGTGGCCAACCCGGATGACGACACCGCCTTCCTGCGCGCGGTGCAATCGCCCAAGCGCGAAGTCGGCGCCACCTCGCTGGCCAAGTTGGCGGAAATGGCGCAACAGATGGGCGTGCCGATGTCGCGCGCCGCCGAATCCATGGGCGTGCTGAAGGCCCTGCCGGCGCGCGCTGGCAACGGTCTGAGCGCGTTCACCGATGTGATCCGGGATCTGCGCGATCAGACCAAGACGCTATCGGCCAAGGATCTGCTGCTGCGCTTGAACGAGCGCTCCGGCCTGTTGGCGGATCTGCGATCGCAGTGCAAGGACGAAGCCAGCTTCCAACGTCGCAAGGCCAACCTGGACGAACTGGCCGACTGGTTTGACGGCGGCCCACGCGGCGGCAATGTCGGCGATCTGGCCGCGCAGCTGGCGCTGCTCTCGCGCAACGACAAGGACGACGGCGGCAACCAGGTGCGGTTGATGAGCCTGCACGCGGCCAAGGGGCTGGAGTTCCGCTATGTCTTCATCGTCGGCTGCGAAGACGGCACCCTGCCGCACGAGATCAGCGTGGAAGAAGGCAACCTGGCCGAAGAACGCCGGCTGATGTACGTGGGCATCACCCGCGCCAAGCAGGCGTTGTGGCTGAGCTACAGCCGCGAGACGCGACGCTTCCGCGAGAAGGTGCGGCTGATGCCCAGCCGCTTCCTGGATGAGTTGCCCGCCGATGAATTGCAGCGCGACGGCGCCGATCCGGTGGCCGATGCCGAGCGCAAGAAGGAGCGCGCCAGCGCCGGACTGGCCGCGATCCAGGCACTGCTGGACTGACGCTGCCGGACGCAGGCGGTCCTGCTAGGCTGGGGCCATTCCACCGGAAGCTGCCTCGATGACCCGATCCAGTCCCGTTTGGTTGTACGTGGGTTTTGCCATCGCCGTGCTTGGCGTGGGTTTCAAGTTCTGGCAGTTGCCAGCCGAAGTGGCCAGCCTGCCGCAGGCCTTGTACGGGCCGGGACTGGCGGCGGTGGCCGTGGTGGCGTTGCTGCTGCGCGCGTTCGGCACCGGGCGCTTCCTCAAAATCTGGCTGGTGATCGCCTTGAGCGTGCCGCTGGCCGTGGCGATCCGTTGGCTGCTAGGCCTGCCCTCCGCCGATGCGTTTGGGATTGCGGTGACGGTTGGCCTGATCCTGGGCGTGGGCGCGGCGCTGGCCGGTACCGCCGTAGGCAGCCTGTTCCTGCTGCGCAGCAGCCGACGCCCCGAGTAATCAGCCGCCGAGCGAACTGCGTAGCTGCGCCAGTTGTTCGCGCAGCTCGGCCACGTCGCTTTCCAGTTGCTGCACGCGCGCGGTCAGGCCGCTGGTGTCGGCGCCGCTCTCGGCAGACGCGGACGCCGAGGGGCGCGCGCTGATCGCGGCCACGTCCACCGGCCCGCACAGCAGATGCATATAGCGATCTTCGCGCTGACCCGGGCCGCGCGGAATCTGCACCAGCAGATCGCGTTGAATCAAGCGCTCCAGCTGATGGCGCAGATCGTCCGCGTCGGCAAAGCGATGCAGGCGCTCGCTGCGCGCCAACAACTCATGCACGGTCTGCGGACCACGCAGCAGCAGCAGGCCCAGTAGCACCACTTGTTGCTGCGGCACATTGAAGTGGCTACCGGCGCGGTGTTCGTAACGCTCGGCGCGCGAGGAGAACACCTGCCGGGCCAGGCCTTTTTGTTCGAGTTGGCGCAGGCCGTGATTGACCGCGCCGGGATCCACGTTCATCACCGGCTCGCGCGCGGTTTTCTGGTTGGCGGCCGACTGCGCGGCGTTGACCGTCAGCGGATAGATGTCGGGCGTGGTGGCTTCCTTCTCGATCAGGCAGCCCAGCAAGCGGGCTTCGATCTCGGTCAGGCGCAGGGTGGAATCGGTGGGGCTGGCTTCGTCGTTCATGCGCACAGCATAGCGCTGCGGGCTGTGTGGCCCTGTTGCGGGTGATCATTGAAACTCGGGCGAAACCAGACTCGGCTAAAATCGGCCCGCTCTCGAACCCGGATCCTCCATGCGCACTTCCCTGCTTGCGGCCAGCCTGCTGGCCACCCTCTGCACCCTGGCCGCCTGCAAGCGGACCGAACCCGCCGCACCGGCCGCCGCTGCGGCACCGGCCGCGCCGGCCGCCACCGCCACGCCGCCGGCAACCGCGACGGGCCATGACAACCTCAATGCCGTGGCGTGGGTGCAGACCTCGGTGGAATATCGCGCGCTGGCTGAGCAGAGCTATCGCGCCGCGGCCGATCACCTGGATGTGGCACTGAAGGAAAAACATTGGGATGCGTTGGTGCCGTCCGAACGCGGCAATACCGTCACCGGCCTGAAGCCGGCGGTGGTGATGGACGTGGATGAAACCGTGCTGGACAACTCGCCCTACCAGGCGCGCCTGATCCGCGACGGCAAGCAGTACGACGACATCAGCTGGGATCAATGGGTGGCCGAGAAGAAGGCCAAAGCCGTGCCGGGCGTGGTCGACTTTGCCAAGGCCGCCGCTGCCAAGGGCGTGACCATCCTGTACATCTCCAATCGCGCGGTGCATCTGAAGGAAGCCACCTTGGCCAACCTGCGCGCGGTCGGCATGCCGGTGGCCGATGACAGCGTGTTCCTGGGCCTGGGCACGGTGCTGCCGGGTTGCGAGCAGAACGGTTCGGAAAAGAACTGCCGCCGACGTCTGGCCGGGCAGAAGTACCGGGTGCTGATGCAGTTTGGCGATCAGATGGGCGACTTCGTGCAGGTGGAGGTCAACACCCGCGAAGGCCGCGACACGCTCTACAACGAATATGAAGACTGGTTTGGCGAGCGCTGGTGGATGCTGCCCAATCCCACCTACGGCTCGTGGGAACCGGCGCTGTTCAACAACGACTGGCAGCAATCCGAGGCGGCCCGCCATCAGGCCAAGCGCGACGCGCTGGACGTGGCGCCGTGAGGCCGCGCGCACCGCTGGCGCTGGGACCGCGCGAGCGTCTGATCGTGGCGCTGGACGAGGCCACCGGTGATGAGGCGCTGGCCTGGGTGGACCGCCTGGGCGATGCGGTGCAGTTCTACAAGATCGGCATGGAGCTGCTGGCCAGCGGCGATTACTTCCGCGTGCTGGACGAGCTGGCCCGGCGCGAGAAGCGGGTATTTGTGGACCTGAAGTTCTTCGACATCCCGGCCACCATTGCCGGAGTGGTGCGCGGCCTGTCGCGCTGGCCGGTGAGCTACTGCACGATCCACGGCTGGCATGCCGGAATGATGGAAGCCGCCGCCGCCGCGCGCGAAGGCGACATGCGCCTGCTGGCGGTCACCGTGCTGACCTCGATGGACGGCAACGATCTGCAGTCAATGGGCATTGACGGCGAACCGGCCGACATCGTCGTGCAACGTGCGCTGGCGGCGCAGGCGGCAGGCATCGACGGGGTGATCGCGTCAGGCCAGGAGGCCGCCGGCATCCGCGCGGCCACCGGTGTCGGCTTCGACATCGTCTGCCCGGGTATCCGACCGGGCGGCCCGGTCGGCGATGACCAGAAGCGCACTGTCGGCGTAGCCGAAGCCTTCGCCCGTGGCGCCACCGCAATTGTGGTGGGCCGGCCCATCCGCCAGGCCGCCGATCCGCGTGCGGCGGCCGAGGCCATGCAGGCTGAGATCGCCTCCGCCATCATGTGAATCAGTGACATAGCCAATGTTATGTCAGGTATTGCTTTAAATACGGACGGCCGTTAGGCTTAGCCCATCCGGCCTCGGCCGGAGCTGTGCCACAACACTTAGTCCTCCGGCTTAGGCCGGTTTCAGGAGCCGCCGCTGTCACCAGCGCGGCTCCTTTTTTATCTGCGCCGCCCTTGCCGGGCGGCCCGTGCTACCGCCAAGATGCCGTTCGACTTGGGGGAGTCAGCCGCCAACCATGCCACTACCACGACACGCGCCGCCGCTGGTCCTGATGCTGTGCCTGCTTGTGCTGACCACGGCTGGCTGCACGCGCAAGCCGCAGGAACTGGCCGGCGCCACCAGCGAACCCGCCGCCGCGGTCCGCGATCAGATGGCTTATCTGCTACGCGACGACCTGGTCGGCTTCGCCAAGGCCGCCGTGCCTGCAGAGGATTACGCCGCCTTGGAAACCGCCTGGCGTGAAGACCGCAGCCGCTGGCCGCTGACCGAACTGCCGCTGGAAGACCGGCTGGTGCCGATGCTGCAGGCGCTGTCGGCGCCGAATGCCGAAGCCAACCTGCAGCGCAGCTTTGAGCGCCAGTTCGCGCGCCAGGATGCCGACCTGCGCGATGCCGCCCGTTCGCTGGGCTTGTTTGGCGTGCAGTACGTCAAGAACGAAGGCCAGTACACGCCCGAGCAGCGCCACCACTACACCCAGATGATCAATGCGCTGAGCGAATGGGGGCAGGAGGCACCGCTGGGCGATCCCGCATTGGCGCGCAACACCATCAAGACCCTGGCCGCCGCCGCGCGCACCGCCGGCATCGACAGCGAGCAGGATCTGCGCGAGGCCGGCATGGAAGAGAGCCTGCGCAAGTTGTCGCCGTTCTTTGCCGCCAGCAAGGCCGGCTTCACCCGCTACGGGCTGCCGCTGGACGCCAGCTTGTCCGAGCTGCGCACCGGCCTGGTCCAGCAACAGGGTGATCACGCCACGGTGCGCATCCACTACCCGCTGGGCGAGCGCGAGATCGACAGCCAGGTGAAGTTGGAACGGCGTGGCGGTCGCTGGTATTTCAGCGATTACCTGGCCGAAGCCGCGCGGGCCAGGGCCGGCGCCACCGCTTCGACCAGCGAACTGCCGCCCACCGATCCGCCACCGGAAGAAACCGACTGAGCCGAGCAGCGGCGGTCAACGAGCCGGCTTCATCGTTCAATCTGCTGTCTTGTGGCGACCGCAACCAATCCCAGCGCGTCCCAGCGCGTGCCTGCTTTTCAGCGTCACAGCCCTCTAGGCCATAATGCCCCGGATGCCTGAACAGAATTCCCTGCCTTTCCCGGAACCCTCCGCCCCGCCGCCGTCGCCGGACAAGAAGCCGGCGGCCACGCCGGATAGCGCCCAGTCCACGGCCGCTGCGGATGCACCCGCGGATTCGATTGAAGAACAGCGCCAGCCGATGGTGCCGTCGGTGCCCTTGCGCGCCGCCGCCCACGCCAAGCGCCCGTTGTGGGCGCGCCTGCTCAGCCACCTGGCCGACCCTTGGCTGTCGCTGAACCTGGAGCCGGCTTCGCCACGCGAGGTCGTGGATGACCGGCCCATCTGCTATGTGCTGGAAGACTACGGCCTGTCCAATGCGCTGATCCTGGATCGCGCCTGCCGCGATGCCGGCCTGCCGTCGCCGCTGGTGCCGCTGCCGGTGCCCGGCGATCCACTGGGGCGCAAGCGCGCCTATGTAGCCTTGTCGCGCCGAAATGCCAGCACGCTGATCCCGGATCAGGTCAGCGCCAAGACCCACTCCGGATCGCTGGCCAAGCTGCTGGCCGCGCATCGCGAACACCCGGACCTGGATGTGCAGCTGGTGCCGGTGTCGATCTTTGTCGGCCGTGCGCCGGACAAGCAGAGCGGCTGGTTCTCGGTGTTGTTCTCGGAAAACTGGGCCATCGTCGGTCGCTTCCGCCGGTTGCTGGCGATCCTGCTCAATGGTCGCGGCACCATCGTGCGTTTTGCCGCGCCGGTGTCGCTGCGCGATACCGTGGCCGAGGGCCTGGATCCTGAGCGAACGGTGCGCAAGCTTTCGCGCGTGCTGCGCACCCACTTCCATCGCATCCGCGAGGCAGTGATCGGTCCGGATCTGTCGACCCGCCGCCTGCTGGTGGATCAGGTGCTGGCCGCCGAGCCGGTACGCGAAGCCATCAGCGAGCAAGCCCGTCGCGACAAGAGCAAGAACGAGGACGCCTGGAAGAAGGCGCATGCCTACGCCTGGGAAATCGCCGCCGACTATTCCAACCCGGTGGTGCGTTCGGCCAGCTTCCTGCTCTCGCATGTCTGGAACCAGATTTACGACGGCGTGCTGGTCCACCACCTGGACAAGGTCAAGCAGGCCGCGCCCGGCCACGAAGTGGTCTATGTGCCCTGCCACCGCAGCCACATGGACTACCTGCTGCTGTCGTACCTGCTGTACGAGCGCGGCATCGTGCCGCCGCATATCGCCGCCGGTATCAACCTCAATCTGCCAGTGGTGGGCACGCTGCTGCGCAAGGGCGGCGCGTTCTTCATGCGCCGCAGTTTCCGCGGCAATCCGCTGTACTCGGCAGTGTTCACCGAGTACGTGGCGCAGCTGGTCTCCGGCGGCTATTCGCTGGAGTACTTCATCGAAGGCGGACGCTCACGCACGGGCCGCTTGCTGCAGCCCAAGGGCGGCATGATCTCGATGACTGTGCGCGCTTTCCTGCGCCAGCCGCGCAAGCCGGTGCTGTTCCAGCCGGTCTACATCGGCTACGAGAAGCTGATGGAAGGCAACAGCTATCTCGACGAGCTGAGCGGCCGGCCGAAGGAGAAGGAATCGATCTGGCAGTTGCTCTGGAGCATCCCCAAGGTGCTCAAGGCCAACTACGGCCAGGTGGTGGTGAACTTCGGCGAGCCGATTCCGCTGGCCGAGGTGCTGGGCGTGCATGCGCCGGAATGGGATGGCAAGCCGGTAGGCGATGACGAAAAGCCAGCCTGGTTGTCCGACACCATCGACACCCTGGCCCAGCGCATCCAGATCAACATCAACCGCGCCGCCGACGTCAATCCGATCAACCTGCTGGCGCTGGCGCTGCTGTCCACGCCCAAGCACGCGATGGGCGAGGCGGATCTGATTGCCCAGATCGAACTGTCCAAGACGGTGCTGGCCGAACTGCCGTACTCGGATCGGGTGACCGTTACCCCGCACTCGCCGGAGCGGATCATCGCCCATGGCGAAGAAATCGGCGTGCTGCGCCGGACCAAGCACGCGCTGGGCGACGTGGTGGCTTTTGACGGCGACGACACCGCGGTGCTGATGAGCTACTACCGCAACAACGTGCTGCACCTGTTCACCGCTTCTGCCTGGATTGCCTGCTGCTTCCAGAACAACCGGCGCATGAGCCGGGCCGGCGTGCTGCGCCTGGGCCGTGGTCTGTATCCGTTCCTGCAGGAAGAACTGTTCCTGCCCTGGAGCGAGGAAGAGTTTGTCGAGCGCATGGAGCGCACCATCGATCTGTTCGTCCGCGAAGGCCTGTTGCAGCAAGTCAACGACGACGACGGCGGCATCCTGGCCCGTAACGCTGGCCAGACCGATGAAGTGTTCCGTCTGCGCGCGATTGGCCATTCCTTGCAGCAGGCATTCGAGCGCTACTACATCGCCATTTCGGTGCTGGTGAAAAACGGCCCCGGCAAGTTGGGCGCCGCCGAACTGGAAAGCCTGTGCCAGCAAGCCGCCCAGCGCCTGAGCCTGCTCTATGCCCCGGCTGCGCCGGAGTTCTTCGACCGCACCTTGTTCCGCAGCTTCATCCAGAAGATGCGCGAACTGCGCCTGGTCTGGCCGGATGAAAACAGCAAGCTGGTGTTCGACGAACGCCTGGACGCCTGGGCCAAGGACGCCAAGGTGATCCTGGGCCGCGAACTGCGCCACACCATCGAAAAAGTCAGCCCCGAAGCCGCCGTCCCCGAACCGCCGCCGCCACCCGAAGCCTGATCGAAAAACGCCTCCTACGCCGTCCCCACGGCGTAGGAGCTCACGCACCACCGTCTCACCACTACCCCTGCAACACTCCCTCGAAACTGCGCTGCAACCACGCTCGCGCGGCGACACCTTCGCTGGCGTCGATCACCATGTCGCGCAGCGGCGAGCCGCATTCAATCAGCTGGGTGGCGTCATCAATCACCAGCGCCATCCGCAGCAACTCCACACCGCCCGGGTATACCGCCGGCGGCAGGTACTCGCGAAAGCCGTAGTGCTCGAAGGCGTCAATCAAATAGGGTTCGCAGGCCACCAGCCAGAAGCGCACGCCATTGCCCTGCGCCCAGCGGTAGGTGCCGGCCATCAGCTGATCCACCACACGTTTGGCGCGCTGATCGGCCTGCACCGCGAAGCGGGTGCCGACGGCCACGCTTTCCAGCGGCCAGGAACGGGCGAAGCGATCCACCTGGAACAAGCTGCCGTATTCCACCTGCACCGCCGAGGAGGCGAAGTCGTGCATGCGGATGGTCGCCACGGCCTGCGACTCGATCTCCACCACCATCGTGCTGCCGCAGCCATCCAGGCCGTCGGCAATCCGTTTGCCATGACCGCCGGCCTTGCCGCGCTCCAGGAAGTACACCTCGCGACGCAGGCGTTGCACATCGCCCAGCGCTTCGCCCGGCGCGATATGGCGCACTCGCAGCGGCAGGCGGGAGGGGCCGGGCTCGCGAGTTCCCATCAGGGCGGACAGCAATTTGTTCTCCGGACTCATGCGTCGGCAGGCTCGAGCGGGCCCGGAATGGGCCGCTGCTAAGCCTGTTCACGCAAACATCGGGCCAACTTTGCCGACGGCGGCCAGATTGGCCTGCAGGGGCGTCAGCGGCGGCCCTGGGCCGGCGAACGGCAGGTGCAGATGACAGCGGGGTGACGCGATGCGTCAGCTTCGGCCGGGATCGGCCCGCACCGGCTTCAGGCGGGTTCGTCGGGAATCAGCGCGCTTTCCAGCCGGGCAATGCAATCTTTCAGCCACAGCTTGCGCTTCTTCATGCGCTTGACCGCCACTTCGTCCGCTTCAATATTGGCCACCAACAGCAGGATCGCTTCGTCCAGGTCGCGATGTTCGCGGCGCAGTTCGGCCAATTGCTGGGCGACGTCGGCGGGGTTGTTGGTGTCCACGCGCTGAGCGTACACCGGCCCATGACGATCCGTCACCGCGAGCCGGGCCGGTACAATGGCCGTCCGCATGTCCATCCTCCAGCCCTTGCCGCAACTGCTTGCCGATCCCGCGCCGCGCGCCGTGGATCCGCGCCGGCGCGTGCACGAGCAGCACAAACTCGCCAAGCGCCTGCGTCGTCAGGTTGGCCAGGCCATCGCCGACTACGCGATGATCGAGGAAGGCGACAAGGTGATGGTCTGCCTGTCCGGTGGCAAGGACAGCTACACAATGCTGGAGCTGCTGCTGCAGTTGCAGAAAAAGGCGCCGGTGCGCTTTGAGCTGGTGGCGGTCAATCTGGATCAGAAGCAACCGGACTTCCCCGCCCACGTATTGCCCGACTACCTGCAGTCGATTGGCGTGCCCTATCGGATCCTGGAGCAGGACACCTACTCGGTGGTCACCCGCGTGGTGCCGGAAGGCAAGACCATGTGCTCCCTGTGTTCGCGCCTGCGCCGCGGCGCCTTGTACGCGCATGCGCAGGCGGAAGGCTTCACCAAGATCGCGCTGGGTCATCATCGCGACGATCTGGTCAATACCTTTTTCCTCAACCTGTTCCACCACGCCAAGCTGGCCGGGATGGCGCCCAAGTTGTTGTCCGACGACGGCAAGCACGTGGTGATCCGGCCTTTGGCCTATGTCCGCGAAAGCGACATCGAAGCCTATGCGCAGGCGCGTAATTTCCCGATCATCCCGTGCAACCTGTGCGGCAGCCAGGAAAACCTGCAACGCAAACAGGTCAAGAAGATGCTCGAAGCCTGGGAGCGCGAATCGCCAGGCCGCGTGGAGACCATCGCGCGCGCGCTGACCGATGTGCGCCCGGCCCAGCTGGGTGATCGCGGTCTGTTCGATTTCCTGGCGCTGGGCCAACGCGATGGCGCCGCGCACGCCGATGCGCATGCCTGGCTGGCCGGAGAAACGGCGCAAGCCGACGACGACGCCTAGCCCCCATTCCTGGCCGCTGCGCCGCGCACTCCGCGCTGCGCTGCGGTTTCCTATTCCCTGTTACTGGTCCCTCGCACTCCTATGTTCTTTCGCAACCTGACGCTGTTCCGCTTTGCCCCCACCCTGGATTTTTCGCAACTGGACGAACTGCTGCCGGAGGCCGCGCTCAAGCCGGTCGGCCCGCTGGAGCTGTCTTCGCGTGGCTTCATTTCGCCGTTTGGTCGCGGCGAAGACGGCCTGTCGCACCGTGTCAACGATGCCATCTGGCTCAGCGTGGGCAGTGAAGACAAAATCCTGCCCGGCGCGGTGGTCAATGACCTGCTTGCGCGCAAGCTCGAGGACATCGAAGCCAAGGAAGGACGCAAGCCCAGCGGCCGCACCCGCAAGCGGCTCAAGGACGACCTGCTGATGGAGCTGCTGCCGCGCGCCTTCGTCAAACCCTCGCGCACCGATGCGCTGCTGGATCTGGAGCATGGCTTTGTGGCGGTGGACAGTTCCTCGCGCAAGAGCGCGGAGAACGTGGTCTCGGAAATCCGCCGCGCGATGGGCAGCTTCCCCGCCCTGCCCTTGAATGCCGAAGTCGCGCCACGCTCGGTGATGACCGGCTGGATCGCCGGTGAGCCGCTGCCCGAAGGCCTGAGCCTGGGCGAGGAGTGCGAACTCAAGGACGCGATGGACGGCGGTGCGGTGGTCAAATGCCAGAACCAGGACCTGCAGAGCGACGAGATCGCCAAGCACCTGGAAGCCGGCAAGCAGGTTACCCGCCTGGCCTTGACCCTGGATGATCATGTTTCGTTCGTACTGGGTGAAGACCTGATCATCCGCAAGCTCAAATTCCTGGATGGCGTGGTCGATCAGCTGGAAAACAGCGAAGGCGATGACCGGCGCGCCGAGCTGGATACGCGCTTCGTGCTGATGGCCGGTGAAGTGAAGCGCTTGTTCATCGTGCTGGAGAACGCGCTCAAGCTCAGCAAGGCCGAATAACGCCTGTTTCAACGGGCGTTTCGGGACTACCATGCGCGCATGCCCCGCCTGCTCCAGCGTCTGATTCGCCCCGCCCCGCGCACCGTCGAGCGTGATGTCGTTGGCCTGACGTTTGACGATGGCCGACAGATCGACGTGCAGCGGGTGCGTGATCCGCGTGCCAAGCGACTCAAGCTGAGCGTCGATGAACGCGGCGCGCGCCTGACCTTGCCGGCGCGCGCCAGTCTGATCTCCGGCGAGCGTTTCCTGCATCAACACCGGCAGTGGTTGCAGCTGCAACTGGACCGCCATGCCGACAGCCTCGACCTGCCGGCGCTGCAGCCCTTCATCAGCACCCACTTGCCGCTGCGCGGGCAGGACGTGCCGCTGCTCTGGGTGGAAGCCAAGTTCCTGGCGATCACCGGCGACGAGCACGGCGTGCAGATTCGCTGGCCGGCACGCGCCAGCGAGGCCATGCTGCGACGCGCACTGCGCCGCTACTACGAGACCGAAGCACGCAACGACATTGGTCGCTGGCTGCCGCGCTACGTGGCGGACCTGCCGCGCACGCCGGGTCGCATCCGCCTGAAGATCATGTCCTCGCAATGGGGCTCGCTCAGTCCGGATGGGTCGATGGCGCTGGATCTGTCGCTGGTGCTGGGGCGGCCATCAGCATTCGAGTATGTGCTGGTGCACGAGCTCTGCCATCTGATCCATGCCAATCATTCGCCGGCCTACTGGCGCGAGGTGGAACGGCGCTTTCCACAGTGGCAGCAAGAGCGCGCCTACTTTCATGAACATGGTCGTCGCCTGAAGGCGAGTCTGCGCGCTTTGCTGGCCGGTTGAGGCCAGCCGGCGCGTTAACCCAGCGTCGGCATCCGCCGCGAATCTACTACCCATGGAGATGGACAATGCGTGGAGTGTTGTTGCTGTGTTGTGTCGCGCTGGCCCTGACGGCCTGCAAGAAATCGGCCGACGAAGCCTTGGCCGAAGCGGCGATCAAAGGCGCCACCGGCCATGAAGTGAGCGTGGACAAGGATGGCGAGCAGGTCACCATCAAGACCGACGATGGCGCCATGACCATCAGCGGTGGCGAAAGCGCGACCTTGCCGGCCAGCTTTCCGCAGGACGTGTTCCTGCCCGGCAAATACAGCGTGGAAAGCGTGGTGGAAATGAACAGCACGCAGCTGATCGCCCTGACCACCGAAGGCGAAGTGGCCACGCTGTACGCCGATGCGCGCACGCGCATGGAGAAGGAAGGCTGGAAGCAGACCATGGCCATGCAGGGCAGCGCCAACGACGGTCTGCTGGCTTACGAGAAGGGTGAGCGCAAGGCGACGGTGTCGTTCAACGCCGAGCCGGAGACGCAGACGGTGGCGGTGGGCTTGCAGATCATCGGACCGGAAGAGAAGGCCGCAGCCAACTGAGGCAACGGTCTGCGCGGCACGCGCCCGGCCTCGGGCGCGTTGCCAGCAGGCAAGCAACTACTGGAAGAAATCGCCGATCGCCGTCGCCACGGTGATCGGATCTTCCATGTGCAGATGGTGCGTGCCGGGCAGCACGATCAACTCGCCCTGCGGCAACAGGCCGGCGCGCTGGCTGCGCAGCGGCTCCGGGAAATAGGACTGGGCCGGCGTGGCGTAGATCACCCGCGTGCGGCAACCGATGCCGGCTACCAG
>Ga0160448_100091_pt1 | contig 49733 bp, 44 predicted proteins | sample HID1973M_E1MG_FD_108269 | JGI IMG/M metagenome (GOLD analysis project Ga0160448, IMG submission 108269) | Enriched mosquito-associated microbial communities from UW Madison campus, WI, USA - HID1973M_E1 MG | ecosystem: Host-associated > Arthropoda: Insects > Digestive system > Unclassified ...
ACGCGATCCAGCAGCCACTGCGTCAGCAGGCCGACCGGGCGACCGGTGGCCATGCCGCGCTTGCCTTCGTCGTTGGCCACGCCGGCGATATCCAGATGCGCCCAGCGCTGGCCTTCGGTGAAGCGGGCCAGGAAGCAGCCAGCGGTGATCGCACCGGCCCAACGGCCGCCGATGTTGTAGACATCGGCAAAGGTCGAATCCAGCTGGGTCTGGTACTCATCCCACAGCGGCAGGCGCCAGGCGCGATCGAACACCGTCTCGCCGGCAGCCAGCAGCTCGTTGGACAAATCGTCGTGCTTGCTCATCAGGCCGGCGGCATAGCGGCCCAGGGCGACCAGGCAGGCACCGGTAAGGGTGGCGGCATTGACCAGCGCCTGCGGCTCGAAGCGCTGCGCATAGGTCAGCGCATCGCACAGGATCAGCCGGCCTTCGGCATCGGTGTTGCCCACTTCGATGGTCTTGCCGGACATGCTGGTGATCACGTCGGAGGGACGATAGGCGTTGCCGTCAATCGCGTTTTCCACGGCCGGCACGATCACCACCAGGTTGATCGGCAGCTGCATCTTCACCGCCGCCACGTAGGCGCCGATGACGCTGCCGGCGCCGAGCATGTCGTACTTCATTTCCTCGATGCCGCCCTGGGTCTTCAGGTTGACGCCGCCGGTGTCGAAGGTGATGCCCTTGCCGACCAGCACGTAGGGCTTGGCGTCGCCGCCCGCGTTCCACTTGAGCACGATCAGGTGCGGGCGGTTGGCCGAACCCCGCGCCACCGCCAGCAGCGAGCCCATGCCGAGCGCTTCCATCTGCGCTTCGTCCAGCACTTCGCATTCGGCGCCGGCGTGGTCGGCGGCAATCTTCTGCGACTGCTCGGCCAGATAGGCCGGGGTGCAGATGTTGGGCGGCAGGTTGCCCAGCTCGCGGGTGACCTGCACGCCGGCGGCGATCGCCACGCCCTGCGCCAGGGCCTGTTCGTCGTTGCCGCTGATGGCAAAGCGGCTCAGGCCCGCTTCGTCATTCTTCTTTTTGCCCAGCGTGGCGGTGTAGCGGTAACAGGCGTGATCCGCGGTGATCACGGCCTGGCGAATCTTCCAGGCGTCGTCACGCTCTTTCACTTCCACTTCGGTCAAGGTGAACAGCGCGTTGGCGGTCGGCCCGGTTTTCAGCGTGCGTGCGGCATCGCCCATCGCCTTGAGGTACTGCGGCACGCCGAACTTGGCCGGCTCACCCAGTCCGATCACCAGCACGCGCGGCGCGGTAACGCCTGGCAAATCGTGCAACATGGCGGTCTTGCCGGTCTTGCCGCTGACATCGCCGCGTGCGATCAGGGCCGTCAGACGGCCTTCGCTGGCGCTGTCAATGGCCTGCGCGGCGGTGGTCAGGGTCTTGTCGGCATAGGCGCCAACGACGACGCAGTCCACCGCGGCGAGGGCCGGGGCATCCTGGTTCAGGGTAAATTCGAGGGTCATTGAGGAGATTCCGTGGACTGTTCCGTACAATCGCGCGTTCCGTCGGAGATGGGACCGACCCGGGCGCAAGCCCGACAGGCCCCGCGCGGCGAACACCAGCGAACGAACCCCGGATTGTAAGACAAGCACGATGGCGAAGCTGGACCGCTACCTTTTCCGCGAATTCACCCAGAGCTTCCTGGCGACCCTGATCATCCTGTTGATGGTCAGCGTGGGCGGGGTCATGGCCGACATCCTGGGCCGCGTGGCCGACGGCAAGGTGCCGGCGCGGCTGCTGCTGTCCCAGCTGGGCCTGCAGTTCCTGGGCTATCTGCCCTACATCCTGCCACTGGCCTTGATGCTGGGCCTGCTGCTGTCGTTCTCGCGGCTGTACCGCGACGCCGAGATGGCGGTGCTCAGCGGCACCGGCATCGGCCCGCGCCGGCTGCTGCGGCCGTTGATGCTGCTGGTGGCGCCGGTGGTGCTGGCGGTGGGCATGTGCTCGTTGTGGCTGGGCCCCTGGGCCACGCGCACCAGCCAGACCATGCTCGATCAAGCCAACCGCAGCCTGGTGGTGGCGGGGCTGGAGGCCGGCAAGTTCACCGTGCTGTCCAATGGCACGGTGGTCTACATCAGCGCGCTCTCGGCCGACGGCACCACCCTCAACCGCATCTTCATGCATCGGCAGAAGGATGACCGCCTGGACGTGGTGACCGCGCAGAACGGCCAGATGTTCTTCGAGGGCGAGCGCAAGCGCTACATGCGCCTGAGCGATGGCTTCCGGGTCGAAGGCCCGGCCGGTACCGGGCTGGACTACCGGTTGATGCGCTACGCCAGCAACGAAACGGCGCTGCCGGATCGCGGCGAAACCCTGGACAAGGATGCGCCCGAAGTACTGTCCACGCTGGCGCTGCTCACGGATCCGCGCCCCGGCGCCACCGCCCAGTTGCATGCGCGGCTGACTCCGCCGTTGCTGGCGCTGGCGTTCGCCCTGCTGACGCTGCCGCTGTCGCGCAGCTCGCCGCGGCAGGCGCGCTATGGACGAATCATGCTGGGCTTCCTCGCCTATCTGGTCGGGGTGAGCCTGATGTTCAACGGCACCCAGGCCCTGGCCGACGGCAAGCTGCCGGGCATGGTCGGCCTGTGGTGGCTGAGCCTGCCGATGCTGGCGGTGGCTACCTGGTTGTATCTGCGTGACGGCAAGCTGCGCCGGCCCAAGGTGCGCGCATGAGGCTGGTCCCGAAAATCCATGACCTGTACATCGGCCGGGTGGTGCTGGCCACCGTGCTGCTGACCTGGGCGGTGCTGGTGGGCCTGGACATGGTGATGGCCCTGTCCAATGAAGTGGGCGACATCGGCAAGGGCAACTACACCTTTGGCCATGCCATTGCCTGGTTGTTCTATACGGTGCCGCGCCGCGCCTACACCATGTTCCCGACCGCCGCCGTCATCGGCTCGCTGATGGGGCTGGGCCAGCTGGCCGCCAGTTCCGAACTGACCGCGCTGCGCGCGCTGGGCCTGTCACGCCGACGCCTGAGCATCTCGGTGGCGGCGGCGCTGGCGCTGCTGACCGGACTGATGGTGTTGAGCGGCGAGACCTTGGGCCCCTGGGGCCAGCGCCAAGCCGATGTGCTGAAGAACAGCGCGCGCAGCGGCGATGTGGCGGTGGATCGCTACTCCGGCCTGTGGGCGCGCGAAGGCAACACTTTCATGTACGCGCAGGGCGGCGAGGAGATGGAAGACAAGGGCCGCACTTGGCTGCAGTTGCGCGATGTGCGCCTGTACGAGCTGGCTGCCGACGGTCGCCTGGCTTCAATCGCGCATGCCGCCACCGCCGAGCACCAGCAAGGCTTCTGGCTGTTGAAGAACGTGCGCCGCACGACCTTCCACGAACGCTCGGTGAGCCAGGTGGTGTCGCTGGGCGAGCGCTGGGAATCCAAGCTGGATGCGGCGGTGTTGTCCTCCGGCCTGACCAAGGCGCGCAATATGCCGACCCGCGAGCTCAGCCAGAACATCGACTACCGCAAGCGCAATGGCCTGGATGCGCGCGAGTACGAAGACCTGTACTGGAGCCGCTGGTTCTTTCCGCTCAATGTGCTGGCGTTGTGCCTGGCCGCCATTCCGTTTGCTTTTGGCAGCCTGCGCAGCGGCGGCATGGGCAAGCGGCTGTTCCTGGGCATCGTGTTCGCGGTCAGCTTCTGGGCGCTGCAGTTGCAGTTCGTGCGCCTGGCCAGTGCGTTCCACCTGGACTTCCGCCTGGCCTATGCGATGCCGCCCATCCTGTTGCTGGCGGTGTCGGCGTGGATGTTCCGCCGCCGTAGCACCTGATTTCCGCGCGACCCGCTCAGCGGGCGCGCTTGGGTTCGCGAATCAGGCGGGTGCCGCTGGCGCGGTCATGCCAGGTCAGGCGCTGGCGATCAATCCAGGCCCACCAGAATCCCAGCCCCCCGGCCAACAGCGACACCGTGGCCACGGCGTAACGCAGCCACAGCGCGCGCAATTCCGGTTGACCGCCCGCAGGTGTCACCACGCGCGTACGCCAAGGGCGCATGCCCAAGGTCTGCCCGCCACGTCGCCAGCTGAGCGTGGCGTAGAGGCCGGTGACCCCCCAGCACACCAGCCAGAGCAGTAACTGCAAAGGACTGTAGGGCGCGATGTTTTCGCGCGTGCCGTGATGGCCCAGGAAGGTGTAGGCCACGGTGAACACCGCCGAGATCAGCAGCCACAGCGCAATCACCGGCAGCGCGTCGTAGACCATGCCGAACAGGCGCCAGATCACCAGCGCGCGCGGCTTTTGTGGGGAGGTTGCGGGGGCATCAGTCATTGCAAAAGGATAGCGCGAGCGAGCGAAGGCCCGCGATCACGGACGTGTCCCCGTTGTGGGCGCGGGACCGCTAAAGTGCCGCCATGAGTTCCAGCACGCCCGCCGAACGCCGCCAGACCATCCTGGCCTTGCCACCCGTCCCCGACGCCGATGCAGCGGCCATCGCCACCTTTCTCGACGCGATCTGGGCCGAGAGCGGACTGGCGCGACAGTCATTGGACAGCTATCGGCGCGACCTCGAAGGCTATGCACGCTGGCGCAATGGCAAAGGCGGCGGCTTGCCAGCGGCCGACCGCGCCGCGCTGTTCGACTACCTGGCCTGGCGCACCCACGACGGCTATTCGCCGCGCAGCAATTCGCGGCTGCTGTCGTCGTTGCGAGCGTTCTTCGCCCATCGCTTGCAGCGCGGTGATCGCCCCGACGATCCCACCGCACTGCTGGATCCGCCCAAGTTGCCGCGGCCGTTGCCCAAGGCCTTGGCCGAATCGCAAGTCGAAGCGCTGCTGGCGGCTCCCGTATTGGATGACCCGCTGGGCCTGCGCGATCGCGCGATGCTGGAGCTGATGTATGCCGCCGGCCTGCGCGTGAGCGAACTGGTCAACGTGCCGGCCAATGCGGTCAACCTGCGGCAAGGGGTGATCCGCGTGACCGGCAAGGGCAGCAAGGATCGACTGGTGCCGTTGGGCGAGGAATCGCAATATTGGATTGAGCGCTATCTCGCCGAGTCGCGTCCGGTGCTGGCCGGCAAACGCAGCCTGGCGCCGCTGTTCCTGACTACCAAAGGCGAAGCGCTCACGCGCCAAGAGTTCTGGAAGCTGGTCAAACGCTACGCGGTGATTGCCGGCATTGACCCGGCCAAGATCAGCCCGCACGGCCTGCGCCACAGCTTTGCCACCCATCTGCTCAACCACGGCGCCGACCTGCGCGCGCTGCAATTGCTGTTGGGCCACAGCTCGTTGTCGACCACGCAGATCTACACGCTGGTGGCGCGCGAACACCTCAAGCAATTGCACGCCAAACACCATCCGCGCGCCTGAGCCGTGGCCCGGATTCATCGGCGCGACAAGCCCCTGTGCGAGAATGCCGCGCATGATCTCCGTCCCCCCAGGAATCCTGATGAAGCGTCTTATCGCCACCGCTCTGCTGGGTGCGCTCAGCCTGACTGCCTGTGCGCAAGCACCACAGGCGCCGGGCGCGCAGGGACAGGCGCCGGCCAAGACGCCGGCCGCCAACAGCGCGGCCGATGCGCAGGTGCGCGCGGCGCTGAGCAAGCTCAATCCGGATGTCACGGTGGAATACATCGGCGTGGCGCCGCTGCCGGGCTTCCGCGAAGTGATCGCCGGCGGCCAGCTGGTCTATATCAGCGATGACGGCCGCTACCTGGTGCAGGGCGCGGTGGTCGACCTGCAGCGCGAAAACCGCGACCTGATGCGCGACAGCGCCGCCCTGGCCAAGTTCCGCAAGAAGCTGATCGACGCCGTGCCGGCCAACGACCGCATCGTCTTCGCCCCGCCCAATCCCAAATACACGCTCACGGTGTTCACCGACATCGAATGCGGCTACTGCCGCAAGCTGCACAGCGAGATCGGCGAGCTCAATCGCCAGGGCATCGCCGTGCAATACCTGGCTTTCCCGCGCATGGGCCTGGGCAGCAAGGACCACAAGGACATGATCTCGGTCTGGTGCGCACCGGACCGCCGCCGCGCCCTGACCAACGCCAAGGGCGGTGCGCCGATCGAGCCGCGCGACTGCAAGAACCCGGTGTCGATGGAATACAACATCGGCCAGCGCATTGGCGTGGACGGCACCCCGGCCATCTTCACCGAGGACGGCACCCAGCTGGGCGGCTACCTGCCGCCGGGCAACCTGCGCCTGGCCCTGGACCAGTGGGCCGAGGGCAAGGGCGGCCACTAAGCAGGAACCGGGGCCCCGGCTCACGTACAATGGCGAGCCCCGTCCCGACGGCACGCTCCCACGGTTCCGGACATGATCGTCCTTGAAGGCCAACCGGCCTTGTCGCAATTCCGCCGCGCGCGGCTTGAAAGCAAGCTCCAGTCCCTGGCTCCCGACGTCCGCATCCGCGGCGCCTGGCATGTCTATTTCGTCGATGCCGACCCGTCCGAACTGGACGTGGCCAGCCTGGGCCGCATTCTGCAAGCCAGCGACCAGGTCGAGGCATTGGCCGACGGTGCGCAGTCGCGCTTCGTGGTGCCGCGCCTGGGCACGCTGTCGCCGTGGGCCAGCAAGGCCACCGAACTGCTGCGCGGCGCCGGGCTGAAGCTGCGCCGGGTCGAACGCGGCCTGCGTATCGACCTGGACCACTGGCGCGACGACGCCCGCGAGCTGACGCGCGCCCTGCACGACCCCATGACCCAATCGCTGCTGGCCAGCTGCGAGCAGGCGGCCGCCTTGTTCAGCACGCCCGCACGCGGTGAGCTGGAACGCATCGCCCTGGATCAGCTGGAAGCGGCCAACAGCCGCCTGGGCCTGGCCCTGGCGCAGGACGAAATCGACTACCTGCGGGATCGCTTCGGCCAACTCGGCCGCGACCCGTCCGACGTCGAGCTGATGATGTTCGCGCAGGCCAATTCCGAGCACTGCCGGCACAAGATCTTCAACGCCTCCTGGACCATCGACGGCAAGGAGATGTTGCACAACGGCGGCCAGCAGTCGCTGTTCCGCATGATTAAACACACGCACCAGCAGACCCCGCAGTACACCTTGTCGGCCTATAGCGACAACGCGGCAGTGGTGGAAGGCTATCCGGGCGCGCGCTTCCGTCCCGATGCCGGCGGCCAGTACCGCAGCGAAGCGGTGGTGGACTCGGCGTTCTGCATCAAGGTGGAAACGCACAACCACCCCACCGCGATTGCGCCGTTCCCCGGCGCCAGCACCGGTGCCGGCGGCGAAATCCGCGACGAAGGCGCGACCGGTCGCGGCGGCAAGCCCAAGGCTGGCCTGACCGGCTTCAGCGTCTCGCACCTGCGCATCCCGACCTTGCCGCAACCCTGGGAAGCCGCGCGTGCGCTCAACCCGCGCATGGCCCCGGCGCTGGAAATCATGCTCGACGGCCCGCTGGGCGGCGCCGCCTTCAACAACGAATTCGGTCGGCCCAACCTGCTGGGTTATTTCCGCAGCTTTGAGCTGTCGCAGGGCGATGCGCTGGCGCGCGCCTACGACAAGCCGATCATGCTGGCCGGCGGCCTGGGCGCGATTGATCGCGTGCAGGTGGAAAAGAAAACCCTGTCGCCCGGCGATGCGGTGATCGTGCTCGGCGGCCCGGCCATGTTGATTGGCCTGGGCGGCGGTGCGGCCAGTTCGGTGGCTTCCGGCGAAAGCGCCGAGGAACTGGATTTTGCCAGCGTGCAGCGCGACAACCCGGAGATGGAGCGTCGTTGCCAGGAAGTGATTGATCGCTGCGTCGGTCTGGGCGCGGACAATCCTATCCTCTGGTTCCATGACGTCGGCGCCGGTGGACTGTCCAATGCCATTCCGGAATTGCTGCATGACTCCGGCGTGGGCGGCGTGATCGATCTGGGCAAGGTGCCCAGCGACGATCCCTCGCTCTCGCCGATGCAGCTGTGGTGCAACGAATCGCAGGAGCGCTACGTGCTCGGCGTGCCGCAGGCGCGCTTGGCCGAGTTCGCGGCGATCTGCGAGCGCGAGCGCTGCCCGTTCGCCGCGGTTGGCGTGGCCACCGCTGAAGAGCGCCTGGTGGTCGGTTATGGCGCCACGGTCGATGCTGACCTGAGCCGCGACTACCCGATCAACCTGCCGATGGACGTGCTGTTCGGCAAGCCGCCGAAGATGCATCGCGACACCCGTCATCCGCCGGCCGCGCCCTGGCCGGCAATCGACACGCGCACGCTGGATCTGCACGAAGCTGGCCTGCGCGTGCTCGCGCATCCCACCGTGGCCTCCAAGCAGTTCCTGATCACCATTGGTGATCGCAGCGTCGGCGGTTTGACCGCACGCGAGCAGTTGGTGGGCCCCTGGCAGATGCCGGTGGCCGACTGCGCGATCACCTTGACCGACTACGAGCGTTTCAGCGGCGAAGCCATGTCCATTGGCGAGCGCACCCCGCTGGCGCTGCTGGACGCGGCCGCCTCGGCGCGCATGGCCGTGGGCGAGGCGATCACCAACCTGTGCGCCGCACCGGTGGAGTCGCTGGACCGCGTGAAGCTGTCAGCCAACTGGATGGCGGCCGCCGGCCACAACGGCGAAGACGCGTTGCTGTTTGACGCAGTCAAGGCCGTGGGCATGGAGCTGTGCCCGGAGTTGGAGATCAGCATCCCGGTCGGCAAGGACTCGCTGTCCATGCAGGCGCAGTGGCATGCAGAGCAGGGCGCGCAGAAGTCGGTCTCGCCAGTGTCGCTGGTGATCTCGGCGTTCGCGCCCGTGACCGACGTGCGCCAGCAGCTCACCCCACTTCTTCAGCGCGATGAAGCCAGCGACCTGTGGCTGATCGGTCTGGGCGCCGGCAAGAAGCGTCTGGGCGGTTCGATCCTGGTGCAGGTGTATCCGGAGGCGCGTCAACAGAGCGCACTGCCGGCGTTTGCCGGCGACGACCAGGACGGCGTGCCGGATCTGGATGATCCGCAGCGCCTGCGCGACTTCTTCGCCTTGATCCGCGACGCGCGCGAGGCCGGCCTGCTTTTGGCTTACCACGACCGCAGCGATGGCGGCGCCTTTGCCACGCTCAGCGAGATGGCCTTCACCTCGCATCTGGGCCTGGACATCAACCTGGACGGCTGGGGCGATGATCCCTTCCGCACCTTGTTTGCCGAAGAACTCGGCGCGGTGGTGCAGGTGGCCGACGAAGATCGCGCCGCCTTTGCCGATCTGGTCGAGCGCCACGCGCTGACCGAATGCGCACAACGTATCGCCCGTCCCACCACCGCACCGATGATCCGCGTGCAGCAGGAAGGCGAACTGTTGTCGGAGTGGCGCTGGGAAGCCTTGTTTGACGCCTGGTGGTCGGTCAGCCATGCCATGCAGAAGCTGCGCGACAATCCGGAAAGCGCGGATCAGGAGCGCGAGCTCGCGCGCCAGTTCAATGCACCGGGGCTCAAGCCCAAGCTGAGCTTCGATGCCAGTGACGACGTGGCCGCACCCTTCATTGCCAAGGGTGCGCGACCGAAGGTGGCGATCCTGCGCGAGCAGGGCGTCAACGGCCAGATTGAAATGGCCTCGGCCTTTACCCGCGCCGGCTTTGACGCCTACGACGTGCACATGAGCGATCTGATCGCCGGGCGCGTGGCGCTGGAAGGCTTCAGCGGCTTCGCCGCCTGCGGCGGTTTCAGCTACGGCGACGTGCTGGGTGCCGGTCGCGGTTGGGCTACCTCGGTGCTCGAGCGCAGCGCGCTGCGTGATGCTTTCGCGGCGTTCTTCGCGCGCAGCGACACCTTCTCGCTGGGCGTGTGCAATGGTTGCCAGATGTTGAGCCAGCTCAAGGACATCATCCCCGGCGCCGAGCATTGGCCGCGCTTCCTGCGCAACCGCAGCGAGCAGTTCGAAGCGCGCACCGCCTTGCTTGAAGTGGTGGAGTCGCCGTCGGTGTTCTTCCGCGGCATGGCTGGCTCGCGCATTCCGGTGGCGGTGGCGCATGGCGAAGGTCGCGCCGAGTTCGCCTCCAGCGTGGATCAAGCCGCCGCGCGCGTATCCCTGCGCTACATCGATGGCGAGGGTCAGGCAGCCGAACGCTATCCGACCAATCCCAACGGATCACCGGAGGGCATCACCGGCCTGACCAGCAGCGACGGTCGCGCCACGATCCTGATGCCGCATCCGGAGCGCACTCCGCGCCGGGTCAACCACAGCTGGGCCCCGGCCGATTGGCCAGAAGACTCGCCGTGGCTGCGCATGTTCCGCAATGCACGGGTGTGGCTGGGTTAAGTGCTGGAGTAGGGCGCGCCGATGGCCGGTGCTAAAGTCTGCCCCGTCCCAACGAGGTGTTCGATGGAAGCCGACTCCGCCACACTGCAAGCGATGGAAGCGCAGATTGTCGACGCCTTGCTGGCCAAGGGTCGACTGAAGGACGCCGATCTGACCCGCGCGCGCCGCTTGCAGGATGAAACCGGCGGCAGCCTGCTGGGGCTGCTGGCCCGGCTGGGCCTGGTGTCCGAGCGCGATCACGCCGAGACCAGCGCCGAAGTGCTGGGTCTGCCGCTGGTCAGCGTCAAGGACATGCCGGAGCTGCCGCCGGAAACCCTGCCGCTGTCGCTGCGCTTCCTCAAGCAGTTCCATGTTTGCCCGGTCGGCGAAGATGATCACGGCATTGTTCTGCTGGTGGCCGATCCGCAGGAAAGCTATCCGGCCGACGCCGTGCAGTTGGCCACGGGCAAGGCGGTACGCCAGCGCATTGCCCTGCGTTCGGAAATCGATGATCTGATTGAGCGCTACTTCGGCCAGGGCCGTAGCGCGATGGGCGCGATCGTCGAGAACGCCGACGGCGACAACAGCGCCGATCTGGATGATGTCGAACACCTGCGCGACCTGGCTTCCGAAGCGCCGGTCATCCGCCTGGTCAACCTGTTGATCCAGCGCGCGGTGGAATTGCGCGCCTCGGACATCCACATCGAGCCGTTCGAGAATCGCCTGAAGGTGCGCTACCGCATCGATGGCGTGCTGGAAGAAGCCGAGAGCCCGCCGGCCAACCTGACTGCGGCCGTGATCAGCCGTATCAAGATCATGGCCAAGCTCAACATCGCCGAACGCCGCCTGCCGCAGGACGGCCGCATCATGCTGCGCGTGCAGGGCAAGGAGCTGGACCTGCGCGTCAGCACCATGCCGACCGCGCATGGCGAAAGCGTGGTGATGCGTCTGCTCGATCGCGAGACCGTGGTGTTCGACTTCAAGCGCCTGGGCTTTACCGATGCCTTCCTGCCGCAGTTTCAGCGCGTGCTGGAGCAGCCGCACGGCATCCTGTTGGTCACCGGCCCCACCGGCTCGGGCAAGACCACCACGCTCTACACCGCGCTGAGCAAACTCAATACCAGCGACGTCAAGATCATCACCGTCGAAGACCCGGTCGAATACCAGCTCGAAGGCATCAATCAGATCCAGGCCAAGCCGCAGATCGGTCTGGACTTCGCCTTCGCCCTGCGCAGCATCGTGCGCCAGGACCCGGACATCATCATGATCGGCGAAATGCGCGATCTGGAAACCGCGCGCATCGCCATCCAGTCCGCGCTCACCGGCCACCTGGTGCTGTCGACCTTGCACACCAACAACGCTGCCGGCGGCATCACCCGCCTGCTCGACATGGGCGTGGAAGACTACCTGCTGACCTCCACCGTCAACGGCATCCTGGCCCAGCGCCTGGTGCGCCGGCTGGAGCCCACCCATGCCACGCCCTATCGCGCCACCCCGGAAGAAATCGAGAAGTTCGCCCTGCGCCGTTTCCAACCCGAAGGCGACATCGTGCTGTATCGCCCGGGCCCGTCGGCCATCGCGCCGACCGGCTACCTGGGCCGCACCACGATCATGGAATTCCTGGTGATGAACGACGAACTGCGCCGCGCCGTCATGCGCCACGCCGGCATGGGCGAGATCGAACAGATTGCCCGCAGCTCCGGCATGCGCACTATGTACGAAGACGGCATCGCCAAGGCCCTGGCCGGCGAAACCACGATTGAGGAAGTGCTGCGGGTGTCGGAAGACGCCTGAGCCCTAGTTGGGCCGAGTACAAAAGCGCAAAAGCGTTACGCGTCAGGATTGCGCTGAGGCGAGCCAGGGGCTTGGCCCCCGCGTAGGTCAAGCTAGCGTCGGAGCGGGGGCCAAGCCCCTGGCTCGCAGCCAGAAATATCTTGCCCTGCACGAAAGGCTTTTCCTGCCCCTGCTCTGATGCGTCTGCGGGGTGGGTGCAACTTTCTTTTTCCAGCAGTCGACGTGATGTGTGAAGCGTAGGCGGGAGAGGGGCCCCGCGTAGGTCAAGCTAGCGTCGGAGCGGGGCCCCTCTCCCGCCTACGCCCCCCGAGTACCGCGCGCCCCGCGCCCACGCTGCACTGCGTCTTTCCAGCCCAGCCACCAGCGGGAATACTCCGCCCTGAAACCGTTTTCAGGCCCTGACGTGATCCGCATTCTCCACCCCCTGACCCTGGCCGCCATGCTGGCCTGCGCGCTCGTCTACGCAGGCTCGGCCCACGCGGCCGAACCCGTGCGCCTGACCTACGCCAACCCCATCGACATCGACTACCGCTACAACTTCGAGCAGCTCAACCTCGACATCTCCTACCGCACCGGCGCCGACCCGGTGATCGTGCGCCACCAGGACGCCTACTACCTGTTCCAGACCCTGGCCGATGGCTATTGGCGATCCACCAACCTGGTCGATTGGCGCTTCATCGAACCCAGCCGCTGGCCATTCGACAGCATGGTCGCGCCGGCGGCGATCTCCGATGGCGATCGCCTGCTGCTGATGCGCTCCATGTTCACCCCCGGCGCAGTGCTGCAGAGTCGCGATCCGGAACACGGCAAGTTTGATTTCCTCACCCGCATGCTGCCCGAACTGCCCAATGCGGTGGCACCGGGCCGCGATGTGGATCTGAAGCCCTGGCGCAACGGCGATGCGCAGCCCGATGCGATTCCGCCGGGACCCTGGGATCCGGCCTTCTTCAAAGACGACGACGGTCGCTGGTATTTGTACTGGGGATCCTCGGACACCTTTCCGCTGTACGGCATCGAGCTGGATATGCGGCGCGGCATGCGCTACCTCGGCAAGCCGCGCGCGTTGTTGGCGCTGGATCCGCAGCAGCATGGCTGGGAGCGTTTTGGCCAAGACCATCGGCAAGAGCAACATCCCACGTACATCGAAGGCGCGTGGATGAACAAAGTCGGCGACAGGTACTACCTGCAGTACGGTGCGCCCGGCACCGAGTACAACGCCTACGCCACCGGCGTGTACGTGGGCGACAGTCCGCTCGGGCCCTTCCACTATGCGGCTTACAACCCGGTCGGCTACAAACCCGGCGGCTTTGTGCAGGGCGCCGGTCATGGCTCGACCTTCCAAGACGCCTACGGCAACTGGTGGAATACCGGCACGCCCTGGCTGGGGTACAACTGGACCTTCGAACGGCGCATCGCGATGTTCCCGGCGGCGTTCAGCGCTGATGGACAGATGTCGGTGTCCACTCGCTTTGGCGACTTCCCGCACTATCTGCCGCAGGGGCCGAACGCGAATCCCGAAAACTTGTTCACCGGCTGGATGCTGTTGTCGTATCGCAAACCGGCCACGGCTTCGTCCACCGATGGCGAGTTTGTCGCCAGCCGCGTCACCGATGAAAACCCGCGCACCTTCTGGGTGGCCGCGCGCAATGAAAGCGGGCAGACGCTGACCGTGGATCTGGGCGGCCAGCGCAACGTACGTGCGCTGCAGGTCAACTTTGCCGACTACAAGGCTGGCGTGTTCGGCGACTCGGAGGACATCTACACCGAATTCCATATCGAAGGTTCCGCCGATGGCAGGCAATGGCGCACGTTGGTGCAGACCGAAGCGCCGCGCCGGGATCGTCCCAACGCCTACTTGCCGCTGAGCGAGCCGGCGCGCGTGCGCTATGTGCGTTATGTACACGGCCATGTCGGCGGCGCGCACTTGGCCATCAGCGACCTGCGCGTGTTTGGGCAGGCCGATGGCGCTGCACCGCGTGCGCCGCGCGGGCTCAGCGCCGTGCGCGCCAACGATCCGCGGCAGATGACCGTGCGCTGGCGTGCCGTGCCCGGCGCGGTGGGTTACAACGTGCGTTGGGGCACCGCGCCGGATCGGCTCAATTCCAGCTACCAGGTGTTTGCCGATCAGGGCACACAGCAGGAGATCCGCGCGCTCAATCGCGGTGTGGGCTACCACGTGGCGGTGGAGGCGTTCGACGAACGCGGCGTGTCGCCGCTGAGCCAGGTGCTGGCGGTGCCGTGAGCCCGGACTGAGCCGAGGAGCGCGCAGGTCTCCCGTGCGGACGGCTTCGGGCCTATCCTTGGCCCACGCAATCCTTGGCCCACCCATGCCCCTGTACCGTTACAAAGCTCTCAATCCGCGTGGCGAAGTGCTGGAAGGCCAGATGGAAGCCGCCAGCGATGCCGACGTGGCGGCGCGCCTGCAGGAGCAGGGCCACCTGCCGATGGAAGCGCGGCTGGCCTCGGAAGTGCGCGGCGGCACCTCCTGGCGCAGCATGCTGCGTCCGCAGGCGCTGGGCGGGGATCGGCTGGTGCAGTTCACCCAACAGCTGGCCACCTTGCTGGGCGCCGGCCAACCGCTGGATCGGGCGCTGTCGATCCTGCTCGACATGCCGGAAGACGCACGTGCGCGCGATGTGATCGCCGATGTACGCGATGCCGTGCGCAGCGGCGCGCCGTTGTCGGCGGCGCTGGAGCGCCAGCATGGGGTGTTCAGTCGCCTGTACGTCAACATGGTGCGCGCTGGCGAAGCCGGCGGCAGCCTGCAGGACACCTTGCGCCGCCTGGCTGATTACCTTGAACGCGCGCGTGCGCTGCGTGGGCGGGTGATCAATGCGCTGATCTATCCGGCGATCCTGCTGATCGTCGTGGGTCTGGCGCTGCTGTTCCTGCTCGGTTACGTGGTGCCGCAATTCGCACAGATGTACGAAAGCCTGGACGTGGAGCAGCCGTGGTTCACCAGCATGGTGATGGCCATTGGCGCGTTCGTCCAGCAGGCCTGGTTTGTGTTGATGGCCTTGCCGTTGGTGGGCGTGTGGTGGTTTGACCGCAAGCGCCGGGATCCGGCGTTCCGCAATCGGTTTGATGACTGGCTGCTGCAACGCAAGCTGGTGGGTCCGCTGGTGGCCAAGTTGGAAACCGCGCGCCTGGCGCGCACCCTGGGCACCTTGCTGAAGAACGGCGTGCCACTGCTGTCGGCGCTGGGCATCTCCCGCAACGTGCTGTTCAATCGCGCGCTGTGGGCCGATGTGGAAGCGGCCACCGAGCAGGTCAAGAACGGCCACGGCCTGGCGGCCTCGCTCGGCCGCGGCAAGCGCTTTCCGCGCCTGGCCTTGCAGATGATCCAGGTAGGCGAGGAATCCGGCGCGCTGGACAGCATGCTGATCAAGACCGCCGACACCTTTGAGCAGGAGACCGGCCAGGCCATGGAGCGGCTGCTGGCGCTGCTGGTGCCGGCCATCACCGTGGTGTTGGCCGGCGTGGTGGCGCTGGTGGTGCTGGCGGTGCTGTTGCCGCTTTACGATTTGACCAACGCCATCGGCTAGCGGCCGCCACCGTACAACTGGTTCAGGCAGAATCGTCCAGACTTTGGCCCCTCCCGCCGCGGCCGCCGCCGCCGGGAAAGCAATCCAACCTTCCAGGAATCGCCATGCGTCCGTCCCGCTCCCGCGCCCCCGGCGCACCCTCCCGCCAGGCCGGTTTCAGCCTGCTGGAAATCATCATCGTGCTGATCCTGATCGGCGGCATCCTGGCGCTGGTCGGCAGCCGCCTGCTGGGCGGTGCGGATCGTGGCAAGGCCAACTTGGCGCGTTCGCAGGTGCAGACCCTGGCCGGCAAGATCGAGAACTACCAGCTGGACACCGGCAGCCTGCCGCAGCGTCTGGATGATCTGGTGGTGGCGCCGCAGAACGCGCCCAACTGGCTGGGCCCCTATGCCAAGGAAGCCGAGCTCAAGGATCCCTGGGGTCATGCCATCGAATACCGCGCACCCGGCGAGAGCCAGGACTTCGATCTGATCAGCTACGGCAAGGATGGCAAGGCCGGCGGCAGCAGTTTCGACGCCGACATCAAGTACCAGTAAGTCCTGCATGCGCCCAGGCCTGCATCGTTGCCAGGGTGTGCCATCGCGGCGTCGCGCCCAGGGCGTGACCCTGCTGGAAATCCTGTTGGTGCTGATGTTGATGGCACTCGGTGGTGCGCTGGCAGCGATGCTGCTCAGCGGCGGTCTGGATGGCATGCGGCTGCGATCAGAAGCGCGCGAAATCGCCGCGCAATTGCGCTACACCCGCACCCAGGCCATGGTCACCGGCAAGCCACAGCGCTTTGTCATTGATCCGCGCGCGCATCGCTGGCAAGCGCCCAATGGTCGTCACGGCGAGATTCCCAAGCAGCTCGGTGTCAGCGTAGTCAGTGCGCGTCAGGTGCAACGCGACGCCGGGCAGGCGGCGATTGTGTTCTTCCAGGACGGCGGCTCCAGCGGCGGCCAGATCCGGCTGAGCGCCAAGCGCGCGCGCTGGCACGTGGACGTGGCCTGGCTCACCGGCGAAGTGCGTGCCGTGCGCGGCGCAGGGGGCGGCTGATGCGCCGCCAAGCGGGCTTCACCCTGCTCGAAGTGATCATCGCCTTTGCCCTGTTGGCGGTGGCGCTGACGCTGTTGCTCGGCTCGCTGTCGGGCGCCAGCAAGCAGGTGCGCGCGGCCGATGATTCCACCCGCGCGTCATTGCACGCGCAATCCTTGCTGGCGCAACTGGGCGTAGGCGAGCGGCTGCAACCGGGTCGCAGCGAGGGCGAATTCGAAGGCGGGCGTTATCGCTGGCAACTGGAGGTGGCGCCGTATGTGGATCCGCGCGCCAGTGCATCGCCGCTGCGCGATCCCAGCACACCGGAACTGCTGCAACTGAAACTGGTGATGCGCTGGGGACAAGGTCCGCGCGAGCGTATTGTCTGGGACTCGCTGCGGCTGGTGCCGCCAGATCCCAATCGCGGCAGGGCCGTGCAGTGAGCCGGCGGCGCGCCTCCGGATTTACCCTGCTGGAAGTGCTGGTGGCACTGGTGCTGCTGGCCGCTGGTTTGGCATTGGCCTTCGCCACGCTGCGCGCGGCCACCACGCTGGCCGAACGCGGCGAACTGCGCGCGCAGGGCAATGAACGCATGCGCGCGGTACAGGGTTTTCTGCGCCGCAATCTCAGCACGGCCTTGCCTCTGCCTTTCCACACCGACCCGGACACCTTCCGCCAGTCGCGCTTCCTGGGCGAACCCGATCGCCTGCGCTTCGTCGCCGATCTGCCCGGCTACCTCGGTCGCGGCGGACCGTATCTCTACGATATCCAGGCCGATGAGCAAGGACGTTTGAGCGCGCGCTTCGCGCTGGTCCAGACCGGCCAGACCGTGGAAGACGCCGGCATCGCCCGTCCGGAGTTGTTGGCTGACGGCCTGCGTTCGGTGCGCTTCCGATATCGCGGCATGGACGGGCAGGGGGGTCTGGGTCCGTGGCAGGACGCCTGGCGCAGCGGCGAACTGTTGCCTCTGCAAGTGGCGATGGACGTACGTGGCGAGGACGGGCGCGCCTGGCCAACGATGATCGTCAGCCTGCTGCACAGCGAAGGCGGCGCCGGCGGCGGCGCGCAAGCGCAGGCACCGCCATGAGGCGCGCGCAGGGTGCGGCGCTGATCCTGGTGCTATGGCTGATCGCCTTGCTGGCGATGCTGGTGGGCGCCTTTGCCCTGACCGCGCGGATGGAGTCCTGGCAGGGGCAGGTGGCGCGCGATGGCAGCGTGGTGCGCGAGCATGCCCGCGCCGGACTGGAATACGCATTGGTGCGGGTGGTCGACAGTCAGGCGCAAACCCGTTGGCTGCCTGATGGGCGTGCCTATTCCTGGAGCTTTGCCGGCAGCCGCGTAGTAGTGCGGCTGATCGATGAAGGCGGCAAGGTCGACATCAACCAGGCCGATGCCAACCTGCTCGCCGCGCTGCTGCGCGTGCGCGGCGTGGAAGCCGATCGCGCCGCGTCGCTGGCCGCCGCCATCCTCGATTGGCGCGATGCCGACAATCTCAGCCAACCCCAAGGCGGCGCCGAAGATCCGGACTACGCCGCCGCCGGTCTGGGCTATGGCGCCAAGGATGCGCCGTTTGAAAGCATCGATGAGTTGCAGCAGGTGCTGGGCATGGATGCAGACCTGTACGCACGCATTGCGCCCTATCTGACGATCTATTCCGGCCGCAACCTGCCCGATTCCACCTATGCGCCTGGACCGGTGCTGCAGGCCATGGGACTGGATGCCGAACGCCTGCTGGCGCAACGCGAGTTGCCACAGGAACAGGGCAGTGCGCTCGTCGGCAGCGGGAGCGGCACGTATAGTATCGACAGCCACGCCACGCTACGCGACGGCAAGGAAGCGACGTTGCGTGCTGTGATCCGGGCGGCGGGAGGTCCCTTGCCCGGCTCGGCCTATGCCGTTTTACGTTGGGAAGAGGGAGCGCCACCCCCGTGAACACCTACCGCGACAGTCTGGACACCCTGCGCACGCGCCTGTGGCCGCGGGCGGGTGGCTTTCTGTCCTGGTGGGGCGCGGCGCTGGCCACCTGGCTGCCGCCGCGTTGGCGCGCACTGCTCGGCCTGACCCGTGACCGCCTGTTGCTGCGCCCGCTGGGCGAAGAGATGCGCCTGCAATGGCATAACACCGACGGTGTGCGCGAGCTGGCCACGGTGCCGTTGCCTCTGGACGGCGGCGATCTGGATCGCCTGCTCGGCAAGCGCCTGGGTGATCTGCCGCGCTGGCTGTTGCTGCCGGCAGGCAGTGCGCTGCGGCGTCCGCTGGTGCTGCCGGCGGCAGCGGCCGATCGCCTGCGTGATGTGGTGCGATTCGAGATAGATCGACAAACGCCTTTCAGCGCCGACAGCGTGCGTTTTGATGCCTGCCTGCGCCAGCGTCGCGACGATGGCCAATTGGATGTGGAACTGGTGGCGATGCCACGCACGCGCTTTGATGCGGCGATGGCGCCACTGGGCGATCTGGGCGCGGCACTGAGCGGCGTGGATGTGGCCGATGCCGATGGCCAGCCGCTGGGCGTCAACCTGCTGCCGGACAACGAACGCCGGCAGCCGCAGGCCTCGTTGCGCAGCTGGCAATGGGCGCTGGCCGCGCTGGCCTTGTTTGCCTTGTTCTTTGGCGCCTGGAAGCTGCTCGACAATCGCCGCCAGGCCGCTGATGCGCTGGAGGCTTCGTTGCGTGCCAGCAGCGGCCAGGCGCGTCTGGCCGCTGCGCAACGGCAGCAGCTGATCGAAACCATCGACGGCATCAACACCTTGGATCGCGCGCGTGCGCAGCGGCCCACGGCGCTGGAAGTGCTGGATGAACTGGCCAAGCGTCTGCCCGACAGCACCTACCTGGAAAAAGTATCGATGGAAGGCGATCAACTGGTGTTGATCGGCTTGAGCACCGAGGCCTCTTCGCTGGTGGGCAAGTTGCAGGGCTCCTCGCTATGGCGTTCGCCCGCGCTGAGTGGTGCGGTGCAGCCGGACCAAGCGATGCGTCGGGATCGCTTCACCCTCACCGCGCAACTGGTCGGTGCCGCCCCGGCCGATGCTGCCGCCAACCCGGGAGCGCCGCGTGGCAACCGCGCTGACTGATCGGGATCGCTGGCTGGCGTTGGCGCTGCTCGGCGGCGCGTTGCTGCTGGGCTACTTCTTGCTGATCCACCCGTGGTGGACGGCGCCGATGCTGGAAGCCAACGACCGCATCCAGACGCTGCGCGAGCGCGAACTGCGCGTGCGCAGCCAGTTGCAGCAGGCGCCGGCCGTGCGCGAACGGTTGGCGGCGGTGTTGGCGCAGCAGGCGCAGCGACCGGGCTTCCTGTCGGAGAACAGTGCCGAGCTGGGCACGGCCGGCCTGGTGCAGCGCCTGGAAGCGGTCGTCAAACAGGCCAGCCCGGGCAATCGCAGCTGCGCCATCGCCAACCAGTCGCCGTTGCCGCAGTCCGCGCGCGAACGCTTCACCCGCGTCGCCGTGCAGGTGCGCCTGCGCTGCGGTACGCCGGAACTGGCGGCGGTGCTGCACGCATTGGAATCCGGTAGTCCGCGCTTGTTCGTCGACAACCTCAACATCCTGTCCCAGCGCTACGCCTACATGACGCCCGACAGCGGCACCGGCGGCCTGGATGTGACCTTCGATCTGTATGGCTACCTGCGCCCCGGCACCGTGCCGGTGGCGGCCGCGCCGGCGCGCGGCACCAACACCTCCCAGGAAGACGAGGTAGGCGATGCGCGCTGAAACCTTCGGCCCGCGCAGTTGGCTGCTGTTCGCCCTGGCGGGCTGGGCGCTGCTGTTCGCGTTGCTGGCCCTGGGGGGCTTGGGCGGACATGTCGCCCTGCTGCCGGATGATCCGGAGCAGGCGGCGCGCCTGCCGACCCTGCGTCCGGCCTCGCCCGAACGCCTGGGCGTGCTGGGCCAATACGGCGAACTCACCGCGCGTCCGCCGTTCTACGACAACCGCCGGCCGCAGCCGTTCTTCATCAGCGGCGAAGGCGAGGCGCAGGCACCGAGCTTTGATTTTGTGCTGACCAGCGTGTTGATCACGCCGGCCTTCCGCATGGCGATCGTGCAGCCCGCGCAGGGCGGCGAGGGCATCCGCATCCGCCAGGGCGAGGCCGCCAGCGCCGCGCCGCAGTGGACGCTGGTGGATCTGCAACCGCGCAGCGCCGTGTTCGAAGGCCCGGAAGGTCGTCGCACCCTGGAGCTGCGGGTATTCAACGGCGCCGGCGGGCAGGCGCCCACCGCCATCGGCCGTCCGCCCGCGCCGGTGGTACCGCCGGCCGGTCCGGCGCCGGCAGGCCGTGTCAGTGGTGGCAATGCGGCCCCGCGATCGGCGAGCTCCGAACCCGTCGCCGTGACCCCGGCACCGCCCGAACCGCCCACCGCCACCGAGGCTCCGGAAAGCCCGGCGATGAGCACCGAGGAACAGATGGACGCCATCCGCAAACGCATCGAGGCGCGTCGCGCGCAGATGCGCCAGCAGCAGGCCCAGCCGCCTGCCACCCCGAATAATCAGTAGAGTGCCGGCATGACGCTACGCTTAGTCCTAATTTCCCTCTGTATCGGCGCCCTGGCCGCCTGCGCCACCCCGCCGACGCCGGAGGTGCGCCGTGCCGGCCCCACCACGCCAACCGTCAGCCGCACCGGCACGGTCGTGGATGGCAGCGCCGGCGTGCCCTCGTATCAGCAGACCTGCGCCGAATTCCCCAATGCCTGTTCGGTGGAACCGGCCGCGCCCGGCAGCGCGCAGACCGTGCCGCTGAGCCAGGCCGACGCCCCCGAAGCCGGCCCGCAGGCGGTGATCCGTCGCGGCAGCGGACAGATGATCAACCGCAGCGCCGCCGCCGCGCCGATGCCCTCGCTGTCCGGTGCCAGCAGCGGTTCGGCCAGCTTCAATTTCGAAGGCGAATCCGTACACGCCGTGGTCAAGGCGATCCTGGGCGACATGCTGGGACAGAACTACGTGATCGCCCCGGGTGTACAGGGCACGGTCACCCTGGGCACGCCCAAGCCGGTGTCGGCCGCGCAGGCGATGACCCTGCTGGAGCAGGTGCTGGCGCAGAACAACGCGCGCATGGTCTACAGCGATGGTCGCTACAACATCATGCCGGCCGACCAGGCCATGATTGGCACGGTCGCGCCGCGCACCGGCAGCGCCGCCAATGCACGCGGCTACGAAGTGCGCGTGGTGCCGCTGCGCTACATCGGCGCCAGCGAAATGAAAAAGGTGCTGGAGCCGTACGCGCGCCCCAACGCCATCGTCAACATCGACAGCACCCGCAACCTGATCACGCTGGCCGGCACGCGCTCGGAGCTGGAAAACTACCTGCGCACGGTGGAAGTGTTCGACGTCGACTGGCTGTCCAACATGTCGGTCGGCGTGTTCCCGCTGGAAACCGGCCAGGCCACCAAGGTGGTGGCGGATCTGGAAAAGGTGTTCGGCGCCGACAGCAAGACGCCCAGCGCGGGCATGTTCCGCTTCATGCCGCTGGAAGGCGCCAACGCGGTGCTGGTGATCACGCCGCAGCCGAGTTATCTGGATCAGATCCAGCAGTGGCTGGAGCGGATAGACAGCGCTGGCGAAGGCTCGCGGCTGTATTCGTACGAACTCAAGTACATCAAGGCGCGTGATTTGGCGCAGCGGCTGGCCGAAGTGTTCGGTTCCAACAGCGCACGCGGCGGCGACAACAACGGCACTGGCGGCAACGGCAATGCCTCGCTGATGCCGGGCAGCGACCCGACCACGCTCAGTGACAGCGGCATGCTCAACCAGGACAGCCTGGGTCAGGACGGCAGCTACGGCAGCAGCAGTGGTGGCGGCAGCAGCGGCCTGGGCAATGGCTTCAACCTCAACCAACGCCGCGACGGCAATGGCGCGGTGACTCTGCAAATCGACGGCGATCGCGTCGGCGTGGCAGCGGTGGAGGAAACCAACACCCTGCTGGTGCGTTCCAGCGCCAGCGCCTGGAAGTCGATCAAGGACGTGGTGGAAAAGCTCGATGTGATGCCGATGCAGGTGCACATCGAAGCGCAGGTGGCCGAGGTCAAGCTGACCGGCAAGTTGAGCTACGGCGTGAACTGGTTCTTCGAGAACGCGGTCACCGACGAAGCCGGCCTGGTCAGCGCACTGGGTCGGCAGATCTGGGGCGACATCAGCGGCAGCATCCGTGGTGATGGCACCGGTCTGGGCTGGACCTTCCTGGGCAAGAACGCTGCGGCCATCATCGAGGCGCTGGAAGAAATCACCGACGTGCAGCTGCTGCAAACCCCGTCGGTGCTGGTGCGCAACAACGCCGAAGCCACGCTCAATGTGGGCACCAAGATTCCGATCACCTCGGTGTCGGTCAACTCGGACACCGCCAACAACACCTACAGCAGCGTGCAGTATCTGGACACTGGCGTGATCCTGAAGGTGCGTCCGCGGGTGACCAAGGACGGCGTGGTGTTCCTGGATCTGGTGCAGGAAGTCAGCTCCGCCGGCGCGCGTCCGGCCAATTGCGGCAGCGACAACGTCACTTGCAACGTTCCTATCGACACGCGCCGGTTGAAGACCGAAGCGGCGGTGCAGAGCGGCGACACCATCATGCTCGCCGGCCTGATTGGCGACTCCGTGGACAACGGATCCTCGGGCGTGCCGTACCTGGCCCGCGTGCCGATCATCGGTGGACTGTTTGGCAGCAAGCGCCAGAACACCGATCGCCAGGAAGTGATCATCCTGATCACCCCGACCATCGTGCGCAATCCGCAGGAAGCGCGGAACCTGACCGACGAATACGGTCGTCGCTTCCGCGCCATGGAGCCGCTGTACGCGCCCAAGACGCAGGGAGAGGCGCCCCGGTGACAGCGCTGCCGGTCGTCCTGCTGCCCGTGGGCGCGGACGACGACGCGCTGGATGCTTGTTTGGCCGCGCTCGATGCCGGCACACCGGCCGGCACCCGCGTGTGGCTGGCCGATGATGCGCAGGCCGGCCCGCGCGGCCTGGCCATCGTCGAACGCTGGCTGGCGCGCACGCGCTTGCAAGCCGACTACACCCGCCGGCCACGTCCGGTTGGCGAAGTCGCGCATGTCGAGGAGATGTTCCAGGCCTGCGGAGACGCCGATGTCGCCTTGCTCGCGCCCGACGCGCAGCCGCTGCCCGGCTGGCTGCAGCAACTGAGTGCCTGCCTGGCGCGCGATCCTTCCATTGGCACCGCCACGCCCTGGTGCAATGCCGGCGAAGCGGCCGCTTGGCCGCGGCTGGGAGAAATCTCGCCGCCGCCGCTGGACTTTGATCGCACGGCGCGCGCCTGCGCCGCGCTGCCGCCGCTGCATCCGGAACTGCCCTCGGCCATTGCCCATGCGGTGCTGATTCGCGGCAGCGCGCGCAAGCGCGTCGGTGGGCTGGATGCCAGCAGTTATGGCTCCTGGTATGCGGCATTGATCGATCTCTCGCTGCGCCTGGCCGGCCTGGGCTGGCGCAACGCCTTGTGCGAGACCGCCTTTGTCGCCCGTGGCGGCGAAGGCCGGCCGGCCGACGGTGATCTGGATACCATCAACGCGCGCTGGCCGACCTGGAATCCGCGCCTGGCCAAGTTCCTGATGGACGATCCCATCGTGCGTCTGCGCGAGCAATTGAGCGACGCCTACAGCGACATCGGTGCACCGGAGCGACAGCGTGAACTCTTCGACTGATCGCAGCGGCGCTGATGGCGTGGCAGCCGTTGTGGTCACCTACGAAAGCGCCAGCACCATCGAGCAATGTCTGCAGCGACTGCGTCAGGCGCAGGGCGTGGTCGAGATTCGCGTGGTCGACAACCAGTCCAGCGACGACACCCTGGATGTGGTGCAACGCCATGCCCTGGCCGATGCGCGCGTGCGCTTCATTGCCAATCCCGACAACCCCGGCTTTGGCGTGGCCTGCAACCAGGGGGGCATCATCGCCAGCGCACCGTGGCTGGCCTTCGTCAATCCTGATTGCCTGGTGCAAGCCGACACCTTTGTGCGCATGCAGGCGCTGGCGCCGCAAGGTGCGAGCGTGCTGCTGGGCGCGGATCTGGTGGACGAGCAGGGCGTGCGCGATGGTGCGGCGCGTCGCCACGATCCGGATTTTGCCGCGATGCTGGCGGCGGTGCTGCGCGGGCGTTCGCCGCCCAGCCTGGACGTGCCAGTGGACGATGCGCAGTCACTGCAGCCGGTCGATGCGATTTCCGGCGCGCTGATGCTGATGCCGCGCAGTCTGTTCCAGCATCTGGGCGGCTTTGACGAAGGCTATCGCCTGCACGCCGAGGATCTGGATCTGTGCCGACGCGCGCGTGCGGCCGGCGCGATGATCGCCGTGGCCAATGCCGTGCGCGTGTTGCACGTGCGTGGTGTGTCGAGTCGCTCGCGGCCGCTGTTCGTGGAGTGGCACAAACATCGCGGGCTTTGGCGCTACTTCCGCAAGTTCGAAGCCGCCCGTCGCAGCCCCTGGCAACGCCTGGCGGTGGCGCTGGCCATCGGCTTGCGCTTTCCGCTGGCGGCCTGGCGCGCCTGGCGCAGGTAGTGAGGCGGTCGAGGATTCAGAGCAATCCTATGGGTGAGGCGATACGCAATCGCTAGTTTCTGCGCCACTTCGCCACGTGCGCGCCCGCTTCGGTGACGCTCGTCAGGGCGACCCACTTCTGCCCTCGGTTGCCGTTTCCCATGAAAAATCCCATGACCGCCTGGCTGCGTTGCCTGCCAGCCGCATTCCTGTTGCTGGCCAGTAGCGCGTGCACGCAGGCTTCCGCGGCGGCGCAACCCCTATCCGACGGTCCCGGTACGGCGGGTCTTGCGGATGGCGACTACTACATCGTCTCCAAACTCTCGTATAAGCCCATGACCGCGGTGCGCACAGCCGACGGACAGGTGCTTGTGGTCCAGCATCGCTGGAGTGCGCAACGGGATGCGGCCCAGGTATGGTCGGTCAAGCACGTGGAAGACGGCTATGCGCTGGTTTCCAATCAGTACCAGCAAGCCTTGGTGATCGCCGACGCCAGCGAGGAAGCCGGCGCCGTGGTCAGCCTGTCTGACGGTGCAAACGGGCCAGGGCAGCGCTGGCTGCTGCAGCCTCACCTGGATAGTTACAGCATTGTCGCCGCTCACAGCGGCAAGGCGCTCGGCGTCTCCGGCGCGTTCCGGGAGGAGGGTGCGGAATACCTGCAGTGGGCCGCGCCGAGCGATGCCGACAACGAGCTTTTCATGTTTGTTCGTGCCGATGCACAAGCTCGCGGCCGGCATGCCTTCGATACCGATCCGCTATCGTCTGCGCGCTATGACAATGAGGCGGGTCTGTACCACTTGCCGCCCTTGCTTCCTGCGGCATTGGAAGCTGATCGCCTGCGCCAGATGAAGTTGATGGAGTACCACCCCAGCGGCCTGTATGTGGAGCAGGGCGAAACCGTGCAGCTTGAAGTGACCGGACTGTCGCCGGATCGCGACGCACTGGTGGTAATGGTCGGTCCGGCCAATAAATTCATGGGGTCCACGCCGTGCAGCAAACCCATGCAATGGCTTGCCGCGCCCGGCCACAATCAGTTCACCGCCACCCGCAGTGGCATGCTGTACTTCCGTTACATCGACAGTGGCTTTGGCCGCACGGCCTTGCCGGCCGTCGACGTGCAAGTGCTGCAGGGTGGCACGCCGGTGCCGTTCTACATCGCTGGCCAGACGCAGCCGGATCAGTGGCGACACCAGCTGGCAACGCGTGATACGCCGTACGTGGAGATGATTGGGCCGCGTTCGGCGATTACGGTGCGCCGCGACATGCTCGATCGCTCCGACCATGCGGATCCGGCCTCGCTTCTGGACTATCTCGAAGAGATGATCCGCCATCACGACGCCATCTCGGGTCTGGACGGCAGCAGCGAATACGATCGCCCTGCACCCCTGCGCTTGCACTACCAACAGGACGATCAATCCTCGGCCAAAGCCGTGGAGGGCATCTTCATGTATGCCGACGACTATTTCATCGGCATGCCGCAGGACAGTCCCCTGGCGTTGTTGAACGATCCCGCGCGCAGCGATCCCTGGGGCCTCTGGCATGAAGCCGGGCACATCTACCAGCAATCCGACTGGACCTGGGGCGCGGTGACCGAGGTCACGGTCAATATTTATTCCTTGCATGCGCAGGAACGCTTTGGCCTGCCGACACGCCTGCGGGAAGTGGATCCCGACACAGGCATGAGTTCCGTTGACTGGGCCGAACAGTACCTGGCCCAAGACGAGCGCAACTTCAATGACGACGCCAGCTTTGCACAGTCATCGGCAGTCTCGGCGCGGCTGGTGATGTACCAGCAGATGCGCAACGGACTGGGCGACGGCTTTTTCCATCAGCTGCACAAATACTACCGACGCCAGCCGCTGGACTTCGCGCAACGGTCGGATGAGAACACCATGATCCAGCAGTTCATCTACCGCAGCTGTCTGGTGGCGCGGCAGGATCTGTCGGCGTTTTTTGTCGCCTGGGGCATGACCATTGATGCGGATACCGCCTCCCGCATCGACGAACTGCAGCTTTCGCCCGCATCGGATCTGCTCGCCTTGCCGGAGTGAACGCTGGGCCGCGTTATGCTGTGCAGGCAGCGTTGCGCGGAGCCCGCATGATCATCCAGTCCCTGCTCGACACCGATCTCTACAAGTTCACGATGATGCAGGCGGTGCTGCATCACTATCCGGCCGCGCAGGTGCAGTATCGCTTCAAGTGCCGCAGTGAAGGCGTGCCGCTGGCGCGCCATATCGATGAGATCCAAGACGAGATCCATCAGCTTTGCCAGTTGCGATTCCGGCCGGAGGAGTTGGACTACCTGCGCGGCTTACGATTCATTCGCGCGGACTTCGTCGACTTCCTCGGACTGTTCCATCTGGATGCCAAGTACATCCGCCTGCGCGCTTCGACCCATGTTGAGGGCGAGATTGAGCTGGATATCGAAGGACCCTGGCTGCACACCATCCTGTTTGAAGTGCCGCTGCTGGCCATCATCAACGAGGTCTGGTTCCGCCACGCGGGTGCTGCCGATGCCGGCGAAGGCGAGCGTCGCCTGCACGCCAAGATCGAACGCTTGCGCGATGCCGGCGGCGGCGCGGACTGCGCGATTGCCGACTACGGCACGCGTCGACGTTACTCGCGCGAATGGCATGGACAGGTACTGCCGATCCTGCGCGACGGCCTGGGCGAACAATTCGTCGGCACCAGCAATGTCCACTTCGCGCGCACGCTGGGCCTGACCCCGCTGGGCACGATGGCGCACGAATGGTTGCAGGCCTTTCAAGCGTTGGGGCCACGCCTGCGTGATTCACAGGCGGTGGCGTTTGATGTATGGGCCAAGGAGTACCGCGGTGATCTGGGCATCGCCTTGTCCGATGTAGTAGGGCTGGAGGCGTTCCTGCGCGATTTCGATCTCTATTTCTGCAAGCTGTTCGACGGCATGCGCCATGATTCCGGCGATCCGTTCGACTGGGGCGAGCGGGTGATCGCGCACTTGCAGCGCATGCGGCTGGACCCGCGCAGCAAGACGCTGGTATTCAGCGACGGCCTGGATGTGGACAAGGTGCTGGCGCTGTACGCGCACTTCCGCGGGCGCTGCCGCTTGGCGTTCGGCATCGGCACCAACCTGACCAATGATCGCGGACCGACGCCGCTGCAGATCGTGATCAAGATGATCCGCTGCAACGGCCAGCCGGTGGCCAAGCTCAGCGACTCGCCCGGCAAGAGCATGTGCGAGGACGAGGGCTACGTGCGCTATCTGCGCCAGGTATTCGAGCTGGATGCGCCTCAGGCCAGCGCGTAGCGCAGCACGAACAAGCCCGAGACCAACCACACCGCCGGATGCACCTCACGCCAGCGGCCGGTGCCCAGCTTGAGCGCGGCGTAAGCGATGAAGCCAAATGCCAGACCATTGGCAATGGAGTAGGTGAAGGGCATGGCCAGCGCGCACAAGGCGGCTGGCACCGCTTCGGTGAGGTCGCTCCATTCCACATCCACCAGTTCGCGCAGCATCAGTCCGGCCACGAACAGCAGCGCCGGTGCGGTGGCGTAGCCGGGCACCATGGCCGCCAGCGGCGAGAAGAACAGCGCCACCAGGAACAAGCCCGCCACCACCAGCGCGGTCAAGCCGGTGCGACCGCCCACCTGCACGCCCGAGGCGCTCTCGGCGTAGGCGGTGGTGCTGCTGGTGCCCAGCAGCGAACCCGCCACAATCGCGCTGCTGTCGGCGAGTAGCGCGCGTCCAAAGCGCTTCTGTCCATCGGGCAGTTCCAGCAGGCGCGCACGACCCATCACGCCGTACAAGGTGCCAGTGGCGTCGAAGACTTCCACCAGCACGAACACCAGCACCACCTGCAGCAGGATCGCGATTGGCGCGCCGTCGTCTCGATGCAGCAGCCCCGGCAAATCCAACTGCAGCAGCGTGGGCGCCAGGCTGGGTGGCGCCGACACCAGGCCGTGGAATTGCACATGGCCCATGAACACCGACGCGGCGGTGACCGCCAGGATGCCAATCAGGATCGCGCCGCGCACGCGCCGCGCTTCCAGCACCGCGATCAGCAGGAAACCACCCAGCGCCATCAGCGGTTCCCAGGCATGCAACGGACCCAGTGTCACCAGCGTGTCCGGATCGCCGACGATCACCTGCGATTTCTGCAGCGCGATGATCGCCAGGAACAAGCCGATGCCGGCCACGATGGCCGCCCGCAACGAAGGCGGAATCCCGGCCACCAGCCAGGCGCGCACGCCGCTCAGGCTCAACACCAGGAAGACGATGCCGGAAATGAACACCGCCGCCAGCGCCTGCTGCCACGACAAGCCGGCCGCGCCGACCACGGTGAAGGCGAAGAACGCATTCAGGCCCATGCCCGGCGCCATGCCGATGGGGAAGTTCGCCAGCAACGCCATGATCAGCGAGCCGAACGCAGCGGCCAGGCAGGTGGCCACGAACACCGCACCCGAATCCATGCCGGTGGTGGCCAGGATGTCCGGATTGACGAAGACGATGTAGGACATCGTCAGGAAGGTGGTGAGGCCGGCGAGCAGTTCGGTGCGAACGTCAGTGCCGTGTTGGCGGAGTTTGAAGAAGGCGTCGAGCATCCGCGGAATCCAGCAGGCAGGGCAGGTCAGGGCGTGGTCACCTTAGCACCGCGCCCGTGTGCGTCGCAGGCGAACGCCCTGACTCACCCCTTGGCCGGTTTCATCGGCGCATACCGCGATTCGTCGCAGGCGTGATTGTCATCGCGCAGGTGTGGCGGCACCGTGCCTGCAGCGACATTCCCGTCGCGTCGGAGACAGCCCTTGAAGACCCTGTTCCTGTTGGTGGCCTGGTGCCTGTTGCTGGTGCTGTGCTGGCCGCTGGCCTTGCTGGCGCTGGTAGCCTGGCCCTTCGTCTACCTGTTGTCGTTGCCGTTTCGCCTGGTAGGCATCACCTTCTCCGCCCTGTTCGCTTTCCTGCACGCATTGCTGATGCTGCCGGCCCGTGCGCTGGGCTGGCGGGCGCGGCCGGCGGTGGCCTGATTTGTCCCCGCCAGGCGCATGAAACGTAGGAGGGGCTTCAGCCCCGAAGCAGGAAGCCCAACAGCAGCAGCGATCCAGTTGGACGCGCATTGCGGCTGCGGTGACTCTGTTTGCTTCGGGGCTGAAGCCCCTCCTACAGGTTTGCAGCCGTGGTCGCTGGGCGACCACGGCGTCTACCTTACTTCAATGCCTTGAAGCGCAGACGGTGCGGCTGCGCACCTTCAGCACCCAGGCGACGCTTCTTGTCTTCCTCGTACTCGCGGTAGTTGCCCTGGAAGAACTCCACGTGCGAGTCGCCTTCGAACGCCAAGATGTGGGTGGCGATGCGATCGAGGAACCAGCGGTCATGCGAAATGACGAAGGTGTTGCCAGGGAATTCCAGCAGCGCGTCTTCCAGCGCACGCAGGGTTTCGATGTCCAGGTCGTTGGACGGTTCGTCGAGCAGCAGCACGTTGCCACCCTGTAGCAGGGTCTTGGCCATGTGCAGGCGGCCACGCTCACCACCGGACAGCGAGCCGACCATCTTCTGCTGGTCCTGGCCCTTGAAATTGAAGCGGCCAATGTAGGCGCGCGACTGGATTTCGATGCCGTTGATGTTGAGGATGTCCAGGCCGCCGGAGACTTCCTGGAACACGTTGTGGTTGCCTTCCAGCTTGTCGCGGCTCTGATCCACATAGGCCAGCTTGACCGTCGAGCCCATGTCGATTTCGCCGGAGTCCGGCTTTTCCTGGCCGGTGATCATGCGGAACAGGGTCGACTTGCCGGCGCCGTTGGGGCCGATGATGCCGACGATGGCGCCGGTCGGCACGCTGAAGCTCAGGTTGTCGATCAACAGGCGATCGCCAAACTTCTTGCTGACGTTCTTGAACTCCACCACCTTGTTGCCCAGGCGCTCGCCCGGCGGGATGAAGATTTCATTGGTCTCGTTGCGGCGCTGGTAGTCGACCGACTGCAGCTCGTCCATGCGCGCCAGTCGCGCCTTGCCCTTGCTTCGGCCGCCCTTGGCGTTCTGGCGGGCCCATTCCAGTTCCTTGGCAATCGCCTTCTGGCGCGCCTTTTCCTGGTTGTCTTCCTGCTTCAGGCGCTCTTCCTTCTGCACCAGCCAATCGGTGTAGTTGCCCTTCCACGGAATGCCGCGGCCGCGATCCAGTTCCAGGATCCACTCGGCGGCGTTGTCGAGGAAGTAGCGATCATGGGTGACCGCCACCACGGTGCCGGTGTAGCGGGCCAGGAACTGCTCCAGCCATTCCACCGACTCGGCGTCCAGGTGGTTGGTGGGTTCGTCAAGCAGCAGCATGTCCGGCTTCTGCAGCAGCAGGCGGCATAGCGCCACGCGACGCTTCTCACCGCCGGACAGCTTGCCGACCACGGCATCCCACGGCGGCAGGCGCAGTGCATCGGCCGCCACTTCCAGCTGGTTTTCCAGGGTGTGCGCGTCGCCGGCGGCGAGGATCGCTTCCAGGCGTTCCTGCTCTTTGGCCAGCGCGTCAAAGTCGGCGCCTTCTTCGGCATAGGCCGCGTACACAGCTTCCAATGCGGCCTGCGCATTGAGCACCTCGCCCACGCCTTCTTCCACCGCTTCGCGCACGGTCTTTTCCGGATCGATCTGCGGTTCCTGCGGCAGGTAGCCGACCTTGATGCCGGGCTGCGGGCGCGCTTCACCGGAGAAATCGGTGTCCACGCCGGCCATGATCTTCAACACGGTCGATTTGCCCGCGCCGTTCAGACCAAGCAGGCCGATCTTCGCGCCCGGAAAGAACGACAGCGAGATGTCCTTGATGATCTGGCGCTTCGGCGGCACGGTCTTGCTGACGCCATTCATGGTGTAGATGTATTGCATGCGGACTCCGAAGCAGGGACGCGCCCGGCCGGAACAGGTCCGGCCGCGGCGGGAATTGGGATGCGGCGATTATATATCGGCGGTCCTGTATGGGCCTGCCGCTGGCGGGGCCAGGCCGCGCAGAGCCCCGGCCAGCCGCCCGTAAACCGCCGGCAAGCACGGCCGGGTCCGCATCCACATGGCCGGGCAGGGCCGGCTGGGCTACTATTCCAGGTCTCGCGCCGCCCCCTCCAAGCGCATCGGACTGGCCTTGCGGCGCCCCGTCTTCCCTTCCGCTTGCCCCGAGGTCGCGCATGTTCCCCAGCTCCACCCGTATCGCCGGATTCGACGATGAACTGGCCCAGGCCATTGCCGCAGAAGCCCGCCGCCAGGAAGACCACGTCGAGCTGATCGCCTCGGAAAACTACGCCAGCCCGCGGGTGATGGAAGCCCAGGGCAGCGTGCTCACCAACAAGTACGCCGAAGGCTATCCGGGCAAGCGCTACTACGGTGGCTGCGAGTATGTGGACATCGCCGAGCAGCTGGCCATTGACCGGCTCAAGGAGCTGTTTGGTGCGGACTACGCCAACGTGCAGCCGCATTCGGGCTCGCAGGCCAACCAGGCGGTGTACTTCGCCCTGCTCAATCCGGGCGACACCATCCTGGGGATGTCGCTGGCCCACGGCGGCCACCTGACCCACGGCGCCAAGGTCAATGCCTCGGGCAAGATCTTCCACGCCGTGCAGTACGGCGTGAACGAGCAGGGCCTGATCGACTACGACGAAGTGGAAAAGCTGGCGCTGGAACACAAGCCGAAGATGGTCGTGGCCGGCTTCTCCGCTTACTCGCAGGTGGTGGACTGGGCGCGCTTCCGCGCCATCGCCGACAAGATTGGCGCCTACCTGTTCGTGGACATGGCGCACGTGGCCGGCCTGATCGCCGCGGGCGTCTACCCCAGCCCGCTGCCGCATGCGCACGTGGTGACCTCCACCACCCACAAGACCCTGCGCGGTCCGCGCGGCGGCATCATCCTGGCCAAGGGTGCGGGCGAGGAAATCGAGAAGAAGCTGCAGAGCATCGTCTTCCCGGGCATCCAGGGTGGTCCGCTGATGCACGTGATCGCGGCCAAGGCCGTGGCCTTCAAGGAAGCGCTGCAGCCGGAGTTCAAGGCTTACCAGGCGCAGGTGGTGAAGAACGCCCAGGCCATGGCCAAGACGATCATCGAGCGCGGCTACAAGATTGTCTCCGGCGGCACCGAAAACCACCTGATGCTGGTCGACATGATCGGCAAGGGCATCACCGGCAAGGCGGCGGAAGAGGCGCTGGGCAAGGCCCACATCACCGTCAACAAGAACGCCGTGCCCAACGATCCGCAGAAGCCCTTCGTCACCTCGGGCCTGCGCATCGGCACTCCGGCCGTCACCACCCGTGGTTACCTGGAAGCCGACTGCATCGATCTGGCCAACTGGATCTGCGACGTGCTGGATGCCCCGACCGACGAGGCCGTGCTGGCCAAGGTGCGTGACAACGTCACCGCCCAGTGCGCCAAGTATCCGGTTTACGGCTGAGTCCGGACCCCGAGACGCTCGCCCATGCATTGCCCTTTCTGCCAGCACACCGACACCCGCGTGATTGATTCGCGCGTGTCCGAAGACGGCGCGACGATTCGTCGTCGGCGCGAGTGCGAGGCCTGTGGCGAGCGCTTCTCCACGTTGGAAAACATCGAAATCAAGCTGCCGGCGGTGATCAAATCCGACGGCCGCCGCGATGCCTTCGACGCACGCAAGCTGCGCGCGGGTTTTGACCGCGCGTTGCAGAAGCGACCCGTGTCCGAAGAGCAAGTGGAAGCCGCGGTGCGCGCGGTGGTGCACAGCATCCGCATGAGCGGTGAACGCGAACTGCCGTCGCGCAAGATTGGCGAATTCGTCATGACCGAGCTGCGCAAGCTCGATCACGTGGGCTATGTGCGCTTCGCCTCGGTCTATCGCAGCTTCGAGGATGTGGCTGATTTCCGCGAGGAAATCGAAAAGCTCGAGCGCGATCTGCCGGCGGCCAGTGGCCAACTCTCGTTGCTGGGTGGCGAAGTGGTGCCGTTCGACAAGAACGTCGACAAGAACAAGAAACGATGAAGCCGCGCAGCGGCACGAACCGCGACGGGGCAGATATGTCCGCGCCGCTGCAGGGTGACGTGATCGCGTGAAGGCTGCCATCGAATACCGTTATCTGAGTGAGCACATGGAGCTGGTGCGCGAAATCGCCCAGGCCCACGTGGATGCCTTCGGCTCGGTGCTGCGAGACTGGACCGTGGACGCGGCTGAAGAGGAACTGCGCGAGCACGTTGGCCAGTGCCGCATTCCGACCACGCTGCTGGCAATGGATGGCGACACCTGGCTGGGCTCGGTCAGCCTGCTGCAGAACGATGACGAGCGCATCCGCCAATACTCGCCGTGGTTGGCCAGTCTGGTGGTGCGTGACAACGCCCGCGGCCTGGGCATCGGCCGCGCGCTGGTGGCGCGTTGCATCGAGGAAGCCAGGGCGTTGAACGTGCCCACGCTCTACCTGTATTGCGAAGCCCACCTGGTGGCGTACTACAGCAGCCTGGGCTGGCGCGAACAGGACATGGTGATGCTCGGCAAGCTGCCCGTAGCGGTGATGGCGCATGATGGCGCCGCTGCACCGGCCGGGCCCGCAGAGCACGCCGGACTAGCCGGCTGACCAGCCCATCGAGGACATCGTGACCGATACCGCATTCACCGCTTTTGATCACCTGTGCATGGCCCAGGCCCTGCGCCTGGCCGAGCGCGGCGCCTATACCACCAAGCCCAATCCCATGGTCGGCTGCGTACTGGCCAAGGGCGAACAGGTCGTCGGCGAAGGCTGGCACCAGCGCGCCGGCGAGCCGCATGCCGAAGTGCTGGCCTTGCAGGCCGCTGGCGACAACGCCCGTGGCGCCACCGCCTACGTGACCCTGGAACCCTGCGCGCATACCGGTCGCACCGGCCCCTGCGCCGATGCCTTGATTGCTGCCGGCGTGTCGCGCGTGGTTGCGGCCATGCGCGATCCATTCCCGCAAGTGGACGGTGCCGGCTTCGACAAGCTGCGCGCGGCCGGTATCGAAGTGGCCTCGGGTTTGTTGGAAGCGCAGGCGCGCCAGCTCAATCGCGGTTTCCTCTCGCGCATCGAACGCAAGCGCCCGTTCGTGCGCATCAAACTGGCCACCAGTCTGGACGGCCGCACCGCCATGGCCAATGGCGACTCCAAGTGGATCAGCGGCGAAGCCTCGCGCCTGGACGTGCAGCATTGGCGCGCGCGCGCCGGCGCCATCCTGACCGGCGCCGGCACGGTGCTGGCTGATGATCCTTCGCTCACGGTGCGGCTAGGCGATGACACCCCGTTCGTGGCGCCGCTGCGGGTGGTGCTGGATCCGGGCCTGGCCACGATTGCACGGGGCCGCGTGCGCGAAGGCGACGCACCCACCTTGTATATCCATATGGCCGATGCCAAACCGCCACGCGAGATCCAGGCGCAACGCGCGGTGGCGCCGACCCTCGACGGCCGATTCGATCTGAAGGCCGTGCTGGAACTGCTGGCCGCGCGCGACGTCAACGAAGTGCAGATCGAAGCCGGCGCGACCCTGGCCGGCGCCTTCATCGCCGCCGGTCTGGCCGACGAAATCCTGCTGTACGTCGCGCCGGTACTGTTGGGCGACCAAGCCCGGCCACTGTTTGGCGGCCTCGGCATCCAGGACATGCAGCAACGGGCAAACTTGAAGATTGTCGACGCCCGCGTGATTGGCCAAGATCAGCGCCTGTTGCTGCAACCCATACCGGCCGCCTGAGCCGCAGATCGATGGCTACCTTCAAGGATCATTTCTCCGCGTTGGCGGAAACCTATGCCGCTTCGCGGCCGACCTATCCGGACGCGCTGTACGACGCCATTGCTGCGGTGACGCCGGCCAACGCCGATGTGTGGGAACCGGGCTGCGGCAGCGGCCAAGCGACCATAGGCCTGGCGCAGCGCTTCCGCCACGTCTACGCCACCGACCCCAGCACCGCGCAGATCGAACGCCATTGGGCGCGCCGGCAGCGCGCCGACAACGTGACCGTCGCGGTAGAACCCGCCGAAGTCACCGCACTGCGAGACGCCAGCATCGATTTGATTGCGGTGGCGCAGGCGCTGCACTGGTTCGACCGGCCGCAGTTCTTCGCCACCTGCGAGCGCGTGCTCAAGCCCGGCGGCGTGCTGGCTGCCTGGACCTACCAGGACATCGTGTTTTCCGACGACATGGCCGACGTCGCCGAAGCCGTGCGCGACGACATCGATCCCTACTGGCCGCCCGAGCGCAATGACGTGGACGTGGGCTACACCGGCTACGACTGGCCGTTCGAAGCCCTGCCGACGCCCAAGGACATGTGGATGTACGCCGACTGGACGCTGCCGCAGTTGCTTGGCTACTTCTCCAGCCTGTCGGCCAGCGCCTGCTTCCTGCAGGCCACCGGCCGCGATCCCATCGCCATGCACGGCCCCGAACTCGCCGCCGCCTGGGGCGACCCGGATCAAGTCCGCCGCATGCGCTGGCCGCTGGTTTTGCACCTACGTCGCAAGACGCCGTGATCTTGATTGCGCGTGGACGTGTCAGGGGCTTGGCCCCCGCTTCGACGCTAGCTTGACCTCAGCGGGGGCCAAGCCCCTGACACGCCCCGACAGAGTCGCCTTACTCAAAGCTTGAAGCACCGACCAAAGCGAGCGGCCGCAATCCATGAGGCGGAGGCGGGAGAGGGGGCCCCGCTGAGGTCAAGCGAGCGTCGAAGCGGGGCCCCCTCTCCCTCCTCCGCCCCCAAGCAAACCCCACCCGCCGCTTTCCGCCCCAAGCCAAGCAAACCCGTCCGCCTTTCGAGAAAGAGCGTCCCAAAAGCAGCCCCCACCCCCAGTGCTACAATTCGCGCCGCCGGTTCGCCGGCATTCCATGACGTCTTCAGGGCGGGGCGCAATTCCCCACCGGCGGTAGGTGCTTCGGCACGAGCCCGCGAGCGCCTCCGGTTCCGCCGGAGGGTCAGCAGATCCGGTCCAATGCCGGAGCCGACGGTTACAGTCCGGATGAAAGAAGACGGCAATCGCACGTCCACCGCAGCGCGGTGGCGAGTGCTTGCCTTTGCCTGCGGGCGTTTTTCGCCATTGCTTTGGGAAAAACGACATGTTTACCGGAATCATCGAAGGCGTCGGCCGCCTGGCCGCCAGCGAAGCCCGCGGCGGCGATGTACGCCTGCACGTGGACGTGGGCAGCCTGCCCTTTGACAACGTGCAACTGGGCGAGAGCATCGCGGTCAACGGCGTCTGCCTGACCGTGGTCGAGTTTGACGACCGCCATTTCCAGGCCGACGCCTCCACCGAAACGCTCTCACTGACCACGCTCGGCCAGCTCCAACTGGGTGCGCCGCTGAATCTGGAACGCGCCATGCGCCCCACGGATCGCCTGGGCGGCCACTTGGTCAGCGGCCATGTCGATGGCCTGGGCCAGGTGCTGTCGATCCATGACGATGCACGCGCGCAGCGCTGGCGCTTTGCCGCGCCGGCTGGCTTGCTGCGCTACATCGCCAAGAAGGGCTCGATCTGCGTGGACGGGGTCAGCCTGACTGTCAACGAAGTCGATGGCGAAGGTTTCGAGGTGGCGCTGATTCCGCACACGGTGTCGCACACCGCCTTCGCCGCCACTGCGGTGGGCGATGCGGTCAACCTGGAAATCGATCTGGTGGCGCGTTATGTCGAGCGGCTGCTCGGCGAACGCACGGGAGCAGGCGCATGAGTTTTGCCACCGTCCCCGAACTGCTGGAAGAAATCCGCAACGGCCGCATGGTCGTGATCGTCGATGACGAGGATCGCGAGAACGAGGGCGATCTGATCATGGCCGCCGAGTTGGTCAAGCCGTCGGACATCAACTTCATGGTGACGCACGCGCGCGGCCTGGTCTGCCTGTCGCTGACCCGCGAGCGCTGTCGCCAGTTGGGCCTGCCGCCGATGGTGCAGGCCAATACTTCGCAGCACCACACCAACTTCACCGTCAGTATCGAAGCCGCCGAAGGCGTGACCACCGGCATCTCCGCTTACGACCGCGCGCATACCGTGCGCACCGCGGTGCGTCCGGATGCCAAGCCGCAGGATCTGTCGCAGCCCGGGCATATTTTTCCGCTGACCGCGCAGCCGGGCGGCGTGCTGACCCGCACCGGGCATACCGAGGCCGCTTCGGATCTGGCCCTGCTGGCCGGGCTGGAACCGGCCGGTGTGCTGGTGGAAATCCTCAACCCCGACGGCAGCATGGCGCGCCGGCCGGAGCTGGAGGTGTTCGCGCGCGAACATGGTTTGAAGATGGGCTCGATTGAAGAGCTGATCCGTTACCGGCTGAGCACCGAACACACCATCGAGCGGGTAGACGAGCGCGAGATCGAGACCGAACACGGTCCGTTCCGCCTGCACACCTACCGCGACCGCATCAGCCACGGCCTGCACTTCGCGCTGCTGCGTGGCCAAGCTGATGCCGCCCGTCCGACCCTGGTGCGCGTGCACATGCAGAACCCGTTGGCTGACGCCCTGCATTGGCGACGTGCCGATTTCGGTCCGGCAGTGGGCGATGTGCTCAAGCGGATTGCCGCCGAAGGGCAGGGTGCGCTGGTCCTGCTGGGCGATAACGCCAGTGCCGACAGCCTGCTCGACCGTATCCGCCAGACTCCCGCGGCCCCCGCCAGCCGCGCCGGCGCCTTGGCCGAATGGCGCAGCAACGGTGCCGGCAGCCAGATTCTGGCCGACCTGGGCCTGGGCAAACTGCGCGTGCTGGGTACGCCGCGCCGCCAGATTGGCCTGGCCGGTTTTGGCCTGGACGTGGTGGAGTACGTGGAGCCCTGAGCTTTGCCCGCCTGTTAAACTTCCCGACCCCCAAGGAAACCCCGTCCCATGGCCCACTACGAAGGCGACCTGCGCGCTCCCGAAGGCGCTCGCTTTGCCATCATCGCCAGCCGCTGGAATGCGCGCATCACCGATGTGCTGGTGGCCGGTGCGCGTCAGAGCCTGGGTGGCAATGGCGTGGCGGCCGAAGCGATTGACGTGATCCGGGTGCCGGGTGCGTGGGAAATCCCGTTGGCGGCCTCGCGCCTGGCCAGTGGCGGTTCCTACGCGGCCATCATCGCCCTGGGCTGCGTAATCCGCGGCGACACCCGCCATTACGAGCACGTGGCCGATGGCTGCGCGCAAGGCCTGATGCGCGCGCAATTGGACTCCGGCGTGCCGGTGCTCAATGGCGTGCTGGCGGTGGAACGTATCGAGGATGCCGAGGCGCGAGCCGGCGGCAGCCATGGCAACAAGGGCGAAGAGGTCGCGCTGGCGGCCGTCGAGATGGCGCAGCTGCTTGAGCAGCTGCCCTAACTACAGGCGAAAAAATTCCGTGAGCCGACAGATCCGAAAAGATGGCGTTGATCCCGTGACCCGTGCGCGCGCGCGTCGTCGTGCGCTGCAGGCGATCTACGCCTGGCAGGTGAGTGGAGGGCTGGTGGATCAGGTCATCGCCCAGTTCGCCCATGAGCAGGCGCATGAAATCGCCGATCTGGAGTACTTCGAAGATCTGGTGCGCGGTGTGATCAAGCACCGCACCTCGCTGGATGAGGCGCTCACGCCTTATCTGGATCGCACGGTCGAGGAAGTGGACCCGATTGAGCGCGCGGTACTGCGTATTGCCGCCTACGAGTTGCTGCACCGGATCGATGTGCCGTACCGCGTGGTCTTGAACGAAGCCATCGAGACCGCCAAGCGCTTTGGTTCCGAGCACGGTCATACCTACGTCAACGGCGTGCTGGATCATGCCGCGGTGGCTTGGCGCCCGGCCGAAGCGGCCAGCAAGCGCTGAGCCAGCCGGCCAGCGCCTCCCGCGATGATTGCGCCCAGCGGCAGCGGTGAGTTTGATCTGATTGCGCGCATCCGCGCCCGCGTGCGTGATCGCGGCGATGTGGTGGTAGGCATCGGCGACGATGCCGCGATCTTGCAGCCGCCACCCGGCCAGCAGCTGGCGGTCACTACCGACACCCTCAACGTGGGCGTGCATTTTTTTGCCGAGACCCGCGCGCAGGATCTGGGCTGGAAGGCGCTGGCGGTCAACCTGTCGGACCTGGCCGCGATGGGGGCCGAGCCGGCCTGGTGCACCTTGTCGCTGTCGTTGCCGGAAAGTGTTCCGGCTTGGCTGGATGGCTTCCTCGAAGGATTTCTGGATCTGGCCGGTGAGCATCGCATCGCTCTGGTCGGTGGCGACACCACGCGCGGTCCGCTATCGATTGCCGTGACCGCGATCGGTGTTGTCGACGCCGGCCGCGCGCTGCGCCGTGCCGGCGCCTGTGTGGATGACGATGTCTGGGTCAGCGGCACGCTGGGCGATGCGGCGGCCGCATTGGCGCAGTGGCCGACGCCGCGCGATGCGCTGCGCCGTCGCCTGGAGCGCCCGCAACCGCGCGTGGCTTTGGGTCGCCACTTGCTGGGCCTGGCGCATGCCGCCGCCGATGTCTCCGACGGCCTGCTCGCCGACCTGGGCCATATCTGCCAGGCCAGCGGTGTAGGTGCAGAGATCTGGCTGCCCAGCTTGCCGGCCTCGGACGCACTGCTCGCGCTGGAAGCCGACGAGCGCACGCACTGGCAGGCCAGCGGCGGCGATGATTACGAGCTGTGCTTCACTGCCGCGCCTTCGCAACGCGAGGCCATCGTCAGGCTGAGTGCGGATCTGGATCTGCCGCTGACCCGTGTGGGCTGCATCGTGGCTGGCAATGAGGTGGTGGGACTGGATGCACTCGGGCGTCCCTGGCGCGGCGCGCGCAAGGGCTACGAGCACTTTTGACCGTCGCGAGCTCCGGTTCGGCGCGCACACCTGTCGGCACACCGTCTATTGCGGTTCCGCCGCCTCGATCAGGGGTGGCAGTTCACTAGCCGCCAGCTTCACCGGTTGGGTCAACGCATTGAGCGCGGCATTGGTTTCCAGTGGTTGGTTGGCACCCATCGGGCTGCCCGGCGGCAGCAGCGGAAAATCCAGCAGCAGTGGCTTTGCCTGCGCACTCCGGCCGCTGAGTTCGCGATACAGCGAAGCGGCCAGGATCAACGACGCCCGCAAGGCGGGATGGATATTGTCATCGCTGATGATCTGCAGGTCGCGATGACTATTCTGGTAGGCGCGCACGCGCGTGCCGGCGTACAGCGGTGTGGCGCCAGTTTCGCGGGCGATCTGTTTCAGGCCGCGATCCAGACGATCCTGCCAGTCCGAATCCGGGCCCCAGGTGCCGAGCAAGATGACCCGCGTGTGCTGCGCATCCGCGGCTTCGATGAAGCGCTTGTGCGCGCGCACGCTGTTGCGGCACTCGGCTTCCTCGCGCTCGCCCAAGGTGTCCAGGCAGGCCAGCACGCCGCCGCGTTCCTGCAGCACCAATACGTCCCACGGCTGCGCCTTCAGCGCATCCAGTGCCTGCCCATGCTTGAGGTGGTATTGCAGATCAGCGCCTGGGATCAGGTAGCTGGCGGTATCGATGCGCGGCCCTGCATCTTGTGCACGCGCCAGGCTGCGCAGCAGACCGGGCAGGTTGTTGATGTAAGTCAGACTGTTGCCGATCAGCAGGACGCGCAGGGTGCGTGGCTCGCTGGCTGGCGAAGTTGAAGCTGGGCTTGATGCTGGCGCCGAAGTCGTGTTTGAAGGCGAGATCTGTGTCCGCGCCTCCGCAACTGCGTCAGAGGTGGAAGTGGTTTGCGCCCGCAGCGGCGGTGCCAGCAACATAGCCATCAGCAGCACCCCGGCCATGACACACGCACAACGCATCGCCAGTCGGGTGGACGCGCAAGCCATCGTGAGCTGCACGATGTTCATGGCGGCAAGACTTTGCCCGGGTTGAGGATGTTGTGCGGATCCAGCGCCTGCTTGATCGCGCGCATGGTGTCGAGGGTGGCGGCATCAAACGCATCGGCCATGAAGTCGCGCTTGGCCACGCCGATGCCGTGTTCGCCGGACAGCGTGCCGCCCAACGACAGCGTCAGCGCAAACAGCCGCGGCAGCGCTGCGCGTGCGCGTGCGCTTTGCCCGGCGTCGTCGGGATCAAACAGGATGTTGACGTGCAGGTTGCCATTGCCGGCATGGCCAAAGGCGACGATCGGCAGATCGAACTCGCTGGCCATCGCTTCCACGCCGGCCACCAGCGCCGGAATGCGCGAGACCGGCACCACCACGTCTTCGTTGATCTTGCCACGCGCAATCGTGCGCAAGGCCGGCGACAACGACTTGCGCGCAGCCCAGAGTTTTTCGCGCGAGGCTTCGTCCGGTGCTTCGTCGATGGCGATCACGCCCACGCCGTTGGCGGCTTGATTGAGCGCTTCAAGCGCGTGCGGCAAGGTCTCGGCATGACCATCGACTTCGATCATCAACAACGCGCCGGCATCGGGCAGATCCGCGCCGCCTACCTCGCGCGCCAAGCGGATGCAGGCGTGGTCCATGAACTCGAGCATCGACGGCGCCACTGGTTGCGCCATGATCCGCGCCACTGCGGCGGCGGCGCTGGCCACGTCGCGATACAAGGCGCGCAAGCTGGCCCGGTGCGGCGGGCGCGGCAGCAGGCGCAGGGTGGCTTCAACGATGATCGCCAGCGTGCCTTCGCTACCCACCAGCAAGTGGGTCAAGTCGTAGCCGGTGGCATCCTTGGTGGTCAGGCTGCCGCAGTGGATCAGATCGCCCTTGCCGGTGACCGCGGTCAGCGCGAGCACGTTGTCGCGGCTGGCGCCGTATTTCACCGCCATCGGACCACCGGCATTGCAGGCCAGGTTGCCGCCTATGGTGGAAATGTCGGCGCTGGCCGGATCCGGCGGCCAGAACAGACCATGCGCTTGCAACGCGTTCTGCAGATCGCTGTTGATCACGCCGGCCTGCACCACCGCGTAGCGATCCTCGGCGGCGATGCGCACGATCTGATTCATCCGCTCGAACCCGATCATCACTCCGCCGGCATAGGGAATCACCGCGCCGGTACTGCTGGTGCCACTACCGCGCGCCACCACCGGCACGCCATGCTGCGCGCAGGCACGCACGATCATCTGTACGTCTTCTGCCGTACGCGGCAGGGCCACGGCCGAGGCCAGCGCGTAGCGACGCGAATTGTCTTCGCCATAGCGGCGCAGTACGTCGGCATCGGTCAGCCAGCCGTCACCGAGCAGATCGGCCAGGCAGCGGGCGAGGGGAGGCGGCAGCTCATTCATGGGGCCACATTCTAGGCCTGATGCGGCATCAATCGTCGGCTCGGAAAGCGTCGCGGATCCAGGTCAACGTGGGTGCATCGGGATCGCCAGTCGCATCGACGATATCGAAACGGCACGGCGCCTGGGCCCAGCGCTTGTTGCGCAGCAGAAACAGTTCCGCCGCGCGCACCAGCCGGCGTTGCTTGCTCCAGTCCACCGACTCGGCGCCGCCGCCAAACTGCGCGCTGGCGCGATAGCGCACTTCCACGAATGCCAGGCCATCGCCGTCTTGCATCACCAGGTCCAGCTCGCCGCTGCGCGCATGCACATTGCGTGCTACTTCGCGCAGGCCGGCGTCCAGCAGATGCTGCAAGGCTGCCTGTTCGACGGCGGCGCCGCGGGCGCGACGGTCAACCGCCATCGCGTACCGGTACGGGGCTGCCACCGCTGAAGGTGGACCAGGCCGGTGAACGCAGCACGTTGCCAAAGCCATCCAGCTGCAAACGGCCGGTGGCGCCGTCGATTTCCGGCTTGGCGCCGCTGACCAGTTTTTCCAGATAGGCGCTGAGCAACCAGGCGTCATAGCCAAAGGCGAACAGGCGCGCGGCTGGACCGCGCGCGGTCGGCACACGCTCGCCGGTGACGCTGGCCGGCGGCAGGCCGGCGATGCCGCGCGAAGTCCAGACTTCGGTCGGGAACACGATGCCATCCAGGGCCACGTCGTCCTGCGCCTTGCCGGTGCCGGACAGCAACTGCGAGGTGGCGACGCGGGTCTTGCCGCCCAGGCCGGCCAAGGCCAGCTGCGGCGTAAGCAGACGTGCGGTGCTGCCCTTGACCGCCAGGAACACCGCATCCACGCCGCCGGCTGATGCTGTCGCCAGTGCTGCCGACAGATCACCGGGGGCATCGCCCACGCTCAGCACGCTGGCAACCTTGCCGCCGCGTTCGCTGAAGCGCGCATTGAATGCCTGCGCGGCGCGGCGGCCATTGTCGTCGCTGCCGCTGATCACCAACACATTGCGATGCTCGCGATTGATCAAATACTCGGCGGCAATCAAGCCATCGTCTTCCGGCGCGAGTGAGAAGCCGGCATTGCCCGCCGGCGGCGCCACGTTGCCGCGATTGAGCACCAGCACCGGCACGCTCAACTGGGCTTGTTGGAAGATCGCGGTGACCTCATCGCGGCCCAGCGGGCCGACCACGAAGTCAGCGCCGGAGGTGACCGCGCGCTGGTACGCGCCAATCGCCCCGCCAGCGGTGCCTGCGGTATCGAAGAATTCGACTTCCGGGCGACGCCGCGATTCACCGTAGTAGCCGGCCATCAGGCCATCGCGCACCGGTGCGGAGGCGGTGGCCAGTTCGCCGGACAGCGGCAGCAGCACCGCCAGCTTGACCGGCGGGCGATAGCCATCGCGATCCGCCGGCGGACGCGCGTCGAACTTCCACGCGCCGGCATTGAACGGATGCGGCAGCGGCAGGCCGCGACGCAGCAGCGCGCGACCGACAAAGTTGTACAGCGGATCGGTGGCCGGCAGGTTGGCGGCATCGCGCGCCAGCGTGTTGTTGTCCAGGCTGGAGAGCAGGCGTTCAATCTCGCGCGCGTTGTCCACCCGCGCCTGCCCGGTCAGCGTCGCATCCTGGCTGGCCAGGGTCGATGCCTGCGCCATCGCGGCCGAAGCCTGCGCCTTGGGCGTGCCGGGACCGCTGACCTGGGTGGTAGCGCAAGCCGACAGCAACGCAGCGAGCAAGAGCGGGGCAAGAATCCGGGCGTGGCGCTTATCCGAAGGCATGGGCATCGTCTGGACCAGGGAACGGGCTACGATTCTAACCTTGCTGAAGGAACCCCACCGTATGCCCGCAGGAACCCTGTTCATCGTCGCCACACCGATTGGCAACCTGGCCGACATGAGCCCGCGCGCGCTCGACACCCTGCGCCAGGTGGCGGCGATCTGCGCCGAGGACACCCGCCGGACCGGACAGTTGCTGTCGCACTACGGCATCGCCACCAGCCTGGTGGCCTTGCATGAGCACAACGAAGACGCCTTGGCGCAACGCGTGGTCGAGCGCCTGCTGGGCGGCGACTCGCTGGCGCTGGTCAGTGACGCCGGCACGCCGTTGGTGAGTGATCCGGGCTTCCGCCTGGTGCGTGCGGCGCGCGCGGCCGGCATCAAGGTCAGTCCGGTGCCGGGCGCCTGTGCGGCCATCGCCGCGCTGAGCGTGGCCGGCTTGCCCAGTGATCGCTTCGTGTTTGAAGGCTTTCTGCCGGCCAAGGCCAGCGCGCGTCGCGAGCAGTTGGCGCGACTGGCGGGGGAAACGCGCACGCTGGTGTTCTACGAATCCTCGCATCGCATCGAAGAGTCGTTGGCCGACATGGCGCTGGCCTTCGGCGCGGATCGCCCGGCGGTGATGGCGCGCGAGCTGACCAAGTTGTTCGAGACCGTGCTCGATGGCGATCTCGCCACGCTACAAGCGCGGGTGGCCGCCGATGACAACCAGCGCAAGGGCGAATTCGTGGTGATGGTGCAGGGCGCCGGCGATGACGCCGCCGCGCAGCTGGCCGAGGGCAAACGCGTCTACACCTTGCTGGGACAGCATCTGCCGCCTTCCACCGCCGCCAAACTGGCCGCGGAAATCACCGGCGCGCCGCGCAAATCGCTGTACGGCTCCTAGTATTTGCTCTGGGACCGCGCCTGCGTATGCGGGCGGCGTGCGACAATGCGCGCGGCGGAGTCGGCCAGACAGTCGCGTCATGCGCAAGCATGCCGAGGAAAGTCCGGGCTCCACAGGGCACGGTGCCAGGTAACGCCTGGGCGGCGCGAGCCGACGGAAAGTGCAACAGAAAGATACCGCCGATGGCCGTCTTCGGATGGCACAGGTAAGGGTGAAATGGTGCGGTAAGAGCGCACCGCGAGTCTGGCAACAGACCGGCACGGCAAACCCCACCGGGAGCAAGACCAAATAGGGAGGCAATGCCGCGGCCCGCGGTGTCTCCGGGTAGGTTGCTTGAGCGTCGCGGTGACGCGGCGCCTAGAGGAATGACTGTCCACGACAGAACCCGGCTTACAGGCCGGCTCCGCCGCTTTATCGCGCTGGCGCGATAAAGCCCCACGATTTTGCGCTGCAAAACCGTGGGCCCCGGCGCATCGCTTCCACACCCCCGGCTCGCGCTGTCGCGCTCGTCGCCCCCTGACTCAGGGGGCGATTGCTGGGCTTTGCCCAGCAACTCCTCGCTTTGTTATTGGGCGCTCGTGCCTGCGGCACTCGTGGGGATTGTCGGGGCGTTGGGTTTGCGCGCTCGTGCCTTCGGCACTCGTTGGGAACACCGGGGGCGGTTGCTTGTGCGGTTTGTGTGGCGATTGTTGCTTTTTGTAGGAGGGGCTTCAGCCCCGAAGCTCGGGGCAATTGAATGCCCGGGCTGACTGCAATCCTGGATCTGCGTCGCGCTGTTGGTATCGGGGCTAAAGCCCCTCTTACAGGGGGCAAGATCACTTTGCAGGGCTAGTCGTGATTGGCGAGGGTGGTTTCGCCTTGCAGGCTGCCGTCGGGGGCGAAGCGACGTTCGCTGATCCAGCCGTGACCTTGGTGGTCGATGGCGATCAAGGTGCTGGCGCGTGTGCCGTAAATCGGGTTGCGGATGAAGGCGGCGGAGAGCAGGCGTTCGCGGGACAGGCCGATGCCGGTGTCGGGGAGGGTGCTGTCTTCGGCCAGGTGTTGATCGGCCAGGGCATGCCAGAGGCTGTCCGGATCCGATTCTTCGCTTGCCACCCAGTCGGACAGGGCTTGCCTCAAGCGCACGGTTTTCGGCCAGGGTTCGTCCAGGTCGCCATTGGACAGGCCATAGACGCCTGCGCTCAGGCGAACTTGGCGGGCGTGCGGGTAGTTGCTCAGGAAGATGGCGTGCTGGTCGTCGGCCAGGATCAGGTTGAAGGGGGCGTAGGCGGGGGCGCGTTGCTCGACTGCGTCGGCATAGGCAGCTGCGGCTTGGCTGCCGGCCAGGAAATCCGCCGCCAGTGCGCCGCGTGAGGGGGCCTGGGGCAGGACGATGCGGGGATCGCGGACGTTGGTGACCACGGCCATCCGGCCGGGGCGGTCGATGCCGGCCCAGGTGCCGCCGGATCGCAGGTCGCGGCCGGCCAGAACACCGGGGTGATCGGTCCAGCGGGCCAGGGCGGCGGCGGTGCGTTCATGGGCTTCGTCGCGGTTGCCGGCCAGCAGCAGGCGCCAGCGGGGGTGCACGTTCCAGGCGACGGCGAGCAGACACATGCCGCCATTCTGGCGCGGCAATGCCGCATAGAGCCACCTCTTCGCAGCCGACAGGGAGACGTTGTTGACGCCAAGGTCACATGGGTGAACTTTCACCAAATCTCAAATCTTGAGACGAAACAGCAACTTGTGGATAAGGTTTGAACAAGTCTCTGAAGTTCGCTGCAAGCCATTGATACATCAAGCGATTCTTTGCTCTCTCGCCTGTTGACAACCCTGTGCCCGATGCTAATGTGGGCACCCGAGGGAAAACCAGGTTTATCGTGGTTTTTCGTGGTTCAATGGCCGCCTTCGTGCGGCACGTCATGGGTAAGGGAAGGGTAGGGGTCGTGTTTCAAGGTGAGACCGCCATCACAGTTGACGACAAGGGACGGCTCGCGGTGCCCACCGCGTACCGGGACCTTGTCGCGCGCGAGTGCGGCAACCGCCTGGTGATCACCTACAACCCCTTTGAGGCCGGCAGCCTGTACCTGTATCCGGAGCAGATCTGGCAACGGGTCCGCGACGACGTCGCCAAGCTGCCCAGCACCCAGCGTGCCCACCGCAACCTGCAGCTGAAGTTGATTGGCGCGGCCTCGCCGGTGGAGCTGGACGGCAATGGCCGCATCAGCATCCCCGCCAGTCACCGCAGCGCGGTGGGCATTGAGAAGAAAGCCGTGCTGTTGGGCATGGGCGACAAGTTCGAACTTTGGAGCGAGCAGGCTCACCACGCGCAGATCCGCCAGACCATCGGCGATGAGGATCTCAGCGCGCACATGCTCGAGTTGCGCTTGTGAGGACCGGTGACGGCACGCGGCAGTCTGCGCAGGCCGGTCACCTTCCAGCGCTGCATTTGCCGGTGTTGTACGCGCAGGTCATGGAAGGGCTGCAGGTGAAGCGGGACGGGACGTATCTGGACGGCACGTTTGGGCGTGGAGGCCACGCGCGCGGCGTGCTCGAACGACTGGGGCCGGGAGGTCGGCTGCTGCTGATGGACAAGGATCCCGAAGCGATTGCGCATGCCGAAGCGAACTTCGGCGGCGACGCGCGCGTGCAGATCCGTCGCGGCAGTTTTGCCGGCATGGCGCAGTGGGATGCGGTGGCCGACGGCCTGGACGGCGTGCTGCTGGATCTGGGCGTGTCCTCGCCGCAGCTGGACGTGGCCGAGCGCGGTTTCAGTTTTGGCAAGGACGGCCCGCTCGACATGCGCATGGATTTCGAGTCCGGCCAGAGTGCAGCCGAGTGGATCGCCAGCGCCGATGAAAAAGACATCGCCGACGTGTTGTGGACCTATGGCGAAGAGCGCATGAGCCGGCGCATTGCCCGCGCCATCGTGCAGCGTCGCGAAACCCAGCCGTTCACCCGTACCGCTGACCTGGCCGCAGTGATTGCTTCGGCCGTGCCGCGCGGCAAGCAGGACATCCATCCGGCCACCCGCAGCTTCCAGGCGATCCGCATCCACATCAACCGCGAGCTGAGCGATCTGGAGTCCGGCCTCGACGCCGCGCTGGCCAGCCTCAAGCCGGGCGGCCGCTTGGCGGTGATCAGCTTCCACTCGCTGGAAGACCGCATCGTCAAACGCTTTATCAGCACCCATGCCAAGGCGCCGCCGGCCAATCGCCGCTTCCCGGTGGCGGTCGAGTTCACGCCGACGCTGCATGCCATCGATGGCGCGCAGAAGGGCAGCAGCGAAGAAATCTCGGCCAACCCGCGCGCCCGCAGCGCGGTGCTGCGCGTGGCCGAAAAGCTGGAGGCGCGCGCATGACCCGCCTGCTGCTCGCCATCCTGCTGGTCGCCAACGTCGGCTCGGCCATTGGTGTGATCTATGCGCGCCACCGCCATCGCCAGTTGTTTGTCGAGCTCAACCGGCTGATCAATGCGCGCGATGAACTGAACATCGAGTTCGGCCGCCTGCAGCTGGAACAGGCCACCGTGGCCGAAAGCAACCGGGTGGATCAGATTGCCCGCACGCGTCTGGGCATGAAGTTCCCCGAAGCCAATGACGTTGTCGTGGTGCGCCCATGAACGGCCCCTCGCGCAGCTCGCCGCCGATCAAGAATCGCAACCGCGCCCGCTTCAATCTGCGCGGTCGTCTGGCGCTGGTGATTGGTGCGCTCGGCCTGTGCTCGGTCAGCCTGGTCGGCCGCGCCGCCTATGTGCAGCTGGTCAACAACGACTTCTATCAGCGCCAGGGCGACTCGCGCTTCCTGCGCGAAATCCCGATCCCGACCTCGCGCGGCATGATCACCGACCGCAATGGCGAGCCGGTGGCGGTGTCCTCGCCGGTGGAATCGGTGTGGGCCAATCCGCGCGAGCTGCTCAAGTTCCCGGATCGCCTGCCCGAACTGGCGCAGGCGCTGGGCGTGCCGGTCGAGCACTTGAACACTCGTCTGTCGCAGCGCGCCGACAAGGAATTTGTCTACCTCAAGCGCCGCATCAATCCGGACGAAGCGCACCGCATCCTGGC
>Ga0160448_100092_pt1 | contig 49517 bp, 38 predicted proteins | sample HID1973M_E1MG_FD_108269 | JGI IMG/M metagenome (GOLD analysis project Ga0160448, IMG submission 108269) | Enriched mosquito-associated microbial communities from UW Madison campus, WI, USA - HID1973M_E1 MG | ecosystem: Host-associated > Arthropoda: Insects > Digestive system > Unclassified ...
AAGCGACCGGTCAACTTGCCCTTGGTGGTGCCGCCGAAGTCGTCGAAGTCTTCGTGGCGAATCGCGGCGGCCAGCAGGAACTGCTCGGTGAACTGCGCTTCCAGATCGGCGTACACCGCCCAGTTCTTGCGATCAAAGGTGCCGGCGGTACGCGGGCTGAAACCATTGAAGCCGTTGGAGCCGAGTGCAAAGCCCTGGTCGGTGAGCGGACCAATGGCGGTGGACGGACCATCGCCGGCCTTGATCTCGAAGCTCTCCTCGCGCCACTCCGCACCGGCGGCCAGGCGCAGCGGCTCGGCAGTGAAGCTGGTGCCGATGTCATGGGTGATGTCGAAGTTCACGCCCTTCTCGGTCTGCATGTTGCCGCCGGGATGAAAGCGCAAACCGGCCGGTTGGTTCGGGCCTAGCGAAGCATTGACGGTGTTATAGATGATGAAATCGATGTCGTTGCGGCCGTAAGTGGCGCTGACATCCCAATGCCAGTCATCGCTCCAGGTGCCCCTGACGCCGCCGACCACCGACAGGTCTTCCAGGCTGCCACCAAAGCGCGGGGTGAAGCCGCCGGTGAACATCGACAGGAAGGTGAAGCAGTTGGCCGGCAAGCCGGCGACCTGCCCGGCCACAGTGGCGTAGGGGATCAAGTTGCCATCGGCATCGCGCAAGGCGATGGTCGGGCAGCCACCGGCGCCGCTCAGATCGCCGATCAGCAGGGTCTCGCCGCCGTCGTTGGTATACACACCGGAGCGGCCAGCGGGATCGCGGTAGTAGAAGCCGCCGTCCACTTCGCGCTTGGCATAGTTGCCGAACAGATAGAAGTCGGCACTGTCGCCGGAGATGCCCAGATTGGCGACGAACTTGAAGTCGTCATTGACCTTGGGCGAGCCCCAGATTTGCACCGGGTTGCGCACGCCGGGATAGCCGGCAGCGATATCGGCCGCGGCATCGTCACGCTGCACGCTGCGCGAGGTGTCATCGGCCTTGCGCCACTCGGCAGTCAAGGTGGCGTAGCCGCGCGAGGTCAGCGGCAGGCCAATCTGCGCCGAGTACTGGGTGGTGAAACCATCGCCTTCGTAGAACTGGCCGGCGAACAGCTCGAACGCGCCGCCCTCGGCAGTCTTCTTCAAGCCGAAGTTGATCACGCCAGCAATGGCGTCCGAACCGTATTGCGCTGCAGCGCCGTCACGCAGCACTTCCACTTGCTCCAGCGCCAGCGAAGGGAACACCGACAAGTCCGGACCCTGTGCACCATCAGACAGACCATGACCCAGGAAGGTGATCACCGCCGAGCGATGGAAGCGCTTGCCGTTGACCAGCACCAGGGTGTTGTCCGGTGGCAGGCCGCGCAGGTTGGCCGGGCGGATCAAGCTGGCCGCGTCATCGATCGGGATCGTGCTGACGGTGAACGAGGGCACCAGTACGCGCAGCTGATCGAGAGCATCCGTGGCGCCCTGGTTGCGGAATTCGTCCGCGCTGATGATGTCAATCGGCACCGCCGAGGTCGACACCGTTCGCGGTTGCGTGCGGCTGCCCAGTACCGACACCACGTCCAGCGTGGTGGCGTCGCTGCTCTTGCTGGCAGCGCCGGTAGTCGGCGTTTGGGTCTGGGTTTGTGCCTGCGTCTGCTGCTGCGCCTGGTTCTCCTGCGACCAGGCCGACTGAGTCGCGCCCAAGGTGGCCAATGCCAATGCCAGTTTTACCGATGTCGCCAGCGTCGAGTGCGTAATGCGCGAATATTCCCCAACACGTTTGCTCATGCTGCATCCCCTGTGAGAGTGAATTTTTTTGTGGGTGATGTGTCGAATCGCAGCCGCAACGTCGTGCGTGCTGTGATTGATCAAGCATTAGCAGTAACGAAATTTACTGGCAACAGAAAAATAACAAGCACGATTGCGGTGCAGAAAAATGCATGCACGATTGCAGTGCGAATCAAGTAAGGCCGCTTACAACCACACGCTGACATGCGTTTTCAGGATGGATAGCGCGGCTATCATTTCGCATGTAAGCAATTGCGCGACGAGGAAAAATCCTCGTCGCGCAAAGTCGCCACTACATTCTCGCGACATCAATGAACAACGAAGTCGTGCTTACGCAGGGCGCACCAACGCGGCGCATTTGGTAACCGCGGTTATGCGCCTGATCTGCCTTGCGCGTCACATGATGCGCAAATTGAATGCGCCCGGGACGGTCACAGCATCAGCGGAAGAGGGCCCGTAATTCCTTGGGCAAGGCGATCCCGGGAAGCTGTCTTGCTTCCTTGGCGATGTTGACCTTCATCGTCGTCTTGGCCACTTCCAGCAGGGTTGGATCAACGTCGCGCGACTGGCGTTCCTGCAGCCAGGTGAGAACGTTGGCCAGGTGCCAGACCGAGGGTGACCCCTCGTGCACCGCCAAGGGGAAGCTGTTGGGATGATTGAGCATCAGCTTGCGCAGGTTCTGCCTGGAACAGCCAGCCAACTCAGCCACATCGGTGGTGCTTACAAAGTCGGGTGCTGCCTCGATCAGCTCAACGCCGGGGATCGCCTGCTGGACATTTTGCACTGCCGTGCTGACCGCCTCGAACGCAGAGGTGGCGGTGCGGGCAAAGTCCAGCGCGATGCGGCCGGGCTGGCCAATGCCAACCAGAGCGTCGTCGCATCCGGACTCAGCCAGCGCATCAATGTAGAGTTCGGCATCGGTGTCTGCCGTCGGCAGGCGGAACGTCAAGGTGAATTCGTATTCGTTCATCGTCGTCTCCTTGCTCCCAATCACGGCCTTACAAGTGGCCAGTCACACCCATCCACGATGCGCCGCAATTGCCGGGCGTGATTGCCGGCATTCCGGGGGGTACTCCAGATACTGCTGATGCAAAACTCGCCGCAGCGACATGCCTTGTCATTGCGAGGGCAATACATACGACCCCAGGCATGCGATCCACCTGCGACCACCCGCCATCCATGGGATTCCGCATAAACCAATGCGGCTTCGATCTCAGGTTTGGGATGTGGTCTTCTTGCCATGCAACTTCCATGTCCTGATGGAAGTCTAGGCGAATCGTTCGGGTTGTCAAGTGACAACCAAGGACTGCGTTCATCCTCCTTCCATGCAGGCGTTCTCCCTTCGCACAGTCCTCTATGACCCTGCGGCCTTTCCCAACAAGGCCATTGCCTGCGTGCGCGATCGCACGCCGAGCTTTTCAAAGATGCGGGTCAGGCTGTTGCGCACGGTTTTCTCGCTGATGAACAGCGCCGCGGCGATCTCGGCATTGCTGCGCCCTTGGGCCAGCGCGGCCACGATCTGCCGTTCGCGTTCGCTGAGCGCGCCCAAGGGGTGGACGGCGGTCGAACCGGTGAAGCGCAACACCTCCTCGCAGAATCGCTTCCATGCCGGCTCGTCCTCCAGCAGCACGTGGTTGCGCGATTCCAGCTCGACGAACTCGGCATCGGCGATGCCGGCGGCAATCAAGCGGCCTTCGTCCACCGGCACCACGCCATCCTGGCGCGCGTGCAGCACCAGGGTCGGCACACGGACCTGCGGCAACAGCTCGGTGACATTGACCATTGCGCGCGAGTCGAGCAGAGCCCCAGCCGCTTCGGCGGTGGTGGTGATGCGCGCCAGTTCATTGAACCAGCGCACTTGCAACTCGCTGGCCTCGGGCATGAAGCGCGAGGTGAACACCTGGCGGAACACCGGGTTCTCTTCGGCCCAGCCGGTACGCGCGATGTCGGCGATGGCGTGGTACTTCATCGCAAACTCCGGGTCATTGCGCTGGTAGGCGCCGCGCGCGTAGCCGCCGTAGATGATCAGGCGCGACACCCGCTCGGGATATCGGACCGCGTAGGCCAGGCACGCGGCCGCGCCTTGTGAGATGCCCAGCAAGACGAAGGGCTCATCAATGCGCGCCGCCTCCACCACCGCTTCCAGATCCGCCAGCCAATGCGTCAGGTTCAGTCCGCGCGGGTCACCGCCGGTCATGCCGCAGCCGCGCTCGTCGTAGCGGACAAAGCGGAACTGCTCGCCAAAGAAACGGATCCAATGCCGCCACAGCGGGCTCTCCAGATCGTATTCCAGGTGGCTCAGCCAATTGGCGGCCTTGACCAGCGGCGCGCGCGCGCCCATCGCGGCCCAGGCCAGACGGGCGCCATCGTGCGTGCTGAGGTATCGGATGGATTGCGGCATCGCGACCGGTTCCGTGCTGCGCCGCCGCCAGTCTAGCCGGGACAAAGCGCCCCGGTTTGCCGCCAGTCCCGGCGCAGGTCGGGACATTGCTCCCCTATTGGCAGGGCGGGGTGGAGGCGAAGCTGGCGCACCTTCCCCGATCTGCCCGGCTGCCGCTCGCGTGGCCGGATTCATGGAGCTTGTGATGAAACGAACTGGAATCCTGTTGTACGGCTTGGCCTGCTACGCCGTGTTCTTTGCCACCTTCCTCTACGCCATCGGCTTTGTCGGCAACCTGTGGGTGCCCAAGGCAATGGATTCTCCGCGCGAAACGTCGCTGGCCCTGGCGCTGCTGGTCGACCTGGGTTTGCTGTCGCTGTTCGCTGTGCAGCACAGCGTGATGGCGCGGCCGGGCTTCAAGCGGGTGTGGACACGGATAATTCCTGAGAGCGCCGAGCGCAGCACCTACACCTTGCTGTCGAGCCTGGCGCTGATCCTCTTGTTCTGGCAGTGGCGGCCCTTGGGCGGCGTGGTTTGGGATGTGGAAAATCCGCTTGCGCGCGTGCTGCTGTACGCGGGCTTCGCGTTTGGCTGGGGCCTGGTGCTGGTATCCACTTTCCTGCTCAACCACTTCGATCTGTTCGGCCTGCGTCAGGTGTGGCTGCAGTTCCGCGGACGGGCTTACACGGCGTTGCCGTTCAAAACCCCCGGTCCGTACCGGCTGGTCCGGCATCCGTTGTATGTGGGCTGGTTCTTCGCGTTCTGGTGTACGCCGACGATGAGCGCGACCCATCTGCTGTTCGCGCTGATGATCACGGCCTACATCCTGGTGGCCATCCGTCTGGAAGAACGCGATCTGATCGCCGCGCTGCCCGAATATTCCCACTACCGCAAGCAGGTGCCGATGCTGCTGCCACGTTTGCGCCGGCGAGCGGCTTGGAGCTCAGCCGCACGCACCGCACGCGGCTGAGACGGCAGTGCTCAGGCGACGTGCTGCGCTTGCGCGTCGCGTCGCTGGGCCAGCTTGCTCGCATACAAGGCCGCACCGTAGTGCGGGTCGTACAGCGGCAAGCGCACATCAAAGTGCGGATAGGCCGCACCCAGGGCTGCATGGAATGGAGCGAGCAGCAACTCGCCGGCACTGAAGGCGCCGCCCGAGTACGAGACCGGCACGGTCTCGCCGGGCTGGAAGGCCAGGCTGACGCGCAGCGCTTCAACAATGGCGGCCAGCTCCTGGCCGGCGCGGATAAAGATGTCGCGCGCAGCCACGTCGCCCTCGCGTGCGGCCTGCGCCACCAGCGGCGACAGCTGCGCCACGTCGCCCCGGGTGTAGGCCTGCGGGCCGTAAATCAACGCGCAGATATCCAGGTCGTGTTCGATCTTCAGCGCGGCATTGAAGATGCCATGCAGCTCGCCCTTGGGCAGGCGTCCATCGCTCATGCGCGAGTAGACGTTCAGACCCTGCATGGCGATCCAGTGCGCCGAGCCTTCGTCGGAGAAGGCTTCGCCCCAGCCGCCCGCGCGTGCACCCACGCCCTGACGCTGGCCGTAACCAATCGAGCCGGTGCCGGCAACCACGTTGATGCCGTCCTGGCAGGCCAGCGAACCGGCCCAGCCGCAGACGGTGTCGTTGTCGCAGGTGTAACGCTGATGGCCCAACACGCTAGCCGGGATCAAGTTCAAGGCCGCGGTGGCGGCGCTGTCCTCGCCATGCGCGGGCAGGCCGAAGAAGGCGAAACCCAGCGCGTCGGCCGTGATATTCGCTTCCTGCAACACCGCGGCGATGCCTTGGCTCAAGACCTCACGCACACCGTCCAGTCCGATTTCCGGATGGTAGGTCGTGCCCAGCTGCGCCTGCGCCAGCAGTTCGCCGGCGCCGTCGATCAGGGCGAAGCGGGTCTTGGTGCCGCCGCCATCCACGCCCAGGTAGTAGCTCGTGCTCATGCGCCCTGCGTATACAGTCGAACGCCCTGCACGACACGGTTGACCGTGCCGGCCTTGTTCGGGTTGTCGGGAGAAAGACCCATCGAGCGCGAGACGTGGAAGGCGTACACCTGCGCCACCGCCACATACGGCCAGAGCAGATCGACATCGCCGGCCTGCGCCATGTCGGCCACCGCCAGGGTGTCGCGCAAGGCGTCCTGGCGCGGCTGTGCGGTCACTTCGATGATGCGCGCGGCCACCTTGTCGCGGCGCAGCTCATCAATCAGATCGTGATCGTAGCGCTGGGTCAGCGGATCGTTGGAGACGAACACGAACACCAGGGTCTTGTCGGTGACAAAGGTCTTGGGACCGTGGCGGAAACCCAGCGGCGAATCGAACAGGGTGGCGACGCCACCGTTGCTCAGTTCGCCCAGCTTGAGCGCCGCTTCGCGCGCCAAGCCTTGCATGAATCCACTGCCCAGATAGACCACGCGGTCGCAACCGCGCAGGGCCAGCTCGTGCAAGGTCGGCAGCTGTTCCTGGATCACGCGCTGGGTAGCCTGGGTGATCGCGCCGATGCGCGTATCCAGGGCGTCGGCCGGGCTCAGTGCCGCCAGGGTCGCGTACATCATGCAGCTGAAGCTGGAGGTCATCGCAAAGCTGGCGTCGTGGGTCTGCTCCGGCAGCAGCAAGGTCATGGCCTGCTTGACCTGCACGCGGTTGAGCGCGCCATCGGCATTGCAGGTCACCACCAGGTGGCGCACGTCGCGCACGCGCGCTTCGGCCAGTTCCACTGCGGCCAGGCTTTCCGGGCTGTTGCCGGAGCGGCCGAACGAGATCAGCAGCAGCGGCGTATCCGCGTCCAGGTACAACTGCGGCGCGCTGACGATGTCGGTGGTGGCCACCGCATCCACGCGCCCGGCCAGCTGGCGATCCAGCAAGGGCGCCAAGCACAGGCCGATGAATGAAGAGGTGCCGGCGCCGGTCAGGATGATGCGTGCGCGCGGGTTGTCGGCAATTGGCTGGATGAAAGCGTCCAATTGCGCGCGCGCCTGCGCGACCAGCGCGTGGGTGAGCGCCAGCATCGCCGGTTGCTGCTCGATCTCACGGGCGGTATGCAACGCGCCGGAGGCCTGCAATTCCGCGTCGGGAACGCCGAGGTGCTCAGTGGTGGTCATGGGGGTGGCAGGCATGGTGGTAGTCATCGAGTGCTGTCTGGATATGCGCCATCACCAGCGACAAGGGATCGGCGTCAGCGTTTCCATTGCGTAGGGCGTGCAGCGCGTGGGGAAGGTATTGGCTGATCAACGGCAGCGGCGGCGGATTGGCGCGCAGGTTGGCGAACAGCTGTTCGCGTGCCTGCTCAATCACCGGGTCGGGCCAGTAATAGCGGATGCGATCGCTCAGGCTGTACTGCAGATCAATCTGCAGGGCGTCGCCTTGCGCGTGGTAGTAGCGCTGCCAGTACTTGGGCTGGTCGCGCATGCGTTGCAGCGCGACCTCGCGTAAACGTGCTTGCGCCGCCGGGGCAATCCACTCGCGCTCAATCGCATCCAGGCCCCACAGCGCTTCGCGCAGGGAAAAGGTCAGGCCGGGGCCGACCTTGAGGATGGCGAAATGATCGCGGACCAGCTGCGCCAGCGCGTCGCGGGTCTGGTAGTCGGTGGAATGGGCTTCGAACACCATGCCGGGCTGGCTGGTGATGGCCTGGCTCAGCGCCTGCGCTTTAGCCGGCACGTAATCGACCACGTTGTGATGATCAAACTCAACGCCCGGCTGCACCACCGAGGCGATCACGCGCTGCCAGGCGGCGCCGAGACCGGCGGCTTCAAAGGCCTCGCGATGCGCCTGGATGGTGGCCAGCGCCGCTTCCGGCGTGGTAACGGCCAGGCCTTCGATGGCTTCGGTCGCACCGCCGGGCACCGGTACTTCGGTGCCGATCACATAGACCGGCGCTTCACCGCCGACGTCGGCGTAAGCGGCTTCGGCCACGCGCGCCAGGCGCACGGCACGTTCGACAATCGCGGCCTCCGGCAGCGGCTCCGGATCACCGGCGCAGGCCATCGAGCAATCCAGATGGATCTTGCGAAAGCCGGCGGCCACATACGCGGCCACCATCACTTCGGCCTTGGCCATGGCGGCTTCGGCATCCAACGCGGTCCACGGATTGGGGCCCAGGTGATCGCCGCCCAAGGCAATACGGCTTTCATCAAAGCCCACGCGCTGGGCGATGCCATGCACGAAGGCGACAAAGTCGACCGGCGTCATGCCGGTATAGCCGCCGTCCTGGTTGACCTGGTTGCAGGTGGCTTCAAACAGCACGGTATCCAGGCCGGTGCGTTGCGCATGGCGCAGCGTCGCCTCGATGACGATGGGATGGGCCGAGCAGATCGAGGCGATGCCAACCGCCTGGCCTTGCTGGTGTCGCGCGATCAGATCGAGCAGTGCATGCATCGTGGGGAAACCTTGTAATGCTTAATCAGGGAGTGCGGGGCAGGGTGTCGCGTTCGGGCTCCAGCACCAGCAGCAGCGAGGCCACCAGGGCCAGCACCAAGCCAACAATCTTCAGCGGGCCCGGCACCACGCCGGCAAAGGCCAGCGACAGCACCGCGGTCACCAGCGGCGCGCCGGCATTGGTCAGCGGCGCCACCACAATCGCCTTGCCGTAGCGGAACGCAAACACCAGGGTCAGCGCGCCAATCGCATTGAGGATCTGGATGGCGGCGGTCACGCCGGTGCCTTCCCAGCCCAGGTTGATCGGCTGGCTCCAGTCGGTCATCGACCACGCCACCGGGATCAGCAGCAGCGCACCGACCATCATGTAGAAGAAGATGCTCTCGGCACTGACGCTGTCATTGGCGATCTTCATGAAGTAGGCCTGCAAGCCCCAGGCGGCCATGATCAACAACGCCTGCACGAACCAACCCAGGCCACCGCTGCTGCCCTGGCCAAACGACAGATCGAACAGCGGCAACGCAATCAGCGCCAGCACGATGCCCAGCGCGCCCAGCGCGCCGGTGCGCTCGCGCAGCAGCGCAAACGACAGTGCGATGGTGATCACCGGCGAGAGCGAGATGATCGGGAAGATGTAGTACGCCGGACCCACGGTCAGCGTATGGAACAGCAGCATCTGGCCGCCGGCGCCGAGCAGGCCGATCAACATGCCGTAGATGATCGCGCGCGGAGTGCGGTCCAGCTTCCAGCCGGTGCGCGCCAGCACGAACACCGCCGGCGGAATCATGGTCAGCGCCCACACCACATAGACCAGCGTTTCCGGAAAACCATTCTTGGCCGCCACACCCGACAGCGCGCCCCACACGCCCCACAGCACCACGGTGGTCAGCGCGTAAATCAACCACGGGCGGCGCGAAGCCGCAGCTTGTGCACTCATGCCTTGGCTCCGACCGGGGTGGCTTGCAGCAACAGGAAGCGCTTGAAGTTGGCGTTCACACGGTTGGCGCGTGCGTCAACGGTGCCAAGATCCACTTCGTTGAAGAGATCGCGCACGCGGTAACGGCCCTTGCCGAGGCCGCGCAGCTGCAACTCGCCGCTCCACTGGTCCGCATAGAAGGTGTAGTACATCGCGCCGTCTTTGGCGATGGCGTGCGTCTCGGGCTTGTCGAAGCCGATGTCGTACAGCTCGCCGCGGTAGTCGCCCAGCGGCAGCATGTGCTGCTTGTACAGATCCACCCACTTGCGCCAGATCACTTCCTTTTCCGGCGTCAGTACGTAGCCACCCGGTGGCAGCGGCTGCTGGGTATGCTCGGGATCCTTGGGCCAGGTGAACTTGGTCGAGATCACGGCACCGATGCCGACGCTGGTGGCCCAGTCGTCGCGGCCGTCGCTCAGCTCCACATGGTCGCCGGCATAGCTGCTGCGCTTGCCAATCAGCGCCTTGATCGACTTGCCCTTGTGGCGGATCTGCCAGGACGACAGCGGATCCGACGAGGGGTACTGATCGGTGGCCGGCAGGTTGTGGAAGGCGAACGCAGTGCCGCAGGGGCACAGCTCCACCACCGCATTCGGGTTGGCTTCGTGTGCGGCCTTGTAGATGGCATTCCAGAAATCGCCCATCTTCTCGAACGAGTCGGTGGGCTTGGCGTGCTTGTGCGCCGGGTTGTAGCAAGGCGCGACCGCATTCAGATGTTGGCCGTCGAGCTTGAGGCCTTCAAAGCCCCAGTCGCCAATGGCCTTCTTGGTCAGTGCGACGTAGAAATCAATCGTCGGCTGGTAGGCCGGGCACTGGGTGAACGCATTCCACCAGGTGACCTTCTGCACCGAGCCTTCCTCGTCCAGCAGCAACATGTCCGGCCGGTCGTGCAGGATGTCGCTGCCCGGATCACAGGCCAACGGCGCCACCCACAGGCGCGGGCGCAGGCCCTGCGCGCGGATTTCGCGCACGAAGGCGCGCATGTCTTCATCGCCATTGGGGAACTTGCGCGGATCCAGCTTCCAATCGCCTTCGTTGGTCTGCCAGCCGTCGTCGAGCACCGCCCATTCAAAGCCCATCTCCTTCACCTTGGGCAAGGTGCCCAGCACCTGCTCGATGGTGAAGTCGCGCTCGTAACCCCACGCGCACCAGATCGGCGCGAAGGTGGAGGCCGGTACTTCCGGACCCTGGATGCCCTGGTCCTGCATGAAGCGCTTGTAGTGGGTGAGCGGGGCGAAGTGATCGCCCTTGTGCACGCATAGAAAGGTCAGCTCGGTGGTCAGCGAGGCGCCCGGCGCCAGCGTGACCGGTTGGTTGGACTCCACCGCGATGTCGGCACCCGTGGCGGTCTTGTTGACCGGCAGATCGATCAGGCGCGGAATCGGCGCCACATGACCCACGGCCAGGCCCAGGTCGCGGCGCCAGATGTTGGCCACCGGTGTGCCGCCGCCGTAGTCGGAGGAATCCATGCCCAGGGTGTTGCGCTGGCTGAAGTCCGCGGTCAGCGGCAGCACCCAGTCACGGCGATCCGTATGGGTGGCGCCGGAGAAACTCCAGAAGCCTTCCGGCGCATCGGCCAGCGCATGCGCGGCATTACGCCAACCGGCTACCTCCAGCGGCGTGCTGCCGGCATTGGTATAGGTGGTCTGCAGCAGCGCCACGCCCGGATAGCGCTCATAGAAGGTGACGGTGACCGTCTTTTCCACGCCTTGTTCGGAACGGCCACTCACTACATGCCGGCGGCCTGCACCGTGGCGGGGATCGCGTGCGCCCAGCACCTTCTCACTGGTGAAGGTGAAGCGCTCGATGGCGCCGGCATCCTTGAGCAGCAGGGTTTCGCTGGCTTCGTATTCGGTAATGGGCTGGCCTTGCGAGACCAGGCAGCTGCGCAGCTCACGGTCAAAGGCGATGGCCAGGCTGCCGCCCTGGGCGACCACGCGTGCGGCGTTGCCGGGATTGATCGTAGCGGCGGTCGCGCTGGGCAGGACCGCCCATGCCACGCTGCCGGAAACCAGCTTCAAAACGCTACGACGTCCAAGAGTGACAGGCATGAGCAGCTCCAGGCAGGGTTGCGGGCCATTCTGGTGCAAGGGTTCGATTGGCGCAACACTTTTGTTGCGATTTGTTGTATATAAGTTTCGTTACGTTACCTGGGAGGGATCAATGAACCAAATCTTCGCCGGGGCCGCCGCCCCGAAATGGGCCGGTTTGCTGCTGGCCGCCAGCCTGGCCGCCTGTTCTGCCGACGCGCCCGCGCCCGTGGCTGACAAGGCTACGCCCGCCGCCGCCGCGCCGTCTGCCGGTGACACCTACACGCTCGAGGATTTCGCCAAGGTGCGGAAGTTCGACTCGCACGTGCATGTGAATGAAGACGTCGAGGCCTTCCTGCAGCAGGCCCAGCAGGACAACTTCGAGGTGCTGTCGATCAACGTCGACTATCCCGACTTCCCCTCCATCGCCCTGCAGCACACCGTCGCCCTGGCCCAGGCCAAGCGCGATCCGCAGCATTTCCATTGGGCGGCGACCTTCACCATGCAGGGCTTTGAGCAGCCGGGCTGGGAGCAGAAGGTGGATGCCGGCCTGACCCAGGCCAAGGCCGAGGGCGCCAAGGCGGTCAAGATCTGGAAGAACGTCGGCATGATCGAGAAGGACTCGGCCGGCAAGCTGATCATGCTCGACCATCCCAAGCTGTCACCGGTGGCCGATCGCATCCAGGCCCTGGGCCTGCCGCTGATTGGCCACCAGGGCGAGCCGCACAACTGCTGGCTGCCGCTGGAACAGATGTCCACCGACAACGACCGCGAGTACTTCAAGAACCATCCGGAGTACCACATGTATCTGCATCCGGATCAGCCCAGCTATGAAGATCAGATCGCCGCGCGTGATCGCTTCGTGGCCGCGCATCCGCAGCTGCATTTTGTCGGCGCACACATGGGCAGCATGGAATACGACGTCGAGCGCATAGGCGCGTTCCTGGATCGCTATCCCAATGCCAACATCGATCTGGCCGCACGCATGAGCCAGGTGCAGTACCAGTCGGTGCGCGACCGCGAGAAGGTCCGCAACTTCTTCATCAAGTACCAGGACCGCATTCTCTACGGCACCGACCTGACCTTGCCGCCGGGCGCCAATGCCGCGGAATTCAAGCAGTCTGCGCATGAGGTCTGGACGTCGGACTGGCGCTATCTGGCCACCGGCGAAAGCCAGCGCGTGGACATGATCAAGGCCGACGTGCCGGGCCTGGCGCTGCCGCGCGAAGTGATCAACAAGGTGTACTACGGCAACGCGATGCGCGAGTTTGCGCTGCAACCGACGGCGCCTGCCGCCGGCAAGGCCAACTGATCAGGCCAGCAACAAGTCGAAACCGTGCTGCTCACTGGCCTGGCGGATCTCATCCGGGGCCTGCCGGTCAGTGATCAGCACGTTGAGTTCGTTGATGGCGATGATCCGGTGCAGACAGATCTTGCCGAACTTGGAACTGTCGGTGATCGCGATGACCATCCGCGCCGCCTCGACCATCTTGCGGTTGAGCAGGGCTTCGGGTTCGTAGTGCGTGGTGATGCCGCGTTCCAGATCCAGCCCGTCCACGCCCAGGAACAGTAGATCCACGTGCAGCGCGGTCAGCGCTTCCACGGTCAGGCCGCCGTAGAAGGCCATGTTCTTGCGGCGTAGTTCGCCACCCAGCATCACGATGTTGATATTGCTCTTGGGGGTGAGTGCCGCCAGCACGCCGAAGTCGTTGGTGACCACGGTGACGTCGATATTGGGCAGGGCTTCGGCCAACTGGATGGCGGTAGTGCCCGAGTCGATGGCGATGGTGTCGCCCGGCTTGACCAGCGCGGCTGCGCGCTGGCCAATGCGGCGCTTCTCGTCCAGATGGGCGGTGCGCTTGGCTTCGTAAGGGGGCTCGACCGCAGGGCCGCCGACCGCATTGCTGTCGATGGCGCCGCCATAGGCCCGCGCCATCACGCCGCGCTCAGCCAGGTAGCGCAAGTCCTTGCGCACGGTCTGCATGCTGACACCGAAACGCTGCGCCAGCGCAGAGACCTGGACACTGCCATTCTGGCGGACCAACTCACTGATTTTCTGACGTCTGTGGCTGGTGTCCCGAGTGACGGCCATATCAGCTCCCTGCGATGGCGGGAGGATAAGTCATTTCGTTAAATTTCGCTATTGATATGAAACGAAACTTCATATAGGCTCGATTTCGTGTGTTAAGTAACTTAGCCGACACCTTGCTGCCACATTGCTGAGATCGCCATTGGGACTTTTGGGAGAGAACCCTGTGAAGACTGCTTGCCTGCATCGAAACACGCTCTTTTGCTCTATCGCGCTTGCCCTCGTGCCGTTCGCCGGCATGGCCCAGGAGCAGGCGAGCACCGAACCCCAGCCGGCCGCACAGGCCGCCGCGGCGCAAGACTCCACTGAAACCACCCTCGACGCGGTCACCGTGACCGGCGTACGCGCCAGCCTGGCCCGCGCCATCGATTCCAAGCGCGACGCCACTACGGTGCAGGATTCCATCAACGCGCTGGAACTGGGCAAGTTCCCGGATGACAACGTCGCCGACTCGCTCAGCCACATTACCGGTGTTTCGATCACCCGCACCGCCGGCGGCGAAGGCCAGAAGGTCAGCGTGCGTGGCCTGGGCCCGGAATACACCCTGACCACCTTCAACAACCGCATCCTGGCCACCGACGGCTCGGGTCGCGACTTTGCCTTCGACGTGCTGCCAGCGGACGTGATCAACGGCGCCGACGTCATCAAGGGCGCCGAAGCGGGCCTGACTGAAGGCGCCATCGGCGGCCTGATCAACCTGCGTTCGGCCAGCCCGTTCGACCAGAAGGGCCAGCACGGCGTGGTCCGCGTGGAAGGCGACCGCAACCTGATGTCCGACTTGAACGGCAAGAAGCTGTCGGCCGCTTATAGCAACACCTTTGCCGACGACACCTTTGGCGTGCTGCTGGGCGTGGTCTATGGCAAGCGCAAGGACCGTACCGATATCGCCGGCAACGACGGCGGCTGGACCCGCAACGCGGATCCGAATGATGAAAGCTGGCTGTGGGGCAATGCCTGGGGCGGCTCGATCGACCCCAACAACAACGGCGTGCTGGATCCGGAAGAGTACGGCCTGATTGGCCCCGGCCAGTTCCGCACCGGCTCGATCCTGGAAGAGAAGAAGCGCACCGCCTACTCGGCCAAGCTGGAATGGCGCCCGAGCGACAACTTCCGCCTGACCGTCGACGGCCTGAAGACCAAGCTGGACTCGCCGCAGGTCGGCTACCAGCAGTCCTTCTACCCGCTGTTCGCGCCGGGTCGCTGGTCCGACATGACCATCCAGAACGGCATCGTCACCGGCTTCACCATGGACAACCCGGATCCGGAGCAGCGGATGAATCCGGAGCTGCTCAACACCACCGAGCACCGCGTGGTGGACACCGATCTGTACGGCGTCAACGCGCAGTGGGATTTCAGCGACAGCCTGAGCTTCCACGGCGATCTGTACCGCTCCACCTCCAAGCGCTATTCCGGCGGCCAGGACACCTACGTGGTCCTGCGCATGAACCAGCCCAACACCACCCGCATCGAACTCAGCCGCGACCGCGTGCCCAACGTCTACGTCAATTTTGACGACGGTCGTGAACTGGTCACCGGCCTGGCCAATGGACAGTTCGGCAACAGCGACTTCAACACGCACTACATGGAACTGCGTGGCGACAATATCGAAGACAAGATCACCGGCGGCGTGCTCGGCGGCGATCTGTTTGTCGACAAGTGGGGCGTCAACAAGATCAAGTTCGGCATCAACATGACTGATCGCAAGAAGCGCCGCGATCTGGTCAACAACACGCTCAATGGTGGCGCGGACTACTACTCCGGCGACAACGCGATCAACGTGGGCGATCTGGGCGGCAACGTCATCGACCATTCGTTCACGCTGCCGGAGTTCATGAACGATATCAACGCCTACTTCCCGCGTTCGTTCCTGGCCTTTGACGTACCCAACTACCTGAAGCAGCTGGCGGCCTACAACGGCAACCTGCGTGATGACGGCACCCCGTACGACTTCGCCAACGCCGCGCCGCGCTGGAACCCGCTGGAAAGCTACCGCGTCAGCGAAAAGACCATCGCCCCGTACATCCAGTTCGATCTGGCGGGTGACAAGTGGGACGGCAACGTCGGCATCCGCATGGTCCGCACGCGTACCACTTCGGAAGCCTGGGATGCGCAGATCCTGAGCATCACCGAGAACGGCGCGTTCAACTACACCGCGCAGTACGCCGAGCCGACCGCGATCACGCAGAAGGGCGAGTACACCTACTGGCTGCCGTCGGGTAACTTCATCTGGCACTTCACCGACGAGCTGCAGTTGCGCGTGGGTGCGGCCAAGACCATGGCGCGTCCGCCGGTGGACAAGCTGGCACCGACCAACACCACCGCCAGCGTGTCCTGGGGCGAGTTCAGCCAGATCTACGGCGGCAACGTCGACCTGAAGCCGTACACCGCCAAGCAGGGTGACGTGTCGTTGGAGTGGTACTTCACCGAAAGCTCGATCTTCAACATCGCCACCTTCTACAAGCGCATCGAAAACCAGATCACCACCAGCTGGGAGCCGGGCCAGGACATTGGCGTCGGCCCGATTCTGGACACTGACGGCAACCCGGTCACCACCGGCCCGACCCTGTTCAACATCACCCGTCCGATCAACGGCGACTACGCCAAGGTCCGCGGTATCGAAGCCGGCCTGCAGCACTTCTGGGAAAACGGCTTCGGCTTCCGCGCGCAGTACACCCGCAACTGGTCCAAGAGCTTCGTCGGCGGTCTGGAACGTCCGCTGGAAGGCATCGCCCCGGCAACTTACTCGCTGGGCCTGATGTACGAAAAGGACAAGTGGTCGATTGGCGCCAATGCGGATCACACTGATGGGTTTGTCACCGCCACCAACGTGCTGGGCGCCGGCTACAATGAACAGGCGGACGAGATCACCTGGCTCACCGCGCATATCGCGTACAAGTTCAACGACATGTTCACCCTGTCGCTGGAAGGCCAGAACCTGCTCGACGAAGCCCAGACCTACAGCCTCAACGGCAACCCGTTGCTGTCGCAGGGCTACTACCGTTATGGCCGCTCGATCAATCTTGGCCTGAGCATCCGCTTCTAAGCCTCCCTCCCGGCACAGACTTGCGATGATGCGAAGGGCGCCTTAGGGCGCCCTTCCTTTTTGTGCTTCGGCCCCTAGGGCGCCCTTCTCTTTGTTGCGTCAGCAGCGCATCACTTCAAGGTACAGATGCCGTTGGCGCCGCCCTTGCCGGTATACGACACCGCCATGGTGCTGTCGGGATTGCGGCTGATCGATACCACCGACCCGGTGGCCGCGTCGCGCGCCTCGTAATAGTTGTCGTTGAAGCGCTTGAGCGTGGCTTCCTTGCCATTGATGTAGACCGGGCCGCCTTGATCAGCATGCACATCGAGGTTGGTCGGGCAGCTGGCATTGAGCAGCGGGATGCCGGCTGGCGCAGCGGCCGGCGCGGCGCTGGCAACCTGGCTGGCATTCTCAAACACCGCGCGGCAGCCGCCTTCCACCCACACCGCATGCTTGGACAGGCCCCAGGTCACCCCTTCGGTGCAGGCGGCCTTGCTCAGTTGCTGCACCACCCGGACTTCGCCCTGGGTGTTCATTTCGCACTCGCTGCGCTGCTGGTTCTTCGATTCGCAGGTCACACGCTGCGCGTGCGCCTGTGCAGCCATGGTCAAACCCAATACCGCCACTGCAATCAACGCGCTACGCATGACAGCCTCTCCTTGTTCGGGGGAACAGCCAGGACAACGAGCGCAGAATCTAAGCTCGCCGATGTTAAGACTGCGCCTGCGCGAGTGTTAACCCCGGCGTGGGCACCTGCTAAGCGGCGCTAGACTGTCACCCGGCATCCGCAGCTTGCGGCCGCACGCAGCGCGCATCAGGAGACGGCGATGAAACATTGGTGGTTGTTGGCGGTGGCTATCGTGGCCGAAGTGATCGCCACCTCGGCGCTCAAGTCCAGCGAAGGCTTCAGCCGCTGGCTGCCCACCACGGTGGTTGTGCTCGGTTACGGCTTGGCGTTCTACTGTCTGTCGCTGGCGCTGAAGAGCATCCCGGTCGGTGTCGCCTACGCGGTGTGGTCGGGTGTGGGCATTGTGCTGGTGGCGGCCATCGCCTGGCTGATGCATGGGCAGAAGCTGGATGGCTGGGCCTTCGTCGGCATCACCTTGATCATCAGTGGGGTGGCGGTGCTCAACCTGCTGTCGAAGTCTTCGGCGCACTGATCGCCCAAGCGCCACCGCGCGGCGGATCAGATCCGTTCGGCGTTGGCGCGTTCGCGAATCTGCGCGAAGGTCCAGTCCTGCAGCAGCTTGCCGTTCTCCCACACCGTCACCAGCGCTTCGTCGTAACCGGCGGGCGTCTCCACTTCGCCCAGTCCGGCGGCATCAGCCGGGATCTGTACGGTCCGATAGCCGCCGTACTCACGGTGTCGCAGCAGGCTCATGCGCCCGCGCTTGCTCTGCTTGCCCTTGTCGGTGACCGGGTCTTTGTAAACGTCGATCCATTCGCCTGCCACGCGCGCGGCCGAGCACTTGAGCGCGAACTTCTGGGTGTCGCGGTCCAATCGCTGAAGCAGGGCCCCACCCATGCCAAAAGCCAGGTTGTCGGTGGCATAGCCGGCGCTGGTGATGCGTTCCAGGATCGCGCGGATGCTGCTGGGGTTGATGCCATCGCCCTGGATCACCCGCACATGCTGTAGCACCTTGTAGCCCTTGCTGTTGACGACATGGCCAAAGGCTTCATCCAGCAGTTCCAGGCATTGGTGCACCACCAACACCGGATCGCCGGAGTCGGGGCGGATGACCACAGTGGCACCGGAATCGATCACTTCCTGTCGCAGCGTCTTGCCCCAGTGCTGCTGGATGGCGTGGTAGATGTCGTAGCTGTCCGAGACCACGGCGACGATTGAACCCGGCCGAGCAAACTGGCGCAGCATGTTGCGATAGGCATCGACCTCATGATCGCGGCCCCAACTGGTGATGGTGCTGTGCTCGGCGGCCGGAATCGAAAAGCCGGCCATCGGCTCGTGGTAATAGGCCTTGGCAAAGGGCAGGGCGGAGACCGTGTCGGTGCCCAGGAAGTTGACCAGGTGCGCGGCGCCGCCTATGGCCGCCGACTCCACGCTGGACACGCCACGCGAGCCAAAGTCATGCAGCTTGAACGGCAATTGGCCTTCCGGATCATCGCTGGTCCGCTGCAGGAACTGGCGGATCGTCTGCTTGGCATGCCAACTGGTGGTGGCCACGGTGATCGGATACCAGATTCGCAGCAGCATGGTCTCCAGATACGAGGGCACCCAGAACGCGGCCGGGTCAGTGGACTCGATGGTCATCAGCGCGTGGTGGGTGGGCACCACGCTGCCTTCCGGCACTGCGCGGATGCGAATGGGCAGATGCCCACCCAGGCAGTTCACGATGTCGCGCCAGCCCGCTTCGTTGAATGGCTCGCCATGAGCGGCGAACAATTCGCGCGCCTCGTCGATATCCGCATGGGTGACCGGCTGGCTCAGGTAAGCCTTGAGAATCGCCTGCAAACCAAAGAACACCGTGCGGTCGTAGGTGCCGCCACGCGACTCCACGTAGAAAAAGGTGGCATCGGTCTGCGGTGGGTACTGCAGCCAATGGCTGGCTTTGTAGCTATCGGTGTTGAGCAGCAGGTTGTGCAGGCAGTGCATGGGGGTGATCCTTGGCGACGCCGTGATTATCGCCGCAGCAGAGCGGGCCGGCTGACTCAGGGCTGGATAGTCACCCGCGTGCCCACCTTCACTTGCTTCCATAACTCCTCGATCTCGGCATTGCTGAGGGCAATGCAGCCGTCGGTCCAGTCGAAGGGCAGGCGTTCGAGCGCCGAGCCATTGGGCTGGCCGTGGATGAAGATGTCGCCACCGGGTGAGCGGCCGGCGCGTCGCGCGTGTTCGCGGTCGGCGGCATTGGGATAGGAGATGCGCAGGCTGAGGTGATAGCGGCTGCCACCATTTCGACCGTCGATGCGGTATTCGCCTTCCGGCGTCTTCTCGTCGCCTTCAAACTGCTTGTGGCCCCGTGGGGCATCGCCGAGCTTGATCGAGCGATAGGTCTTGAGCGTCTTGCCGCCCGAAATCAGCGCCAGGGTGCGTGCGGATTTGTCGATCAGGATGCGGTCGACTTCCTGGGCGGACAGGGTGGCGGGAGCCAGGAAGATGGCGAAGACGAAGCACCGAACCCACGACATCCTTAACCTCCTTGAAGGGGACACGCCTGCTGACTATGCCGGGCCGATCGCCGGCAGGCCAGTGCGCGGGCTGGGCAGCAGGGCGACGCCCCTCACTGCGATAGGATGACAAGTCCGCTCGCAAGGATAGCTGCATGGCCAGACGCACTTCTCCCTATCTACACAGCGCAAAACTCCGCCCTGGCGTCGAACCGGACCTTGCTGTCTACCCGTTCAATATTCCTGCCGTACAGCAAATTGGCGACATCGACTTCCATCCCAATGTCACCTTCCTGGTCGGAGAAAATGGCGCGGGAAAGTCCACCGTGTTGGAGGCCATTGCCGTAGCGCTGGGCTTTGGACAAGAAGGCGGCACCAGGAACGTGCAGCACAGAACCATCCAGTCGGTATCGACTCTGCACGAGAGCCTCCGTCTTTCGCGTGGTACGCCAGCTCCGCGCGACGGCTACTTCCTCCGTGCCGAGAGTTTCTTCAATGTCGCGTCCTACATGGATGATGTGGGCTATGTCGATGGCTACGGTGGTTCGCTGCATGATCGATCGCATGGCGAGTCGTTCATGGCGGTACTGCTGAACAAGCTCAAGGGAAACGGCCTCTACTTGTTTGACGAACCCGAAGCAGCACTGTCGCCCAGCCGACAATTGGCGGCGCTCAGGGCCATCCATCAGTTGGTCGAAGACCATTCGCAGCTCATCATCGCCACCCATTCCCCGATTCTGTTGTCCTATCCGCACGCCAGGATCTTTCAGTTTGACGACGCCGGGGTCAGCGCAGTGGCCTACGAAGACACCGAGCATTACGTGATTACCCGAGATTTCCTCAACCACTATGATCGCCGCCTGCAGCAGTTGCTGACCGACGACGACGCCTGACAAGGAGAGCCGCATGGGTGCCTGGGGACTGGGATCATTCGAGAACGATGAAGCCGCTGATTTTCTGGCGGAAGTGATCGGCAGCGGCGATCTGGCGCTGATTCGCGAGGCCATCGACAACGTGGTGACCTCCACCGAGTTCGTGGAAGCGCCCGATGCCTGTCGGGCGATTGTGGCGGCGGAGGTGGTGGCTGCTGCGCTGAGCCGGCCCACGGCCGAGGCGTCGCAGCATGACGGATTGAGCCGCTGGCTGGCGCGGATTCGGCCCGGCATCGAACCCGCACTGACACTTGCCGCCCACGACGCGCTGGAACGGGTGCTCGCACCCAACTCCGAGTTGCTGGAGCTGTGGGAAGACACCGAGGATTTGTCGGAATGGAAAGCGCTGATCAGCGATCTGATGCAGCAGCTGCATGGCTGAGGCCGGATCCCTGCGCGAACGAAGACAGCACAACCCCATCGACGCTGACCAGGCGGTCCAGCCTGATTTCCTGATCCGACGGCAGCCGGAGGTACTCGGCGCCGCCACGGGCGTAGACATCGATGATGCAGGACCGAAGTTCGGCCTGCTCGCCGTCGACATCGAGATAACGGATCAGCGCCGGGGAGCGGCGCACGGCGACGGATTCCAGCACATCGTGGAATTCGCAGTTGATGGGTTGGTATGCCGAGTACGTAGACATGGAAGTTCCAACGTGATCGAGGAAGGGGTAACGCGCCTGCAAGCCCGGGACGCCCGGGCCTGCAAGTGCGTAGCGCCAGGTCAACGCAGCTTGACGCCAGGAAAATCCACCGGCACCGCAAACGCCACGTTGACGTAGTTGGTGAACAGGTTCAGCGCCACGTGCGCCAGGATCTCGACGATTTCCTCGTCGCCATAGCCGGCGTTGCGCAGATCCTGTACGTCGCTGTCGGCGATCTGGCCACGGCCTTCGACCACGCGCAGGGCGAAGCGCAGCGCGGCGGCAATCTTGGGATCTTCGGATTGACCGTCCTGCGCGGCGCTCATTTGCGCAGCGCTGGCGCCGGCCTTGCGACCGAGCGCGGTGTGCGCGGCCAGGCAGTATTCGCAGGCATTGCGGTTGGCGATGGCCACGGCAATCTGCTCGCCAACCTGGGCCGGGATGACGCCGCCGCCGAGCGCGCCAAACGAACCCCACATGCTCTTGAGCGCGGCCGGCGAATTGGCCACGGCCTTGAACATGTTGGGGGTGGCGCCGAAAGCGGCATGGATTTGCGACAGCACAGCCTGGCGATCCGGGGTGGTGTCGTTGGGGTTGATCAGGGGGACGCGTGACATGGGGTTTGCTCCGGTTAGGGGCCGCCCGGACTGGGCGGCTGGTGGGCATAATAGGGAGGCAAACAGGACTGGAGATGGCGATATGTCGCCAATAGATGGCAATGCGTCCAAAGTTGGGCCGGAGCAGACCGATCCCGCCAGCCCTTCTATCGACCGCCTCACGCCCGTGCTGGAGCGTTTCCGCGTGCACGCCTCGCTGTTCCACTCTGGGCCGTTGTGCGGCCACCAGCGCTTCGAAGCACTGCCGGGTCGCGCCTTCATGCATGTGTTGAGACGCGGCGAGATGGACGTGGTGCATCGGGGGCAGCACGGCTTGCAGCGCGTGCATCTGTCCGAGCCCACCTTGCTGTTGTTTCCGCGGGCCGTGCACCACGAGTTCTTCAACCCGCCGGTGGACGGATCCGACTTCACCTGCGCCACCCTGGATTTCGATGGTGGTGCGCGCAATCCCATCGTGCAGTCGCTGCCGGATTTCATGGCCTTGCCGCTCAACGAGATTGAGGGACTGGAGCCTGCGCTGGATTTGCTGTTCGCCGAATCTGATCACAGCCGCTGCGGTTCACGCTTGCTGGCCAACCGGCTGTTCGAAGTCGTGCTGATCCAGGTGCTGCGTTGGATCATCGATCACCCGGCCAGGGCGCAGGTGTCGCAGGGCTTGATGATGGGCCTGTCCGATCCGCGCCTGTCCAAATCGCTGATTGCCCTGCACCGCGCGCCGCACGAAGAGTGGTCATTGGAACGCATGGCCGCCATAGCCGGCATGTCGCGCAGCGCATTTGCCGCCGCCTTCAAAAGCTCCACTGGCACGACGCCGGCCGCCTACCTGCTGGACTGGAAGTTGAGCGTGGCCGGCTCGCTGCTGCGCTCGGGCCGCTCGGTCAAGCAGGTGGCGCTGGATCTGGGTTTTGCCGATGCGCCCACCCTGTCGCGCGCCTTCCGTCGCAGGACCGGTACTTCGCCGCGGGAGTGGTTGGCGGCGCAGGAGCAGGCCGCCACCCACGCGGCCTGAGCCAGTACACCGGCCCTGACGTTCCCATCGTCAGGCTGGCGGTGTATATCTGCCGCGTCCAGGGACAGGCGTCGCCGCACGCCAGGGGAAAGGAATGCGCACTGTTTTGCTCGCCGGCGCGATGCTGTCGGCCTCGTTTGCCAGCGAAGCCACCGAAGTGCCGACCACGGAGTTCGGCCAACTGTTTGCCCGTACCTGCCTGCAACATTTCCAGGCGCCGCAGGGCCTGCGCGAGCAGATGCAGCGCGAAGGCGCGCAGCCATTGCCGGAGGCGCAAGCCGAGATCTATCTGGCCGGCAAGCCCGGCGTGGCATGGTCGCTGGGCGGGTCGGCAAGCAACTACGTGCTCTCGCGCGGTGATGGCGGTGCTTGTGCCTTGTTCGCCCAGCGCGCCGAGTCCACCGCCGAACAACAGGTGTTTGCGACACAGGTGGGCAACGCACCTGCGCCGTGGACCGCCACGCCCCTGGATTACTCCAAACAAGCGCCGCCCAACGCGCAGACCCACGCCTATGCCTGGAAGCGACCGCAGGAGGCCAGGACGCTGCTGATTTCGCTGACCACCACCGACGCGGAGGATGGCGGCATCCAAGCGTTGGCCGTGATGGAGTGGGCCAAGCAGGAGTAGCGAACGCCTACTGCACCAACGCCTCGCGCTGCAGGCAGCTGCGCCGCCATGCCGACGGCGGCGCGCCATACTCGCGGCGGAAGGCGCGGCTGAAAGAGGTGTCGTTCTGGTATCCCACTTCTTCGGCCACGCGCGCCAATGGCGTGTTGCTGCGGCGTAGCAGGTTGGCGGCCATCATCAAGCGCCATTGGGTCAGGTAGCTCATCGGCGAGGTGCCGACCAGTTGCTGGAAGCGTTCGGCCAGCACCGAGCGCGAGGTGCCGGCTTCGCGCGCCAGATCCACCAAGGTCCAGTCGTGGCTGGGTTTGCGGTGCAAGGCATTCAAGGCGTTGCCGACCACGCGATCGCTCAGGCCGGCCAGCCAGCCCACCTGGCCTTCGCACTGATGCACGTGCTGGCGCAGCACTTCGATAAACAGCAACTCCGACAGCTTGGCCAACAAGCCCGCACTGCCCGGACGCGGCGTGCGCGCTTCGGCCAGGGCATAGCGCACCGATGACTCCAGCCAGACGCCGGCCTCCGAATCGCGCAGGCTCACTACCACCGTCGGCGGCAGGCCGTTGAGCAGGAGCCTGGCCAGGCGCGTGTCGCAGGCCAGATAGCCGCAGACCATGCGCGTGGCCGCACCGCCGCCACCATAGGCGAGCCGACGCGGTCGGCTGTTCAACAACTTTTGCAGGTTCGCCGCGCCGGGTGGTGGCGGCAGGCCGGCAGCGGAGGTCATGCGGTGGGCGGCGCCGGTGGGGAACAGCAGCACATCGCCGGCCTGCACGCGCTGCGATGGCTGGCCTTCCATTTCCACCAGGCATTCGCCTTCGGTGATCAAATGGAAGATGACGATTTGTTCGGCGGCCGGATCCAACCACGGCGCCGCCAGCGAGGCTTGCGGCGACTGATAGCACCAGGGCGCACTGAACCGCGCGTTGATGAAGAACGCGCCGGACATGTGCACGACCCGCAGGATTTCCGACAGCGCATCCATCTCAGGCGGCCGCGCGCGGGTGGATCGACACATTGACCGACAGCGGTGGATGCCGAAGCAGCGCGCTTTGCATGGGCGAGCGGCGCAGGCCTTCCTCCACCAGTCGACGCAGCACGGCGGCGTCGACCCCGGCCGCGCCTATGCTCACTTCCATCGTGATCGCCTGCGGACCGGGATTGATCAACTCGCCGTTGGGGTTCTCCATGCCCAGCACACCGCGCGTATCGGAGCGGCTGCCGGCGGTAATCTCCAGATGATCCAGCGCGATGCCTTCGCTGGCGGCAATCATCGCGATCACCGTGGTGCTGCACGCGGCAATGCCAGCGCGGAACAACCAGCCGGGTGACACGCAATCGCCCGTGCCGCCCAGTTCGCGCGGCATGTCGGTATCCATATGCAGGCCGCTGTCGTGATACGTGGTCACCCGCGTGCCGCCTTGCCACACCGCGCGACCGGCGGCGTCGTCGTGCAAGCCCATGTCGGGGCGGCGTACGAAAACATTGACCGCCCGCTGCATGGCCTCGGCGATGTCGTGTGCGCTGCTCATTGCTGCCTTACTCCGTCTTCTCGTTGCGACGGGAATTCTGACGCGCTAACGGAGCGCGTCAGGCCACGCGATCAACGCGGCGGACGCTCGGCAAGGTGTTCCGGATGGCGAGCAATCCGTGCCGCTGTTCAGCCACGCCGGCGGATGTTCGGCCAGTTCTGGCGGACGCACTGCCGGGACTCGTCGGGCGTTCGACGCGCAGTCTACGCCTCCCTCGAACCCCTGACGGAAGAGCCAGCCGATGAATGCAGTAACCCAAGTTTCCACCTCCACTCCCACCCCGGACCTGGCCGCGATCAAGCAGCGGCAACAGGCCGCCTGGTCCAGCGGCAACTACGCCGTGGTCGGCACCACCTTGCAGATCGTCGGCGAGCGCCTGGCCGAAGCCGCCCAGGTCCGTTGGGACGAAGACGTGCTGGACGTGGCCGCCGGCAACGGCAACGCCAGCCTGGCCGCCGCACGCCGCGGCGGCTGCGTGACCTCCACCGACTACGTGCCCGCCTTGCTCGAACTGGGCCAGCAACGTGCCGAGGCCGAGCAGTTGCCAATCACCTTTCTGGAAGCCGATGCCGAAGCGCTGCCGTTTGACGCGGGCAGTTTCGATCTGGTGCTGTCCACCTTTGGCGTGATGTTCACTCCGGATCACGCGCTCGCCGCCGATGAAATGCTGCGCGTATGCCGTCCAGGCGGACGCATCGCCCTGGCCAACTGGACGCCGGAAGGTTTCATCGGCCAGATGTTCAAGGTGCTCGGCCGCCATCTGCCACCGCCGGCCGGGCTGACCCCGCCGTCGGCCTGGGGCACGCTGGCGCACTTGCAGGCGCTGTTCGGCGACAACGCCACCGCGATTGTCGCCACGCCGCGCGTGTTCAACTTCCGCTATCGATCCGCCGAACACATGATCGACGTCTTCCGCACCTGGTACGGACCGGTGCAGAAAGCTTTCGCCGCCTTGCCTGCTGAGAAGGCCGAGCAACTGCATCAGGATCTGGCCGAGCTGATGAACCGCTTCGACAGCAGCGGTCATGTCGGCAATGGACGCAGCGCGCTGGTGGTGCCGAGCGAATACCTCGAAATCGTGATCACCCGCCGATGAGTCTGCAGGCCCGACTACAGCGCCGCATCCAACGCTATGGCTGGGATCTGGCGGCCGATGCCTACGAGTTCCTGTGGCAGCAGCAACTGTCCGCGGCGCACCAGCAAGTGCTGGTGTTGGCCGCACCACGCGCGGGCGAATCGGTGCTGGACGTGGCCTGCGGCACTGGACTGATTGCCTTGTCGGCGGCGGACCGCGTAGGGCCGCATGGCCGCGTACTCGGCGTGGATATCTCCGAACGCATGGTGGCCTCGGCGCAGCAACGCGCCGAGGCTCTGGGTCTGGAGAATGTCGGCTTCCTGCGCATGGACGGTGAGAGCCTGGCCTGCGCGGACGCCAGTTTCGATTTGGTGTATTGCGCGTTGGGGCTGATGTACATGCCGGATCCAGAACAAGCCCTGCGCGAGATCCAGCGTGTGCTGCGCCCCGGCGGTCGGGTGGCGTTGGCGGTGTGGGGCGAGCGCAGCCAGTGCGGCTGGTCGGCGGTGTTTCCCATCGTCGATGCCGAAGTGAAGAGCGAGGTCTGCCCGATGTTCTTCCAGCTTGGCTATGCCGGCGCCTTGACCGCGCTGTGCGAGGAAGCGGGATTGCTGGCCGTGCGCGAGCAGCGCATCAGCGCGCCACTGCACTATGCCAATGCGGCGGAAGCCTGCGATGCGGCGTTTGTCGGCGGCCCGGTGGCGATGGCGTGGTCGCGCTTTGACGAGCTCACGCGCAGGCGTGTGCAGCAGCGCTACCTCGATGCGATTGCGCAGTGGAAGCAAGGCGAGGGCTATCGCGTGCCCGGCGAGTTCGTGGTGATGCTGGCCAGAAAGCCCGGTGCCGTTTTGTAGGAGGGGCTTCAGCCCCGAAACTGGGGAAAACGAATCCGGCGTGATCCGGGATTCACGCAAAGGCCGAACATCACAAGCATCGGGGCTGAAGCCCCTCCTACAGGAGGCTAAGCCCCTGCCTCGCCTTCCACCAAAGCGAGCAGCTTGGCCATGCCAACGGCAGCCAGATGCTCGGAATGTCGCTGCACGCCAATCCCCAGCGTGGTCAGCGCATGCGCGTACGAAGCCAGTAGGCGATCACTGCCGACCAGGTGCACCTGTGCAGGACGCGGCACGCGGGTGAGCAGATCCGAGGCGCGAATCTCGTGGCCAATCAGGATGCCGGACAAGTACGAGGGCAGGGACGCTTCGGAGAACTCGCGGAACAGCCCCGCCGTGCGCACGCTGAAAAGATGCTGCAACCAGCCGCCGCTTTCGGCGCTGCGGCGCAGGCCCGCATCGAAGGCATAGGCGTCGAAGCGCTCATCCTCGCTCATCAGCTTGCCCAGGATGCTGTAATTGCGCAGCACCGCGAACAGTTCGCCGGTCATCGCGGTCCTGACCGTGATGATCTGGCCATCGCGCACGGTGACCCATTTGCTGTGCGTGCCGGGCAGGCAGATCACATGGGTGCCGCCGGGCAATACGTCGAGCAAAGCGGCAATCTGGGTTTCTTCGCCACGCATCACATCCGGCACCGACGCCGAGTGGCGATCACGCACGCCGGGGATCATCCAGAGGCGACGGTCATCGAATCCTGGCGGCGAGAAGCGTTGCATGGCGGCGGCCAGTTCCTGCTGCCCCAACGGGCAATCCAGGTAGGGCATCTCCTTCCAGCCGCTACGGCTGCCGACCATGCCGCTGAGCACGATGTCGCGATCGTCCCAGCCTTGGATTTCGCGACGCAGCACTTCGGCGTACTGCTCCGGCTGATCGTAAAGGCCGCCTTCGCAGCGCCGACGTTCCAGCACCTCGCCGCTGGCGCTCATGCGGTACAAGCGCAGATTGCTGGTGCCCCAGTCGACCGCGATCATGGCAAGCGCACCTGCGGCTCGTCACGACGCAGGCTTGCAGGCAATGCCGCGACGAACACGCCGCCGGCATGCGGCTGGTGCGCCAGCGCCTGCGCATCCAGATCTTCATGCGCACTGGTGATGTACAACTGGTCACCGTGCTCACCGCCGATGGCGCAGCATGACGGCTGCGACACCGGCAGCGCGATGACGCGATCCACCTCGCCGGCAGGGCTGTAACGCACCACCCGGCTGGCGCCCCATTGCGCGTTCCACAGCATGCCTTCGGCATCGACGATGGAGCCATCCGGCGACGCGCCGGCCACATCCAATTCCACGAACGTACGCGGTTGGCCCACGCTGGTGGTGGCACTGTCGTAGTGGCAGCACAGGATGCGCGGCTGCCGCGAGTCGCAGAAATACAGCGTGGTGCCGGCCTCGTCGAAGCAGATGGAGTTGGGGATGGCCGCCTGCGGCAGCGCCAGTCGGCGCAGGCCGTATGCGGCGCTGTACTGGTAGAAGCTGCCAATCGCGGTGCCGTCGCCGGCTTCGCCCTTGGTGCCGAAGACAAAGGCACCTTGGCGATCCACGCGGCCATCATTCAGGCGCGTTGGCAGCGTGGCTTCCACCTGGCAAAGCAGGGTTGGCGACAAGGCCTCGCCGCTGGCCAACGCTGCACGGTTGATCGCGTACAGGCCATCGGCCAGTCCCAGCAGCAGGCGATCGCCATCGGCCAAGGCCAGGCAGGCCAGGCGTTGCGGCAAGGCCCAGTGACGGCTCAGGCCGCGCGCGGGTTCGTGCCGCCACAAGGCAGCACCGTTGATATCGACCCAGTACAAAGCGCGCTCGGCCGGATCCCAGACGATGCCTTCGCCCAGCTCGCAACGGCTGTCGACCAGCAGGCGTGCCTGCACGACGCTCATTGCTTCACCACTCGGCGATGCTGCCATCGGTATGCCGCCACAGCGGATTGCGCCAGCGCGGCGGCTGCTTGTTGGCTTCGATCAGGCGTGCCTCGTCAATCTCCACGCCCAGGCCGGGCTTGGGCAGGGCGGCGATGTAGCTGTCCTGGCAGGTGAAGTCTTCCGGGTTCAGCACGTAGTCGAGCAGATCGGCGCCTTCGTTGTAATGGATGCCGATGCTCTGTTCCTGCAGCACGGCGTTGTGCGCCACGAAGTCCAACTGCAAACACGCGGCCAGCGCGACCGGGCCCAGCGGGCAATGCGGCGCCAGCGCCACATCACTGGCTTCGGCCATCGCGGCAATCTTGAAGCACTCGGTGATGCCACCGGCATGTGACAGATCCGGTTGCAGAATCGACAAGCCACCCGCCGCCAGTACCGGCTTGAACTCGAAGCGCGAATACATGCGCTCGCCAGCGGCCAGCGGAATCGCCGTCGAATCCGCCAGCGGGCGGTAATACTCCCACTGCTCCGGCAGCACCGGCTCTTCGACAAACAAGGGGCGGAACGGCTCCAGCTCGCGCAGCAGCACCCGCGCCATCGGCGCGCTGACGCGACCGTGGAAATCGATGCCGAAGTCGACTTCGTGGCCCAACGCGCTGCGAATCTCGGCAACCTTGGCCACCGCCGCATCTACATTGGCCGGGCGGTCAATAATCGCCAGTTCTTCGGTGCCGTTGAACTTGAAGGTGTCAAAACCCTTGGCCTTGAGATCGCGCATCTGCGCGATGATCTCGGATGGGCGATCACCGCCCACCCAGCGATAGGTCTTCATCTTGTCGCGCACGCGGCCGCCGAGCAGCTCGTACACCGGCACGCCCAGCGTCTTGCCCTTGATGTCCCACAGCGCCTGGTCGATGCCGGCGATGGCGCTCATCAGGATTGCGCCGCCGCGGTAAAAACTGCCGCGGTACATGGTCTGCCACAGATCGTTGATGTGCGCCGGGTCCTTGCCGATCAGCTGATCGGCCAGTTCGTGCACCGCCGCTTCCACGGTATGCGCGCGGCCTTCCAGCACGGGTTCACCCCAGCCGGTGACGCCCTCGTCGGTTTCAATCTTCAGAAACAACCAGCGCGGCGCAGCGTGGTAGGTGGTGAGGCGGGTGATCTTCATGCAGCGTGTTCCTGCAAGGCCTGGCGGAAGGCAATCGCGTTGGCACGCGTCACCTCCACGCTCTGACCGGGTCGATAGAGTTCGCCGCCGATCCCCGCGCCATGTGCACCGGCGTTGAGATACTGCGGCAGGTTGTCGGGGGTAATGCCACCGACCACGAAGAACGGCGCGCTCTTGGGCAGCACCGAGCGCAATGCGCGCACGTGGCCCGGGCCGTAGGTGGTGGCGGGAAACAGCTTGAGCATGTGCGCGCCGGCATCCAGCGCGGTAAAGGCTTCGCTGGCAGTGGCGAAGCCGGCCACCACCTGCAGTCCCAAGTCCACCGCGCGCTGGATCACCGGCGGATGGGTATTGGGGGTGACGATGAAGCGCGCGCCCACGCGGCGCAGTCCAACCACGTCATCTGGCGTCAGCACGGTGCCGCCGCCAATCAGCGCGCGGGTGCCGAAGGCGCGCACACAATCGCCGATGCTGCGTTCCCATTGCGGCGAGTTCAGCGGAATCTCGATGCCGTCGTAGCCTTCCTCGACCAGCGCGGCCACATGCGCGACCGCGTCGTTGGGCGTGATGCCGCGCAGAATCGCGATCAGCGGCAGGCGGAAGGGCAGGGGCGGCGATACGGAGCTGTTCATGGCGCTGACTCAGTCGTGATAGACCTGCGAGCGGCCGCCATCGATCAAGATGTCGGTGGCGTTGATGAAACGCGCTTCGTCGCTGGCCAGGAACAAGGCGGTATGCGCCACCTCGTCGGGCGTGCCGATGCGCTTGGTCGGCAGCAGATCGGTCTGCGCCTGGCGCGCGGCGGCGGGGTCGGGCTGGCTGGCGAACCAGGCTTCGATGCGCGGCACCAGGATCAGCCCAGGCGAAATCGAATTGACCCGGATGCCCTGCGCGGCGTACTGGATGCCGAGCGAACGGGTCATGCCAATCAACGCGTGCTTGGCCACCGGATACGGGAATGCGCCGCGGATGATCTTGTGCCCATGCACCGAGGCGATGTTGACGACCGAACCGCTGGACTGCGCCAGCATCGCCGGCAGCACCGCACGGGTGACATTCCACGCGCCCTTGAGGTTGAGGTCAAAGCAGCGCGCCCAATCGGCGTCGTCCAGGGTCAGCGGATCGGCAAACACATCGCCGCCGGCATTGTTGACCAGCGCGTCGATGCGGCCGTGTTGTTGCAGCGCCCAGGCGATGACTTCGGCGACTGAGGCGGGATCGGTGATGTCGGCGACGCGGTGCTGCACGCCGTCGTCGCTGGCGGCGGCCGGATTGCGATCCAGACCGACCACGTTGGCGCCATGGGCGGCGAACAAGCGCGCGGTGGCGGCGCCGATGCCGCTGGCCGCGCCGGTGACGATCGCGGTCTTGCCTTGCAGGCGTCCGCTCATGCGAACGCTCCCGATTGCCCGAAGGCGCGGCCTGACGTGTAGCGCCTCATGGGCCCTCCTCCCTTTGCGAGCGTGGCATAGCCTCGCGGTTACATCTATGTACGACAAATGAAATATTTGTAAGACTCTATTCCGTCAGCGAATAGCTCAGCACATCCGCCGGGGAAACGTCCATGGTCCAGCCCAGTTCCAGTTGGTTCAATGCCTCGCGTCTGAAGACCCGCCATCTGCTGTTGCTGTTGCATCTGTACGAGCAGCGCTCGGTGTTGCGCGCGGCCGAGGCGGCCAACATGACCCAGCCGGCCGCCTCCAAGCTGCTGGCGGAAATGGAAAGCCTGCTCGGCGTGCCGCTGTTCGAGCGACATGCGCGCGGCGTCGAGCCCACCTGGTATGGGCAGGTGCTGATTCGCCGCGCCCGCTTCGCCCTGTCCGAGATTGGCCGCGCGCATGACGAGATCGCCGCCATGCGTAACGGCCGCATGGGCCAGGCGGCCATCGGCACGGTGGTCAATCCCGGCACCAACCTGATTCCGCAAGCCATTGCCTCGGTCAAGCGCGACTTCCCCGACATCCTGATCAAGGTCGAGATGGACTACAGCCGGCCGCTGGTGGCCAAGCTACTGGATGGCCAGCTGGATATCGTGATTGGCCGGATCATGGGCCCGGAAGGGGCCGGCGACCTGGACTTTGAACCGCTGGCCGACGAGCCGCATGCGGTGATCGTGCGCGCCGGTCATCCACTGGCGCAGCGGGCCAAGGTCAGTCATGCCGACCTGGCCGACTACGGTTGGATCATGCCGCCGGCCGCCAGCGTGCTGCGCTCTCGCCTGGATGCGGTGTTCCTGGAAAACGGCCTGTCGCCGCCGCAGAACATCGTCGAGACCTCATCGCTGCCGGTGATCATCCACCTGCTGCGGCACAGTGATCTGCTGACCGCGCTGCCCACCGAGTCGGTCGGCCCTTACCTGCAGACCGAGCAGATGTGCGTGCTGCCCATCGACTTGGGCGTGCGCATGGAGTTCTTCGGCATCATCCGCCGCCGCGACCAGCTGCTGTCGCCTGCGGCCGAGCGGGTGCTGGAAGCCGTGCGGCTGACCGCGCGCCGCCTATATGGCTAGGGGATTGTCCTTCTATTCCGATAGCGCATAGCTCCGGATAAATATTTCATTGGTGCGGAATGTCGGGCCGGGCCATGCTGCCGCCCGACCTGCCGGCGTGGCCGCCCAACAGCCCCGCCAAAAAAAAGTTAGCGCTACCGGCGGACGAGGTCGCCCCGCCAACGGACCCGCAAGGCGCGAATGACGCATCCGGGGCCGCACAACTCAATAAGAACCGCAGTCATGTGTCCTGGGAGGGAACAATCATGTCGATGCGTCAACGCCGCACGCCGGCTCAATCGGCGTCGCGCTACCGTGTTACCCGTTCGTTGCAGCGCTCGGCGATCTCGCTGGGCGTGTCGTTGAGCCTGGCCGCGTTGTTCAGCGCGCCGGCTTTCGCCCAGACCAGCACCGCCGATCCGAGCAAGGACATACCGCCCAGCGGCGCGACCGAGCTGGACACGGTCACCGTGACCGGCGTGCGTGGCAGCGTCACCAAGGCGCAGCTGATCAAGCAGAACGCCGAACAGATCGTTGACTCCATCGTCGCCGAGGACATCGGCAAGCTGCCCGATGACAGCGTGGCCGAAGCGCTGCAGCGCATCACCGGCGTGCAGATCTCGCGCGACACCAAGGACGCCGGCAACGGCATCGCCATCCGCGGCCTGACCCAGGTGCGCACCGAGCTCAACGGCCGCGATATCTTCACCGCCAACAACGGCCGTGGCCTGAGCTGGGACGACGTGCCGGCCGAACTGCTGGCCGGCGTGGACGTGTACAAGAACCCGGCTGCCGACATCATCGAAGGCGGCCTGGGCGGCACCGTCAACCTGCGCACGCGCATGCCGTTTGATTTCCCCGGCATGAAGGTCTCTGGCAGCGCCTCGTACTACAACTACGATCTGGCCGACAAGGGCGACCAGGCGTTCTCCGGATTGTTCAGTGATCGCTGGAAAGTCGGCGATGGCGAGATTGGCCTGCTGGTCAACCTGTCCTACCAGGACGGCACCTTCCGCCAGGATTCGATCTCGGTGGAACCGTTCCGCAATCAGGAAATCGGCGACACCGGCGAGTTCCGCTGGATTCCCACCGGCGGCGGCAACGCCACCGTGTTTGGTGATCGCACGCGCAAGAGCGGCGCCGTGGCCCTGCAGTGGCAGCCCAACGACAACGTCGAAGCCTACCTGCAGGTGCAGCGTTCGGATTACGACTTCCAGTACCGCGACTACTCGTTCTTTGCCGCCAATGGTGCGGCCAACGAGATCGACATTGACTGGGACACTGCGCAGTTCAATTCCAACGGCGAGTTCATCAAGGGCACCTTCCACAACGTCTACACCGAGTCCATCTCGAGCATGGCCACCCGTCACTCCGTCACCACCGACTACTCGGCGGGTGTGAAGTGGCAGTTCAGCGAGAACCTCAAGCTGAGCACCGACCTGCAGTACATCGACGCCACCACCAAGGGCCTGCGTTACATCGTGGCGATGAAGCTGCTGGATCGTCCCGATGGTGGCGGCGCGCCGACCTTCGATCTGGATCTGAGCCACCGGCTGCCGCAGATGTCGATTGTCGGCCCCAACGGCGAAGCCGACTTCCTGCGTAATCCGGCCAACTTTGGCTGGTTCTGGAACCTGGACAACATCGACACCAACGATGGTGACGAGTGGGCCTGGCGCGGCGATCTGGAGTACGCCTTCGACAATGACGAGTTCGCGCGCAGCTTCAAGGCCGGCGTGCGCTATACCGACCGCAGCCAGATCAATCGTGGCAATGTCTGGCGCTGGCTGCCGATCGGCAACTGGGGCGGCGCCAACTGGGGCGGTCACCCGATCCTGACCACCTATCCCAACGCCACCTACCAGCTCAATCCGTTCAACGATTTCTATCGCGGCAATGCCAACGGCTTTGGTCCGACCATCGCCCCGGCCGATCAGATGGTGGCCGACTACTACGGCACCAGCGCGATGTTCGGTATGGACCCGCTGGTCTACGGTCCGAACAACATCAACAACCAGAACGAGAAGACCTACACCGGCTACGGCATGCTGCGCTTTGGCCTGGATGACGCCGCGCTGCCCTTCGACGGAAACCTGGGCGTGCGCGTGGTGCGTACCGAAGTGCAATCCATCGGCGTGATGACCGATCCCAGCGGCAGCGGCGCCTTGTTGCCGTTGGACATCAAGCGCAACTACACCGATGTGTTGCCGAGCTTGAACGTGCGCTTCCTGCTGCAGGACAACCTGTTCTGGCGCGTGGCGGTATCGCGGGCGATGTCGCGTCCCGGTCTGGATCAGCTGATCCCCAACCTCAACCTCAATGTCACCCGCAATCCGGACGGCTCGCTGCAGAATCCGACCGGCACCGCTGGCAATCCCTACCTCAACCCGATGCGCGCCGATCAGCTGGATACGGCGGTGGAGTGGTACTTCGGCAAGGGCTCGATGTTGTACGGCACTGCGTTCTACAAGAAGGTGCACGACTTCTTCGACACCGGCGTGTTCAACGAGACCTACAACGGCGACGTGTATCAGGTGACCCGCCCGGTCAACGGCGAGGAAGGCACGGTCAAGGGCATCGAGCTGGGTTACACGCAGTTCTTCGACTTCCTGCCTTCGCCGTTCGACGGCTTGGGTGTGCAGGCCAACTACACCTACGTGGACAGCGAAGCGCCCAGTCCGTCGGCGCGCGACACCGACGGCACGCCGTTGATCACGCCGCTGCCGGGCCTGTCCAAGAACAGCGCCAACGCGATCCTGATGTATGAAAAGGGCCGCTTCTCCGCACGCGTGGCTTACAACTGGCGCAGCGACTGGCTGATCACCACCCAGGGCAACGGCACCGGCGCGCTGCCGGTGTACAACAAGCCGCTGGGTTGGTTGGACGCCTCGTTCCGCTACAACATCAGCGACAACTGGTCGATCTCGCTGGACGGGCAGAACCTGCTGGATTCCGAGCACGAAACCTACATGCTCAACGAATCGCGTCCGCGTGACTTCCGCATCAATGATCGTCGTTACGGCGTCACCCTGCGCTTCAGCCTGTAAGGCGCCGGGCTAGACGTTACCTCCGCCCCCCCTGTCCACGTCTCCTCTCCTTCGCGTGGACAGGGCGGGCGGATGCTCCACGGTTCACGGAGCCTCGGCCGCAAAGCCAGGCTCGCAACCAAGGATTGATCTGATGGAAACCGCATGCCGCGGCCCCGTGCCATCGGGGCGACGGCACGGCCGCTGGCCGGCCCGCCTCCTGCTGTTGCTGAGCGTTTGCACTGCGCCGTGGCTGGCGCAGGCGCAGGATGCGCCGTACCAGTGGAAGAACGTGGCCATCGGCGGCGGCGGTTTTGTCACCGGCTTGGCTTATCACCCAACCGAACGCGGCCTGGCTTATGCGCGCACCGACGTGGGCGGCGCGTATCGGTGGAATGACAGCTCGGCGCGCTGGATTCCGTTGACCGATCACTTCGGTCCGGACGATGCCAACCTGATGGGCATCGAAAGCCTGGCGCTGGATCCGCGTGATCCCGATCGCGTTTACCTCGCCGCCGGCACCTACACGCATGCCAAGGCCGGCAACGGCGGCATCCTGCGCTCCACGGATCGCGGTGCGAGCTTCGCGCGCGCGGATCTGCCGTTCAAGCTGGGCGGCAATGAGCTGGGCCGTGGCAACGGCGAGCGGTTGGCGGTGGATCCCAACGACGGACGCATCCTGTTGTTCGGCACGCGCCGCGATGGCCTGTGGCGTAGCGATGATCACGGCGCGCATTGGCGCGAGGTGTCGGGCTTTCCCGCCATCGCCAAGAGCGACGCCGCGCAGGCGCAAGGCTGGAATGGCGCGCAAGCCATCGGCGTGGTGTTTGTCGAATTCGATCCCGCCAGCGGTCGGCCCGGTCAGGCTACGCCGCGCATCTACGCCGGCATGTCGACCCAGCAAACCAGCCTGTATGTCTCCGACGACGGCGGCCAGAATTGGCAAGCGGTCAGCGGTCAGCCGACCGGCCTGCGCCCCAACCATATGCGACGCGGCGGTGACGGCGTCTGGTATCTGAGCTATGGCGATCTGCCGGGGCCGGATCGCATGAACAACGGCGCGCTGTGGAAGTACACGCCGGCCACCGGCACCTGGACCGACATCACCCCGGCCCCACAGAGCAGCGACGGCGAAGGCGACGGCTTCGGTTGGGGTGCGGTGGCGGTGGATCCGCGCGACCCGCAGGTGCTGTTGGCCAGCACCTTCAACCGCTATGCGCCGCACGATGACATTTACCGCAGCCGCGATGGCGGGCGCAGCTGGTCGCCAGTCTTGGCGCGCTCGGATTTTGATCACTCCGCGTCACCGTGGACTGCGCACAACGGCCCGCACTGGATCGCCGATATCGCGATCAATCCGTTCAACCCGGACGAAGCCCTGTTCGTCACCGGTTATGGCATCTGGGCCTCGCGCAATCTGACCGCCTTCGACGATGGCGCGCGTGCGCAGTGGTGGTTCAAGGATGCCGGCCTGGAAGAAACCGTGCCGCTGGATCTCCTCAGCCCGCGCGAAGGTGCGCCGCTGCTCAGCGCCGTGGGCGATATCGACGGCTTCCGCCACGACGATCTGGATACCACCACCTTGCAATACGCCGGTCCGCGCCTGACCAACGGCGAGAGCATCGCCAACGCCGGCCAGGTGCCGCTGCTGGTGATGCGCACCGGCACCGTGCGTCATCGCCGCAACAACGAAGTGCGCGCGCTGGTCTCGCGTGACGGCGGCGCGACTTGGTCTGCATTTGCCAGTGAACCGCCGGAAGGCGAGGGCGCCGGCCAGGTCACCGTGGCCGCCGATGGCAAGCGAGTGATCTGGACGCCGGACAAGGCCGGCGCCTGGATCACCGCCGACTTCGGTGGACGCTGGAAGAAAGTGGAAGGCCTGCCGCCGGGTGCGGTGATCGCAGCGGATCGCGTGGCGCCGGCGGTCTACTACGCCTTCGACGGTCGCAGCGGCGATCTGTTCGTCAGTGGCGACGGTGGCATCAGCTTTGCGCGCGCGGGTGGTGTCGGCGAGTTTGGCGACTGGTTTGCGCCGGAGATCCATCCCGTGCCGGATCAAGCGGGCGTGGCTTACCTCACCGCGTCCTGGCGCGGCTTGCTGCGCTGGTCGGCCGGCAAGCTGGTCAAGTTGCCGGGGGTGGAAGTGGCCTACTCGATGGGCCTGGGTGCGCCGTTGAAAGCAGGCGGCAAGCCGACGATCTATCTGTCGGGTCGGGTGGCGGGTCGCGATGGCCTGTACCGTTCCGACAGCGACGGTCGCCATTGGCAGCGTATCGATGATGACGCGCACCGGTTTGGCAAGATTGCGCGAGTCACCGGTGACCCGCGTCGGCCGGGTCGGGTGTACTTTGCCACCGGTGGTCGGGGCATTGTTTATGGAGATCCGCGATGACGGTGAGGGTGCGAGTTTCGGGCCTGAAGGCCCTCCTACGGGGCGTCACCTGTGCGGCGGCGCTGATGGCCGCTGCGGCGAGCGCACAGGCGCTTGAGCTGCCGCGGATCTTTTCCGACGGCATGGTGTTGCAGCGCGATCAGGCGATTCGCGTCTGGGGCAGCGCGCAGGCCGGCGAGCAGGTCCAGGTCAGTCTGGATGGCAAGCAGGCCAGCACGAAGGCGGCGGCCGATGGTCGATGGTCACTGCAATTGCCGGCGCATGCGGCCGGTGGTCCGTATGTACTGGAAGTGCGCGCGGCCGAGGGCACGCAGCGCATCCAGGATGTGTTGATTGGCGATGTCTGGCTGGCCAGCGGCCAGTCGAACATGGAGTGGCCGCTGTCGCAGACCGCGCATGCGCAGGCGGAGATTGCGGCGGCGACCGATCCGGCCATCCGCCATTTCAAAGTGCCCAAGTCGTGGGCCGGCCAGCCGCAGGCGCAATTGGTCGGCGGCCACTGGGTGCCGGCCTCGCCGCAGGTGGCGGGCGAGTTCTCGGCGGTGGCGCATTTGTTTGCGCGCGAGCTGCATGCGCGCACTGGCGTGCCCATCGGCATCATCGACAGCACCTGGGGCGGTAGCCGCATCGAGCCGTGGATGGATGCGGCCAGCCTGCAGTTGGACGCCGCCGCGCTGGCGCGCAAGATGGAGCAGGTACGCGTGGATGACGAGCGCGCGCTGTCCGGCACCCGTGAGCGTTTGGCGCGCTTCGGTGTCCTGCCGGCCAACGATGGCGATTGGCAACGCAGCGATCTGAATGAGTCGGCTTGGCAGGCCATTGCCGTGCCCGGCAACTGGGAGCAGGGCGGCTTTGCCGGCATGGACGGCGTGGCCTGGTATCGCACCAGCTTTGAGCTCACTGCCGCGCAGGCCAGGCAGGGCGTGACGCTGTCGTTCGCGCGCGTCGATGACTCCGATCAGACCTGGGTCAATGGCGTGGCGGTCGGCACGACCCTGCGCGCCTACAACACGCCGCGCGTGTACCCGGTGCCGGCCTCGGCCCTGCATGCTGGTCGCAACGTGGTGGCGGTGCGGGTGGAAGACGAAGGCGGCGGCGGCGGTATCCACGGCAGCGCCGACGAGCTGTACGTGCAGCTGGCCGACGGCAAGCGTCTGCCGCTGGCGCGCGAGTGGAAGTTCCGCGTGGCCCGTGCCAGCGTGCAGGCCATCGACGACAAGAACCAGATCGCCACCCTGCTGTACAACCAGATGATCCATCCGCTGCAGCCGTATGGATTGCGTGGGGTGATCTGGTACCAGGGCGAGGCCAACGCCAACACCGCCGCCGATGCGTTGGCGTACCGCCAGCAGTTCCCGCAGCTGATCGCGCAATGGCGCCAGCAATGGGGGCAGCCGCAGCTGCCTTTCCTGTGGGTGCAGTTGGCCAGCTTCGTCTCCGGCTTTGATCAGAATGACAGCAGCCCCTGGTCGCTGCTGCGTGAGTCGCAGAACGCCACGCTGTCGGTGCCGAAGACGGGGCAGGCGGTGGCACTCGATATCGGCGAAGCGCATGACATCCATCCGCGCAACAAACAGGACGTGGCCAAGCGCTTGGCGCTGGCCGCACGCAAAGTCGCTTACGGCGAGAACGTGCAGGCCTCCGGGCCGATCTTTGCCGGCGCCGATTTTGCCGATGGCCAGGCGCGCGTGCGCTTCGCTGCTGGCGGCGGCACGCTCGCCAGTCGCCAGGCCGGGCAGGCGCTGCATGGCTTTGCATTGGCGGGCGCGGACCATCGCTTCCATCCGGCGCAGGCGCGCATCGTCGGCGACCAGATCGTCGTCAGCAGCGAGCAGGTGCGCGCGCCGGTGGCAGTACGTTACGGCTGGCACGACAACGTCGAAGCCGCCGATCTGATCAATAGCGATGGCCTGCCGGCCTCGCCCTTCCGCAGCGATGACTGGTGAGCCGGTGACTCATTCCAAGACCCTTCCCGTGGCCATGCGCGCAAAGCAGCAGCGCCGCCCCATCGCACTGCGACATCTCGCCGCTGCCTGCGCGCTGGTCGCCCTGTGTGCCTGCCAACCGAAGGCGCCGACGGACGCGGGCAAGGCGGACGCAAACCCAGCAGCACCTGCGGCCGGGGCGTCCACAACGCCTGCCGCCGCCGTGCCGATCCCGCAACTGATCAGCAAGGACGGCCGCCACAGCTTGCTGGTGGATGGCGCGCCGTTCCTGATCCTGGGCGCGCAGGTCAACAACTCCAGCAACTATCCGGCCGCGCTCAAGGATGTCTGGCCGGCCATCGAGTTCCTGCAGCCCAACACGGTGCAGGTGCCGATTGCCTGGGAACAGATCGAGGCAACCGAAGGCAGGTTCGACTTCTCCTTCCTCGACACCTTGTTGAAGGAAGCACGCGAGAAAAAGGTCCGCCTGGTCCTGCTGTGGTTTGCCACCTGGAAGAACAACGGCCCCAACTACGCGCCGTCCTGGGTGAAGTTGAACAACCAGCGCTTCCCGCGCGTAGTGACGGCCGATGGCCGCGTGCTCAACTCGCTGTCGCCGCATGCGCCGGCCACGCTGGAAGCCGACCGCAAGGCCTTCGTGCAGTTGATGCGTCACCTCAAGCAGGTGGATGCGCAGCGCACGGTGATCATGGTCCAGCCGGAAAATGAGCCAGGCACCTACGGCAGCGTGCGCGATTTCTCGCCGCTGGCGCAGGCGGCGTTCGAGCAGGCCGTACCCGAGGCTTTGCTGCGCAAGCTCGGCAAGCCAGCCGGCAACTGGCGCGAGGTGTTCGGCAAGGATGCCGATGAGTTCTTCCACGCCTGGCATATCGGCCGCTTCATTGATCAGGTCACCGCCGCCGGCAAGGCCGAGTACCCGCTGCCGATGTACGTCAACGGCGCGCTGCGCGGTCCGTTCAATCCGGGCCAGCCCGGCCAGTACGCCAGCGGCGGCCCCACCGACAACGTGCTGGACGTGTGGAAGGCCGCCGCGCCCAACGTGGATCTGTTGGCGCCGGACATCTACATGCCCGAGTACCGCATGTACACCACGGTGCTGGATCGCTATGCGCGCACCGACAATCCGCTGTTCGTCGCCGAGACCGGCAACGCCGCACCTTACGCGCGCTACCTGTTCCCGACCCTGGGCCATGACGGCATCGGCTGGTCGGCCTTCGGCATCGATTACTCGCGCTACTCCAACTATCCACTCGGCGCCAAGCGCATGGACGAGGAGACGCTGGCGCCGTTCGCGCTGGCCTTCCGCCTGGTCAACCAGGGCATACGCGAATTTGCCAAGGCCTCGTCCGAAGGCAAGCTGCATGGCACCGCCGAAGAGCCCGGCCAGGCCGTGCAGGAGTTGCGCCTGAATGATCGCTGGAGCGCCACCATCACCTACGGCGTGCCGCAGTTCTGGTTCCAGGGCGAGCCGCCGGGCAACGAGCAGCCCATTGGCGCGGCGCTGATCGCCGAGCTGGGCCCGGATGAATTCCTGGTCACCGCGCAGCACGCGCGCGTCACCCTGCATCCGAACAACGATGCAGTGGGCCGGATGATCTATGACCGCGTCGAGGAAGGCCGATATGACAACGGCCAATGGCAGTTCCAGCGCAACTGGAACGGCGACCAGACCGACTACGGCCTCAACTTCTCCAGTGCCACCCAGCTGCTGCGCGTCAAGCTGGCCACGTACTGATCGATGAAACTTGCAGAGAGATCCCCCATGCAGAAATCCATCACCCTGATCGCGACCTTGCTGTGCCTGCCGGCAACGGCGGTGCTGGCTGGCGAACTGAAGGTCGAGCCCAGTGCGCACGCCGTGATTGTGCGCCCGAGCCAGGACGCCGCCGCCGCCGTGCGGGTGGAAGCGGTGGCGCCCGGCATTCTGCGGGTCAGCGCCGATCCCGATGGCGACTTCCAGCGCAGCGCCAGCCTGATGCGCGCCGATGCCGGCGCCGCGCCAGCGCTCGCGGTGGATCGTCAGGGCGACACGGTGCACGTGCGCAGCCCGGGCATCAGCGCCGAGATTGAGGGCAAGACCGGCCGCGTGCGCTTCTTCGATGCCGCCGGCAAGCCGTTGCTCAGCGAGAGCACGCGCAGCTTCCAGCCGCTGCAGGTGGAAGGCAAGCCTTACTACAGCTTGCGTCAGCGCTTTGAATCGCCGGCCGATGAAGCCTTCTACGGCACCGGCCTGCACCAGCAGGGCTGGATGAACTTGAAGGGCAAGGATGTCGAGCTGCTCCAGCACAACATCGACAAAGCCATTCCTTACCTGGTGTCGAGCAGGCACTACGGCATCCTGTGGGACAACAACGCCATCACCCGCTACGGCGATCCGCGCGGCCTGCAGCCGCTGCCGCAGTCGCTGGATCTGTTTGACGCCAATGGCGCGCCCGGTGCGCTGACCGCGCGCTACAGCATCGACGGCCAGCAGAAGTTGGAGCGCCGCGAGAGCGAGATCAACTACCAGTACATCGCCCAGTACAAGAACTTCCCGGCCGAAGCCCGCAACAAGGCCCAAGGCGGCCGCAGCCTGGTCATCTGGGAAGGCGGCTTTGCCGCGCGCAGCGATGGACAGCACACGTTCTCGCTGTACAACAGCGAATACGCAAAGGTGTGGATTGACGGCAAGCTGGTCAAGGAGCGCTGGCGGCAGAACTGGAACCCCTGGCACCACGAGTTCGCCCTGGATCTGAAAGCCGGCCAGAAGCACACGCTCAAGGTCGAGTGGGACATGATCGATCCGGCCTACATCGCCCTGCTGCACCGCGATCCGCTGCCGGCGGCCGAGTCCAAGGACCTGTCGATCTGGTCCGAAGCCGGGCAGATGATCGACTACTACGTGGTGGCCGGCGCCGACGCCGACGGCGTGCTCGCCGGCTACCGCAAGCTCACCGGCAAGGCGGTGCTGCTGCCCAAGTGGGCCTACGGTTTCTGGCAGAGCCGCGAACGCTACAAGAGCCAGGACGAGCTGACCGGCGCGCTGGACGAGTACCGCCGCCGCCAACTGCCGATCGACAACATCGTGCTGGACTGGTCGTACTGGCCGGTGGACGCCTGGGGTTCGCACGACTTCGATCCGGCGCACTTCCCGGATCCGGACGGCATGATCAAGCACGTGCATGACCAGCACGCGCAAATCATGATCTCGGTCTGGCCCAAGTTCTATCCGACCACCGCCCACTACAAGGAGCTGGACGCCGCCGGCCACATGTACCACCGCAACATCGAGGTGGGCGAGCTGGACTGGATCGGCAACGGCTACCTCAACTCCTTCTACGATCCGTACTCGAAGGAAGCGCAGGACATCTTCTGGCGTCAGGTCAACCGCAAGCTCAACAGCAAGGGCATCGATGCCTGGTGGTTGGATGCCAGCGAGCCGGACCTGCACAGCAACATCGACATCGGCGAGCGCAAGGCGCGCACCACGCCCACCGCGGTCGGACCGTCGGTAGAGTTCTTCAACTCCTACCCGCTGGTGCATTCGGAAGGTGTGTATCGCGGCTCGCGCGAGGTGGATCCGGACAAGCGCGTGTTCATCCTCTCGCGCGCGGCCTTTGCCGGCCAACAGCGTGCAGCGGCGGCGTTCTGGAGCGGCGACATCGTGCCGCGCTGGGATGATTTGCGCGAACAGATTCCCGGCCTGGTCAATGCCTCGATGGCCGGCGTGCCCAACGTCAGCTTCGACATTGGCGGATTCGCGCCGGAGCAGCGTTACATCGAGCAACAGCCGGCGCATATCGCCGAGTGGCGCGAGTTGAGCCTGCGCTGGTTCCAGTTTGGCGCGTTCGTGCCGATCTTCCGCCTGCACGGTCAGCCGCCGTACCGCGAGATCTGGAACATCGCGCCGGAAGGCACGCCGCATTACGACAGCTTTGTGCATTACCTGAAGCTGCGTTACAGCCTGCTGCCCTACGTATACACCTTGGCCGGCGACAGCTATCACCGCGATGGCACGTTGATGCGCACGCTGGCGATGGACTTTCCCAATGATCCCAAGGTCAACAGCATCGCCGACCAATACCTGTTCGGCCCGTCGCTGCTGATCAACCCGGTCACGACGTTCAAGGCCACGCAACGCCAGGTCTACCTGCCGGCCGGCACCAGCTGGATCAACTTCGATACCGGCAAGCGCGAGCAGGGCGGCCGCACGATCACTGTCGACGCGCCGCTGGCGCGCATGCCGGTCTTTGTCCGTGCCGGCGCAATCCTGCCGCGCACCGTGGTCCAGCAATATGTCGACCAGCAGCCGGACGCACCGCTGATCATCGAGGTCTACACCGGCGCCGATGGAGCGTTCTCGCTGTACGAAGACGCCGGTCGCGATTACGGCTACGAGCGTGGCGAGTTCAGTCGGATTCCGTTGACGTGGAACGAGCGCAGCGGCGAGTTGACCCTGGGCCAGCGTCAGGGCCAGTGGCCCGGTATGCCAGGCACGCGCGAAGTGCGCGTGCGCTTTGTCAGCGGTGCGCGCGGCGACAACGGCGCGCTGGAGCCCAAGGCCGACGTGACCGTGCGCTATGACGGCAGCGCGCAGGTCATCAAGCAAGCCAAGGCGCGCTGAGTGAGGCTCAGTCGACGCGCACTGTTCCAGGCGACCGCTGCGGGTGCAGCGGTGGCTGGTCTGGGCGCCCGAGATGAAGCGCTGGCCGCGCGCAAGTCGAGTACGGCGGCGTGGTCGGATTTGCAGTTGTGGTATCGACAGCCGGCCAGCCTGTGGGTGGAAGCGCTGCCGGTAGGCAATGGCCGCCTGGGCGCGATGGTCTACGGCGGCGTCGCCCGCGAGCGCTTGCAGCTCAACGAGGACACCTTGTATGCCGGTGGACCGTACACGCCGATCAATTCCGATGCGCGCGCGGCCTTGCCGAAGGTGCGCGAGCTGATCTTCGCCGGTCGTTACGCCGAGGCTGAAAAGCTGGCCAATGCCGCGATGATCTCGCGACCGGTCAAGCAGATGCCGTACCAGCCGCTGGGCAACCTGTGGCTGGAGTTCGAAGGTCTGGGTGAGGTCGCGGACTACCGACGCGCGCTGGATTTGGACAGTGCGGTGGCGAGCACCACGTTCACGGTCGGCGGTCACCGCCATCAGCGCGAGGTGTTTGTGTCGCCGGTGGATCAGTGCTTGGTCGTGCGCTTGCAGACCGATGATCCCGCCGGCCTCACGGGCCGCGTGCGCACGACCAACGAACATCCGACCACGACTGTGGCCGAAGGCGATGCGCTGCTGGTGCGCGGGCGCAATGTCAGCAAGCACGGCATCGAGGGCAAGCTGCGCTTCGCCTTCCGCGTGCATGCCGAGCATCAGGGCGGGGGTGTATCGACAACGGAGGAGGGCATCGCCTTCCAGGGCGTGCGTGAGCTGGTGTTGCGTTTGACTGCAGCCACCAGCTTCGTGCGCTTCGATGATGTCAGTGGTGACCCGGAGACCATCTCGCGCGGGCAACTCAGCGCTGCGCTCGGAAAATCCTTCGACGTATTGCGCAAAGATCATCTGGCCGAACACCGCCGCCTGTTCCGCCGCGTGCAGCTGGATCTGGGCCGCACCGTCGCCGCCGACCTGCCCACCGACGAGCGCATCGAGCACTTCGCCCACGGCCAGGATCCGGCGCTGGTCACGCTATACCACCAGTACGGCCGCTACCTGCTGATCAGCAGCTCGCGCCCTGGCACCCAGCCGGCCAACCTGCAGGGCATCTGGAACGACCTGATGGATCCGCCGTGGGAGTGCAAATACACCATCAACGTCAACACCGAGATGAACTACTGGCCCAGCGAGGCCAATGCGCTGCCGGAGTGCGTAGAGCCGCTGGAGCGCATGCTGTTTGAGCTGGCGCAGACTGGAGCGATCACCGCACGCGATATGTACGGCGCCGGCGGCTGGATGGCGCACAACAACACCGACCTGTGGCGGGTGGCTACGCCCCCGGACGGCGCGGAGTGGGCGCTATGGCCGATGGGCGGGGCCTGGTTGCTGCAGCAGCTGTGGGATCGCTGGGATTACGGCCGCGACCCGGCTTATCTGGCCAAGGTCTATCCGCTGTTCAAGGGCGCCGCGCAGTTCTTCGTCGACACCCTGGTCACTGATCCGCAGACCGGTTGGAAAGTCACTTCGCCGTCGTTGTCGCCGGAGAACCAGCATCCCTACGGCGTGGCGATCTGCGCAGGCCCAACCATGGACGCGCAGATCCTGCGCGACCTGTTTGGCCAATGCATCGAGGCCGCGCGCCTGCTCGACACCGATGTCGAGTTCGCCGCGCACCTAGCAGCACTGCGCGAGCAACTGCCGACCAACCGCATGGGCCGCGCCGGCCAGCTGATGGAATGGCAGCAGGACTGGGACATGGACGCGCCGGAGATGCACCACCGGCATATCTCGCATCTGTATGGCCTGCATCCGAGCAGTCAGATCAACCGCCGCGATACGCCGGTGCTGGCGGCCGCTGCCAAGCGCTCGCTGGAGATCCGCGGCGATGAGGCCACCGGATGGGGCACGGCCTGGCGCTTGAACTTCTGGGCGCGGCTGGCTGATGGCGAGCACAGCCTGCAAATCTTGAAAATGCTGCTGACGCCCAAGCGCACCTATCCCAACTTGTTTGACGCGCATCCGCCGTTCCAGATCGATGGCAATCTTGGCGGCACCGCCGGGATCATCGAGATGCTGGTGCAGAGTTGGGGCGGCACAATCTTCCTGCTGCCGGCGCTGCCGCGCGACTGGGCCGAGGGCGAGTTGCGTGGGGTGAAGGTGCGCAATGCAGCGACCTTGGATCTGCGCTGGCAGCGCGGGCAGGTCGAACGTGCCGGTCTGGTCAGTGAGCGCGGCGGTGACTATCAGATCGCTTTGGGCGAGCAAACTCTGGACCTCAAGCTCAAGGTTGGAGAGAAGGCCGAGTTACGCATGCGCGATGGCAAGCTGGTGCGGGTATGAGTGGCACGATGGAGCGAGGCGCATTTGTAGGAGGGGCTTTAGCCCCGAAGCTGACAATTTTTCAGACGTTCGCTGCCTTCGTTTCACCTTCACTGCTTCGGGGCTGAAGCCCCTCCTACAAAAGCTCCTTCCTACAAAAGCTCTTTCCTACAAAAGCTCTTTCCTACAAAAGCCCTCTCCTACAAGCCCTCTCCTACAAGCCCTCTCCTACAGTCTTCGTCCAACCCGCTGCACATCGTCACGACAACGAATCCTTCGAGGTCACTCCATGTCATCCGTCTCCATCGACTCCACTACAGCCGCCAGCGGCGAGAACACCCGCTTCATCATCCTGATCAGCTGCGTGGCCACCATCGGCGGCTTCCTGTTCGGCTTCGACAGCGGCGTGATCAACGGCACCGTGGATGGGTTGAAGCAGACCTTCCATTCCAGCTCGGCGGGCATCGGTTTTGAAGTGGCCTCGATGCTGCTGGGCTGCGCGGTCGGTGCGTTCTTCGCCGGGCGGCTGGCGGATCGCTGGGGGCGGCGCGCGGTGCTGATCATCGCGGCGGTGCTGTTCCTGTTCTCCGCACTGGGTGCAGGCGCAGCGCACAGCTCGCTGGCCTTCATCATTGCCCGAGTGCTCGGTGGCTTTGCGGTCGGCGCGGCCAGCGTGATGTCGCCGGCCTACATTGCCGAAGTGGCTTCGGCGCGCTATCGCGGCCGGCTGGCCACCGTGCAGCAGATCGCGATCATCAGCGGCCTGTTCTGCGCCTTCCTCAGCAACTTCCTGCTGGCCAAGGCGGCTGGCGCCTCCACTGAGTCGCTGTGGCTGGGCCAAGCCGCCTGGCGCTGGATGTTCTGGATGCAGGCCATTCCTTCGTTGCTGTTCCTGATCCTGCTGCTGGCGATCCCGGAAAGCCCACGCTACCTGGTGGTGAAGGGCCGCAAGGAGCAGGCCCTGCAGGTGCTCACCAAGCTCTATGGCGCGCAGGAAGCCCAGCTCAAGCAGGCCGAAATCGAAGCCTCGCTGTCGCAGGATCACCACCGTCCGCGCCTGTCGGATCTGATCAGCAAGACGACCGGCAAGATCCGTCCCATCGTCTGGATCGGTATCGGCCTGGCCACCTTCCAGCAGCTGGTCGGCATCAACGTGGTGTTCTACTACGGCGCGGTGTTGTGGCAAGCGGTGGGTTTCTCGGAGAACGACGCCCTGCTGATCAACGTGCTGTCCGGCGCGCTCAGTATCGGTGCTTGCCTGATCACCGTGCTGTTGATTGATCGCATTGGCCGCAAGCCGCTGCTGTGGATCGGTTCGGCCGGCATGGCGGTGTCGTTGGCGCTGGTCACCTGGGCCTTTGCCAGCGCCTCGCTGGATGCCGCCGGCAAGCTCGCGTTGACCGACGGCATGGGAACGCTGGCGCTGGTCGCGGCCAATGTCTACGTGATCTTCTTCAACATGTCCTGGGGCCCAGTGATGTGGGTGATGCTGGGCGAGATGTTCCCCAACCAGATCCGCGGCTCCGGTCTGGCAGTGGCGGGCGCGGCGCAGTGGACCTCCAACTTTGCGATCACCGTGACCTTCCCGATCCTGCTCGGCAGCATCGGCCTGGCTGGCGCCTACGGCATCTACACGGTGGCGGCGGCGCTGTCGGTATTCTTCGTGCTCAAGTACGTGTACGAAACCAAGGGCCGTGAGCTGGAGCAGATGCAAGGATAAGCAGCGCGCACACCATCGATTTGTTGTGCGTTGCAAAAACAAATCCGCTGGGAAATGCGGGTTTTCTGCGCCAGCGGATATGACCAATTCAAGCCACGACTTGCATGCTTAAATGCCAAGCCGTTCGGCCGCCAAACCCTATGGAGTACCGATGAAGCCCACGACCCGTACGCCGTCCCGACGCGTGCTCACGCGCGCCCTGATCGCCACGATCGCCTTGTCGATGCCGCTGCTGTCCAGCGCCGCCGACAACGGGTTTCCCAAGACTGCCGGCAACCCGGCCGTGTGGCCGCAGCCGAAGTGGCCGCTGCCGGAAGATCCGGCGCTGGAAAAACGCATTGCCGATTTGCTCGCCACGCTGAGCGTGGAAGAAAAAGTCGGCCAGCTGGTGCAGGGCGATATCGCCAGCATCACCCCGGATGACGTGCGCAAATATCGGTTGGGTTCGATCCTGGCCGGCGGCAACTCCGATCCCGGTGGCAAGTACGACGCCACGCCCGCACAGTGGCTGGCCTTGTCCGATGCCTTCTACGAAGCCTCGATGGATACCAGCAAGGGCGGTCACGCGATCCCGGTAATCTTCGGCATCGACGCCGTGCACGGGCAGAGCAATATCGTCGGCGCCACCCTGTTCCCGCACAACATTGGCCTGGGCGCCACGCGCAACCCGGAACTGCTGCGCCGCATTGGCGAGATCACCGCCGCCGAAACCCGCGTCACCGGCATGGAGTGGGCGTTCGCACCGACCGTGGCAGTGCCGCAGGATGATCGCTGGGGCCGCAGCTACGAAGGCTATTCCGAATCACCGGAAGTGGTGGCCAGCTACGCCGGCATGATGGTCGAAGGTTTGCAGGGCAAGCCGGGCACGCCGCAGTTTCTTGACGGCCAC
>Ga0160448_100094_pt1 | contig 47480 bp, 44 predicted proteins | sample HID1973M_E1MG_FD_108269 | JGI IMG/M metagenome (GOLD analysis project Ga0160448, IMG submission 108269) | Enriched mosquito-associated microbial communities from UW Madison campus, WI, USA - HID1973M_E1 MG | ecosystem: Host-associated > Arthropoda: Insects > Digestive system > Unclassified ...
GCCAGCTGCGCAGCCATGTCGCAGACCATCTGCTGGTGCACGCCGGTATCCACCTCGGGATGGTATTCGGCGCGTTGCGGCACGCCGTACAGGGCGTCGACTTCCGGCAGCACGCTGGCCAGCGCGTTGGCTTGATGCAGGGTGGCGAGGAAGGCCGAGGGTTGTTCCGAGGCCAGCGCCTTTCGCAGCTCCTGCCAGACCCGTTCGGGTACCAGCGCATCCAGCTCGCCGCTGGCGGCCATCTCGCGCATCAACGCCAGCGTTTCCGGCGCCACCTGGAAACCCAGCGGCGCCAGCCGCGCCATGAAGCGCGCCGCGCGCAGCACGCGCACGGGATCTTCGACAAAGGCCGGACCGACATGGCGCAGCACGCGCGCCTGCAGATCGGCGTGGCCGCCATAGGGGTCGATGACCTGGCCGTCGGTATCCTCGGCCAAGGCATTGATGGTGAAGTCGCGGCGCTGCAGATCTTCTTCCAGCGTCACCGCCGGATCGGTGTCGACCACAAAGCCGCGATAGCCGCGGCCGCTCTTGCGCTCCGTGCGCGCCAGCGCATATTCCTCGCCGCTGTCGGGGTGCAGGAACACCGGAAAGTCGCGGCCGACCGGCTTGTAACCCAGCTCCAGCATCTGCTGCGGCGTGGCGCCGACCACCACGTAGTCGCGGTCGCCGGGCGGCAAGCCCAGCAACCGGTCACGCACCGCGCCGCCGACAAGATAGATCTTCATCCGGCCATGATGCCTGATGCGCGCCGGCCCGGTCAGCTGCGCGGCAGGCGCGCCTCGGGGCAGACGAAATTGCGGCGCTTGCCATCGAGCTTGCCGAGCATGCGGTCGCTGATCGGTAATGCATTGCCATTGAGGCGCCAGTCGTAGATGACGCTGAAAGCCAGCACGCGAGCCACGTATTCGCGGGTTTCCTTGTAGCTGATGGTTTCGATCCAGATGTCCGGATCAAACCCTGGCCGCTGCGACTGCCAGCGGGCGGTCGGCGTGGGCCCGGCGTTGTAGGCGGCAATGGCGATATAGGGCATGCCGTACTTGTTCTCCATCTCGCGCAGGTAAGCCGTGCCGATCTGGATGTTGGTGTCCGAGTCGTACAGGCTGGCCGCGCCCGACCAGGGCAGGCCGATCTTCTTGGCGGTGGCCGCGCCGGTGGCCGGCACCACCTGCATCAGGCCCATCGCATTGGCTGCCGAACGCGCCTTGGGATTGAACACCGACTCGGCGCGGATCTCCGCCGCCACCCAGGCCGGGTCAATCGCGTTCTTGGCCGCCTCGCGCTTGATCGTGTCGCCGTGATGCAGCGGGAAGCGCAGCTGGTACAGGCGTTGCTCTTCCGGATTCTTGCCCAGCGAGAACACCGCGCGATCAAACCAGGCGTTGTCTTGCGCCACTTCCACCGCCAGCCGGCGTTGGACATCGTCGAAGCGCGCCAGCGCACTGTTCCATTCGGCGGTGGCCCAGCCCGGCCGATCCAGTTGCCACAGCAACATGGCGCGGGTGATGGCCGGATCCCGTGCCACCCGTGCCTTGTCGGCGTCGCTGTCGCTGGGGATCCAGGGGCACAGGGCGTAGGGCTGCTTGAGTCGGTCGGCGGCCATGAAGCCGTGGAAGGTGGGCGAGCGCGCCACCTCGCCGAACAACTTCTGCGCGCCAGCCTGATCGCCGGTCTTCTCCGACAGCCGCGCTTCGAAATACTTCCAGCGATCATCGCCGCGTTGCTTGGCCGGCATCTTGCGCAGCGCGACCAGCGCATTGCGCCAATCGCCGCGCGCCATCGCCTCGCGCACGCGCCATTCGTGCAGGCGTTCGTCGTAGGCGCTTTCCGGTACTTCGTTGAGGCGGCGTGCGGAGTCGGGTTCGTACGAGGCCACGCTCCACAGCGCGATCTGGTACAGCACCCGGCCGCGGTCGGCCTCGGTCAGTCCCAGCGCGCTCGTGTACTGCGGCAACTGGGCTTCAGCGGCCGCTGGATCCTTGCCCGCCAGTCCCGCCAATCCGTAGCTGGCCATGCGCCGGCTGCGATCGGTGCGCGGCCAGTTGAGCGCGCGCGGGTGCGGCGCATCGACAAAGGCGGCGTAGTCGTTGGCCAGCGTGGCCTCGTCGGCAGGCAGGCCGCGCGCGGCGCTGCGCATCACCGCGGCCTGACCGGCGGCCGCGGCGGCGTCGATGCGTTCCCAGCGCAACGCCGGCGGCAGGCCGCCGCGATTGGACAGTACCGCAAACACCGGGTCGCAGACGTCCGGCAACGACTTGTCGGCACCGCGCCACAAGGCCTGCGCATCCTGGGTCCATTGCGCATCGGCGCGACCGGTGGCCTGACGCGCATTCAATTCGGCGCAGCGCAGCGTGGTGTTGTCGCTGCCGGTGTAGTTGGACAAGAAGGTGGGCCAGTCCTGGCGCCGCGACAACGACGCCAGCCACAGCGCGCGGAAATTGTCCGCCACCGCCTGGCCTTCATAGCGCTTGAGGAAGGACTGCGCCTGCGCGGTCGATACGGTGTCGACATTGCGGCGCAGATTGGCCAGTTCGATCCAGCCGTAGAGTGGATGCGTGGACAGGCCGGGATACTGCGCGGCGTTGAACTGGCCACGCTCGGCCGCTTCCAGTGCGGCGCGCACGTCGGTCAGCGAAGTGGACGCAGCAGTCGTGGCCGTGGGCGCGGTCGTTGCAGGAGCCGCGTTGCGCGCGCTGTTCTGGGCCAGAAGATCGGCGGCCACAAGCGGCGACAGCGAGGCAGCGAGTACGATGAGGGACAGTCGGGGGCTCATGCGCCGGAATATACCGGACGCCGATGAATGGGCCCGTGGACGATGTGGCCCGGCGCCATCTTCATCCGCGAGTTCCTGCTCAGGTAGGAACCCGATGAGCTGTGGAGTCGATCAGGCACGTGCTTTATCGGCTTGGCTCCGTCAGCCACGCGCTTCAACAGGCACGGGCTTCATTGAGCAGCAATTTCACCAGGAGAAAGAGGCTTGCAGCATTTCTGGATTTTCCCCTTGCTCGGCATCATCGCCGGCGTGTTGGCGGGCTTGTTGGGCATTGGCGGTGGCCTGGTGCTGGTGGCGGCGTTGGTGTGGGTGCTGCCGTGGTTTGGCATCCCGCAGGACGCGGCGATGCATGCGGCCCTGGCCAGTTCGCTGGCCAGCATCGTGTTGACCGCCACCTCTTCGGCCTACGCGCATCATCGTCGCGGCAGCGTGATGTGGCCGACGGTGGCCTGGATGGTGCCCGGTCTGCTGCTGGGCGGCTGGCTGGGCAGCGGCCTGGCGGTGTATCTGGACGACGCCGTGCTGCGCTGGGTGGTGGCGATCTACTGCCTGATTGCCGGCGCGCAGATGGCGTTTAGCCAAGGCCGCAGTGCGGCAGAGGGCCAGGCGGCCCCCGCACCTCGCGGTTGGCCGATGACCGCCGCAGGCTCGGTGATAGGCGCGGTGTCGGCAGTGGTCGGCATTGGCGGTGGCAGCATGACCGTGCCCTTGCTGGTGCATCGCGGGGTGGCGCCGGTGCGTGCGGTCGGCACCTCCAGCGCCTGCGGCGTGGCCATCGCCATCGGCAGCGCGCTCGGCTACGCCCTGCATGCGCCAGCGGGCGCCTTGCCGGAACACGCGGTGGGTTATGTCTATCTGCCGGCGGCCATCGGCGTGGCAATTGCCTCGGTGCTGGCCGCGCCTTACGGCACCCGGCTGGCACACCGCATCAGCGGTGTTGCGCTCAAGCGGGTGTTCGCGATCTTCATGGTAGTGATGGGGATCAGCATCATCGTCGCCGGCTGAGTGCGGGCGACGCGGCGTAGTGCCCGATCAGCGCAGCGCGCTGTCGGGCACGTCGATATTCATCGCCAGCGCCAGGTGATCGGAGTTGGCAGCAGGCACGGCGCGGGCATCGTCGGCCACCAGGTCTTCGCTGATCAGGATGTGATCGATCGCCCGCTGCGGCTTCCAGCTGGGAAAGGTGGCGATGCGATGTTCGGGCGGACGCAACTTGGTGTTCTTGTACAGCACGTCCATTTCCGGCATGTCGCACATGCAGTTGAAGTCGCCCATCAGCACCGCGTGCGGGTGATCCGACAACAGCTCGGCGATGAAGGACAGCTGCGACTTGCGCGAGTTGGCGCCCAGCGACAGATGCGCCACCGCCACGGTCAGACCTTCATCGCCGTCGCCAAAGCGCGCGACCAGCACGCCGCGCCCGGCAATGCGGCCGGGCAGGGCGTGGTCGGAGACTTCCTTGGGTTCCAGCCGGCTCAGCAGGCCATTGGCGCTGGCCGACACCCGTCCGACATTGCGGTTGGGCTGGTGGGTCCAGTAATCAAAGCCGGCGCGTTCGGCCAGGTAATGAGTCTGGTTGGTAAAGCCCGAACGCAGGCTGCCGGGGTCGGCCTCTTGCAAGCCGACGATGTCGTGTTCGCCGGCCAGCTGTGCGATCACGTCCAGGCTGCCGCGCTTGTTGCCGGCGGGCAAGGCGTGCGACCAACTGCGGGTGACGTAGTCGCTGTAGCGGCGGGTGCTCGAGCCTGCCTGGATGTTGGCGCTGAGCACCCGCAGCCGGCGCTTGCCGGTAGGTGTTGTCATGGGGGGGACATCAACACGGATGGAACTGCACCTTACTTGGCGGCGCGTTCCTGCGCGATCAAGGCGTCGGTGATGCGCAACATGTCCGGGAAGCTGCGGCCCTTCACCAGGTATTTGCCATTGACCACCAGCGACGGCGTGCCGCTGACGCCCGAAGCCATGGCGAACTGCTTGGCGCGATTGACCTTGGCCGAGGTGCCGAAACTGTTCATCAGGCCCAGGAATTCCTTGGCGTCCACGCCGTAGCCGGCGTAGAAAGCGGCGACCTTGGCCGGATCCGGCTTCTGGCCTTCGCCCGGCAGGCTGCGCTCGGCGTGGATCTTGGTGAAGACCGTGTCATGCGTGCGCTCGACCAGGCCTTTGCTTTCGGCCGCGTAGTAGGCCTGCGCGTACGGCGCCCACTCCGGACCAAAGGCCACCGGCACGTAGGTCAGGCGGACATCGGCCGGCAGCGACTTGCGCCACGGCATGATCTGGCCCTGGAAGCTGGCGCAGGCCGGGCAGACGTAGCCGAACACTTCCACCACTTCGATCTTTCCGTTGAGCGGCAGGAACGGCTGGCCATTGGGGATCACCACGTAGTCCACGCCGGCCACCGGGGCCGGGCCGGTAGGCGCGGCCGGAGCGGCTGCGGCGGCCGGTGCAGCGGCGCTCGCATCCGGGGTGGTCGCTGCGGCGGCATCAGCCGCCGGCGTCGCGGCGCCTTCGGCCGGGGTCGCGGCCGGATCGGTAGCGGCAGGCGCGGCCGGGGTTTGGGCAGGCGCGCTGGCCGGCGTATCGGCAGCCGGCGTCACGGTGGATTCGTCCTTCGGGCCACAGGCCGCCAGCAACGGCAGCAGGGCGAACGCGAGCAGGTACTTACGAAGCTTCATGGGCGAGGGCTCCAAGAGTGAAATTGCGATGGCGAGCGGTCGGTCGCCGCAGGCCGTCATTCTGTGCCGTGGGCGCGGCAGTGTCACCCGCGCGCCACGCTCGTGTTTACTTGCGCGCGCTGCGTTCGCGCGCGACCAGCCAATCGACGATGGCCAGCACGTCGTCATAGGTCTTGCCGCCGGTGACGCGGTACTTGCCGGCCACGACCAGCGTCGGCGTGCCGCTGACTCCAGAGGCGATGGCGAACTGCTTGGCGCGTTCCACCTTTTCGCCCACCGCATCGCTGCGCAGCAGGGTGGCGAACTTGCCGCGATCAGCACCAAAGCCGGCATAGAAATCCGCCAGTTCGTCGACCGACGGATTGTTCAACGGCAGCGCGCCGGTTTCGTGCAGCGCGGCGAACACCTTGGCGTGGCTGGCGGCGAGCACGCCCGCGCTTTCGGCCGCGTAGTAGGCGCGCGCGAATGGCAGCCAACTGCTCGACAGTGCGGCGGGCACCTGGGTCAGTTGCACATCCTTGGCCTGGCGACGCTTCCACGTCTGCAACTTGGGCTCAAAGTGCGCGCAATGCACGCAGGCGTAGGAGAACACTTCGGCCACTTCAATCTTGCCCTTGGCGGCCGCAAAGGGCTTGCCGTCGGCAATGACTTCGTAATCCTGGCCGGCCACGGGGGCGGGCTTGGCCTGCGCCCAAGCCAGCAAGGGCGCGCAGGCCAGCAGGAAGAAGCTCAGTAGGGCCGCCCGCGCGGACGATCGGGACAGGGGGTTCCTCATCTTTCCTCCGTGACAAAAAGAAACGCCGGCCATGGTGTGGCCGGCGCTATGAACAGGAGCTGCGAATCAGGGCTGTCGGGCAGCCTCCGGACTCACGACTTCTTGGCAGGCTTGGCGCTGGCCGCTTCGTCGTCGGCGCGGTCATGCAGGCCTTGCAGATAGCTGCCCAGGGCCTGGATTTCCTGCTCGGTCAGCGGGTGTGCGACCTGCGCCATGATGTTGAAGTGGCTGGCGTCCTTCTCGGTGGTGGTGCCGGCCTGGTATTCCTGCAGGCGACGGACCACATAGGCCTGCTGCTGGCCGCCCACGTGCGGATAGGCCGGACCCGGATTACCGGCGCCGGTCGGGCCGTGGCAGGCCATGCAGGCCGGGATGCCGCGTGCGGCATCGCCCGAGCGATACAGCTGCTGGCCGATTTCGTAGAACTTCTTGCCGTCGTACACGCCGCCGCTGACCGCGCCGTCGTCGGCCAGGCTGGCGCCGGACTTCTGGGTGGCGAAGTAGGCGCCGACATCGCGCATGTCCTGCGCGCTCAGGCTCTGCGCAAATGGCACCATCACCGGGGCCATGCCGCTGGTGCGCTGGCCGCTGGCAAACAGGGCCAGCTGACGCGCCATGTAGCGCTCACTCTGGCCGGCAATGCGCGGGTACTGCGGGTCGCTGGGATTGCCGTCGGCGCCATGGCAGGCGGCGCACGCGGCGGCCTTGGTCTGGCCGGCCTTGGCGTCGCCCCAGGTGGTCTTGGTCAGATCGATATCCAACGAGGCGGTTTCCACCGGCGCGTTGTCAGGTACCGGCACAACGGTGGTCTGTGCATAGGCGGCCGCCGCGACGGCCAGTACGGCCAGTCCAGTCAGTCCCCAAACGCGAGCGTGGCGCATGCTAAAGCTCCGAAATTATTACGAAAGCGGCCCAAGGAAACGGCGCCAAGGGCCACCGCGAAACCGCCGAATTATCCCTGCGCGGGGCTACTCCGGTCAATTCATGCGTCTATTGGGCCGTGGAGCGGGCCGGACATGCCATCCTAATGGCATGTCCAATCTGCTCAATGCCGCCCACTACCTGTTGTCGGCGCACAATTCCCGCCAGCTGCCCATCGACGAGGGCCATGAGGTCGCGTTCGCTGGCCGCTCCAACGCCGGTAAATCCAGCGCGCTCAATGCCTTGGCTGGCCACAACGCGCTGGCGCGGGTGTCCAAGAGGCCCGGCCGGACCCAGCAACTGGTGTTCTTCGAGGTGCGCCCGGCGCGCAATCTGGTCGATCTGCCCGGCTACGGCTACGCCAAGGTGCCGCACGATCTGCAGGCGCACTGGCAGGCCTTTATCCAGGGCTACTTCAACACCCGCCAGGCGCTCAAAGGCCTGGTGGTGGTGATGGACATCCGCCACCCGCTCAAGGATTACGACCGTCAGATGCTCGGCTACGCGGTCCAGCGCGGCATCCCCGCGCACGCGCTGTTGACCAAGGCCGACAAGCTCGGCCGTGGCCAGCAGATGCAGACCTTGCAGGCGGTCAAGAAGGCCTTGTTCGCCGATTTCGCCGACAGCGTCAGCGTGCAGGCGTTCTCGGCCGAGTCCAAGCAGGGCGTGGAGGAAGCACGCGCGGTGGTGTCCAACTGGCTGGAACTGACCCCGGCAGCGGCTACACCGCCACGTTGAACAAGCGACCGACGGCTGCCGCCGCGGCCATCGCCAGCGCCCCCCAGAAACCCACCCGCAGCGCGCCGCGCAGGATCGGCGCGCCGCCCACGCGCGCGGCCAGTGCACCGGACAACAGCAAGCCGACCACGGTAGACGCGGTGGTGACCGTGGCCACGCGACCTTCCGGCGAGGCAAGTGCGGCAGCGATGGGCAGCGTTGCACCCACGCAGAAGGCGGCGGCCGAGGCCAGCGCCGCTTGCAAGGGACGCGCACGCAAGGCCTCGGTGATGCCCAGTTCGTCGCGCGCATGCGCACCTAATGCGTCGTGCTCAGTCAGCTGTTCGGCCACTTGCTTTGCCAGCGCCGGATCCAGCCCGCGCTGCACGTAGATATGCGTGAGCTCGGCCAGCTCCAGGCCGGGCTCGTTGTGCAGTTCATGGCGCTCGATGGCCAGGTCGGCGGCTTCGGCATCGGCCTGCGATTGCACAGAGACATACTCGCCCGCCGCCATCGACATCGCCCCCGCCACCACCCCGGCGATGCCGGTCATCAACACGGTTTGCGCACTGGCGCCGCTGGCGGCCACCCCCACCACGATGCCGGCCACGGAGACGATGCCGTCGTTGGCCCCAAGCACGGCCGCACGCAGCCAGCCGACGCGCTGACTGCGGTGAATTTCCGGATGGCGGCTGGCGGCGTGGGCGATATGGCGTGGCATGCGGCCAGCTTAGCCATGGCCTGCACGTGCGGTCGAGCCCATCCGGGCCAACGCGGCGACGGAACACTGCAGTGCCGGCGTGACGTGATTGCCGTCGCGGTACGCGAGCTATAGTGCGCACCTTGGCGGCTCGTCCGCACCCCACACCTGCCAGCGAGCCTGCCCTTGTCCAGTCCCAGCCATGTCGCCGACACGCTGATCACCGATCGCGCGCAACTTGTGCAGTACATCGCCAGCGGCGAAAAACCGATCGCCGATTGGCGCATCGGCACCGAGCACGAGAAGTTCGGCTTCCGCCTGGATGATCTGCGCCCGCCCACCTTTGACGGCGAACGCGGCATCGAGGCCCTGCTCAAGGGGCTGACGCAGTTTGGTTGGGAAGCGGTTGAAGAAAAAGGTCGTGTCATCGCACTGACCCGCGATGGCGCCTCGGTCACGCTGGAACCGGCTGGCCAACTGGAGCTGTCTGGCGCGGCGCTGGAAACCATCCACCAGACCTGCACCGAAGTCGGCACCCACTTGAACGAAGTCAAGCAGGTTGCCGATGGCCTGCAGTTGGGCTTTCTGGGCATGGGCTTCCAGCCCAAGTGGAAGCGCGAAGAAATGCCCTGGATGCCCAAGGGCCGCTACCAGATCATGAAGTCGTACATGCCCAAGGTCGGTTCGCTCGGCCTGGACATGATGACTCGCACCTGCACCGTGCAGGTCAACCTGGACTACGCCAGCGAAGCGGACATGATCAAGAAGTTCCGCGTGTCGCTGGCGCTGCAGCCGATTGCGACCGCGTTGTTCGCCGACTCGCCCTTCACCGAAGGCAAGCCCAACGGCTACCAGAGCTATCGCTCGCATATCTGGACCGACACCGACGCCGATCGCACCGGCATGCTCGACTTCGTCTTTGAAGACGGCTTTGGTTACGAGCGCTACGTCGACTACCTGCTCGATGTGCCGATGTACTTCAGCTACCGTGACGGCATCTACCACGACGCCAGCGGCCAGAGTTTCCGCGACTTCCTGCAAGGCCGTCTGCCGGTGCTGCCGGGTGCGTTGCCGACGCTGCGTGACTGGTCTGATCACATGACCACCGCGTTCCCGGAAGTGCGCATGAAGAAGTTCCTGGAGATGCGCGGCGCTGACGGTGGTCCGTGGAATCGCCTGTGCGCCTTGCCGGCGTTCTGGGTAGGCCTGTTGTACGACGATGCCGCACTCGATGCGGCCTGGGATCTGGTCAAGGACTTCAGCCTGGCCGAACGTCATGCGCTGCGCGACGGCGTGCCCCGGCATGCGCTCAAGCTGCCGTTCCGCGGCGGCACGGTGCGCGACATTGCCGCACAAGCGGTACGCATTGCCGTGGCCGGCCTGCGCCGGCGCGCGCGCTTCAACGGCAAGGGCGTGGACGAGAGCGGCTTCCTGGATGCGCTGGTGGAGATCGTGGAGTCCAATCAGACTCCGGCCGAGCGCAAGCTCGAACTTTTCCACGGCGCCTGGCAAGGCAACATCGATCCGATCTTCCGCGAGTTCGCCTACTGAGAGTGTTGGCCTCGCCTTGCAGGCTGACGAGTAAGACCGTCGTTGTCTGCATCGCGGTGCGCGTTGCCTTTTCGCTTGCGCCGGCGTCCCATGTCCACCGTTGTGGCATGCGACGCCTGCGTCATGGCCGCCAGATTGCTCTTGGACTGGGTGGCGGCGCGCAAATCCTGCGAGGGCAATACGCCGTACAACTGCCGGTACTGGCGAGCAAAGCGGCCAAAATCCCAGACGCCGTAGTCGCTGCATAGCGACGTAATGGTTTCGCCACCGCGGGCATTGCGCAGCGCCTGGTGGATGGCGTGCATGCGCCGCATCATCAGATAGCGGTGCGGGCTGACGCCAAATTGTTCCAGGAACACCGTGCGCAAGGTACGGTCGGAAACGCCCGCCGCTGCGCAAAGATCGTCCACGCTCAACTGCCGGGTCAGCTGCGCATCGATCAGATCCAGGCAGCGGCTGATGACCAGATGCCTTTGCAGCGGGGGGCGTCCACGCGGCGCTCGCGCATCTGCGGCGGAGGTGGCGCGAAGATGGAAGATGGCTTCCAGCAATTGGTGTGCGGCCATTACGCGTGCATTGCCATGCAGCGCCTCGGCGTCATCGCCTTCCACTTCAAACAATCGCCGCACCAGCCGGACCAGCGCCATCAACGACGGAGCGCTGGACTGGAAGACCTGCGCAGGCGGAATGACGTCGGACTCGACAATGCCGTGTTCAAGCCGATGGCGCAGTACGGAGCGCTTGAAGTGCAGACCGACCCAGCGCGTCGGCGCAGCCGTGCGCAGGTGCACCTCCTGCCCTGCATGCAGCAGGCCGAGCACGCACGGCGCCAACGCGTCGCCGCAAGATGTGACCAGGCTAGGGTCGGACAAGGGAATGTAGATCGAGTACTGATCATTGAGGCTGATGCCGTGGAAAAGATCGCTGGCGCCACCGCGCACCATCAGCACGGTGTCGCCACCCAGGGGCAACACCCGTAACTGCCAGCTGCGCTCGCTCCGACGTGTTTGCAGGTAGCGACCGCGCACTGCGGGTACCGCATTGATGAACTCTTGGAACTCGCGACAGGACACCCGGACCATCTCCGCCTCCTGCAATGGATTTTTCCGGTTTTACGTGGCAGCCGTCGACGGCGACGCGACTATAGCCTCCGAAATCGCGGGCGATCTACAAATCAAGCGACCGTTCATCACTTTCACGCGCATGCGTTTTTGCAACGGATGGCTGCGTGTCGGAATACGGACAAGCAACTGTGCCTGGAGGGTATGACCCACTCGGGCCATGGGTCAGGATCATGAGCGAGCCATCTCCACATCTTCCCGTTGAGTCCGAAGACCTGCCCGATCTGCCGGCCAATCTGGCCAAGGCAATTGAAGGCAAGGACAGCGGCACGGTTTCCACCCTGCTTTCCATCCATCGCACCCGCCTGGGCATGCGTCGAACCGGCCTGGCCGATCTGCGCTCGCATCTGGCCAATGAGCGCACCCATCTGGCCTATCTGCGCACGGCGGTGTCGCTGGTGGGATTCGGCATTACGCTCAACCGCTTCAGCGTGTTCCTGCAGCAGCAAGGCACGGTGGAGCAGGGACAAGGTGGGCCGCTGTTACGCAGCACCGAGAATGTGGGCCTGGGCATGGTGGCACTGGGGTTGGTGTTGGCCGCTTGGGCGCTGTATCGCTTCCGCCGTGTCAACCAGGACATCAAGCGCGGGCAGTTCCGTGAGATGGACGGCGCCGTACTCACCATCACTGTCTTGTTCCTGTTCTTCGGCGGCTTGACCGCTCTCTGGTTGACCTTGATGTAGGACGATCATGCAGCCGCTCCTGCTCATCGTGGCTCCTCCTGTGCATGCTGGCTACGCGCTGTCGCCGGCGGAACTCTTCACCTTGATGTTCGTGATGCTCGGGCCGCTGAAGATCATCGGGCCGTTCTTCCTGCAGACCCGCGAACAGACGCCCGCGCAGGTGCGGGCACTGGCGTTCAAAGTGTCCGCGCTGGCGGTGTTGGCGGTCATCGCCGGTGGCTGGATCGGCGCGCTGCTGTTGGACAAATGGCAGGTGAGCGAAGGCGTGCTGCAGATGGCGGCCGGGCTGATCTTCTTGCTGGCAGCCCTGCAGATGGTGCTGGCGCAGTACGCGCCAGCGGCGGGTGCGCCTGCACCCGGGTCCTTCATGCATCTGTTGTTCCCGGTCACGATCACACCGCACGGCATGGCGGCCGTGATCCTGCTGTTGGCGCATGCCAACGATGCGCGCCGCTACTTCGTGGTCTTCGCCATCGCCTTGCTGGTCCTGCTGCTGGATTGCCTGGCCATGCTCGGCGCGCGCGCGCTGATGCGCGCCATCGGCCCGGTGCCGCTGCAGTTGCTGGGTGCGGTGTTGGGCGTGCTGCAAGTGGCGCTTGCGCTGGCGATCCTGCTGGGCGGCCTGCACAAGGCCGGCCTGGTTCCGGCGCCGTTGATCTGATTCCGGATGGCTTGGCGGCGCGATCACTCGCGCCCGTTCCCCCCACCCCCGTGGAGACAACAACATGGCAACTGCAAAAAAGTCCGGCTCCAAATCCGCACCCGCAAAATCCGCTGGCGGCAAAGACCGCCCCAACATCCTGGTGATATGGGGCGATGACATCGGTCTTTGGAATGTAGGCGCTTATACCCACGGCATGATGGGGCACACGCCGAACATCGACAGCATCGCCCGCGATGGCATCCTGTTCACCGATCACTATGGCCAGCCCAGCTGCACGGCCGGCCGCGCAGCCTTCATCATGGGACAGCTGCCGATTCGCACCGGCATGACCACGATCGGCATCCCGGGTTCGACACGGGGTATCCAGAAGTCCGATCCCACGTTGGCCGAAGTGCTGAAGTCGCAGGGTTACGTCACCGCGCAGTTCGGCAAGAACCATCTGGGTGATCGCAACGAATTCCTGCCCACCGTGCATGGCTTCGACGAATGGTTCGGCAATCTGTACCACCTCAACGCCGAAGAAGAACCAGAGGAGCTGGACTATCCGGGCCAGAAGAATCCCAACTACAAATCGCAGTTTGGTCCCCGCGGCGTACTGCACGCCTGGGCCACCAACAAGGACGATGCCACCACCGACAAGAAGTTCGGCCGGGTCGGCAAACAGAAGATCGAGGACACCGGCGCGTTGACCCGCAAGCGCATGGAAACCTTCGACGGCGAAGTGTTGGAGCACACGCTGGACTGGCTGGATCGGGCGGTGGATTCAGGCCAGCCGTTCTTTTGCTGGCACAACACCACGGCCTGTCATATCTGGTCGCACTCGCCCAAGAAGTACATCCAGAAGGCGGTGGACGAAGGGCGCGCCGAAGAAGACGTGTACCGCGCCAAGATGATCGAGCATGACGAACAGGTCGGCGTGCTGCTGAAGAAGCTCAGGCAACTGGGCGTGGCCGACAACACCATCGTCATCTACAGCACCGACAACGGCAACGAGTTGATGATGTGGCCCGACGGCGGCTATGCCCCGTTCCGCGGCGAGAAGGGCACCACCTGGGAAGGCGGCGTGCGCGTGCCCTGTCTGATCAAATGGCCGGATCGCATTCCCGCCGGCAGTGTCTCCAACGGCGTACAAAACCATGAGGATCTGTTCGCCACCCTGGCCGCTGCCGCCGGCCTGCCGGATCTGAAAGCGCAACTGCTCAAGGGCCACACGATGAATGGCACCAAGTACAAGGTGCACCTGGATGGCTACAACAATCTTGAGCACTGGACCGGACGATCAGAGAAGTCGGCGCGTCGCGAGATTTTCTATTACGACGAAACCGATCTGATGGCCGTGCGGGTGGACAACTGGAAGATGCATATCGGCGTGAAGAAGGACGGCAGCTGGTTCAATCCCAAGTCCTATCCGAGCGTGCCCTATCTGTTCAACCTGCGCATGGATCCGATGGAGAAGATGGATCCGGAGTCGCACGAATGGGGCTATATCGGCCGCAAATTCCTGGCTGCCAAGCTATGGGCGCCCACTGCAGGCGGACCCTATATCGCCGCTCATCTGAAGAGCCTGATGGACTATCCGCCCTCGCAGGGCGCTGACACGCTGAGTTTGCACAAGGCGCTGGAAGCGGCGCAGCGCAAGTTGGAATCACCCCACGGAAGCAGCAATTGATCGGCTCGCGTCGTGGTCGATCAACCGCGCCTCGAATGCCGGCACGTCGCAGCTTTTGTTTCCGGTAATTACGTAGTTCTCACGAGCAAGGATGTCCACGATGACTCACACCAACAGCTTGACAGGTCTGACCATGACGGGCCCGTTTACTCCCTTCCTCGCCACCACTCCGGAACTGCCCTTCCACAAGCGCGGTCGTCCGCCGGTGATGTTGCGACGTGCACTTTCCACTGCGATGGCCAAGATAGATGCCTGCGATCAAGGCAGCCTGCGCGTGGACGAACTCTGCGTGCTGGCAGGGGTCAGCCCGAGGACGATGCGCACCGCCTTCCAGGTGACCCTGGGCATGCCGCCCAGCCAGTACATCCGCCGCCGTCGCCTGCACCTGGTGCGCGGGACATTGCAGCAGCACCATCCGGGGCAAACCACGATCGCCGCGGTCGCGCACCGCTTTGGTTTCCATGACCCCGGCCGCATGGCGGCGGACTACCACAGTCTGTTTGGCGAGTATCCCAGCGACACCCTGCGTCGACACGAGGTGGAGCAGGAGATCGTCGTCTAGGCGCATGTGTGGCCCGTGGCTTGGCTGGCCGCAGCCAAGCCCGTGCCGCTAGACTGGCCGCACCGGACCCGCCGGGTCGCGATGTGGATGCTGGCCGATGCGCTTTGCCCGTTCCCTGGCGCTGCTGCTGTTGCTGCTTGCCGCGGCAGCGCCCGTGGCCGTTCCGGCGCAGAGCCTGGCCAAGGCGCAGACGCCACTGACCGATCAGGCCGACACCCCCAAAGGCCCGCTGGCGGTGCCGGTGGGCGACATTCCCTGGCGTGCGGATGCCGACGAGCGATTCGTCACCGACGTCATCGCCCGCGCCACCCGCCGCGATCCGCTGGCCGCGTTTGGTCCGCGTCTGCTGAGCCTGCGCCAGTCGGTGGATGAGAAGACCCGGGTCTTCCAGTACGACGAACTACGCACCCTGCCCATCCTGCGCTTGGAAAGCCTGGAGCGGCATTGGAATTTTGATGCGCGCCAGTACGCGCGCTGGCGCTCGGATCTACGCGCGGCTACCGAGCCGTTGGCCGATGACGCGTCAGAGCTGGCGCATCGGCGCGGCGATTGGGAGCTTACGCGCACCACCTATCCGCGCGGCAGCCTGCCGGACGCCTTGAGTGATCGCATCGACGCGGTCATTGGCCATCTCAAGGGTGCCGAGCAGGCACTCTCGAAACCGCTGGCGCGGCAGATCGAGCTGGGCCGCCAGGCCAATGCATTGGATACGCGCATCGAGGCGGGCCGCGCCACCGTGACCGCGGCCATTGATTACATCGACAAGCGCCTGTTGAAGATGGATTCGCCGCCGATCTGGGCGGTCCAGTCCAGCGCCGCGCAAGGCCAGTCCACGGTCAAGGCGTTGACCCAGGGCTTTGAGCTGGAGGCCAGTTTCGCCAAGCAATACAACGCGGCCGATCTGGGCAACCAGCGCTTGCTGAGCGTGCTGCGCTACGTGCTGCTGCCGTTGCTGCTGTGGATGGCCTACCGTGAGCGTCGACGCGTGGCCGCGGTGCCGCGCGATCCTTCGGCGCAGCGGGTGTTGCGTCGTCCCATCTCGGCATGGCTGTTGTTGTCGATGGTGGGCGTGCTGGTGCTGGAACCCAACGCGCCGTTGATCGTGCACCAACTGGCAATGGCCGTGGCCTTGATTCCGGTACTGCGTCTGCTGCCGTTGGAGGGCAGCCGCTTGCTGGGTCCTTGGCCGTACGCGGCCACCGTGTTCTATCTGCTGGAGCGTCTGGGTTTCTTCCTGCTTGCCGATGCGCTGGCGTATCGCTGGTACTACCTGATCCTGGCGCTGCTGTGCCTGTCCACCACCTTGTGGTTGCTGTGGCGGGCACGCAAGCGACTGCATCACAGCGTGCAGGAGAAGCTGGTCCGTGCCATCGCCTGGCTGACCGTGGCCTTGCTGCTGGTGTCGCTTGCCTGCAACGTGGTGGGCAATGCCTCGATGGCCGAGATGCTCACCAGCGGCATCATCGACAGCGGCTACCTGGCGCTGGTGATCTACGCCACCGTCAATGTCTTCAACACCTTGCTGCATCTTCTGTTCGGCTGGCTGGCCCGGACCCCGTTGCGGGTCATGCATCGGCATGCCGGCGCGCTGTTGCGCCTGTGCATGCGGGTACTGGTGGGCGCGGCCATCGTCGGCTGGCTGGCCTTCACCCTCAATCGCTTCCGCGTGTTCCGCCCCCTTTATGCGTGGCTGGAAACCGTGGTCACGCATCGCATCGAGTACGGCGAACTCTCCATCAGCCTGGGCCATGTGCTGGTGTTCGGACTGGCGGTGTTCCTGACCTACTGGGTGGCCAACGCGGTGCGCCTGGTGCTGAAGGAAGAAGTGCTGACCCGCATGGCCTTGCCGCGCGGCGTGGACAACAGCATCGCCTCGTTGAGTTACTACGCGCTGTTGCTGCTGGGCCTGCTGGCGGCATTGTCCGCAGCCGGATTGAAAGTGGGCCAGCTGACCTTTTTGTTCGGCGCGCTCGGCGTGGGCATTGGCCTGGGCTTGCAGGATGTGGTCAAGAACTTTGTCTCCGGCCTGATCCTGATGTTCGAGCGACCGGTCAAACCGGGCGACGTGGTCGACATCAGTGGCACTGTCGGCCGCGTGCGCGACATCGGCATGCGCGCCACCACCGTCAAGACCTTTGAAGGCGCCGACGTGGTCGTGCCCAATGGCATGTTGCTGTCGGACAAGCTGACCAACTGGACCCTGATGGATCGCAACCGCCGCCTGGATCTGGAGGTGGGCGTCGCCTACGGCAGCGATGTGGCCCAGGTCGTGCAACTGCTGGAGCGTGCCACCCGCGACACCCAAGGTGTCTCCAATGATCCGGCGCCGACGGTGCTGTTCTCCAATCTGGGCGCCAGCGCGCTGAGTTTCTCTGTACGCGCGTGGACGCGCGAGTTCGATGACTGGGTCAGCATCCGCAGTCAGCTGCTGACGCGGATCTATGCCGACCTGCAGGCGGCCGGCATCGAGATACCTTTCCCACAGCAGGATGTACATCTGCGCAGCGTGTCGGCCGAGGTAGTGGCGACGTTGCAGTCGCCATCGCTGGCGGCAAAGGACGCTGGCGGACCGCCGCCTGGAAGTTTGCCAGCCAGGGACTGATGCAAGCCGTCAGCGCGGCGCGTGCGGCGGCCTAACGACGGCGGTGTTGCAGCAGCATCCAGATCAGCGCGGACGCCAGCAGGAAGGTCAGCGCCATCGAGAATCCCGCCGGCGGAAAGACATCCCAGGACAGGCCCAGGTAGGGCTCGCCCCACTTGGCGCTGGTGCTCACAAGCATCACGACCCAGGCCGAATAAGGCAGTATCAAGGCGCCCAGCGGCATGACCACCGGCGTCACCAGCAGTGCCAGCGCAGCCGCCAGCGTCAGGACGATCAGCATCAAGGGGACGCCGCAATGCATGTGACGGATACGCCCCAGCAACCACCTCACGACGAAGAGGGTGGGCGCGAGCACGAGTAGCCAGGCGGCCAATTGGGGGAGATACCAGGACATGAGCGATTCAACCTTGCGACGGGAACGCAGCCGCGCAATGAGGCGCAGCTGCGGGTTCCGGTTCTAACGATTGGATCGCGCCGCTGCCAAGGGTGGACGCATCTCACATTCATGCTGGGGTTCGCTGCGCGCCCGCTGGCGGCAGTCACGGTTACAAAATATACTCTACCCCAGTATTGGTTACAGGCCACCGGCCATGCCACACACCGCTCACGAAAAGAAGCGCGTCCTCGCCCGCGTCCGCCGTATCCGCGGCCAGACCGAGGCTTTGGAGCGCGCATTGGAAAGCAATGCCGACTGTGGCGCGGTGCTGCAGCAGATCGCCGCCATCCGTGGCGCGGTCAACGGGCTGATGTCGGAAGTGATGGAGGCGCATATCCGCGAGGAGTTTGGCCAGCCGGCCAAGTCCGATAGCCAGCGGCAAGCACGGGTCCGCGAGATGGCTGGCCTGGTGCGTTCCTACCTCAAGTGAGCCGGCGCCCTGGCGCCGCACGTTCCCCTTTTTGAAATCGCAGGAGAGTTGCAATGAAGAGTCGCGCCGCTGTCGCCTTTGGTCCGGGCAAGCCCTTGGAAATCGTCGAGATCGATGTCGCTCCGCCCAAGGCAGGCGAAGTGCTGGTCAAGATCACCCACACCGGTGTCTGCCACACCGATGCCTTCACCCTGAGCGGCGATGATCCGGAAGGCATCTTCCCGGCCGTGCTCGGCCATGAAGGTGGCGGCATCGTGGTGGAAGTGGGCGAGGGCGTGAGCAGCGTCAAGGTCGGCGATCACGTGATCCCGCTGTACACGGCCGAGTGCCGCAAGTGCAAGTTCTGCCTGTCCGGCAAGACCAACCTGTGTCAGGCCGTGCGCGCCACCCAGGGCAAGGGGCTGATGCCGGACGGCACCACCCGCTTCTCCTACAACGGCGAGCCGATTTACCACTACATGGGCACCAGCACCTTCAGTGAGTACACGGTGGTGCCGGAGATTTCGCTGGCGGTGGTCAATGAAGCCGCGCCGCTGGAAAAGGTCTGCCTGCTGGGTTGCGGCGTGACCACCGGCATCGGTGCGGTCCACAACACCGCCAAGGTCAAGCCGGGCGACAGCGTGGCGGTGTTTGGCCTGGGCGGCATTGGCCTGGCGGTGATCCAGGGCGCGGTGCAGGCCAAGGCCGGGCGCATCGTGGCGATCGACACCAACCCGGGCAAGTTCGAACTGGCGCGGCAGATGGGCGCCACCGATTGCATCAATCCCAAGGATTACGACAAGCCGATCCAGGAAGTCATCGTCGAGCTCACCGATGGCGGCGTGGACTTCAGCTTTGAATGCATCGGCAATGTCGAAGTGATGCGCGCGGCGCTGGAGTGCTGCCACAAGGGCTGGGGCGAGAGCGTGATCATCGGCGTGGCCGGCGCCGGCCAGGAAATCCGCACGCGTCCGTTCCAGTTGGTGACCGGTCGGGTGTGGCGCGGCAGCGCGTTTGGCGGCGTCAAGGGCCGTACCCAGTTGCCGGAGATGGTGGAGCAGGCGATGCGCGGCGAGATCCAGCTGGATCCCTTCATCACCCACACGCTGCCGCTGGAACAAATCAACGAAGCCTTCGATCTGATGCACGAAGGCAAGTCGATCCGCACCGTGATCCACTTCCAGTGACGGGAAAGCACGCATGAGCCTGGAACGGATCGAACACCGCGCCTGCTTCGGTGGCTGGCAGGACGTGTACCGGCATCGCTCGACGGTGCTGGATTGCGCGATGAACTTTGCCGTCTACCTGCCGCCGCAAGCGGAGCATTCGCGCTTGCCGGTGCTGTACTGGTTGTCGGGCCTGACCTGCAACGAGCAGAACTTCATCACCAAGGCCGGCGCGCAACGCTATGCCGCCGAGCATGGAGTGATATTGGTGGCGCCGGATAGCAGCCCGCGCGGAGACGAGGTGGCCGATGCCGAGGGCTATGACCTGGGCAAGGGCGCAGGCTTCTACCTCAATGCCACGCAGGCGCCGTGGTCGGCGCACTACCGCATGCATGACTACATCGTCGATGAGTTGCCGGCGCTGATCGAAGCCGAACTTGCCGCCAGCAACGTGCGCAGCATCAGCGGCCATTCGATGGGCGGCCACGGCGCACTGTCGATCGCATTGCGCAATCCCGGGCGCTATCGCAGCGCTTCGGCCTTTTCGCCGATCGTTGCGCCCAGCCAGGTGCCGTGGGGGCAGAAGGCGTTCACCGCTTACCTGGGCGAAGATCGCAACGCCTGGAAAGCGTGGGACACGGTGGAGTTGATCGCCGGCGCCAAGGAGCGCTTGCCCTTGCTGGTAGATCAAGGCGAGGCCGACGAATTCCTGCGGGAGCAGCTGCGCCCGGAACTATTGCAGGCTGCCTGCGCGCAAGCCGGCCATCCGCTGGATCTGCGCCTGCAGGCCGGCTACGACCATAGCTACTACTTCATCGCCAGTTTCATCGGCGAGCACATCGCCTGGCACGCGCAGCACCTGCGCTAAGCCAAGGCGAAGTCCGTGTAGGCAAAGCGCTCATCGCGCAGCACGGTGTCGCCGCGTCGCAACTCCAGCGGCGCGGCGAACATCGGCCCGGCGCTGACGCAGGTGTGGAATTCGCCGTTCTCGCCGCAGGCATCCACGCTTGCGGGCAGGTCCGCCAGCAGGGCTTCATCGAAGTCGCGCCCGGCAAAGCGAGCGTCCAGCTGCTGGTTATCCACACAGCACAACTGTGCGCGCAGGCCACCGGCGATCATCTCGCTGGCCAGCGCGCGGGTATCGCGGCCAAACAGCGGGGTGAGCAAATCCCAGCCCACCTTCGCCAGATTCTGCTGGCGGTAGTCGCGGATGTCCTGCAAGAACAAATCGCCGAAGGCCATCGTGCGCAGCGCAGGCCAACGGGCTGAGGCTTCGGACAGCGCCTGCGCCATCGCCTTCTGATAGTCGTCATTGACGCAGCGCGCCGGAATCATCGCTTCAATCACGGGCAGTCCCGCCGCGCGTGCCTGCGCGTGCAGTACCTCGCGGCGGATGCCCTGCATGGAGATGCGCTCGTACTCGCGGGTGATGGTGCTGAGCAGGCCAACGACCTCCACATCATCGCGCTGGCGCAGCACATGCAGCGTCCACGCCGCATCCTTGCCCCCGCTCCAGGCGAGCAGGACCGGGGTGGCGGCCGCCATCAGGCGGCCGAGACGTCGCGCAGTTCCCAGGCGCTGCCGGACAGCAGGCGCAGGCGGTGCTTGAGCACCTGGCCGGGAATGGAGGTGGTGGCGACCAGGCCGATGCGCAGATCATCCTGCTCGCCCTTCACCTGTGCGGTGGGATCGACCAGGCCCAGGCTTTGATCGACATCGTCCGGATCGTCCTGGCGCGCGCGCCATCGCTCGAACAGACCGTCGGTGCGCAAGGCGTCCTGCAGTTGCGCGGCAAATTCGTCGGCGCCATGGGCGGTGAAGCTCAGGTCGGCGTCGCTGCCGCGGGCGCGGTCGGGGTTGGGAAGGCTGATGTAGTAGCGCACGGTCATACAATCCTCATTCGGCGGGTCCATTGCGACCCGCCTGGCTTGCTGAGCATTCCCGGCGGGTTCGCCACAGGTTAGCGAGCCGCTCCGTTAGCGAGGCGTCATGACGCCGCCTGCCAGTTAAACCGCCTTGAACGGTTGCGGCGTGGCCGCAAAGCCGACCACCACGGCGCCCTTGCCGACATTGACCATGCCGGTCAGGCTCATCACGCTTTCGAACACCTCGACCTTGTTGTTCTCGCAGATGTCGCGCAGGCGCTGGTAGCCGGGCAGGGCGCGCATTTCCGCCAGCTCGCCGCCGTAGCTCAGGCACACGGTGGGCGTCATCAGGCCGCCCATCACCCGGTGGCCGGTGTAGCGGAACAGCTGCTCGACGGCATTGTCGAAGCCTTTGATCTTGGCCACCGGCTCGGTGTTGCCGGCATGGCCGTACAGCACCGGCTTGATGTCCAAGGCGCTGCCCAGCGCCGCGCTCAGCAGGCCCACGCTGCGATCGCCCTTGGTGCGCGCACGCGCGCGCAGGTAATAAAGATCGCGCGGGATCATGTAGCCATGCGTGTTGGCGGCCAGGGTCTCCAGCTTTTCGCGGATCTGCTGCACGTTGGCGCCGGCATCGCGCATGCGCACTGCTTCCACCGCGGTCACGCCCTGGGCGGCAAACAGGTTCTGGGTGTCGATCACGCGCAGCGCGAAGGGCGAATTGAAGCCCGCCGCCTGCCGCACCGGCTTGTAGTCATTGAGGATCGCAAAGCTGGCCTGCATTGCGTTCTCATGGATCGGACTACGGGTCTTGGTGATGGTCATGCAGAACACGTGGTCGTAATCGATCACCAGCTGACCCAGGAACAGATCCCGGATCTGGTTGACCGTAAACGGCGTGGTCTCGGCCTCATGACCGCGTTCGGCCACGTGCGCATGCAGGAAGCCGAGCGTGGCTTCCTCGTCACGGTGATCGGCCAGCACGGCATCGCCAATACGCACGGTGATCGGCAGCACCACGATGTTGTTCTTCTGCAAAAAGTCCTGCGGTAGATCGCAGGCGGAATCAACGACTATCCCTATGCGCATTTCAGCCCCTCCCGGCGTGCATGGCATTCATTATTTTGTCCGCGCACGCTAGCGCATGCCGGGCCCGACGTCTTGGGGCAGGCGTAACTACGCGCGGACCGCCACTGTACCGGGCTGGCGGTCACATCCGAAATGGGACCGGGTTTATGCTCCAGCCCGCCAACCTGGCCCAAAACGTAACGTGAACCACGTCACAGTTTAACGGAGTTGCTGCTTGTGGCGCCTGGGTCGCGGCCCGAAACTGCGCGCCGAGAGTAGGGAGCCGCATGAAACTGGGGTGGGGTTGGGTTCTGCTGGGGATGGCACTGATGCAGCCGGTGATGGCGCAGGAAAGCGGCATCACGCGCATCGATCGCATCCTGCCCGCAACTGCGGCCCAGCAGTCCGACCAGAGCGCCGGGCTGTTTTCCGAACGCAAGTTCCAGGATCCGACCACGGTCGAAGCGGACCTGCAGGTACTGGGCAATGGCGAATGGCGCGTGCAGCCGCAGGCCGGCATGGAGACGCCGCTGTTGCTGGTGTATCACCCGTACAGCGCGCGAGTAACCGTGCTGGATCGCCCCGGCGGCACGCCGATCAGCCAGAGCGTGTTTGATCGCGATCTTGATCCCAGCTACTCGCGGCATGCGCTGGTGTTCCCCTTGCGCACTGACGGCCAGCCCATTTACGTCAAGGTGGAAGACGCGCGCTATCCGCTGCATGTGGCGGTGGCCTCGCGCGCGGCGCATGCGGTCGCGGATCTGGCGCACACGCGCGCACTGATGGCCTCGGCCGGCGTGATCCTGGGCGTGGCCCTGACCGTGTTGTTGTTCTGGGCCATGCTGCGTGATCGCGTGTATCTGCTGTACGCCGGCAGCATGTTGTTTGAGCTGCTGTACATCCTGTGCAGCTATGGCGAGGCCTACGCCACGCCGGGCCTGCGCTGGCTGGGCATCCTGGAAGCGCCGGGACTGTGGACGATCGCCACGCTGGCCACCATCCTCAACACGCGCCTGATGATCGAGTACGCGGACCTGCGCGCGCGGGTGCCGCGGCTGAGCCGAGCACTGAGTTGGGTCGGCATCTACGCACCGGCCATCGCCCTGGCGGGGCTGGCGATGCCGTGGCCCGGGCGCAAGGAATGGTTTCCCGATATCGGCAATGTGCTGTTCCTGCTGACCCATTTGTTTGGCCTGATCGCGCTGGCCCTGGCTTGGCGGCGCGGCAGCCGGCATGCCGCGTACTTCCTGGCGGCGTGGGTGCCGCTGGTGGCGTTTGGCACTTTTCGCGCCGCGCAGATCAGCCTGGGCGTGCCGGTGGAAAGCTGGCTCGACTACGGCTATCCGATTGTGCTGGCCTTTGCTGCTGTGGTGATGGCATTGGGCCTGGCCGATCGCATGCTCACCTTCCGCCGCGAACGCGACACCGCCAAGGAACACGCCGAGCGCGATGGCCTGACCGGTGTACTCAATCGCAAGGCCATCGAGTACCGGTTGGACTGGGCGATTCTGGAGCGTCGGCGCGAACACATTCCGCTGTCACTGGTCTTCATCGACCTGGACTTCTTCAAGCAGATCAATGATCGCCACGGCCACACGCTGGGCGATCACTGCCTGCGTGCGGTCACCCGCGTGATCAGCGAGGAATTCCAGTACGGCGATCAGCTGGGCCGGATGGGCGGCGAAGAATTCGTACTGGTGCTGACCGGCATGGATGGGCAGGTAGCCGCGCGCATCGCCGAACGCGTGCGCGGCAAGATTGAACGCCATTGCGCGGTGGTGGACGACATCGCCGTGGGCGTCACCGCCAGCCTGGGCGTGGCTGAATGCACCGCCCAGGACACCGTGGCCAGCTTGATTAAGCGCGCCGATGAAGCGATGTACCGGGCCAAGCGCGCCGGCGGCAATCGGGTGCGGCTGGATGAAGCCTTGGATGCCGCGCTGGCCGAGTCGGCCCCGGCGCACTGATCAGCGTTGCGACAAACAGGCTGCCGGATCGGAGCGCGGCTGCGTTGGCGGCAGCCACGCTCCCTTTCCGCAACGGCTAGCGCTCGTAAGCCCGCGGCATCGATCCAGCCTGACGCAAATAGCGATCCCGCAACTCGGTCTGGCGCGAACGCATCGGCACGGCCTTGCCGCCCAGCCACAGCTGCTGCGCGGTATTGATGACATCCAGCGGGTCACCGCTCCACAACACCAGATCGGCCTGCTTGCCCGGTGCAATGGTGCCCAGCCGATCGTCAACGCCAAAGGCCTGCGCCGGCACCCGCGTCATCGCCGCCAGACCCTTTTCCCAGGGCAGGCCATTGGCTACCGCATTGCCGGCGTGTTGGCGCAACTTGCGTGCGTTGTGCGAGGCATCGCCGGCCTGACTGAAGCCGACACTGACCCCGGCCGCATCCAGGCGCGCGGCGTTTTCCAGGGTGGCGCCAATCTGATCGAAGTCGGCCGGTAGATCCGCCAGGCCGTCGACGAACACCGGCACCTTGGCCTGTGCCAGCTCCGCACCCAGCTTCCAGGCTTCGGCGCCGCCGCTGATCGCGATGCGCACGTTCTCCTTCTTCGCCCAGCGCAACAGCTGGTGGATGTCGGCGGCGCGATTGACGTTGACCACGATGCGGCCCTGACCCGCCAGGAAGCGCGCCAACACGGCGCGACCGGCTGGCGTCAGCAGCGCATGCGGCGAATCCGACGGCACCCGGCCGCGTGCTTCGGCCACCAGCTGATCCAGCAGCATCCACTGCGCGGCGCGCGACTTGCCGCTCAACTCCGAGGCGCCGCTACCCAGGCGCACGAACAACGCACGCGGGCCAATCGGATCGGCACTGCCATCCAGCCGTAGGATGCCGCCCTGGCCAGCCACGAACGAACCACCTGCCGAGGCACCCAACAACGTGAAGCCGTAGCCTTCCACCCGCGTGACCGGAATCAGCACCGAGGCCGGGTTGTAAGCCAGGGTCACGTCGAACTCCGGACGCACCGGCTGGAGATTGGACAGCGATACCGAGCTGTCATCCGTGGCCGACTCACCCGAGACTTCTTCCACGCCAATCTCGGTGATGCCGGCAAAGAAGGCCGGGGTCAGCGGCTTGCCTTGCGCATCGATGGTGTCCACGCCGGCCGGAGCGCTCAGGCCACTGCCGACCGCCTGGATGATGCCGTTGCGCACCAGCACGTCGCTGTTGCGCAGCGTGCCCTGGCTGCCGGCGGTATGCACGGTGGCGTTGCGGATCAACACGTTCTGCGCCAGCACCGGTGCGCTGATCAACAAGGCGGCGGCGAGCAGGCCCAGGCGCAATGCGCGCGGCTTGCGAATCAGGGCGGCGATCATGGCGTCACCTCCTGGCCCAGCAGGAAGTCGGAGCTGGGTTGGTGGCTGCGATCATGGCGGTCATACACACGCGCGCCATCGATATAGACCTGCTCGGCCTGCGCATACACGCTGAAAGGGTTCTGGTTCCAGATCACCACGTCACCCAGCTTGCCGGCTTCCAGCGTGCCGGTCTGTTCGGCCACGCCCAGCGCCTTGGCCGGATTGGCGGTGAGCCAGATGATGGCGTGCTCGGGCGTGATCTCGCCCATGCCGGCGCGGCGCGCATTGGCGATCACCTTGGCCGCTTCCTGGTTGAGGCGCTGGATGCCTTCCTCCGAATCCGAGTGCACGATCGCGCAGCTGTTGGCTGGGCGATCGACCAGCGCGATGTTTTCCTGGATGCCGTCAAAGGCTTCCATCTTGAAGCCCCACCAGTCAGCCCACAGCGCGCCGCAGACGCCTTCGGCGGCCAGGCGATCCGCCAGCTTGTAGGCCTCCACGCCGTGGTGGAAGGCGGCGATCTTGAAGCCGAACTCCTTGGCCAGATCCAACATGGTGGCCATTTCATCGGCGCGATAGCAGTGGATGTGCACCAGGATTTCGCCGTTGATCGCGCCGGCCAGCGTATCCAGTTTCAGATCGCGCTTGCCGCCGCTGTCGCCGCCGCTGTCCTGGCCTTCGCCACCGGAGGCGCGCTGCCACCAGCGCTTCTTCTTCGGCTCGCTCTGCTGCGGCGGTGCGTTCTTCTTCAAGTACTCGCTGGCGTCGATGAAGGCCGCGCGATAACCGGCCACGTTGCCCATGCGGGTCATTGGCGGCGTGCCCTTGCCGCCATACACGCGCTTGGGATTTTCGCCGCAGGCCATCTTCAGGCCCCAGGGTGCGCCGGGAAACTTCATCGCCTGGTAGGTCGTGGCCGAGACATTGCGCAAGGTCACGCCGCGGCCGCCAACCAGGTTGGCCGAGCCGGGCAGCACCTGCAGCGTGGTGATGCCGCCGGCCAGCGCGGTGTGGAAGCCGGGATCCTGCGGCCACACCGAGTGTTCGGCCCAGACATTGGCCGTCACCGAGCCGGTCATCTCATTGCCGTCCTGGTGCGCGCGCGCACCGGGGCTGGGATACACGCCCAGATGCGAGTGCACGTCGATGATGCCGGGGGTCACCCACTTGCCCTGCGCATCCACGCGCACCGCGTTGGCGGGCGCTTGCAGATCCTGACCTACCGCGACGATGCGGCCGTCCTGCACCCACACATCGGCCTGCTCCAGACGCTGACCGGTGCCGGTCAGCACGGTGGCGTTTTCAATCAGCACCGGCGCGGCGGCAATGGCCTTGTAGGTACTGGGATACGGGTCTTGGGTGAAGCGGGACGGCGCGGTGCCGGCGTAGGCCTGGCCGCACGCCAGGGCCAGGCAGCTCAGCCCGGCCAACAAGATCGGTCGCATGGATTCCCCGGAGAACATTGGTAGATGGTCAGCGAAGCTAGCGGCGCGTGCACGGTTTGCCAAGTGCACGGCCGATCGATTCCGGCGTCGGCCGGTTCGCGGCAATACGATGTAAAGCTATATTGGCATTCCCGTTGCTCGCGTCCCCACATGCCAGCCCGCCTGCATCTGCCTTCGCCAACATTGGACCTTGCTCCTGCCGCGCCCGTGCCTGATATGCCGCGCATCCTGGTGGCGGTGGGAAAAACCTTGATCCGGCATGGGCTGGTGCGCGTGATCAACGCGATGCCACTACAGGTGCAGCTATACGAATCGGACCATCTTGAGAGCACCCGTGAGCAACTGCAGGACCCGGGATGCACGATCTTGTTGATCGATCCCGAGCAGGCTGCCGCCCTTGGCGAATCCGGTCTGGCGGGCGTAGCGCGCTGCCGCATTCTGCTGGTGACCGCACGCGAACATCCGGGCGAACGTCCGTTGGCCGGGCAGGCACAGGCCTGCGGCATGCTGCGCGAGTCCGAACTGCAGACCGTGGTGGAGGCGCTGCTGCAGCGGCTATGTGCTTGCAACGTGCCAGCGGTGCAGCCGCAATGCCAGGGTCACTGCGCGGTCCAACAGACCTGGCAACCCGTAGCACTGCCGCTGTCACCGCGCGAGCGCCAGGTGTTCCGCAGCATCGGCGCGGGTCGTGGCCCGCGCGAGATCGCTGCCGAGCTGCAGATCTCGGTCAAGACCGTGGAAAGCCATCGCGAAAAGATCAAACACAAGCTGCTGCTCGACAGCGGCGATGCGCTGTTGCATGCGGCGGTGCGTTGGCACGATGGTTACGGCCTGCGCGACCCGGAAACAGTCTCAGGCTGAGGCGGGGCCGCGCAGCCAGCGCGCCTGGAACTGATCGGCCGGCAAGGCCGCATCAAAATGAAACCCCTGTGCATAGCGGCAACCCAGTTCCAGCAAGGTAGCCGCCTGCGCCGGTGTTTCCACGCCCTCGGCAATCAGATCCAACTCCAGGCTGCGTGCCATGGCGATGGTGGCCACCACGATCGCGTAGTCATTGCGGTGTTCCAGCATGCTGCGCACGAAAGCGCGATCCAGCTTGAGCCGATCCAGCGGAAAGCCCTTCAAGTGCGCGAGTGAGGAGTAGCCCACGCCGAAGTCATCCAGCGACAGCGAGAAACCGGCTGCCTTCAATTTGCGCAGGGTCGCCATCGCCGTGTCGGGATCGGCCATCAGGCCGCTTTCGGTCAGCTCCAGATCAAAGCGCTGCGGCTCCAGCCCGGCCTGGCGCACCTGGCTGATCAGGCGGCTGGCCAGGTCGGCATCGTCGAACTGGCGCGGCGACAGATTGATCGCCATCCGGCCCGGCAAGCGCAGGCCCAGCGCATCCCAGGCGCGCAGGCGATGGCAGGCGGTCTTGATCACCCACTGCCCGAGTGGACCGATCAAACCACGGTGTTCGGCCAGGGGAATGAACTCCTCCGGGCTGACTTGCCCCAGCACGGCGTCGTTCCAGCGCAACAAGGCCTCGGCGCCAAGCAGGCGGCCATCGATCAGGCTGACCTGCGGCTGGTAGTGCAGGGCCAGGCTGCCGTCGCGCAGCGCATGCTCCAGCCGGTCGGCCATCTGCACGCGCCGCACCAGCCGCGTGCTCATCTCCGCCCGATACATGCACACGCTCTGGCGTGCGCGTTTGGCCGCATACATCGCGGTGTCGGCATTGCGCACCAGCAGCTCACTGCTGGCGCCGTCATGCGGATACACCGACACGCCAATGCTGGCCTTCAGGCTCAGCACGCTCTTGCCGAGGGTCATCGGCCGCGCCACCGCCGCGGCCAGGCGCAAGGCAATTGCGCGCGCCGCCGCGCCATCGGCGCCGGTTGCGAGAACCACGAATTCGTCACCGCCCAGGCGCGCCACCAACTCGTCCTGGCGCAGGTGATCACGCAAGCGCCGCCCCAGTTCCACCAGCACCGCATCGCCGATGCTGTGGCCCTTGCTGTCGTTGATGTCCTTGAACTCGTCCAGATCGATGAACAACACCGAGAACACCTGTCCGCTGGAAGCGGCTTGTTCGATCTGCCGCTCCAGGTTGGCGTAGAAGTTGGCGCGGTTGGGTAGACGGGTCAGGTCGTCGTACAAGGCCAGCTGCTCGATGCGCGAGAGCTGCGACAGCTGCAAGGCCTGGCTCTCGCGCAGCGATTCGTTGGTCTGCGACAAGGCTTGGCGGTCGGCGCTGACATAGGCGTTCATCGCCAGGCCCATGTCGAAGAACAGCCGCTTGATGGTGGCGCGCATGGCCTCGGCAAAGAAGCGCGGATCATGTTCCAGCAGCGGGTCCAGCGAATCCATCACCACCCCCAGCAACTTGCTGCAGGCGGCCAGGTACCAATGCGGCTCCAGGCCAATCTGGTGATGGACCGCGCCGATGCGCAGGCGGTTGCTGACGTAGTCGGCATCGATGGGCGCGCAGAACAACTCGCCGGCATAGCGTTGCTGGGCCTTGCGCAGACGCTGCAGCTGCTGCCAGTCATGCAGGTAGGCGCCGGTCTCGGCAAATGCCCCCACATGGGCGTAGAAGCGATCGATATTGTCCGGGTGGCTGCTTTGCAGCAGATCCCAGAGCTGGGCCAGACGGTGGGCGTCGTCCTCACCCAGTTCGAAGAAAGCCAGTCGTTGCTGGAGGTCCTTGGCGCTGAGGGTGGCGTCGGTGCGCGGCATGCGCGGACTGGGCGGTGGCAGATCCATGCGGGAGCGGAATGGGCGCGTCGGCGCCCGCCGGGATGCGGAGGCAGCCCTATCCGGCGAGGGTAATCCGCCGTCGCGGCGGCTCGCCATCGGTGAAACACCGATGGCCGCGGCCGGCGCCGCTGCGATGGACCGGGCAAGTTTGCTACCGTGGCCCGGTCGCCTTCGCCCGCGCTAGCCACGCAGGCGCGCGCCGTTGGCGGCCCACGACAACGACAAGAGCCCATTCCCGTGAAAGACAAATCCGAGATCGTCGACAACTGGTTGCCGCGCTACACCGGCGTGCCGCTGGACCAGTTTGGCGAACACGTGTTGCTGACCAACTTCGGCGGCTACCTGCACACCTTTTCGCAGCTCACCGGCGCACCCATCGTCGGCCTGGATCGGCCGATGGCCAGCGCCACCGCCGACGGCATCACCCTGATCAACTTCGGCATGGGCAGCCCGAACGCGGCGACCATGATGGATCTGCTGTCGGCGATCATGCCCAAGGCGGTGCTGTTCCTGGGCAAGTGTGGCGGCCTGAAGCGCAAGAACCAGCTGGGCGACCTGGTGCTGCCGATTGCCGCGATCCGCGGCGAGGGCACCAGCAACGACTACCTGCTGCCGGAAGTGCCGGCGCTGCCGGCATTCGCCCTGCAACGCGCAGTCTCCACCACCATCCGCGACCTGGGCCTGGATTACTGGACCGGCACCGTGTACACCACCAATCGCCGCGTCTGGGAACACGACGACGCCTTCAAGGAACGCCTGCGGGTGATGCGCTGCATGGCCATCGACATGGAGACCGCGACGATCTTCGCCGCCGGCTTCGCCAACCGCATTCCGTCAGGGGCCTTGTTGCTGGTCTCGGATCAGCCGATGGTGCCGGAAGGGGTGAAGACCGAGGCCTCCGATGCCAAGGTCAGCTCGTCCTACGTGCAGAACCACATCCAGATTGGTATCGAGGCGCTCAAGCTGATCCGCCGCAACGGCAAATCCGTGCGGCATCTGCGATTCGACGAATGAGGTGATCCATGAATGAAGCACGCGCGGTGGTCGAGTTCTGGCGTGAGGCCGGCTACGACAAATGGTTTGGCCGCAATGCCGATTTTGACCGCCAGTTCCAGCAGCGCTTCCACGCCGTGCACCTGTCGGCGGCGCGACGCGAGCATGAGGACTGGGCCGACGACGCTACCGGCGCGCTGGCCTTGGTGCTGCTGCTGGATCAGTTTCCGCGCAATTGCTTCCGCCAGTGCGCGCATTCCTATGCCACCGACGGGCTGGCGCGGCATTACGCCGCGCGCGCCATCGAGGCCGGGCTGGATGCGCAAGTGGAAACTTCGCTGCGGATCTTCTTCTACATGCCGTTCGAGCATTCCGAAGACCTGGCCGATCAACAGCGCGCGCTGGATCTGTTCGCCGCCATCGGCGACGCCGAATACCAGAAATACGCGCAGCTGCATTACGACCTGATTGAACGCTTCGGCCGTTTCCCGCACCGCAACCAGGCGCTGGGACGCGAATCGACCCAGGAAGAACTCGATTACCTGGCCGCCGGCGGTTTCGCCGGCTGACCAGGGCGACGATCAGTACTTGCTGATCGTGCCGTCTACTTCATCGGCCCAGGCGTTGATGCCGCCGGTGATGTTGTAGACCTGGCTGAAACCCAGCGCGCGGAATTCTTCCGCGGCCTGCTGGCTGCGCCCGCCGCTGCGGCACAGGAAGGCCAGCGCGGTGTCCTTGGGCAGCGCTTCCAGCGCGGCGCGCTCGCCGCCGTCGAAAGTGCGGAACGGCAGCGAGACCGCTGCCAGGGTGCGCTCGTCGGCCGGGCGCACATCCACCAGGATCACTTCACCGGCGCGCACCTTGGCATCGGCTTCAGCAGCGCTGAGCGCCTGCACCGGCTTGGGCGCGTTGGGGTTGTCGATGGCCAGGCCCTTGCCGCGGAAATCATCCACCCAGTCGATGGTGATGCCGTCGGCGCGGCGCGCGCTGGCCAGGTCAAACTGCACGCGGATGCCGTTGGATTCGCTGGCGATGGCGTTGGCGTCGAATTGCGCCAGCTGGAAGTTGGGCTGGAACTGGGCGTTGATCGACAGCGCCAGCGAAGCACCGGCGCCGGCATCGGCCACGGCGCCCTTGAGCATCTCGGCGGCGGCCGGGGTGATGGTGATCGCCGGCGGCGTGCGATCCGGCGCCTGCAGGCCGAGCAGGCCGGCCAGCTCGCCGGAGTTGGTCATCTGCTCGATGATGTCGCTGCCACCGACCAGCTCGCCATTGACGTAGAGCTGCGGAATGGTCGGCCACTCGCCGTAGACCTTGATGCCCTCGCGGATTTCCTGATCGGCCAGCACGTTGACGTGGGCATAGTCCACGCCCAGCGCGCTCAGCGCGCCCACGGCCTTGGCGGAAAAGCCGCACTGCGGCATATCCGGCTGGCCCTTCATGAACAAGACGACGCGGTTGGAGTGCAGCAGGGTTTCAATACGGGTGCGCAGGGCGGGGTCGAGGGACATGGACAGTTACCGGGAGACGGAAAGGGAATTTTACGCCCCATGGCATCATGGGGCATGAGCTACGTCAGGACACAGCATCGCGTCCCGCGCCGACCCGGATGGATATTGGGTCTGTTGGCGCTCTCGCAAGTCGCGGTGGCGGCGGTGTGGTGGCAATGGGGCTGGATGTTCGGTCTGCCGCTGATGATCGCCACGCATCTGGCGGTGGTCTGGGGCACGCTGAACCCGCGATCACGCCTGTTTTGCCCCGCGCTGACCCGTCTGCCGACCGCCGCGCGCGAAGTCTGGCTGACCATCGACGACGGTCCGTCCGAGGACACCCGCGCCATGCTGGATCTGCTGGAGCGGCATGGCGCGCGCGCCACCTTTTTCGTGGTCGGCGAGCGCGCGCTGGCGCGGCCGGACCTGGTCAACGAAATCCTGCGCCGCGGTCACGGCCTGGGCAACCACAGCCTGAGCCATCCGGACCTGCGCTTCTGGCGGCTGGGCCCGCAGGCGCTGGAACAGGAAATCGGCCGCAACCAGTCGGTGCTGACCGCCATCACCGGGCAGACCCCGCGCTGGTATCGCTCGGTGGTCGGCATGACCAATCCCTTTGTCGGCCTGTCGCTCAAACGCCATGGATTGGCGCGGGTGGCCTGGAGTGCGCGCGGATTCGACGGCGTGGAATGCCAGCCGGAGACGGTGCTGTCGCGGATCCAGCGCGCCATCAGCCCGGGGGCGATTGTGCTGCTGCATGAAGGCGCCGCCCACGGCCACAACCTGAGCATCCTGTCGCAGTTGCTGGACTGGTTGGCGGCGCAGGGCTATCGCACGGTGTTACCGGACGCGCGCAGCGGCATGTAAGTACCGATGGAGATCGCCGTACTGGTACCGGCGACTTCGCTCAGGCCGAAGCCAGCAGTCGACGCGCCACCGGCAACGCTGCCTGTGCCCAGGCCGCGTACTGCTGCGCCGACGGGTGCAGGCCGTCTTCGGCCAGCCACGCGCTCGCGTCACCGCCGTGACCGCTGCCGCTGCGACTGATGCCGGTGATATCGACAAAGGCCGCCCCGCGCGCGCTGCAGGCCTGTTGCGCGACGGCGTTGTAGGCATCCAGTTCGCGGGCAATCTGGGCGGTGTCGCGGCCTTCCTGGATGGCGAAAGGCGTGACGCCCCAGTCCGGAATCGACAGCACCAACACGCGCTCGGGGCGGTTGCCGGCAAAGCCGATCGCCCGCCACAGCAGGGCGGAAAACTGCGCCTGGTATTCCTCGACACTGCGCCCGCGATACTGGTTGTTGACGCCAATCAGCAGGCTGACAAAGTCGTAATCGCCCAGCGGTTCCTGCGCCTGGATGGCGGCGTCCAGTTCGTCGGTGGTCCAGCCGGTGGTCGCGATGATGCGCGGATCGGCCAGTGCGATGCCTTCGCTACGCAATGCGTGCGCCAGTTGCAGCGGCCAGCGCCCGGCTTCGGCCACCGCCTCGCCAATGGTGTAGGAATCGCCCAGCGCCAGATAGCGCAGCTCGGGCAGCAGATCGGTATGGGAGGAGGTGTGTTCGCTCATGGGGCGAATGATGCGCCCAATTTGCGGCGATGGAGAACCGCCCATACGGCGCGGCGCTGCGATGGCCGCAGAAAAAAAACGGGGCCATCAGGCCCCGTCTTTCAATACGCTGCGTTGAACTCAGGCGGCAGGCCGCGCACGTCCCTTGATCGGCACGACCTTGGTCACCGCTTCGGCGCGCCGCGCCAAGGCGCGATCGATGCGCGCAAACACATCGCGCATCACCGCCGCTTCCGGCAGCAGGGTCACGCGGAAGTGATGGCGGTAGGGCACGTTGAAGCTCGAACCCGGCACCACCAGCACGCCCTCGGTTTCCATCAATTCCAGGGCGAAGCTGTGATCGTCAAAGCCGCGTGCGGCATCGCCCACCACCGCCGGGAAGGCATACAGCGCACCGGCTGGGCGCACGACTTCCAGGTGCTCGCTGGCTTCGCAGGCGTCGATAACGGCACGGCGGGTTTCGTACAGGCGGCCGCCGGGTGCGCACAGCGCCGAGATCGTATCCGGCCCGTTCAATGCCGCAGCGACCGCGTACTGGCCCGGCACGTTGGCGCACAGGCGCAATGCGCTCAGCAGGTCCATGGCGTGCAGGAATTCGCGCACGCGCTCGATGTCACCGGTCAGCATCGACCAGCCCACCCGCCAGCCGCAGGCGCGATGCACCTTGCTCAGGCCGCTGAAGGTGATGCAGGGAATATCGCCGGCCAACGGTGCCACCGGTTCGAACTTGGCATCGTCGTACAGCACCTGGTCGTAGATCTCATCGACCATCAGCAGCAGACGGTGCTTGGCGGCGATCGCCACGATCCGCTCCAGCAACTCACGCGGATAGGTGGCACCGGTCGGGTTGTTGGGGTTGATCAGCACGATGGCGCGGGTGCGCGAGGAGACCAGTTGTTCGATCTCGTTCGGGTCCGGCAGGAAGTCGTTGTCCGGATCGCAGCGGTAATACACCGGGCGGCCGTCGTTGAGGATGGTCGCCGCCGACCACAGCGGGTAGTCGGGCGAGGGCACCAGCACTTCATCGCCGGGATTGAGCAGCGCACGCAGCGAGAGATCGATCAGCTCGCTGACGCCATTGCCGATGAACACGCGATCCGGATGCGCATGCGGGATGCCGCGTGCGGCATAGGCCGCCGCCACCGCTTCGCGCGCCGCCGGCAGGCCTTGCTGGTGGGTGTAGGGATCGGTGTGATCGATGTCGCCGATGATCGCCTTCTGCAGATGCTCCGGCGCACGGAAACCGAAGGCGCCGGGATTGCCGATGTTCAACTTGATCAGCTTGCGTCCCTGGGCCTCCAGCTCACGAGCTCGCCGAGCCAGCTCGCCACGAATCTCGTAACGGACTTCTGACAGGCGCTCGCGGGTGGCGAGCTTGGCGGACGGAGGCAGGGTGGACATCGCAGTGGCTGTGGCTGAAGAGGGAAAGGAAGGGCACTTTAACGGATATTTCCCACGGCCAGCGCCGCTGGGTTTAGCAGGCGTCTAGAATCCGCCCATGCCCAATTCACAACCGTCTCCCGAACCCGGCCCCAACGACTTGCGCGCCATTGGCTGGCCCTGGGCGGGAGAACCGGCCGATCCCGCCTGGGCCCGGCTGATGGCCGAGCACCCGCAGGCCCGCCCGGCCCGCGTGATCGAGCAGCACCGCTCCGGCTACGTGGTCGCCCGTGGGCCGGATGACGGCCTGCGCGCCGAGTCCCTGCCCGAGTGGCAGCGCCCGCCCGGCTACCGCAAAGACCGTGCGGCCGGTTCGGATCGGCCGGCGGTGGGCGACTGGGTGCTGCTGGAGGGCAAGCGCATTGTGGCGTTGCTGCCACGGCATACCGGCATCAAGCGCGGTGCGGCCGGCGAGCACTACCAGCAGCAGGTGATCGCGGCCAACGTCGACAGCGTGTTCGTGGTCTCCGGCCTGGATGCTGATTTCAACCCGCGCCGGCTCGAGCGCTATCTGCTGCTGGTCGGCAACGGCGGCGCGCAGCCGGTGGTGGTGCTGACCAAGGCCGATCGCACCGATATCGCGCAGGACGCCATCGACCTGCTGGCCGATATCAGCAGCCAGGGCGTGCCGGTGTTCGCGGTCAACGCCAAGGATCCGGACAGCGTCGCAGTGCTGCTGCCCTGGCTGCAGCCCGGCCACACGGTGGTGCTGGTCGGCTCCTCCGGCGCCGGCAAGTCGACCTTGACCAACACACTGCTCGGCGCCGAGCGGATGAAGACCAACGAAGTGCGCGCCAACGATTCGCGCGGGCGCCACACCACCACCTTCCGCGCGCTGCTGCCACTGCCCTCCGGCGCCTGCCTGATCGACACCCCCGGCATGCGCGAGCTCAAGCCCACCGGCGAAGAGGATCTGGTGGAAGGCGGCTTTGCCGACGTCGAAGCACTGGCCGAGCAGTGCAAATTCCGCGACTGCTCGCACCAGCGCGAGCCTGGTTGCGCGGTGCGCGCGGCGATTGAAAGCGGCGAGCTGGATGAAGAGCGCTTCTTCAATTACCTGAAGCTGCGCAGCGAAGTGGCCAGCGCCGCCGACCGCCTGGCCACGCGACTGGCGCAGAAGGCCGATGCCAAGGTGCAGAACAAGGCCTTGAACAAGCGCCTGGACGACAAGTACGGCCGCCATTGACTTAGTTCGATCAGGCAGGAGCACCACCATGCAGACCGCGCCGGAGATCAGCCACCACGCCCAACTCGATGCCCGCCTGGTCAAGGCGGTGCGCGGCATCAAGCTGCTCAACCTGGTCAGCTGGCCGGCCGCGGTGCAGGCGCCGTTTCTGGAAGGGATCGCACGCGGCAATCCGCAGCTGCCGATCATCCAGTACCCCAAGCTCGATTTCAGCAACGAGCGGCGCGAGCTGGATGCCATCGCCGCGCAAGCCGATCCGGATCATCCGCTGGGTTGCTACCTGCAAGAGTCAGCCGCCAGCTGGGAAGTGGCCGCGCAGTTGCTGGAATCGCTGGGCACGCCGGCGGTCACCGCGCATTCGATCACCCTGTTCGGCACGCCGGAAGAACCGCTGCCTGGCAACGGCCCGACCACCCGCGAAGCCGCGCGCCACTTCATCGACATCGCCAACGACCTGGACCGCGAACTGCTGGCGCCGGAGGAGCAGGTGCCGGTGTCGGCCACCGCCCTGCGCCTGCAGCTGCAGTCGGATCTGGATGACTTTTTTGACGGGCGCGTGATCACGGTGGATCTGGATCCGGATCTGATCGCCAAGGCCGCCGCTGGCGCCACCCGCATCCGCCTGCGCCATGGCGCCGCCTTCAGCGACTACGACCGCCGCCAGCTGTTCCACCACGAGGCGCTGGTGCATTCGCTGACCGCGCTCAACGGCCGCGAGCAGCCGCTGTTTCCCAGCCTGGCGCTGTCATCTCCACGGGTCACCGCCACCCAGGAAGGACTGGCGACCTTTGCCGAACAAATCACCGGCAGCATCGACATCGAGCGGATGAAGCGGATCAGCCTGCGTATCGAGGCAGTGGCGATGGCCTTGAACGGCGCCGACTTCCTGCAGGTGTACCGCTATTTTGAAGAGGCCGGACAGAACGCGGGCGAGAGTTTCTCCTCCGCCCAGCGCGTGTTCCGTGGCGTGCCGGTCAACGGCGGCGCGGCCTTCACCAAGGACACGGTGTATCTGCGCGGCCTGATCTCGGTGCATACCTTTTTCCGCCACGCCTTGCAGCAGGATCGCCTGCAACTGTGCCGGCGCCTGTTTGCCGGCAAGATGACCCTGCGCGATGTGACCACGCTGGATCCGCTGTTCGACAGCGGCGTGCTGGCGGCGCCGCGCTGGATGCCGCCGTGGGTCAGTCGCGCCAACGGCCTGGCGGGCACGCTGGCGTTCTCGCTGTTCGCCAATCGGATCCGGATGGATCAGCTGACCGAAAAGCGTTTGTAGGCCACGCAGTCCACTTCCACCTTGCAATCCACCACCATCCGGTTCTCCACGCAGGCGCGCGCGGGCGGATGCTCACCAAAGTAGTGGCGGAACACCTGGTTGAAGGCGGCAAAATCGCGCGCATCGTCCAGCCATACGCCGCAACGGACCACATGCTCGGGCCCGTAGCCGGCCTCGGCCAGGATCGCCATCAGGTTGCCGATGGCCACATGCGCCTGCTCGGTCACCGTACCGCCGACCAGTTCGCCCTCGCGCATTGGCACCTGGCCGGACACATAAAGCCAGCCATCGGCTTGCACCGCGCGTGCGAACGGCATGTGCTGCTTGCCCTGGCCGACGCCGCCTTCGGCGCCATAACGTTTGATGTCGCTCATGATCAGGACCTCGCGGATTCGTCAGTGGAAGGCGGACGTAGGAAGCGACCGGCGCGCGCGCTGACCTGGCGGCCATCGTAGGCCAGCGTGCCATTGACCCACACCGCGTCGATGCCTTCGGCGGCGCGGATCGGATCGTGGTAGTCGGCGGTGTCGCGGATACGCGCCGGATCAAACAGCACCAGGTCCGCGTGCCAGCCGACCTGCAAGCGCCCGCGCTGGTGCAGGGCAAAGCGCTGCGCCGGCAAGCCGGTCATCTTGTGTACCGCCGTGTGCAGGGGAAACAGCGCTTCATCGCGCGCGTAATGGCCGAGCACGCGCGGAAAGCTGCCCCACAGGCGCGGATGCGGGCGCGGATCGCGCGGCAAGCCATCCGAACCGATCATGGTCAGGGGATGCGCCAGAATCCTGCGCACATCGGCTTCGTCCATGCAGTGGTAGACCGCGCCGGCCGGTTGCAGGCGACGCGCGGCCGCGTGCAGATCCAGCTGCCAGTCGGCGGCGATCTCGGCCAGCAGGCGGCCGCCTTGGTCGGGGTGCGATTCGGACCAGGTGATCAGGATGTCGTAGGCATCGGTGACCTGCTTGAGATCCAGCGTGGAGGCACTGGCCGCGTACGGATAGCAGTCGCAGGCCACGTCGTGGCCGTGCGCGGCTTGCCCCAGCCAGGCCAGCACTTCACGGCTACGGCCCCAGTTGTCGACGCCGGCGCATTTCAGATGCGACACGCGCAGTGGCGCGCCTTGTACCTGGCTCACCGCCAGCGCTTCGTCCAGCGCCGGCACGATCTGATCAAATTCATCGCGCAGGTGCGAGGCGTACAGCCGCTGCGCCGGCAAGTCCTGCGCCAGCGCCAGCATTTCTTCGGCCGGCGCGGCGAACGCCGACGCATAGGCCAGGCCGCTGCTCAGACCCAAGGCACCTTCGGCCAGACTCTCACGTAGCTGCGCGCGCATGGCCTGGATCTCTTCAGCGCTGGCGGCACGGTCCAGCCGATCCATCTGGTTCTGGCGCAGCGCCGTATGCCCGACCAGCGCGGCCACGTTGACGGCGGGCCGCGCGGCCTGGACTGCGTTGCGATAGTCGGCAAAACGGGGATAGCGGAATTCCGTGGCGTCACCGAGCAGGTTCATCGGATCCGGCACGGCGTCGGTCGCACCCACCGGACTGGCGCTGATGCCGCAGTTGCCCACCACGATCGTGGTCACGCCCTGCGACAGTTTGCTGGGCATGTCCGGTTGGCGGATCACTTCCAGATCATCGTGCGTATGCACGTCGATGAAGCCCGGCGCCAGCGCGCGGTTGCTGGCATCCAGTACCACCTCCGCCGTGCCCTCGACCACGCCCAACGCGACGATGCGACCATCGCGCACGGCCAGGTCGCCGCGCACGCCGGCTTCGCCGCTGCCATCCAGCAGCAGGGCGTTGCGGATCAGCAGGTCGTAGTGCATCAGTCCCCCAGCGGCAGGCGGTTCTCGCCGCCGCGGTAGTTGTCGAGGGCAAACTTGATCCGGCGCAGGCGCTCGCGGCTGTCCTCGGCCACGTGCAGGGCCAGGGTGGTGGCCAGCACATCCACCGCCAGCATCACTGCGTAGCGCGAGGCGGAGGGCTTGAAGACAAAGTCGGTTTCATCAATCACGATCGGCAACAGCCAGTCCGCGCGCTCGGCCAGCGGCGTGTCGGCACGGGTGATGGCGCCGATCCTGGCGCCGTAGCCGCGGGCAATATCGACCGCCGACAGGATTTCCGGGGTGATGCCGCTGACCGACAATGCCACCACCACGTCCTGCGGCGTCAGCGTGGCCGCCACCACCTTCAGCGAGATCGCGTCGCTATAGGCGGCAATCGGCCGGCCCAAGCGCACCAGGCGGTTCTGCAGCTCCAGCCCGAACACGGTCGAGCAACCGCCCATGCCGAACACATAGATCATGCGTGCGCCGGCCAGCGCCTCGGCCAGCGACTGCACCACGTGTTCCTGCAGGCCGCCGACATTGCGGCGCAGACAACTTTCCACGTCGGCGCAGATCTGCGCGAACAGCGCCGAGCTGGGCGGCGTCGATTGATCATCGAGAAAACGCTTGCCCACCGCACTGGCTTCGGCCAGGCGTGCGCGCAACTCGCGCACGTTGTCGCAGTCCAGGGTTTTGGCGAAGCGCGAGATGGCCGCCACACTGACGTGCGCCTTCTCCGCCAGTTCGGAAATGCCGGACTGCGCGGCGGCATCGACGTCATCCAGGATGGCGTCGGCAATGCGCCGCTCGACCGGGCTGAGTTCGTGCAGGCGTTGCTTGAGGTGGTAAACGATGTCGTACATGTCGGCCTCCAGGCCGGTGTTTGCAGCGCACTAAAGCAAGGCGGCCAAGCCCATCACCAGCAGCAGGGCCGTCAAAGAGATGATCGTTTCCAGCACGGTCCAGGTCTTGAAGGTCTGGGCCACGCTCATGTTGAAGTACTCCTTGACCAGCCAGAACCCGCCGTCGTTGACATGCGACAGGATCAGCGCGCCAGCGCCGGTGGCCAGCACCAGCAGTTCCGGATGCGGATAGTGCTGGGCCAAGGCGACAGGCGCGACGATGCCAGCGGCCGTGCTCATGGCCACTGTGGCCGAACCGGTGGCAATGCGCAGCAGCGCCGCCACAGTCCAGGCCATCAGCAAGGGCGAGAGCTGCAACTCGTGCGAGACGCGGGTGATTTCCTGCGCCACCCCGGTCTTGACCAGGATGCCGTTGAGGCCGCCGCCGGCGCCCACCAGCAAGGTGATCGCGGCAGTGGGCGCCAGGCAGTCCTGCGAGAACTTGAGGATCTGCTCGCGGCTGAAACCACGCGCGATGCCCAGGGTGACAAAGCTCAGCAGCACTGCCAGCAACAACGCCACCACCGAGTTGCCAAGGAAATGCAGCGCATGGTTGAGCGTGCTGCCCGGCGCGGACAGCGCATCGGCCCAGCCGCCCAGCAACATCAGCCCAACCGGCAGCAACAAGGTGCCCAGGGTGATGCCGAAGCCGGGCAATTGCTCATCGCTCAGCTGCGTCTGGCCCTGGTTGAGCAGAGCCGCTTCCATCGGATTGTGCGCAGGCAACTGGATGCGTGGCGTCACCCAGCGCGCAAAGATCGGTCCGGCCAGCGCGGCGGTGGGCAAGCCCACCAACAGCGCGAAGAACACCGTGCGACCGACATCGGCGCCGTATTCGTGCACCGCCAGCATCGCCGCCGGATGCGGCGGCACCAGGCCGTGCACCACCGACAGGCCGGCCACCATCGGCAAGCCCACCAGCAGCAGCGGCACGCCGGTGCGGCGTGCCACGTTCAACACGATCGGGATCAGCAGCACAAAGCCGACTTCGAAGAAGATCGGCAAGCCGATGCAGAACGCGATCAGCATCATCGCCCAGTGCACATGGCGGGTGCCGAAGCGTGCGATCAGCGTGCGTGCAATGCGCTCGGCGCCGCCGGACTCGGCCAGCATCTTGCCGAGCATGGTGCCCAGCGCCACGATCAAAGCGATGTGGCCCAAGGTGCGGCCCACGCCCTGCTCATAAGCGGCGACGATCTCAGGCGGCGGCATGCCGGCCAGCAAGGCCAGCCCTAGCGAAACCAAGGTCAGGCTGATGAAAGGATTGAGCCGGTAGCGCGCAATCAGCACCACCAGCGCCAGGATCGACAGCGCCGCGTAGATCAGCAACAGGTTGCCTGGGCTCATGCGTGTGCTCGGCTCAGAAGTAGGTGGCGACTGCGCCCAGCACGCGCTGCTGGTCATCGACCAACAACAGGTGGCGCCACTTGTCGAAGGTCAGGCAGGGGTGGGAGATGTCGAAGCTCAGCAGATCGCCCACTTGCAGATCATCTTCGCTGCGGACTTGCAGGAAGGCGTGCTGATCCATCATCGCGGTGATCTGCCAATGACGGGCCGCCGCTGCCGGCGCTGCGTCGCCCGGGCGATAGTGCAGGGCCGCTTGCGGAAAGCCGGCATCGAAGGCGGCATCGCGCTTGCCCAGGCCGACGATCACCCGCTCCGGTTCCGGACGCGACTGCACATACGCCCACAGCTTGAGCGCCGGCCGCAGTTGCGTGGCCATCTCGCGCGCCACCGGGTTGCTGGCGTGGATGCGCTGCGCGGCGGTCTGATACGCGCCGATGTCATGGGTGAGATAGCAGCCGGGGCGCAGCACTACACAGGCGCCATCGTCGCGCGCACAGGCAGCGAACTCCTCGGCCACCACATCGAACCAGGCCGAGCCCGCGCCCGACAAAATCGCCGGCGTTTCGGCAAAGCCGCCGGCGGCGGCAATCGCCCGCCACTGCGCCACGGTCTGCTGCAGCAGTTCGCGGATCGCCGGTTCTTCTTTCAACACGCCTTCGTAAGTCTCCACGCCGACCAGTGCCACTGACTGCGGCCAACGCGCGATCTCATCCAGCACCGCCTGCGCCTGCGCGGCATCGCGCACGCCGGTGCGGCCACCGGCCACGCCGATCTCCAGCAACACGCGCACGCGCTGTCCGCGTTCGGCAAACTGCCGGCCCAATGCCTGTACGTTGCGCGCCGAATCGACGAGACAGGCGAACCAGAAATCGTGATCGCGCGCCTGCAGATCCGCAATCAGGTCCATGTTGCGGCGACCGACCAGCTGGTTGGCCATCAGCACGCGGCGCTGGCCGTGCTCGAAGGCAGCCTCCACCTGCGGCGCGGTGGCCAGGGTGATGCCCCAGGCGCCGGCCTCGCTTTGGGCCTGGAACAGCGCCGGACTCATCGTGGTCTTGCCGTGCGGGGCGAGCAGGCAGCCATAGGCCGCGGCGAACTCGCGCATCCAGGCCAGGTTGTGTTGCAGCGCCGGCAGTTCCAGCACGGCGGCCGGCAGACTCACGTCTTCGGCCAGCAGCGACCAACCCGCGCCAGCGGCCGCTGCCGCAGTGGGCGCCGCCTGCTCCAGCCGACCCAGGCCCTTGCCGAGCAGGGTGGTGCGCGCGTCCTGAAACAAATTTTTGTCCACGACCGCTAGTCTCCCTGGGCGCGCCCGCTGGCGGTTTCCCCTGAACCCGCGGACGCCTTGTGTATCACGAAACTGCGAAGTTGAAAATTATTTTCCAACGACTTTGGCCTGGATCCGCGACCGCCGCCTCAGCTGGCCGCGATCCCCTGCTGGGCTGCGGCGGGCCTTGTCGAACGTGAGTCGCTAGAATCCCAAGTCTGTCCTCACGTGACCCGTTCATGTCCTCTGACGATTTCAAGCAGGCCGCCCTCGAGTATCACCGTCTCTCTCCGCCGGGCAAGATCAAGGTCGCCCCGACCAAGCCCATGCTGACCCAGCGCGACCTGGCGCTGGCGTACTCGCCGGGGGTGGCCTACGCCTGCGAGGCGATTGTGGAGGACCCCAAGGCGGCCAGCGAGCTGACCGCGCGCGGCAACCTGGTGGCGGTGGTCACCAACGGCACGGCGGTGCTGGGCCTGGGCAACATCGGCGCGCTGGCCGGCAAGCCGGTGATGGAAGGCAAGGGCGTGCTGTTCCAGAAGTTCGCCGGCATCGATGTGTTTGACATCGAGATTAACGAGACCGACCCGGACAAGCTGGTGGACATCATCGCCAGCCTGGAGCCGACCTTTGGCGGCATCAACCTGGAAGACATCAAGGCGCCGGAGTGCTTCATCGTCGAGCGCAAGCTGCGCGAGCGCATGCAGATTCCGGTCTTCCACGACGACCAGCACGGCACGGCGATTATTGTCGGTGCGGCGGTGGTCAACGCGCTGGCGGTGGTGGGCAAGAAGATAGAAGACGTCAAGCTGGCCACCAGCGGCGCCGGCGCGGCCGGCATTGCCTGTCTGGACATGCTGGTGGCCTTGGGCCTGAAGCCGGAGAACATCCTGGCCTTTGACCGCGAAGGCGTCATCTACAGCGGCCGCGCGCACCTGGACCCGGACAAGGCGCGCTATGCGCGCGATACCGACAAGCGCACGCTGGCGCAGATTGTCGAAGGTGCGGACATCTTCCTGGGCCTGTCGGCCGGCGGCATCCTGAAGCCGGAGATGGTGGCCACGATGGCGGCCACGCCCATCATCCTGGCGCTGGCCAACCCGCATCCGGAGATTCTGCCGGCCGAGGCCAAGGCGGTGCGCCCGGACGCCATCATCGGCACCGGCCGCAGTGACTACCCCAACCAGGTCAACAACGCGCTGTGTTTTCCCTACATCTTCCGCGGCGCGCTGGATGTGGGCGCCACGGTCATCAACGAGGCGATGAAGGTGGCCTGCGTGCACGCCATCGCCAACCTGGCCCGGCGCGAGGCCTCGGACCTGGGCGCGGCCTATGGCGATGACGTGCCGTGCTTCGGTCCGGAGTACCTCATCCCGCGTCCGTTCGACCCGCGTTTGCTGGTGGAAGTGGCCGCGGCGGTGGCGCAGGCGGCGATGGACTCGGGCGTGGCGCTACGGCCGATGGCCGACCTGCGCGGCTACCGCGAGAAGCTGGGCCAGTTCGTTTACCGCACCAGTTTGATGATGAAGCCGGTCTACGACCGCGCCAAGGCCGAGCCCAAGCGGGTGGTGTATGCCGAGGGCGAGGAAGAGACGGTGCTGCGCGCGGTGCAGACGGTGATTGATGAAGGTCTGGCCTTCCCCATCCTGATTGGTCGGCCGGACGTCATCGCCGCGCGCATTGAGCGGCTGAGTCTGCGCATGCGGCCAGGCGTGGATTTTGAGCTGACCAACCAGGATGATGACCCGCGCTTCAACGAGTACTGGCAGCACTACCACGCGCTGACCTCACGGCGCGGCGTCACTCCGGCGGCAGCCAAGAACCTGATGCGTTCACGGCCCACGCTGATTGCCGCGGTAATGGTGGCGCGCGGCGAAGCCGATGCGATGGTCAGCGGCATTGTCGGGCGCTTCCACAAGAAGCTGGGCTATGTACGCAGCGTCATCCCGCTGGAGCCGGGCGTGCAATCGACCTCGGCCATGACCGGGGTCATCAACAACCAGGGTGCGTACTTCTTCCTGGACACGCATGTGCAGGATGACCCCACCGCCGAGCAGATTGCCGAGGCCACGCTGCAGGCGGCGTATCGCCTGAAGTTGTTCGGCATCGAGCCACGGGTGGCCTTGCTCTCGCACTCCAACTTCGGCAGTCACGAGACCCCGGGTGCGGTGAAGATGCGCAAGGTGCGCGAGCTGTTGCTCAAGCGCATGCCCAAGCTCAACGTGGATGGCGAGATGCAGGGCGACACCGCCTGGGACGAGGTGCTGCGCAACCGCATCATGCCCGGCAGCACGCTGACCGGCCGCGCCAACCTGTTCGTGCTGCCCAACCTGGATGCGGCCAACATCGCCTACAACATGGTGCGTGTGGTCACCGACGGTGTGGCCATCGGTCCCATCTTGATGGGCATCTCCAAGCCGGTGCATATCCTCACCACCAGCGCCACGCCCAGACGCGTCGTCAACATGACCGCCATCGCAGCGGTGGATGCGCAGATCCGTGCGCAGTTGGATGCGGAGAAGGCCAGCCTGGGCTGAGGCCAGGCTGAGCCGGGATGGCCGCCTGGGTCAGGGCGACTCGCCCTCACCCAGGATGCGCCGCTGCAGGGCGTCCAGGTAAGCGTCGATTTCATCGGCGCTGGCAAAGATGCTGTCCAGCGGCACCGCCTGCACGATCTCGATCACCCGCCGGATTTGTTCCTGCGGATGCAGGATCAGCACGCGGCCTTCGTGCGGCGCCAGCGCCTTGCGCGCCTTCAGGATGCAGCGCACGCCGGCGCTGCTGATGTAGTCCAGCGTGGCCAGGTCCAGCACCAGCGCATTGGGTTTGCCGGCCAGCAGCGGCTCCAGCTGATCATCCAGCTGCTCGTGGGTCATCGAATCCAGCCGCCCGGACAACAGCACGTACTGGTTGCCGTTGACCGGCGGATAGATTTCCACGTCCAGCGTCATGCTGATGTTCCTTCCCTGGCGGCGAGCGTGGTCATTCGTCCTGATCGCCTTGCAGCACCTTGCGCTGCATTGCATCCAGATACGCATCGGCTTCGGCGGTCGAGCCGAAGATGTCGTTGAGCGGCACCGCCTTGACCACGTCGAATACCTTCTGGATCTGCGGCTGCGGGTTGACCACCAGCACCTTGCCACCGTGTCCAGCCAGCGCCTTGCGCGCCTTGAAGATCGAGCGGATGCCGGCGCTGCTGATGTAGTCCAGGTCCGACAGATCCAGCACCAGCGAATGCAGCTGACGGGTAAGCAAAGGTGCCAGCGCCTCGTCCAAATCCTCGTAGGTATGCGTGTCCAGGCGGCCGCCAACCGCGACGCGCTGGCTGCCCTTGCCGGCGGGAAGTACGTTGATAGTCAGGCTCATGCTTGGCTCTCCGGCTGGCCCATACGCAGGGTGACACGCAGGACGTTGCAATCATCCATGCGTTGGTAGGTGATCGCATGCGCCAGTTGTCGGATCAGATACACCCCCAGTCCGCCGATGGCGCGTTCCTGGATGTCGGCATCCAGGTCCGGTTCTGGAGCGCTGAGTGGATCAAAAGGCGCACCGGTGTCGCGGAACTCCAGGGTCAGCAGGTCTTCGACGATGCCGATGTCCACCGACAGCTCGTGCTGGGCGCGGCCGCTGGGCTGCCCGCCGTAGTCGATGGCGTTGCTGGCCAGCTCTTCCACGATCAGGCGCACGTCGTCGCGCAGGGCACGGTCGATGCCGTGCCGACCGAGCACTACTTCCAGCGAGGCGTTCAAATCTTCTACCCGGGCGTATTCGCCGGGCACGATCAGGCGTATCAGCATGGTCCGGTCTCCTTCACGTCCTGGCGCAGGCGCATGGCCAGCACCGTGATGTCATCCGATTGTGCGGCAGGGTGGGCGAATTTGTGCACCTGCGCGATTACATGTTCGCAGTGGGCCAGCGCGCTCAGCTCCACGCTCAGGGTGGCGCGCAGCCGGTCCAGGCCAAAGGCGACCAGCTGCGGGTCGAAGGCTTCGGTGACGCCGTCGGTATAAGCCAGCAGCGTGGCGCCGGCCGGCAGGCGACCGCGCCAGGTCGGGAACTCGCTGCTGATCTCAAACCCCAGCGGCGCACCGGACTCCATCGGCACCACCTCGTGGCGGCCATCTGCGTGCAGCAGCAGGGGCGGATCGTGGCCGGCGCTGGCCAGCACGATGTCGCCGCTGCGCAGATCGACCTGGCCAAACAACACCGTGGCGAACATGCAGGTCTCGTTGCCTTCCACCAGCCGCCGCGAGGCCTCGGCCAGCACCTGGCTGGGCGTGCCGCCGCTGCGCGCGGCCACTTCCAGCACCGTCACGGTGCGGGCCATGAAC
>Ga0160448_100095_pt1 | contig 46602 bp, 35 predicted proteins | sample HID1973M_E1MG_FD_108269 | JGI IMG/M metagenome (GOLD analysis project Ga0160448, IMG submission 108269) | Enriched mosquito-associated microbial communities from UW Madison campus, WI, USA - HID1973M_E1 MG | ecosystem: Host-associated > Arthropoda: Insects > Digestive system > Unclassified ...
AGATCGAAATAATCGGTGCCGGTGCCCTTGTCGGTGTAGACCACGGCGCAGCCCTTGGGCAGCGCCCAGGCGCCGGCCACGGCGATGGCGCCATAGACGCCGCGCGAGCCGGACGAGGCGGTGACCAGCAGGCAGCGCTTGCTGCTGTCGAAATTGTCCGGCGCCTGCAGCAGCACCCGGTGCGGCTGCTTGGCCTGCGGCAGCTTCAGCAGCGCGCTGTACTCGCGCCCCGGCACGCTGGCCACACTGCCGTAGACCTGGCCGTAGCCACCGGTTAGCGAGAGGTCGGCAATGCCGCGCCAGTTGTTCCAGATCGCGCGCCGGCGCAATTCCAGCGCGATCGGCGCGGCGGCATCGGCGAAGGCCGGTGGCGTCATCGCGCGCAGACCGTCCAGCCCCAGGCCGGCGCTCAGCAGATCGTCGCTGCCGCGATGCTCGGTGATGCGCTGGGCCTGGTACACGCTCTGCTCCTGGGTCGTCCGCGACGGCGTGCTGCTGCAGGCCGCCAATGCCAAGGCCAGGGTGGCCAACAGGCTGGTGCGCATCATGGTCTGTCCTGGATCTGTCCGCAGAATGCCGTGACGTTAGCCTGCGCGACAACAGGCGTCATCGTACTTTGGTACCAAGTGGTCCCGTCCCGGCCTTGCTACGCTAGCGGCCATCACCCGCACGCCCCACGTGCGCGGCTTTCTGGAGGCACCATGCAACAGACTCATTCCATCCTGATCACCGGCGCGGCCAGCGGCATCGGCGCCGGCGTGGCCAGCCTGCTGGCCGAATCCGGCCGCCACGTGATCATCAGCGATCTCAACCTGGACGCCGCGCAGGCGGTGGCCGCGCAGATCACCGCCAATGGCGGCTCGGCCGAAGCCGTGCAGTTGGATGTCAGCTCCGAAGCCAGCATCACCGCCGCCCTGGCCGCAATTTCGCGCCCGGTCGATGTGCTGGTCAACAACGCCGGCCTGCAACATGTCTCGCCGCTGGAAGACTTCCCCATGGAGAAATGGGACTTCCTGATCCAGGTGATGCTGGTCGGCGTGGCGCGACTGACCCGTGCCCTGCTGCCCGGCATGCGTCAGCGCGGCTTTGGCCGGATCATCAACATCGGCAGCATCCATGCGCTGGTCGCCAGCCCATACAAGAGCGCCTACGTGGCGGCCAAGCACGGCCTGGTCGGATTCTCCAAGGTGATCGCGCTGGAAACCGCCGACAGCGACATCACCATCAACACCATCTGCCCCAGCTACGTCAAAACTCCGCTGGTGGACAAGCAGATTGCCGACCAGGCGCGCACGCGCGGCATTCCCGAGGCCGAAGTGGTCAGCCAGATCATGCTCAAGCCCATGCCCAAGGGCGTGTTCATCGAGATGGACGAACTGGCCGGCATCACCGCCTTCCTGTCCTCGCCGGCCGCACGCAACATCACCGGCCAGACGATCGTGGTCGACGGCGGCTGGACGGTACAGTAAGCCTGATGCCGACCCTGCTGATTGCCGACGACCATCCGCTGTTCCGCGCCGCCCTGCGCGGCGCCGCCGCCGATGCCGTGGCCGCATTGAAGGTGCTGGAAGCCGAATCGTTGGACGGTGTGCTGGCCGCGCTGGAAGCCAACGACGACATCGACCTGGTCCTGCTCGACCTGCACATGCCCGGCAACCACGGCCTGGCCGGACTGGCGGCGATACGCGCGCAGTTTCCGGCAGTGGCGGTGGTGGTGGTCTCGGCCAATGACGACCCGCGCGTAGTCCGCCGCGCCCTGGACCACGGCGCCGCCGGCTACCTGCCCAAGAGCGCCGGCCTGGACGACCTGCGCGACGCCATCCGCAGCGTGCTGGCCTGCGAGCAATGGCTGCCCGCCTCGCTGCGCGCCACCGTGGCGCGCGCCCAGTCCTCGCAGCACGACGCCGAACTGGCCGCACGCCTGGCCAGCCTGTCGCCGCAACAGTTCCGCGTGCTGACCCTGGTCGCCCAGGGCCTGTTGAACAAACAGATTGCCGACCGCCTGGACGTGCAAGAACGCACGGTCAAAGCGCATCTGTCGGCCATCTTCGACCGCCTGAGCGTGCGCAACCGCACCCAGGCCAGTGTGGTGTTGCGTGAGTTGGAACTCAGCGACCCGGCGCGGCAAATGGAAGCCTAGCGGCCCGTTTCTGTGATCGAGCAAAGCCAGACCATGTGCTGGCCCACCTTCCAGGTTGTCCACATGGCATGTGGATGACGATTCGACAAACATGTGGATAACCCTTGCCATCCGTTGCGGCACAAGGCTGTCAACAAGCTTGGCCATTTTTTCACCAAAGCGTCATCGATGCCGTTCCACGCGGTGGAACCTTTACTCGACACCGAGATGACAGTTTTCCACAGCCCATGTGGATGTTTGTTGGGCAAACATGTGGATAAGCGTGGAAGCGCCAATGGTGACAAGGCTGTCAAGCGGGTTGGCGAATAATTGACCAGAACGAAATCGCTTGACGTAATGCCCATTTGCACGGTCCGCGCCTGCCCTGTACTGCGGTGCGCTGTGTTGCAGTGCGACGCAATGCGGAACGTCGCCTGGAATCTGCAGCGCTCAGATGCGTGAGTATTGCCAGGACACCATCTTGCCGTCGCGGTAAGGCATGACGCCGTGGAAGCCGCGGGCGTCGTCATCGAACACCAGCGGCAGGAAGTGGCGGTCGCCATCCCACAGCGGCAGCTCCATGATCTTCTCCACCGGCACCCATTCGAGCGTGCCTTCGGGATTGGATTCGTAGGGCGTACCGGTCCACTCGGTGATCAGGAAGATGAAGCCGAGCCAGTCTTCGCCGTGCTTGCCAAAGCCGGGCCAGCTGATGGTGCCGCGCAGGCTGAGTTCGCTGCAGTCGATGCCGGCCTCTTCGTGGATTTCGCGGCGCATGCCGGCGACCACGTCTTCATCGGCTTCGAGTTTGCCGCCCAGGCCGTTGTATTTGCCCAGATGCAGGTCACCGGGACGCGCGTTGCGGTGGATCAGCAGGACGTGTTGGTGATCTTTGGAGAGGATGTAGCCTAGGGTGGCGACGATGGGGGTGTAGGGCATGTTTGGGGCCGGTGCTTCTTCTTATGTAGCTCGCATTGTATGCGGGTGGGTGTGGTTGGCTTGAGTCATGCGCCAACAGCAAGAGCTAAGCGGGTTAGTGCGCTGGGGGGCGGGGCCAGGCCCCTGGCGACAGGGCCTGGAATCCACATGGCATCGATCTGAGACTCAACGTGTAAGGGCTCCAGTCCCTGTCGCCAGGGGCCTGACCCCGCCTGGATACGATCCATCGCGTCGTTTCAACGTGGCAGTGCAGAACAGCGAAGCAGCAACAGCAAGCCAGCAAGGCATCAAAGCGGCAAAGCGGCAAAGCGGCAAAGCGGCAAGCAGTGCAAGTCTGCTCGCCTTACGCGTTTGTAGGAGGGACTTCAGTCCCGACCGCTTTCCCACACCATCAAGTTCTGGTCGGCACTGAAGTGCCTCCTACAAGAAATCAGGGGCGCCAAAGAGGCACAGCGGACTGATCGCTCCGCTTTGCTTTTGACTTTCGATCCGCCATCAAGATCTCTGGGGAGTGGGAGCCCACCCTGCGCAACAGGGACTGGAGCCCTTACTCGTACAGTCTCAGCTCAATGCCATGTGGATTCCAGGCCCTGTTGCGCAGGGTGGGCTCCCACTCACAAGCCAATCCCCGCTTTGAAGCTCTAGATCTTCAAGCAAAAAGCGCTCACCGCACAGAAGCCATCATCCGATCCAGCACCGACTTCAGCGCCAACGGGCGCACCGGTTTGGCCAACAACGAAAGCTCGGCTTCCAGCACCGCACGCCGCACGCCATCGGTCTGATCCGCGGTGAGGATCAACGTAGGACGCGCCCCAAAGCGCGCACTCAAGCGCTGCCACAAGGCGACGCCGGTGTCGCCGTCATCCAGGTGATAGTCGAACAGCCACACGTCCGCCGCCCGCTCATCATGTGCGAGCTGCGCAGCATCCCCCTCGCCTACCGCGACCACCTCGCAACCCCAACCTTCCAAGGTGCTGCGCAAGGCCGACAAGGCCAACGCATCGTTGTCCACCGCCAACACCCGGCGGCCGGCCAGCCCCGCGCGGCCCAGGGTGGGGGCCGGTGCCGCAAGATGCTCACGCGGTGCCTGCACGCGCCGCAGGCTGACGCTGAAGGTGGAGCCACGGCCGGGTTGGCTGCGCAGATCCAGCGGCGCCTGCAGCAGCCCGGCAATACGATCCGCGATGGAAAGTCCCAGGCCCAGTCCCTGCCCGCCCGCGTCTTCGCCACGGCGGAACTCTTCGAAAATCACCTGCCGGTCCTGCTCGGCAATGCCTGGGCCGGTGTCCAGCACTTCCAGGCGCAGGCGTTCGCCTTCGCGGCGTACACCCAGCAGTACGCTGCCCTGCGCCGTATAACGAATTGCGTTGGCAAGGAAGTTCTGCAGGATTCGTCGCAGCAACTGCGGATCGCTGTGTACCCATGCACGCGTGGGCTGCAAGCGCAGGCGCAGGCCGCGCTCGGCGGCGAGCACACCGAATTCCGAAGCCAGCGGCTCCAGTACTTCGGCGAGTGGGAAGTCGCGCGGCTCGGGCACCAGGCCGCCGGCTTCCAGGCGCGACATGTCGAGCAGGCCCGACAACAAGTCCGAGGTGGAATCCAGTGCGCCGCGAATCTGCAGCAAGGCATCGCGTTGTCTGGGTTCGGGCAGTTGCTGTGCCAGGGCATCGGTGAACAGATGCGCGGCGTGCAACGGCTGCAGCAGATCGTGACCGACCGCGGTCAGGAAGCGGCTCTTGGCATCGTTGGCATGTTCGGCTTCGCGCTTGGCGGTCTCCAGCAACTCGGTGCGATCAGCGACGCGTTGTTCCAAGGTTTCGTTGGCGCGTTTCAGATCTCGCTCGGCGTGACGCGAAGCGGTGACGTCGGTGTAGGTGGCGACGAAGCCGCCGCCGGGCATCGGATTGCCGCGGATTTCGACAATGCTGCCGTCGGGAAACACCCGTTCGGTCAGGTGCGGCGTGCCCGCGCGCATGAAGGCCAGGCGCCGCTCCAGCGCGCGTTCGTCGTGGCCGCGATGCGGCATGCGTTGCAGCGCCCAGCGGGTCAGGTCGGCAATCGGTCGACCGACTTGCAGGAAGTCGGCCGGGAAACCAAACAGCTCTTCGTAGCGGCGGTTCCAGGCAACCAAACGTTGTTCGCGATCGACCACGCTGATGCCCTGACTCATGTTCTGCAGCGCCGCGCCCAGCACCTGCTGGTTGAAGCGCAGATCCTGCGAAGCTTCGCCGACAATCGCGGCCACGGTTTCCAGATCCGCGCTTTCGCGCCGCGCCGCATCCAGCAGCAGGCGCGCGGATGCGGATCCCAACACCGCCGCGAGTTCCCGTTCCAACTGCGCTTCAATCGGCAGCGGCACCGGCCCCAGACGCGGCGCGCCAGCCAGCACTTCATCCACCCGCTCGCGCGGCAGGAAGCGGCGGCCGGCATCCCACAGGCTCTGCCGATCCAGATTGCGCAGACTGCGATGCGGGGTGTCGCGACGCCAGGCCATCGCCAACACGGTCACCACCGTGCCGACAAACAGGCTGACGCCGACCGCGCGCGCCAGCGGACTCCAGCCGCTCAGGCCGAACAGGTTCTGCGGCGACAGCCAGGCCAGGCCGAATGGGCCTTCGCGCAGCCAGCCGGGATCGAGTTGATTGGCGCTGAGCAAAGTCGGCACCAGGATCACCCAGGCCCAGGCCAGAAACGCAGCGATGACACCCAGCGTGGCCGCACGGGGCGGCGTCTGCGGCCGCCACACGGCAAAGGCCAGCACCGGTGCCAGCGTGCCCAGCGCCGAGAACGACACCGCGCCTACGTCGGCCAGCGCGTCGTTGCCGGTCACCAGACGGCTGTACGCCCAGGCGAACAACATGATCACGGCGATGCCGCCACGGCGCAGTGCCAACAGCGCGCCGCGTTGATCGCCGCCGTCGCGGCGCGACCACACGCCGCGCAACAGGCCCGGCGCAAACCAGTGGTTGCCGATCATCAGGCTCAGGGTCAGCGTGCTGACCACCACCATGCCGGTTGCGGCACTCAAGCCCCCCAGGAAGGCGAACAGCGCCAGCCCCTGATGCCCCTGCGCGAATGGCAGCGCCAGCGCATACATGTCCGAGGGCACGCTGTCGCCCAACAAGGCGGCGCCGGCGCGCGCCAGCGGCAGGCCCGGCAGCGCGATCAGGATCAGGTAGAGCGGAAACAGCCAGCGTGCGGTACGCACATGGCTTTCATCGCGGCACTCGACCACGCCCACATGGAACTGATGCGGCAGGATGAACATCGCCAGCGCACCCAGCAGCACCAGCGGCGCGAAGCCACCGGCTGACGGCGGCGTGGGCAGCGGCGGCAGCGCCGGCATGTCGCGCATCTCAAACCACACGAACACACCCAGCGCCAGCATGGCCGCCAGCTTGAACAGCGACTCGAATGCCATCGCCAGCACCAGGCCGCGGTTGTGTTCGGCCGCACTGGCGCGGCGGGTGCCGAACAACATCGCGAACAAGGCCATCGCCAGCGCCACATACAGGCCGCTGTCGCGCCAGATCGGCTGCAGGCCTTCGCTGGCCTGGGCGCTGGAGGTCAGCGTGGCAAAGCTCATCGTCACCGCTTTGAGCTGCAGCGCGATGTAGGGAATCAGCCCGAGCGCGGCGACCAGGGTGACGGTGGCGGCCAGCCGAACGTCCTTGCCCAGGCGGGTGGCAATCAAGTCCGCCAGCGAGGTGGCGTTGGTTTCGCGCGCCAGCCGCACCAGCCGCATCATGAAAGCGACCGCCAGCGCATAGAACAGGATCGCGCCCAGGAAGGTCGGCGGCAGTGGCCAGCCGTAGCGCGCGGCCTGGGTGACCGTGCCGTAGAAGGTCCACGAGGTGCAATGCACTGCCAGCGACAGCGCGTAGATATGGCGCCAGTGCTGCGCCAGCACGGCCGGTCGACGCTCGCCGTGCAAGGCGATGCCAAACATCAGCACCAGCCAGGCCAGGCTGGCCAGGGCGACCAGCCAGAAGTTCAGCACGAGAGCCTCGACTCAGCCGACCAGCGCGCAGCCGCCCAAGGCGTCATGCCAGCGCTGCGAAGTGTGTGGTGATTCCCCATCGTCGCAGGATAAATCAAAGTGTGGCGGCGCCCCGCCGAGAGCTTCTTCCCCCACTTGCGGGGGCCCCACCCTCTTCGTCCGCATGCGGGGGAAAGGATCCGCGTCTGCTCCCTCCCCCGCGCGCGGGGGAGGGTTGGGGTGGGGGCAGGTCGAAGACAGTATCTCTACGGCGTTGCGTTCTGCGCCGAGAGCGCCCCCATCCGGCGCTGCGCGCCACCTTCCCCCGCAAGCGGGGGAAGGGAATAACTCAGAAATCCCAGCGCGCAGTCAGCGAGACCTGGCGCGGCGGGCCGTAGAAGCCGGTCAGCACACCGTAGGCCGGGATGTTGTAGCCGGTGGTGCGGTATTCCTTGTCGGCCAGGTTGGTGCCCTGCAGCGAGAACGACCAGGCGTCGTTGAGCCTCCAGATCACACCGGCGTTGAGCAGGCCGTAGCCGTCCTGCTTGATCACCGGGCTCAGATCCGTGGTCGGCCACACCTCGCTCTGGTAGGCATAGCTGACGCGCGCGGACAGGTTGCCGCCGCTGGCCAGGTCGGTGCGGTATTCCACGTTCAAGGCGCCGGAGAAATCCGGGGCGTTGGTGAACTTCTGGCGGTCAGCAATGTTCACGCCGGCGTCCATGTACTCGTCGTACTTGGCGTCCAGCCAGGCCAGGTTGCCACTGATCATCCAGTTGCGCGTCGGCAGGTACTGATACTCCACTTCCAGGCCTTGCACGTGGCCCTTGCCGGCGTTGGTGAAGTCGCCGAAGAAGCTCTGGCTGCCGTTGGGCAGGGTGTAGCTGGTGAACACCGACAGCTGGATGTCTTCGTACTTGTTGTAGAAGTAGGCCAGGTTCAAGAACATGCGCTGATCCAGCAGCGACATCTTGCTGCCGATCTCGTAGCTGTCGACCTGCTCGTCATCAAACGGCTCGCCCGAACGCGGCACCGCGGTGGTGTTGGCGCGGATGTTGTAACCGCCGGACTTGAAGCCGCGGGTGGCCAGCGCATAGACCATGATGTCCGGCGTGATCTGGTAATCCACCGAGACCTTGGGCGAGAAGTTCTTGAAGTTGACGGTCTTGTCGAAGTTGGCCGCCGTGCCCCAGCTGGTGGTGTAGCTCAGGTCGGTATAGAAGCGGTTGAGCGCGATGGCGTGCTTGTCTTCGTCGGTGTAGCGCGCGCCGACATCGAGCTTCCACTTCTCGCTCAGGTCAAAGGTCCAGTCGGCGTAGGCGGCGTAGCTCTTGGTGTTGACCACGCCCTGGGTGTCGCCATACAGCGGATTGGTCAGCGCGGGCGGCGCCAACGGATTGGAGAAGTGGTTGAGCACCTGGCCGCCGGCATCGCCGTCGAACGCGTACAGGCCCATCACGCCGCGCGCGCGGCCACCACCGTCAAAGTTGACCTGCAGCTCGTTGCTGACCTGGTTGTCGTTGTAGAACGCGCGCACATCGACCAGGGTCAGCGGGGTGGTGTCGAAGTCGATGTTGGTCTCGGTGTCGGACTCGCGCTTGGCCAGTACGTACTTGAGCGTCCAGTCTTCGCTGGCGCGCCAGTTGACCGTGATCGAGCCGCCCTTCATGTCGGTGTCGTTGACATTGCGCATGCCGCTGCGGATGTCGTAACGGTCGCTGGTGGGCGGATAGGCCGGCGCCAGCGGATTGGGGGCGAGCATCTTGGCACCGCGCACGCCGGACTGATCGTCCATCCAGTCGAAGGCGAACTGCACGTCGACCTTGTCGCCCGCATAGGCGCCCAACTGCAGGCGGGCGGCGTTGATTTCCTTGTCGCTGACCGGCTGGTCGTTGGTGGTGTTCTCGCCAAAGCCGTCGCGATTCATGCTGGCCACTGCCACGCGTGCACGCAGGCCGCTGTCGGCGCCGCCGATGGCACCGCCCAGGCCGGCTTTGACGTCGAGCTGGTTGTAACTGCCGACGGTGACCGAGGCGAAGCCTTCCGGCTCCGTGCCCAAGCCGCGCGAGACGTACTTGATCGCACCGCCGATGGTGTTCTTGCCGTACAGCGTGCCCTGCGGGCCACGCAGCACTTCGATGCGCTCGACATCGAACACATCCAGCAGCGCGCCCTGCGGACGGGCGATGTAGACGTCATCCAGGTAGATGCCCACGCCCGGATCCACGCCCCACAGCGGATCGGCCTGGCCGATGCCGCGGATGTAGGCGGTGACCGTGCTGGTGGAACCGCGCGCGGCATAGATGGTCAGATTGGGCACCTGGCTGTCGAGATCGCCCAGGTCGCGCACGTTCAACTTGTCCAGCGCCTCGGAGGTGAAGGCAGTCACCGCCACTGGCACGTCCTGCAGGGTTTCCTCGCGCTTGCGCGCGGTCACCGTGACCGAATCCAGCGTGGTGGCTTGCGCGCCGGTGCTGGCGGCCTCTTGCGACCAGGCCGGTGCGGTGGTGGCCAACAACACAACGGCGATGGCCGTGCTCAAAGACTTGCGCTTCATGGGTCTCCCCTCCCTCAAGGAATGACACGAAGGCGGACACATGCCGCCGATGCTGGGGAAGGCTATGGGGACCGCGAACGAAGCGGCATCGTACCTTCGTACAGTGGGAGCGTGGAAAGCCGCTGCGGAATACTCGCCGCACCTGATCCGGCCCGTCCGGATGCAACCCCTACCCGGCGCCAGGCCGAGGAGCGTTGGATGTCTTTCCTGATCGTGTTGGCCGCGCTGTGCTTCCTGATGTTCGTGGCCTACCGCGGCTACAGCGTGATCCTGTTCGCACCCATCGCCGCGCTGGGCGCGGTGCTGCTGACCGATTCCTCGCTGGTCGCGCCGATGTTCACCGGCTTGTTCATGGACAAGATGGTCGGCTTCCTGAAGCTGTATTTCCCGGTGTTTCTGCTCGGCGCGGTATTCGGCAAGCTGATTGAGATCTCCGGCTTCTCCAAGGCGATTGTGGCCGGCACCATCCGTCTGGTCGGGCGGCAGCGGGCGATGCTGTCGATCGTGCTGGTCTGCGCGCTGCTGACTTACGGCGGGGTGTCGTTGTTCGTGGTGGTGTTTGCGGTGTATCCGTTCGCCGCCGAGATGTTCCGCCAGAGCGACATCCCCAAGCGCCTGATCCCCGGCACCATCGCACTTGGCGCCTTCACCTTCACCATGGACGCGCTGCCGGGCACGCCGCAGATCCAGAACATCATCCCCACCTCTTTCTTCGGCACCACCGCCTGGGCCGCGCCGGTGCTGGGCGTGGTCGGCGCAGTGTTCATCCTGCTGCTGGGACTGAGCTACCTGGAATGGCGCCGCTGCGTAGCGCTGCGCGCAGGCGAAGGCTACGGCGGCGATCTGCGCAACGAACCCGAACCCTTTCGCGGCTACAAGCTCGCGCATCCGCTGATTGCGCTGCTGCCGCTGGTGCTGGTGGGCGTGGCCAACTTTCTGCTGGGCCGCTGGATTCCCGGCTGGTACGGCGACACCCACGCCTTTGTGCCGGCGGTGATTGGCAACCCCGCGCCGGTAACCCAGGAAGTGGCCAAGGTCGCCGCGATCTGGGCGGTGCAAGGCGCGCTGTTGATCGGCATCGCCAGCGTCTTGCTGTTTGCCTGGAAGCCAGTGGTGGCCAGCTTCGCCGAGGGCACGCGCAATGCCATTGGCGGCGCGCTGCTGGCGTCGATGAACACCGCCTCGGAGTACGGCTTTGGCGCCGTCATCGCCGCCCTGCCCGGCTTCCTGGTGGTGGCCAACGCGCTGCAAGCCATTCCCAATCCGCTGGTCAACGAAGCCATCTCGGTCACCGCATTGGCCGGCATCACCGGCTCGGCCTCCGGCGGCATGAGCATTGCGCTGGCGGCGATGGCTGACAGCTTCATCGCCAATGCACAGGCGGCGGGGATTCCGATGGAAGTGCTACACCGGGTGGCCTCGATGGCCTCCGGCGGCATGGACACCCTGCCGCATAACGGAGCGGTGATTACGCTGCTGGCGGTGACGGGCTTGAGTCACCGGCAGTCTTACAAGGACATCTTTGCGATCACGGTGATCAAGACTTTGGCGGTGTTTGTGGTGATTGGGCTGTTCTACGCCACTGGGTGGGTTTGAGGGCTGGGTCTGCGTGTGAGCGCTGGGTCTGCGTGTGAGGGCTGGGTCTGCGTGTGAGGGCTGGGTCTGCGTGTGAGGGCTGGGTCTGCGTGTGAGGGCTGGGTCTGCGTGTGAGTGGGAGCCTGCCCTGCGCAACTGGGCCTGGAATCCACATGGCCTCGAGCGGAGACTCTACGTGTAAGGGCTCCAGTCCCAGTTGCGCAGGGCAGGCTCCCACTCCCCAAAAATCTCGACGCTGATCGAACAGCAAAGCCAAAGCAGGGCAAAGCAGGGCAAAGCAGGCAGCAGGCTGCACGCACCCAGACCACCTGCTCTCGAACAAAGGCGATCTGTCAGAGCGGGGCCAGGCCCCTGCTGATAGGGACTGGAGCCCTTACTAGGAGAGTCTCAAATCGAGGCCATGTGGATTCCAGGCCCTATCAGCAGGGGCCTGGCCCCGATCACACGCAGTACGCCCGCCCCTCTCTCAAGCAATGCGCCTGACCCCGATCACACGCAGTACGCCCACCCCGCTCTCAAGCAGTCCGCCTAGCCCGCTCCCAAAGTCCCCCCACCCAAGCTCCCGGCGTAATCCTCAACACCCAGTACGTGCACCAGTTCGCAGTCAGCAAACGCGGCTTGCCGAATACTGCCCGCGATTGGGGAATCCCGGGCTTACTGCATGACACGTCGAACCACACCGGTCCGCCGGACCGCTTTCCGCAGCCGCGCCTCACTGGCCGGCAACCCGACCCTTCGCGGTAACCCACCGGCCAGCGCCGCGCCGCCCACGCGCAGCGCGGTAATGGCAGCGGCGCGAGCGCGCCAGCAAGATCTGTACGGCGCCCGCAACGCACCGGCTTTCACCCCGCGGCTCGATCCCGCTGCTGCCGCCGGCCAGGTCGCCGAAAACCTCAGCCAGCCTTTCATGGTCAAGCTCGCACCGGCGCCCTTTGCCGTGCGCGTGCTCAACCGACTCAGCTACGGCGCCACGCCCACCACGCTCACCGAATTCAACGCCCTGGGCAGCAGCGATCTGCAGCGCCTGGCCAACTGGGTCGACTGGCAGCTGGACTGGGACGCCATCGACGACAGCGCTACCGAAACCCGCCTCAGCAACGCCGGCTACAGCACTCTGGGCAAATCGCTGCAGCAGCTCTGGGCCGATCACGTCGTGCCCGACCCGGCTTACGACGTGCGCATGCGCCCGGCCAATGAAGTGCAGCGCGCCGCCTTTGTGCGTGCGGTGTATTCGCGCCGGCAGCTGCGCGAGCTGGTGGTGAATTTCTGGCACGACCATTTCAATGTGCAGGGCACCGAATTCAGCGCCGGCCCGGTCTATCCGCATTACACCCGCGACGTGATTCGCGCCAACGCCAAGGGCAACTTCCGCACCATGTTGGAGGCGGTGGCCAAGAGCACCTCGATGCTGTACTTCCTGGACAACATCAACAACTCGCGTTCTGGCCCCAACGAGAACTTCGCCCGCGAACTGCTGGAGTTGCACACCTTTGGCGCGGAAAACTACCTGGGCTTCACCGATCCCTTCCAGGTGCCGCCCTGCCCCGAAGATCCCAGCTATCCCATTGGCTACACCGACATCGACGTGTACGAAACCTCGGCTGCCTTCACCGGCTGGTCGGCGAAGAACGGACACTGGGAATTCCCCACCGAGAACGACGGCACCTTCGTCTATCGCCAGTCCTGGCACGATGCCGGCCCCAAGTTCCTGCTCGGCATGCTGATCTATCCGGAACAGCCGGCGATGAAGGATGGCCGCGATGTGCTGGACCGCCTGGCCAGCCATCCGCGCGTGGCCAAGTTCATCTGCAAAAAACTGATCCGCCGCTTTGTCAGCGATACGCCCAAGCAGACACTGATCGACAGCGCCGCCGTGATCTTTCGCGCCAATTGGCAGCAGCCCGATCAGATTGAACGGGTGCTGCGGCATATCCTGAACTCCGAAGACTTTATCAACAGCTGGGGCATGAAAAGCCGGCGGCCGTTCGAAGCCACCGTGGCGGCCATGCGCGCCCTGGGCCAGGACTGGACGGTGGCGGTGGGCGATGGCAAGAGCGATGAATTGATGTGGCGGTTCGGCTTCACTGGCCACGTGCCCTACAACTGGCCCGCGCCCAATGGCTATCCCGACACCGCGCAGGCCTGGTCGGGCGCCAACTCGTATGCGATGACCTGGAAGTTGCTCAACTGGATGACGGAAACCAGCAACGCCTCCGTCCCGGTCAGTCCGATCCTGGCCACCACCCGCAGCGGCGTGTCGTCGTGGACGGCCAACAACCTGGTGACGTTCTGGTGCAACCGCCTGCTCGGCTATCAGCCCGACGCGGCGCGCAAGCAGACGCTGGTCAACTTCATGGCGCAGAACGGCAACGCCGCCAGTTACGTGATTGCCGACACCGAAGCCTGGGCCGGCAACGATCTGAAAGCGCACTACAACCAGTCGCGCCTGCGCAGCATGGTCTCGCTGATCCTGATGTCCCCCGAATTCATGAGCCGCTGAGGTCACTGCGATGAGCCGATTCACCCTGACCCGTCGCGATTTCGTCAAAGGCTGTGGCGCCGCCGCCGTAGTGGGCGCGGCCGGGTCCACGCTGATGTTTTCCGAAGACGCCGCCGCCGCGGTCAATCCTTACGACACCGTGGTGCACCTGTTCTTGCGCGGCGGCATGGATGGCTTGAACCTGGTCGTGCCGATCAGCGGCGATGACCGTACCTTTTACGAGCAGGCACGGCCGGACCTGTCGATTCCCATCTCCGGCACTTATGGCGCGCTGCCGCTGACCCTGAGCAGCAACGCCGCCACCGGCTTCGGCCTGCATCCTTCGGCTACCGGCCTGCGTGATCTATGGAACAGCGGCAAGCTGGCGATCGTGCACGCCGCCGGCATGAGCACCACCGTCACACGCAGCCACTTTGATGCGCAGCTGTCGATTGATCTGGGCACGCCCGGCAAGTTCGGCACCGGCAGCGGCTGGATGACCCGCGCCTGGGACAGCCGCCCGGCCGGCACGGCAGCGGCGGCGATGCCGGCGCTGGGCATCAGCGGCACGCAACCGGCCGGTCTGATGGCCTCCACCGCCGCGCTGACGATGAGCAGTGCATCGGACTTCCAGCTCAACTCTGGCGCCTGGAGTTGGCAGACCACGCGCGCGGATTCACCGGCAGGTCTGGTGGGGGTCAATGAAACGCTGGCCAGCCTGTGGCAGGGCAACTCGGCGCTGGAGAACAACGGCAATCGCGCCGATGCGGCGCTACGCCTGATCAAGCAGCAGACCTTCGGTGCGTTGCCCGGCACGTGGCCGACCGGTAATTTCGCCCAGCAGTTGTGGACCATCGCGCAGTCGATCCGCTTCAACCTCGGTCTGCGTTACGCCACGCTGGATCTGGGTGGCTGGGATACGCACGAGGGTCAGGGCACGGCGGGCAGCGGCTATCACTACTACCAGAACAAGATTGCGGAGTTGTCACAGGCGCTGACCGCGTTCTTCAACGATTTGAATGCCGGCGGCGAGATGGCGCGAGTGACGGTGATTGTGCAATCGGAATTTGGCCGGCGCGTGCGCGCAAATGCCAATGGCGGCACTGATCATGGCTATGGCAATCCGTTGCTGGTGTTGGGTGGCCCGGTGAATGGCCGGCGCTTCTATGGCACGTGGCCTGGGTTGAATCCGGAAACCCTGTCGCCGACGTTTGGTGATGTGCCGGTGACTACGGACTATCGCCGGGTGTTCTCGGAAATCCTGGTGCGGCGCATGGCCAATCCCAACTTGAGTACGGTGTTCCCGGGCTATGGCGGATACAGCGCGCTGGGAATTGTGCAGGGCACGGATCTGGCGGTGAACATGGCGGCGGCGCAGAGTCTGCCGGTGTTGGGAGCCAGTGCATTGCCTTCCTCTGCGGTGGCGGAGATGGCGCCGGTCGCATCGTCGCAGAACTCAAGCGAAGTGCCGGATTGGCAGCGGCGTGGGCGGGTGGATCGGTTCCTCACTCGGCGTGAGCGCTGAGTTTGTGGCACCTGCTGTTCTGTGAGGGGATGCGCGAGCTGCCGTTGCACGCTCAGAGCTTGGTTTGCTTGTGAGTGCTGGGGCGTGCTGCAGTTGCACGCTCAGAGCTTGGTCTGCTTGTGAGTGCTGGGGCGTGCTGCAGTTGCACGCTTAGAGCTTGGTCTGCTTGTGAGTGGGAGCAAGCACTGCGCAACAGGGCCTGGAATCCACATTTGTACGAGCTGAGACTCTCCTGGTAAGGGCTCCAGTCCCAGTTGCGCAGCGCTTGCTCCCACTCTCGACAGATCTAGATGCCTGGTCGAAAGGCAAAAGGCGATAGCGAAACTCTCCGCGCCCTGACTCGCGTTCTTTGTTTGCAGCGTCAGTACTTTGTGGGAGGCACTTCAGTGCCGATCAAAGTTTGATGCTGAAGGAAAGGCGTCGGGACTGAAGTCCCTCCTACAAGAGCAGCAAATTGGCGGAGCCTTGCTGCCCGCCTTTCGACACAACCCACCGCGCTTTTTCTGCCGTCCCGCGAAATGCCAGCCCACCTGCTCTCGAACAAAGGCGATCTGTCAGAGCAGGGTCAGGCCCCTGGCGACAGGGACTGGAGCCCTTGCCAGGAGAGTCTCAGGTCGCGGGCATGTGGATTCCAGGCCCTGTCGCCAGGGGTCTGGCCCTGCCCACCTGTAGCCCACCGCGCTTTTCTGCCGTCCCGCGAAATGCCAGACCACCTGCCCTTGAACAAAGGCGATCTGTCCGAGCAGGGTCAGGCCCCTGGCGACAGGGACTGGAGCCCTTACCAGGAGAGTCTCAGGTCGCGGCCATGTGGATTCCAGGCCCTGTCGCCAGGGGTCTGGCCCTGCCCACCTGCAGCCCACCGCGCTTTTTTCTGCAATGCCGACGATGTCGACGATGGCGACACCATCGTCGTGTCAAATCAGCGCATCACCTCAAGCTCTGCTCACGCTTTCTTGGCGTGCCACGCCTTCAACAGTTCCGCCTCACGCTCACGGGTAATGCCTGCACGCAGCTTGGCCTGGCGATCCGCCGGCTGACTGCGGAACCAGGTCATCAGGTCTGCCACCGTCACCGCATACGGGCGATAGGTCAGGCCTGCGGCCACCGCGCGTGCGTTGCTGACCTGGCCATAGCCCGCGTACGGACCGGCCTGGCGCGGCACCCAGATCGGCAGTTCTTCGCCAACTTTCTGTTCTTCCAGGAACGCTGGCGTCACATGCGTATAGGTCGGCTTGCCACCCACCACCTTCTCGCTATCGCGCAGCATGGCGTCCATCAGCAGCAGATCCTTCGGGCCCACCGCATTGAACACGCCATAGGTCTTGGCCTCGGCCAGGCGAATCATCCACTCGCCCAGATCGCGGCCATCGATGATCTGGATCGGATCCTGGCCATCGCCGGGCACCAGCATTTCGCCACCTTGGGCGATGCGGTGCGGCCAATAGGTGAAGCGATCGGTTTCATCGCGCGGGCCGACGATGTAACCCGGACGCACGATGGTGACGTTCTTGCCGAACTGCTTGTGCGCTTCGGCTTCGCTCAGCGCCTTCAGCGGGCCGTACAGGTTTTCGATATCGGCGCGCAGGTTTTCCTGCGTTTCGGCCATCGCATCCTTGCCCTTGTACTGGGCTAGCGGCGCGTCTTCGCTGATGCCCGTTTTGGAGCCGTCGGCATAGACCGAGATCGTGGAGATGAAGAGGTAGTGGTCGACATTGCCCTTGAGCACCTTGCCGGCGTCACGTACCCAGAACGGCAGGCTGGTCGGGTTGTCGATGCAGACATCCCATTTGCGGCCTTCCAGCGACTTCAGATCGCCGGTGTTGCGGTCGCCATGCAGTTGCTCCACTTCGCCCGGCCATTCCGGCGAGGGGCGCTTGCCGCGATTGAACAAGGTGATCTTGTGGCCGCGCTTGAGCGCGTAGTCGACCTGGAACGGGCCGGTAAAACCGGTGCCGCCCAGGATCAGGATGTTCAGGGGCTTGTCGGCCTTGGCGACGGGGCCGGGCTTGGAGGCCCAGGCCAGCGGCGGGAAGGCGGCAGTGGCAGCGGCAAGGGCGCTGAGTTTGATCAGGTCACGGCGGGTGGTCATGGAAGGCTCCTGGCGGGTGGTGGATCCGCAGCCTTGCTTCATAACACCCATTCCAGCTGCGGCGCCTATGGCGAAAGTCGTGCCTGTTTTCCCGCGCTGCAACACAACGGCCGTACAAGCGCCTGTCCAGGTAGCAATGTGCGTTGACCCGGTCTCCGTGCAATCACTAGGTTGGCTCATCAGCGTCCCACGCGTGCCACCCTGTCTGGTGAATCTGAGGTCGTGTCGTGAAGCGTTTCCTACTGGGTATTTCTGTTGGCATGTTCCTCACGGCCGTCTGCTGGCAGCTCAGCGCCATGCTGGCCGCGAAACCCGGCGAGGACGTGGGACTGGGTGGCGTGTTGATGCTGTCCTTTCTGGGCCTGGCCTGGATGGCATTGCTGATCGCCGCCGCCGTTGTCCTGCGCGGACGCGCACGCTAAGACACGTCGTCGTCGCGCCGCAAAATCAGCAAAAAAAAAGCGGGCCGTAGCCCGCTTTTTTGTGTCGCTGCAAGACGTGGCTTATTCGACCACGCCCTCGCCTTCTTCCACGGCCTTGATCGACAGGCGGATGCGGCCCTGCTTGTCGACTTCCAGCACCTTGACCTTGACCACGTCGCCTTCCTTCAGCTTGTCGCTGACCTTTTCCACGCGCTCGCTGGAAATCTGCGAGACGTGCACCAGGCCGTCCTTGCCCGGCAGGATGGTGACGAATGCACCGAAGTCCATGATCTTGGCGACCTTGCCTTCGTAGATGCGACCCGGCTCGACGTCGGAGGTGATCTGCTCGATGCGGGCCTTGGCGGCCTGCGCGGCAGCGGCATTGACCGAGGCGATGACGATGGTGCCGTCATCCTGGATGTCGATCTGGGTGCCGGTTTCCTTGGTGATGCCCTGGATGGTGGCGCCGCCCTTGCCGATCACTTCGCGGATCTTGTCCGGGTGGATCTTGATGGTCAGCAGGCGCGGAGCGAAGTCGCTCAGCTCCGAACGCGGGGCGGTCAGTGCGTTGGCCATCTCGCCGAGGATGTGCAAACGGCCGGCTTTCGCCTGCTGCAACGCCTGCTTCATGATCTCTTCGGTGATGCCTTCAATCTTGATGTCCATCTGCAGCGCGGACACGCCGTTGGAGGTACCGGCCACCTTGAAGTCCATGTCGCCCAGGTGATCTTCGTCACCCAGGATGTCCGACAGCACGACGAAGTTGTCGCCTTCCTTCACCAGGCCCATCGCGATACCAGCCACCGGCGCCTTGATCGGCACGCCGGCATCCATCAGCGCCAGCGAGCTGCCGCAGACCGAGGCCATCGAGGAGGAACCGTTGGACTCGGTGATTTCCGAGACCACGCGGATGGTGTACGGGAATTCTTCCAGGGTCGGCATCACCGCGAGCACGCCGCGCTTGGCGAGGCGGCCGTGGCCGATTTCGCGACGCTTCGGGCCCATCATGCGGCCGGCTTCACCCACCGAGAACGGGGGGAAGTTGTAATGGAACAGGAAGTTGTCCTTGTACTCGCCCGAGACGGCGTCGATGACCTGACCGTCGCGCGCGGTGCCCAGCGTGGTGACCACGATGGCCTGGGTTTCGCCGCGGGTGAACAGCGCCGAGCCATGGGTACGCGGCAGCACGCTGACCTTGGACGAGATTGGGCGGACGGTGTCCAGCGCACGGCCGTCGATGCGGACCTTGGTGGCCAGGACCGAACCACGCATGGTCTGGTATTCCAGCTCGCCAAATTCCTTCGACAGCTCGCCAGTGGCCCAGCCATCGGCTTCGGCGCGGCCGGCCAGCGACTGCAGCACGTCCTTCTTGATGGCAGCGATGGCGTCGCGGCGCTGCAGCTTGTCGCGCACCTGGAAGGCGCTGTCGAGCTGGGTGCCCACGGCTTCCTTCAGCGCCGAGATCAGCGCCTGGTTCTTGGCCGGAGCAGCCCAGTCCCAGTTCTTGGTGCCGGCTTCAACCACCAGCTCGTTGATGATGTTGATGACCTTCTGCATTTCGCGATGGCCAAACATCACCGCGCCCAGCATCACGTCTTCGGACAGCTCGGCGGCTTCGGATTCCACCATCAGCACGGCGTTGGAGGTACCGGCGACGACCAGCTCCAGCTTGGAGTCCTTGAGCTCGCTGACGGTCGGGTTCAACACGTACTCGCCATTGATGTAGCCGACCTTGGCTGCACCGATCGGGCCGTTGAACGGCGCGCCGGTCAGGGCGACGGCGGCCGAGGCGCCGATCAGCGCCGGGATGTCGCCGTCGATTTCCGGGTTCAGCGACATCACCGTGGCGATGACCTGCACTTCATTGCGGAATTCTTCCGGGAACAGCGGACGCAGCGGGCGATCGATCAGACGCGAGATCAGCGTCTCCTTTTCGGTCGCGCGACCTTCGCGCTTGAAGAAGCCACCCGGGATACGGCCGCCGGCGTAGAACTTCTCCTGGTAGTCGACCGTCAGCGGGAAGAAGTCCTGACCCTCGCGGGCCGACTTGGCCGCAACGGCGGTGACCAGCAGCACGGTGTCATCGAACTTGACGATGACGGCACCGCCGGCCTGGCGGGCGATTTCGCCGGTTTCCAGGGTGACCTGGTGCTTGCCGTACTGGAAGGTTTTGGTGATTTTTGCCACGAGGATAAATTCCTTGACTATTGCCTATCGGATTTTGGGCCGTCCGCAGCCCTTGCCGCGGACGGATGGACCGGCGCGCCGGTCGGGTATAGCTATGGAACTTGTAGCGGGGAAACTTTTGCTTCCCTTAAATGCAAACCGCGGCGCATTGCTGCGCCGCGGTGGGGACTTGCATCAGCGACGCAGACCGAGCTTTTCGATCAGGGCCTTGTAGCGCTCGTTGTCTTTCTTCTTCAGATAGTCGAGCAGGCTACGGCGACGGTTGACCAGCTGCAGGAGGCCGCGACGGCTGTGGTGATCTTTCTTGTGGGTCTTGAAGTGACCGCTGAGCTGCTCGATGCGGCCGGTCAGCAGGGCGACTTGCACTTCCGGCGAACCGGTGTCGGCGGGGCCGCGCTTGTTGTCTTCAATGATCTTCTGGGTATCGATGGACATGCTTATTCTCTTGAGATGCGTAGCCTGCAGGAACGCCGGGAGATACCGGAGTAAACCGGAGCACCGCGTGGCTCGCCGTGAACGGAAGGATTGCCGGTGTAAAACCGGCGACGAAGTGTAGCCGCCAAGGCCTTTTGAAACAAGGTTTTATTCGCTGTGCAGCACTTTGGACGGGCGGACGACGGCCCATGTGAACAAGCGCAGCGGCACCAGCGTGCCGGCGTCATCAATGCTCGCCATGCCCAGCGCACGCTGGTCGGGCCCGAGTACGGTGACCCGTTCACAGGCCGCGCCACGTTGGTGCAGACGCTGGCCCATGCCGAAGCGGCGGGCCTCATCGGCCGTCAGCACCTGGCTGGGAAAGTCGGTCAGGCCCTGCTCCACCGGCAGCAGACAGGCCAGCAAGGCCTCGTCTCCCTCGCCAGCGATACGCACCAATTCCTGCAAGGTGTACATCGTCGGCGCGCGGAACGGCTCCACCCACAGCCGCCGCAACACCGCCACATGGGCGCCACAGCCCAGGGTTTCGCCCAGATCGCGGACCAGGCTGCGCACATAGGTGCCGGAGCCGCATTCCACCCGCAATCGCAGCAGCGGCCGCGCCGGGTCGCTCTGGTCCAGCTCCAGCAGTTCCAGGCGCTGCACGTGCACGTCGCGCACCGGCGCCTCGATGTCGTCACCACGGCGGGCCTTGGCGTATAGCGGCTCACCGCCCTGCTTGAGCGCCGAATAGATTGGCGCCCGCTGGCGAATGGCACCGCGCAAAGGTGCCAGCGCGGCTTCAATCAGGTCGGGGTCCAGCGCGAGAACCGGTCGTTCACGCAGCACCGCACCCTCGGCATCGTCGGTATCGGTGCTGACGCCGAGCACGGCAGTGGTTTCGTAGGCCTTGTGCGAGCCCAGCAGCAGACCGGCAATCTTGGTCGCCTCGCCAAAACACAGCGGCAGCAGGCCGGTGGCCAGCGGGTCCAGGCTGCCGGTGTGGCCGCCCTTCTCGGCGCGAAACAGCCGCCGGGCCGCCTGCAAGGCGGCGTTGGAACTCATGCCTTGCGGCTTGTCCAACAGCAACAGGCCATCCAGCGCCCGGAACTCAAGCTTGGCGGGCATGCGCCGCTCAGGCCTCGGAATCGTCGTTGTCGTGGTGTTCGGGCAGATCGCGCAGCAACTGATCGATGCGCTCGCCGCGGTCGACGGAATCGTCGTAATGGAAATGCAGCTCCGGCACGTGCCGCATCTTGACCCGGCGCGCCAGCTCCATGCGAAGTTCGCGCGCCAGTTCCTTCAGGCCCTTGATCGCATCGGCCGAACGCTCGGGCAGCAATGCAGTCACGTAGACCTGTGCATGCGCCATGTCACGGGTCACTTCCACGTCTGACACGCTGACCGACGGCAGGCCGTATTCGCGGACAGCTTCATGCACCAGCGTGCCCAATTCCCGGCGGAGCTGGGCGGACACGCGATCGGTGCGGTGGAAGGATTTCTTGGGCATTGGGTACTGCTGTCAGTAAGGAAGATGCGCAGGCGGCGGTGAAGCCGCCTGCGTTGTAGCGATTACAGCGTGCGCTGCACTTCGATGCGCTCGAAGCACTCGATCTGGTCGCCCGGCTTGACGTCGTTGTACGCCTTCACGCCGATGCCGCACTCGGTGCCGTTGCGCACTTCCTCAACGTTTTCCTTGAAGCGACGCAGCGATTCCAGCTCGCCTTCGAACACCACCACGCTGTCGCGCAGCACGCGGATCGGCTTGTTCCGCTTGACCACGCCTTCGATGACCATGCAGCCGGCGACCGCACCGAACTTGGAGCTGCGGAAGACGTCGCGGACTTCGGCGGTGCCGATGATCTCTTCGCGAATCTCCTTGCCCAACAAGCCCGACGCCACCTGCTTCACCTGGTCGATCACGTCATAGATGATCGAGAAGTAGCGCAGGTCCACGCCGCTGGATTCGATGATGCGGCGGGCGGAGGCATCGGCACGCACGTTGAAGCCGATGACCGTGGCCTTGGCGGTGACCGCGGCGTTGGCGTCGGACTCGGTGATGCCGCCGACGCCGGCGTTGATCACGTTGATGCGGATCAGGTCGTTGGACAGGCCCACCAGCGATTGCTTGAGCGCTTCCACCGAACCCTGCACGTCGGCCTTGATGACCAGGTTGAGCACCTGCTGGCCTTCGCCCTGGCCCATCTGCGCCAGGATGTCTTCCATGCGGTTGCCGGCCTGCTTGACCAGACGCGATTCGCGGCGCTTGGTGTCGCGCTGCTGCGCCACATCCTTGGCCAGGCGCTCGTCCTCGACCACCACGAAGTCGTCACCGGCATCGGGCACGCCCGACAGACCCAGCACCTGCACCGGAATCGAAGGACCGGCCGAATCCGGCTGCTTGCCGGTTTCGTCGAACAGCGCACGCACGCGGCCGTATTGGATGCCGCACACCAGGTAGTCGCCCTTCTTCAGGGTGCCCTGCTGCACCAGCACCGTCGCCACCGGGCCGCGGCCCTTGTCCAGCGAGGATTCGATGACCACGCCGCTGGCGCGACCGTCGCGCACGGCGGTCAGTTCCAGCAGTTCGGCCTGCAGGCTGATGGCATCAAGCAACGCATCCACGCCCATGCCGGTCTTGGCCGAAATCTCGACCATCTGGGTGTCGCCGCCGAAGTCTTCGGCCACCACTTCCTCAGCCAGCAGTTCGTTCTTGACGCGCAGCGGATCGGCGTCGGACTTGTCCATCTTGTTGACGGCCACGATCAGCGGCACCTTGGCCGCCTTGGCGTGTTGCACGGCTTCGCGCGTCTGCGGCATGACGCCGTCATCGGCCGCGACCACCAGCACCACGATGTCAGTCAGCTTGGCGCCGCGAGCACGCATGGCGGTGAACGCCGCGTGGCCCGGGGTATCCAGGAAGCTGATCGTGCCCTTGGGCGTATCCACGTGGTACGCGCCAATGTGCTGGGTGATGCCGCCGGCTTCACCGGTGGCGACCTTGGTGCGGCGGATGTAATCCAGCAGCGAGGTCTTGCCGTGATCGACGTGGCCCATGATGGTGACCACCGGCGGACGCGCGATGCGGTCGCCCTGCTGATCTTCGGTATGCGCCAGCAGTTCGGTTTCGGCGTCGTTGGCGTCGGCACGCACGGCCTTGTGGCCGAGTTCCTCGGTCACCAGCGCGGCGGTGTCGTGATCGATGGTCTGGGTGATGGTGGCCATCACGCCCATCTTGAACATCGCCTTGACCACGTCGCTGCCCTTGAGCGCGAGCTTGTTGGCCAGATCGGCGACGGTGATGGTTTCGCCAATGGCCACTTCGCGCACGATCGGTGCGGTCGGGCGTTCGAAGCCGTGGGCGCCACCGCCGCCACCGCGGCTCTGCTCCATATGCCGCTTGGGCTTGGGCTTGCCACGGGTGGTGGTGCGACGCGCGCGCTCGGCGGCCGACAGGTGCAGCTGACCGGCGAAACGGCTGGCTGCGTCATCGTCCTCGATGCCGGCGACCATGGCGTGCGAGCCACGGGTCTTGTGCTTGGCGGCAGCGGCGCCGGCGTTGCGGTCGTCGGTACGCGGCGGATCCTTGCGCACGACCTGCTTGGCCACATGGTGGCCACCCGAACGCGGCGTAGCGGCCGGACGCTCACCTGCAGCCGGTGCGGCTTCGCCATTCTCAGCAGCGGCAGCAGCGGCTTCGGCGCGCGCGGCTTCTTCGGCGGCACGTGCGGCTTCGCGCACGGCCTCTTCTTCCTTGCGCTTGGCTTCCAGTTCTTCGGCGCGGCGGCGATCGGTTTCAGCCAGTCGCTGCTGCTCGCTCAGATTGCGCTGCTTTGACGCTTCGAGCTTGCGCAGGATTTCGGCGCGTTCCGGATCCGGCTCGGCCGCGGATGCCGCAGGGCTGGTATCCACTTCCGACGGCTTGACGTAGGTGCGCTTCTGGCGCACTTCCACGTTCACCGTGGTCTTGCTGCGTCCGGCGGCCACGGTCACTTCCTGCACCTTGCGGCGATTCAGGGTGATCTTCTTGGGCGCGTCGACTTCTTCTGCCGGCTTTTCCGTCTTGCCGTGGGTACGGCGCAGGAAGCCGAGCAGCTTCATCTTTTCGGTACTGGTCACGACCTGGTCGGGACCGCTGAAGCTCATGCCGGCCTCGGCCAGCTGTTCCAGCAGTTTCTCGACCGGCGTGTTGACCAGTTCAGCGAGTTTGCGGATGGTGGTTTGCTGCGACATTCGAGTCCTAGTTGCTGTGGTGCGCTCCTTTGCCAGTAGCCGAGGAACGCCCCTTTTCAAGGGTGGGAATTCTAAGCCCTGCTGAGTCCAGGGCGGTGTTCATCGCCGAATCATTCGCCGCGCTCCAGGCGGGCGATCTCCTCGGCGCGGGCAGCCAGGATCAGCGCGGCAGCGCGTTCTCCGTCCAAGCCCTCGATGCCGAACTCGACCACTTCGTCGGCGGCCAGGTCGGACAGGTCTTCGCTGGTGCGCACGCCATGGCTGGCGAGTGCATAAGCGGTTTCCTCGTCCATGCCAGCCAGGGCCAGCAGGTCGTCGGCCGGCTGGTTCTCTTCCAGCACTTCCTCTTCGGCCAGTGCTTCGTTGAGCAGCGCGTCGCGGGCGCGGGCGCGCAGCTCTTCGACGATGTCCTCGTCGAAGCCTTCCACCGCCAGCAGTTCACCGACCGGCACGTAGGCGATTTCCTCGACCGTGCTGAAGCCTTCGGCGACCAGGATGGCGGCGATTTCTTCGTCCACTTCCAGCTTGTCCATGAACAGCTGGCGAGCCACAACCTGCTCGGCCTCGGACTTGGCGGCAACCTGGTCCTGGGTCATCACGTTGAGCTGCCAACCGGTCAGACGGCTGGCCAGGCGCACGTTCTGGCCGCCCTTGCCGATGGCCTGGGCCAGACGATCTTCGGCCACGGCCAGATCCATCGAATGCTTTTCTTCGTCGACGATGATCGACTGCACTTCCGCCGGCGCCATCGCGTTGATGACAAAGGTGGCCGGGTTGTCATTCCACAACACGATGTCCACGCGCTCGCCATTGAGCTCGTTGGACACGGCCTGCACGCGCGAACCGCGCATACCGATGCAGGCGCCGATCGGATCGGTGCGGTTGTCGTGTGCGAGCACGGCGATCTTGGCGCGGTCGCCCGGGTCGCGTGCACAGGCCTTGATTTCCACCAGGCCCTGGCCGACTTCCGGCACTTCCAGCTTGAACAGCTCGATCATGAATTCCGGCGCGGCGCGGCTGATGAACAGCTGCGGGCCACGCGGCTCGGAACGCACGTCGAACAGGTAACCACGCACGCGGTCGCCGGCGCGCAGCACGTCGCGCGGAATGCCCTTGTCCTTGGGGATGAAGGCTTCGGCGTTGCCGCCCAGGTCGACATAGATGTTGCCGCGCTCGGCGCGCTTGACCACGCCGGTGACCAGCTCGCCCACGCGATCGGTCCAGGCATCGACCACCTGCTGGCGCTCGGCTTCGCGCACGCGCTGCACGATCACCTGCTTGGCAGCCTGTGCGGCGATGCGACCGAAGTCCGGGTTCTCGATCTGCTCTTCGATCCAGTCGCCCAGTTCGGCGCCTTCGGCTTCGTCTTCGGCGTCCATCATGCGGATCTGGCGATCCGGCGACTCCATCACCACATCGTCGGCCACGACTTCCCAACGGCGGAAGGTTTCGTAGCTGCCGTCCTTGTGGTCGATGGACACGCGCACCGACACATCCTGATCGAAATAGCGCTTCTTGGCAGCGGAGGCCAACGCGGCTTCAATCGCGTCGAAGATCACTTCGCGCGGCACGCCCTTCTCGTTGGCGACCGCATCCACCACCAGCAAAAGTTCCTTACTCATCATTCACTCCGCGCGCGGCTTGCTCGCCGCCGGTTTGTTGGATTGTTTTTTGTTGCCAGACGGCTTGCCCGCGGCTTTCTTGCCGGGAGCTGGCTTCTTTGCACTGCTCGGGTTGGACGCGGCCTTCTTCTTGCCGCCTCCGGGTTTTTCGGGCGCCAGGCCCAACGCGGCCCAGTCCGGGACCAGCCGCGCCTTGTCGATATTGTCGAACGCCACCAGCAGGTCATGACCGTCGACGTCGAACAGGATCTCCTGGCCATCGACGCGCACGATTTTGCCAAGCAAACGGCGGCGGCCGTCCTGCGGCAGCTTCAGCACCGCCTTGACCGACTCGCCCACGTGGCGGACGAAATGGGCCAGGGTGAACAGCGGCCGGTCGACGCCGGGCGAGGACACTTCCAGGGTGTAGTTGCCGGTGATCGGGTCTTCGACGTCCAACTGGGCCGAGACTTCGCGGCTGACCGCCTCGCAGTCTTCGATGTTCACGTGGCGGGTTTCGCGCTCGGCTTCCTGCACGTCGATGTACAGGCGCACGGTCGCGCCACCCGGCGCGGGCAGGTATTCGATGCCCAGCAACTCCAGGCCCAACGCTTGCACGGTGGGGCTCAGCAGTTCCGAGATTTGGGTGGATTTATCGCTCACGCAATGACCTTTGCCTGATGTCCCACAAAGGGAGGATGCAAAAACAACAAGGGGCCCGGTGGGCCCCTTGTCCGATGCGCTGGATTCCGGTGCAGCGACCAAAAACCTGTCGCTGCGAGCCCGAGCTTGGGGCGAAAGTGCCTGTATTCAAGGCCTTCCCGCCCGGGAAGCTAGGTAGCAGAGGCAGGAGCCGGGCTCGATTCCATGAGCCGGTTCGCATTGCCATCCGCGGAAGCCGCAAATGATAGCGGCTGCACAGCGGAGGTGCAAACCCTGTGCCTCGCCGTCGTCCCCGTAAATCTGGGTCAGACCGGAAAAGCCAGGTCGCGAGTGAGCGGGAGCAGACCACCCGAAACAGCGCCTGGAATTGATGCTACGTCGACCGGCAACAGCCTCAGTAAGAGCTCCAGTCCCTGTTTCGGGTGGCCTACTCCCGCTCCCCAAGCCTCCCATCAGCTGACCGAAGAGCACAGCTCGTCCTTGTTAGAACCGACACCGAATGAAGGGCCGCAGTGTGTCCAAGCGGAGGCAGGCACCGGCAACCGGGATCGGGCGTGACTAGGCCACCCTCGATCCGATGAGGGAGCGTTTCCGAGCCCGGTTGCCGGTGCCTGGCTCCGCCCCCGAGCAGCCCCCTACCCGCTCGTCGCTTGTCGCTTATTGCTAGCCGCTCCCCGATACCAGCCAACAGAAACCCTCCAACAAAAAGCCCCAAAACAAAAACGGCGACCTCGTTGCCGAGATCACCGTTCTGTTTTTTTTCGAAGAAGACCGGAGCAAAGGTCACTCTTCATTCTGTGGTAGCGGGGGCAGGATTTGAACCTGCGACCTTCGGGTTATGAGCCCGACGAGCTGCCAGACTGCTCCACCCCGCAGCAGAAGCGGAATTATGAGGGCTGCGCCAAAATTACGCAAGCCATCAACTAAACAAAACCAAGCTTTCAGCCGGCAAAGGCCTGCTGGCACCACGCCATGATCGGACTCCACGCAATGCCCAACGCCAACAGCGCCAGCGCATTGACCCCGAACACCAACGGCACGATCCGATCTTTCCGCGGCGCGTGCAGCTCGCCCACCGGCTCATCGAAATACATCACCTTGATGATGCGCAGGTAGTAGAACGCACCAATCACCGCGCACACCACGCCGACAATCGTCAACCACAACAGACCGCCCTTCAGCGCCGCGCCCAACACCACCAGCTTGGCCCAGAAACCCAGGAACGGCGGCACGCCGGCCAGCGACGCCATCACGCACAGCACCAAACCGGCCTGCCACGGATTGCGCGCATTCAAACCCTTGAAGTCGTCTATCTTGTCGGCCTCGAAACCCTGCCGCGACAGCACGATGATCGCGCCGAACGCCGCCACCGACATGATCGCGTAGCTGATTGCATAGAACAGCGCCGAGGCATAACCCGTCTCGCCGCCGCCGGCAAAGCCGACCAGCAGGAAGCCCACATGCGAGACCGTTGAATACGCCAGCATGCGCTTGAGGTTGGTCTGCGCAATGGCGATCAGGTTACCGATGATCATCGAAGCCGCCGCCAGGATCGCCAGCAGCAACTGCCACTGCCCGCTCAGCGGACCCACGCCGTCTTCCAGGATGCGGAAGGCCATCGCGAACGCAGCCAGCTTGGGACCGGAGCTGATGAACATGGCGATCGGCGTGGGCGCGCCCTGGTACACGTCGGGCAGCCACATATGGAACGGCGCCGCACCCAGCTTGAACGCCACGCCAGCGACCATGAAGACCATGCCAGTCAGCAGCAGCGTGCGGTCCGGAGCCGTGCCCACGGCGGCGTAGATGCCCGGCAGATCGAGCGTGCCGGTGGCGCCGTAGGTCAGCGACATGCCGTACAGCAGCAGGCCCGAAGCCAGCGAACCGAGCACGATGTACTTCATCGCCGCTTCCGAGGACAGGCCGTCCTCGCGGTTCAAGGCGACCAGCGCGTACGAGCACAGCGCCAGCAATTCCAGGCCCAGGTAGACCATCACCAGGCTGCCGGCCGAGACCATCATCATCATGCCGACCGTGGCGAACATCACCAGCACCGGCACTTCACCCGGATACAACTTGCGCTCGCGCAGATACGGCCAGCCATAGACCAGCGACAGACCGCTGACCAGGATGATCGCCAGCTTGGTGACGTTGGCCATCACGTCGCGCACGAACATGCCGTTGAACACCGTGCCGCTGCCGCCCACATCGGTGAGCAGCATGGCGAAGGAGATCGCCATGGTCAGCAGTGCCAGACCGTGGGTGATCACGCGCTGGCGTTCGCTCAGGAACAAATCCAGGATCAGCAGGGTGAAGGCGCCGACGAGCAGCACCACTTCCGGCAACAGCGGCAGCAGGTCGGTGGCGGCGGGGAGCATCGAGGAGGTCATCATTCTTCCTTACAGCTTGCTGTTGGCGAGCTGCATCGCCAGTTGCGCAATCGACGGTTCCATCAGGTCGGTCAGCGGCTTGGGATACAGGCCGATGGCCAGCACGCCAATCGCAAACACGCCCAGCACGATGGTCTCGCGCATGTTGATGTCCTTGAGCTCGGCCACGTGCGAATTGGCCACTTCGCCGTACAGCACGCGCTTGACCAGCCACAGCGTGTAAGCCGCACCGATGATCAGGGTCAGCGCCGCCAGCAGCGCATAGACCGGGTTCTTCTGGAAGGTGGCCACGATCACCATAAACTCGCCGACGAAACCCGACGTACCCGGCAGGCCCGAGTTGGCCATGCCGAACAGCACGAAGAACACCGCAAACCACGGCATCACATTGGCCACGCCGCCGTAATCCTTGATCATGCGGCTGTGCATGCGGTCGTACAGCACGCCGACGCAGGAGAACATCGCGCCGGAGACAAAGCCGTGCGAGATCATCTGCACCATCGCACCCTGCAGGCCCAGGCGGGCGCCATCGAGGTTGGCGTAGTCGCGGATCAGACCGAAGGCGATGAAGATGCCGATGGTGACAAAGCCCATGTGCGAGACCGACGAATAAGCGATCAGCTTCTTCATGTCGTCCTGCACCAGCGCCACCAGGCCCACATAGACCACCGCGATCAACGACAGGATGATCACCAGCGTGGCCCATTCATAACCGGCGTCCGGCACGATTGGCAGGGTGAAGCGCAGGAAACCGTAGCCACCGATCTTCAACATGATCGCGGCCAGAATCACCGAACCGGCGGTCGGCGCTTCCACGTGCGCATCCGGCAACCAGGTGTGCACCGGGAACATCGGCACCTTGACCGCAAAGGCGATCAGGAAGGCGAAGAACAACCAGGTCTGCTCCTTGGCGCCCAGCGGCAGCGCGTACCAGTCAGCCAGCAGGAAGCTGCCGCTCTTCAGGTACAGGTAGATCAGCCCGATCAGCATGAACACCGAGCCGAGGAAGGTGTACAGGAAGAACTTGATCGAGGCGTAGATGCGACGCGGGCCGCCCCACACGCCGATGATCAGGAACATCGGGATCAGCATGCCTTCGAAGAAGACATAGAACAGCATCGCGTCCAGCGCGCAGAACACGCCGATCATCAAGCCTTCCAGGAACAGGAAGGCGGCCACGTACTGGCTCACCCGCTTGTCGATTGAGCCCCAGGCGCCAATCAAGGCCAGCACCGTGGTGATGGTGGTCAGCACGATCAGCGCCACCGAGATGCCATCGGCGCCCAGCGCGTACCAGATGTTGAAGGCCGGCACCCACGAGTGGCGCTCGACGAACTGCATGCCCGGGTTGCTGAAATCGAAGCCGGTCAGCAGCGGCACGCTGGCGGCCAGGGTCAACAAGGACACGCCCAGGGCCACCCATCGGGCGGCGCTGGCGCGCTGGTTGCCCAGGGCGAGGATCAAGGCGCCGCCCAGGATGGGGAGCCAGATCAGGATGCTTAGCAGAGGCCAGTTCGACACGTGTGTTATCCGTTCAGTTCAGCGCCAGGGCAATCAATGCCAGGGAGTTGCCAGGGTTCATTGCCAGGGACTACTGCCAAAACCTGATCAGCACAGCCAGCAGTGCAATCAGGCCGAGGATCATCGCGAAGGCGTAGTGGTACAGGAAGCCGGACTGGGTGCGACGCAGCAGGTTGGCTGCCAGGTCGACCAGACGCGCACTGCCGTTGACTGCCACGCCGTCGATCACATGCGTGTCGATGGCGCGCGAGGCCTTGCCCAGCTTGATGCCGCCGCCAGCGAAGCCACCAATCCACAGGTGATCGGCCCAGTACTTCTTGTCCAGGATGTTGGTCAGGAAGGCACCAAGCGGGCTGGCGCGCATACGCGCCGGCACGCTCGGGGGCAGCACCAGGTAGAGCACGGTGGCGGCCGCAAAGCCGGCCAGTGCCAGCCAGAACGGCGGCGCCTGCATGCCGTGCAGCGCAAACTGCCACGGGCCGTGCCAGGTTTCCTTGAGCTGGGCGACCGTGTCCGAGCTGGGCGAGATGAAGTCGATCGCACCCAGGAAGAACGGCAGACGCTCGTGGTGACCGGTCCAGTCGGTGGCGAACAGCATCGGGCCGATGGTGAAGATACCGATCAGGATCGACGGAATCGCCAGCAGGATCAGCGGCAGCGTCACCACCCACGGCGACTCGTGCGGTTCGTGCGCGCCGTGATGACCATGGTCGTCATGCGCGTGATCATCGTGGCCATGCGCATCGGCAGCGACCGGCTCGGCGTGCGACTCGGCTTCGTCGTGCGAGCTGCCGTGGTGATCGTCTCCGTGCGCGGCGTGCGCATCACGGAAGCGTTCCTTGCCGTGGAAGGTCAGGTACAGCAGTCGGAAGCTGTAGAAGCTGGTCACGAACACACCCAGCAGCACCGCCCAATAACCGTAGCTGGCCACCCATTCGCTGGGACCGCTGAAGCTCTGCCCCATCATGCCCATGTCGGCAATCTGCTTGGCCACTTCGCCGGCATGCTCGTGGTGGTGCTTGGCCGCCTCGATGATGGTGTCCTTCGAGTAGAAGCCGGAGAAGAACGGCGTACCGACCAGCGCCAGCGTGCCAATCAGGCTGGTGATCCAGGTGATCGGCATGTACTTGCGCAGGCCGCCCATCTTGCGCATGTCCTGCTCATGGTGCATGCCGATGATCACCGAGCCAGCGGCCAGGAACAGCAGCGCCTTGAAGAAGGCGTGGGTCATCAGGTGGTAGACCGCGGCCGAATAAGCCGACACGCCCAGCGCCACCGTCATGTAGCCCAGCTGCGACAGCGTGGAGTACGCGACCACGCGCTTGATGTCGTTCTGCACGATGCCGATCAGGCCGGTGAACAAGGCCGTGGTGGCGCCGATGAACAGCACGAAGTCCAGCGCCGTCTGCGACAGCTCGAACAGGGGCGACATGCGCGCCACCATGAAGATGCCGGCGGTGACCATGGTCGCGGCGTGGATCAGCGCCGAGATCGGGGTCGGGCCTTCCATCGAGTCCGGTAGCCACACATGCAGCGGCACCTGTGCCGACTTGCCCATGGCGCCAATGAACAGGCAGATGCAGGTGACCGTGGCCATCGACCAGATCATCGGTTCGTCCAGCACCTGGTAGCTCACGCCAAACACGTGCAGCGTGCCCGACCACACCGGCAGCGCCTTGCCCGCCAGCAGGGTGGCATTGGCGAACACGGTGGCGTAGTCCAGCGTGCCGAACATGAAGAGCACCGCGGCAATACCCAGCAGGAAGCCGAAATCGCCGACGCGGTTGACCAGGAACGCCTTGAGGTTGGCGAAGATCGCGGTCGGACGCTTGAACCAGAAACCAATCAGCAGGTACGAGACCAGGCCCACTGCTTCCCAGCCGAAGAACAGCTGCAGGAAGTTGTTGCTCATCACCAGCATCAGCATGCTGAAGGTGAACAGCGAGATGTAGCTGAAGAAGCGCTGGTAACCCGGGTCTTCGGACATGTAGCCGATGGTGTAGACGTGCACCAGCAGCGAGACGAAGGTGACCACCACCATCATCATCGCGGTCAGCTTGTCGATCATGAAACCGACATGGCCGCTGATGTTGCCAACCTGGAAGAACGTGTACACGTTCTGGTTGAACGGCGAAGCGCCCTGCCCGACCAGCTGGTACAGCACGTAGATCGACAGCGCGCAGCTCACGGCCACGCCCAGGATGGTCACGCTGTGCGCGCCGGCACGACCGACCTGGCGGCCAAACAGGCCGGCAATGATGCTGCCCAGCAACGGGGCCAGCACAATCGCCAGCAGCACCTTCATGGAGATGCCTGGCAGGACGGCGGCCGGCAGGGCGGCGATGGTTTCCGCAGCAATCATGGGGATCATCAGCCTTTGAGCGTGTCGACTTCGGCCACGTTGATCGTGCGCCGGGTACGGAACAGGGTGACCAGGATGGCCAGGCCAATGGCGGCCTCGGCGGCCGCCACGGTGAGGATGAAGAACACGAAGATCTGCCCGGCCGCATCGCCCAGTTCGCGCGAGAACGCGACGAAGTTGAGGTTGACCGACAGCAGCATCAGTTCAATCGACATCAGCAGCACGATCACGTTCTTCCGGTTGAGGAAGATGCCGGCCAGGCTGATGCAGAACAGTACGGCGCCAAGCGCCAACAGGTGACCCAAGCTGATCATGGCTTGCCCTCCCCTTCGCCGGCTTCGGGCGTGGCGGTTTCGCGCACCGGCACCTCGGCCTGCATCTTGATGACGCGGATGCGGTCGCTGGCCTTGACGCGCGACTGCTCCGACGGATTCTGGGTCTTGGTGCCTTCGCGCTTGCGCAGGGTCAGCATCACCGCCGCCACCACGGCCACGGTCAGGATCACCGCGGCGAACTCGAACGGCAGCAGGAACTTGGTGAACAGCGTGCGCGCCAGCCAGGCGGTGTTGGACACTTCGGCGGCGGCGGATGCGGCGTTCTCAGGGAACGCGGCGGCGCTGCGCGCCTTGACCCCGATCAGGGTCACCATCTGCACCAGCATGGCCACGGCGACCACGATGCCGACCGGCAGGAAGCGCACCCAGCCCTCACGCAACGCGGTGACGTCGATGTCCAGCATCATCACCACGAACAGGAACAGCACCATCACCGCGCCCACGTAGACGAGGATCAGGGCCACGCCGAGGAACTCGGCGCCGACCAGCAGCCAGATGCAGGCCACGGAGAAGAACGTCAGGATCAGGCACAGCACCGCATGCACGGGGTTGCGCACGCTGATGACCGCGCCCGCCGAAACGGCGGCGATGCCAGCGAAGATCCAGAAAGCGATATTGACCCAATCCATTTCTGACCTCAGCGGAAGGCGGCGTCGGCGGCGCGGCGCTCGGCGATTTCGGCTTCAAGCCGATCGCCCAGCGCCAGCAGCTGCGGCTTGGTGACGATGTTCTGGCCACGCTTTTCGAAGTGGTACTCCAGCACATGGGTTTCGACGATCGAATCCACCGGGCAGCTTTCTTCGCAGAAGCCGCAGTAGATGCACTTGAACAGGTCGATGTCGTAACGGGTGGTGCGGCGGGTACCGTCTTCGCGCGGCGCCGAGTCGATGGTGATGGCCAGCGCCGGGCACACGGCTTCGCACAGCTTGCAGGCGATGCAGCGTTCTTCACCGTTCGGATAGCGACGCAGCGCATGCAGGCCGCGGAAGCGCACCGATTGCGGGAACTTCTCCATCGGGTACATCACGGTGTACTTGGGCTTGAAGGTGTACTTCAAGGTCAGCGCAAGACCCTGCAGCAGTTCCAGCAGCATCAGGCTCTTGAAGTAATGGACGACTTTGTTCATTGGCTCAGACACCCTTCTCGAACACGCCAAAGAACACCATCAGCGCGGTGACGGCGATCCACACGATGGTCAGCGGAATGAAGACCTTCCAGCCCAGCCGCATGATCTGGTCATAGCGGTAGCGCGGGAAGCTGGCGCGGAACCAGATGTAGGCGCTGGCGAAGAACAACACCTTCAGCAGCAGCCAGGGCCAGCCGCCCACCCAGATCCAGTTGATCCAGGGCGAGACGTCGGCGGTGATCCAGCCCTGCAGCGGGCTCAGCCAGCCGCCCAGGAAGAACAGCGAGACCAGGAAGCTCACCAGGATCATGTTGGCGTATTCGGCCAGGAAGAACAGCGCGAACGCTGCGCCCGAATATTCCACCATGTGGCCGGCGACGATTTCCGATTCGCCTTCGACCACGTCAAACGGCGAGCGGTTGGTTTCGGCCACGCCCGAGACCCAGTAGACGATGAAAAGCGGGAACAGCGGCAGCCAGAACCATTCCAGGAAGCCATTGTTGCCCGCCTGCGCCATCACGATCTCGCTCAGGTTCAAGCTGCCGGCGGCGATCAGCACGCCGACCAGGGCAAAGCCCATTGCGATTTCGTAGCTCACCACCTGCGCGGCCGAGCGCATCGCGCCGAGGAAGGCGTACTTGGAGTTGGAGGCCCAGCCGGCAATGATGATGCCGTACACGCCCAGCGAGGTCATCGCCAGCAGGTAGAGCAGACCGGCATTGGCGTTGGACAGCACCAGCTTGGCGTCGAACGGCACCACCGCCCAGGCGGCGAACGCCGGCGCCAGGGTGATCAGCGGCGCCAGCACGTACATGGTCTTCTGCGCGCTGCTGGGCTGGATGATTTCCTTGAACAGCAGTTTGAACACGTCGGCGAAGGCCTGGAAGATGCCCATGCCCACGTACATCGGTCCGTGGCGCACGTGCATCCAGCCGATCAGCTTGCGCTCCCAGACCACGTAGAAGGCCACCGAGATGATCACCGGCATGGCGATCACCAGGATCTTCAGCACGATCCACAGCGCCACGCCGATGTCGCCCAGGCTCAGGAACCAGGCGTGCAGCGGGGCTACCGCATTGATCAACAGCTCGTTCATGCGCTCACCACCGTCACGCGTCCGGCGCCCAGCGGCGCGGTTGCGCCGTAGCCGCCTTCAATCCAGGCAGCGCCCGCGGCCACGCGGGCATCGATGACCAGCGGCAAGGTGGCCGTGCCCTGGCTGGCGCCAAGCTTGACCATCTGCCCTTCGCTGACGCCGGCCGCCTGCGCGTCGGCCGGGTTCAACACCACCCGTGCGCCGACGTTGAGCGGATGCGCCTGCAGCGCTTCGGCACGACGGACCGTGCCGTCGGTGCGATAAATCGCTGCGCTGACCGCCAGTTCCAGTCCCTCGTTGCTGGCAGCAGCGGCCACCGACGGCGTCAGCGTCACCGCTGCACGCGCCGCGACCAGCGCACGTGCGCCAGCCAGGTCGGTGAACTCGAACGCCGGCAGTTGCAGCTCGCCGCCGAGTGCACGCAGCACACGCCAGCCTTCGCGCGCATCGCCCGGCAATTTGCCGGCGGCCTGCGTGCGTTGCTCATCACCGTTCAAATTGGTCAGCGTGGCCTCGACTTCCGGCAGCGCGCCAATCGGCAGGATCACGTCGGCGAATTCGCGGGTGGACTTGCAGGCGAAATGGCTGAACGCAACTACTTTGGCTGCGCTCAGGGCACGCGCCGCAGCCGGCGTATCGGCAAAATCCAGACCGGCTTCGATGCCGTAGATCATGTAGGCCTTGCGCGGCTCGGCGAACATGCCGGCCACGTCGCGACGCGACGGCAGCACGCCGTGCTTGGCCAGGCCCAGCGCGTTGGCGCCCTGCGGGACGCGACACAGCTTGGCGCCGGTGGCGGCGGCAAACTCGCGTGCGGCGGCGCGCAGCTTGGCGGCCTGCGGGTGGTTTTCGGCGATGCCGCCGACCAGAAGCACGGTGTGGCGACCGGCTTGCACGCTGTCGCGCAGGCCAGCGTCATTCAACGCCGCACCCAACTGCGACGGCGCGACGATGTGCTTGCCGGCGATGCCGAAGGCGAAGTCGAAGTCGACCGGGTTGACCACGTGGATCTTGCTGCCCTTGCTCTGCGCCTTGCGCAGGCGCTGGTGCAGCAGCGGCAGTTCGTGGCGAATGTTGCTGCCGAACACCACGATCACATCGGCCTTCTCGATCTCGGCCAGCGGCGAAGCAAATGCTTCGGCCACGGCGCCGTCGGAGAAGTCGCGGTTATTGATGCGGTGATCCAGATTGCCCGTGCCCAGGCCGTCGGCGAGCTGGGCGAGCAGACCGCCCTCCTCGTTCGACGTGGCCGGATGCACCAGCACGCCCAGATCGTCGCCACGGTTGGCGCGCAGGATCTCGGCGGCAGCAGCCAGGCCTTCAGCCCAGGACACTTCCTTCCATTCGCCGTTGACCTTCTGCAGCGGCTTGACCGCGCGGTCATCGGCGTACAGGCCCTGGTGCGAATAACGATCGCGATCCGACAACCAACATTCGTTGACCGCTTCGTTGTCGCGCGGCACCGAACGCAGCACCTGGCCGCGACGCGAGTGATGGAACAGGTTGGAACCCATGGCGTCGTGGAAGCCGACGGATTCGCGCGCAATCAGTTCCCACGGACGGGCGCGGAACTGGAAGACCTTGTTGGTCAGCGCGCCGACCGGGCAGACGTCGATGACGTTGCCGGAAATTTCGGTGGTCAGCGGCTTGCCGTCGTAGGTGCCGATCTGCAGGTTCTCGCCGCGATACATGCCGCCCAGCTCGTAGGTGCCGGCGATTTCCGCGGTGAAGCGCACGCAGCGCGTGCACTGGATGCAGCGGGTCATTTCGGTGGCGACCAGCGGACCGATGTCCTCGTCGGGCACCACGCGCTTGCGTTCCTGGAAGCGGCTGACCGAACGGCCATAGCCCAGCGACAGATCCTGCAGCTCGCACTCGCCGCCCTGATCGCAGATCGGGCAGTCCAGCGGATGGTTGATCAGCAGGAATTCCATGACGTTGCGCTGCGACTTCAGCGCCTTCTCGCTGCGCGTCTGCACCTTCATACCGTCCATGACGGGCGTGGCACAGGCCGGCGCGGGCTTGGGCATCTTCTCGACGTCGACCAGGCACATGCGGCAGTTGGCGGCGATGGCCAGCTTGTCGTGGTAGCAGAAACGCGGAATCGGAATGCCGGCCTTGTCCGCGGCCTGGATGATCATCGAGCCCTTCGGCGCGGCCATTTCCACGCCGTCGATGAAGACGGTCACATGGTCCGGCGGAAGGTTGGGATTGACGGGTTGCGCGCTCATGCCGCAGCAGCCTCCAGCTTGCCGTCGACGATCGAGCGACCGTTGACGATGTAGTACTCGAACTCGTGCCAGAAGTGGCGCAGCATGCCCTGCACCGGCCACGCGGCGGCTTCGCCGAACGCGCAGATGGTGTGGCCTTCAATCTGGCCGGCAGCGGCCTTGAGCGTCTGCAGATCTTCCAGCGTCGCCTTGCCGTCGACCACGCGGGTCAACATGCGATACATCCAGCCGGTGCCTTCGCGGCACGGGGTGCACTGGCCACAGCTTTCCTTGAAGTAGAAGCGCGCGATGCGCTGGCAGGCGCGAACCATGCAGGTGGTCTCGTCCATCACCACCACCGCACCCGAACCCAGGCCGGAGCCGGCCTTCTGGATGCTGTCGTAGTCCATGGTCAGACCCATCATCACTTCGCCCGGCAGCACCGGCATCGAGGACCCACCCGGAATTACCGCCTTGATCTTGTGGCCATTGCGGATGCCGCCGGCCATTTCCAGCAGTTCGGCGAACGGCGTGCCCAGTCGGATCTCGTAATTGCCCGGACGCGCGACATGGCCGGAGACCGAGAAGATCTTCGGGCCGCCGTTGTTCGGCTTGCCCAGGTTGAGGAACCACTCGGCGCCGTTGCGGATGATCGCCGGCACCGAGGCATAGGTCTCGGTGTTGTTGATCGTGGTCGGCTTGCCGTACAGGCCAAAGTTGGCCGGGAACGGCGGCTTGAAGCGCGGCTGGCCCTTCTTGCCTTCCAGCGATTCCATCAGCGCGGTTTCTTCGCCGCAGATATAGGCGCCGGCGCCGAGCGCGTTGTAGATGTCGATATTGATGCCGGAGCCCAGGATGTCCTTGCCCAGCCAGCCGTGCTTGTAGGCCTCGGCGGTGGCTTCTTCCAGGTGCTCGAACGGCTCGTGGTGGAACTCGCCGCGCAGGTAGTTGTAGCCCACGGTGGAACCGGTGGCGTAGCAGGCGATCGCCATGCCTTCAATCACCGCATGCGGGTTGAAGCGCAGGATGTCGCGATCCTTGGCGGTGCCCGGCTCGGATTCGTCGGAGTTGCAGAGGATGTACTTCTGCATGTCGCCCTTGGGCATGAAGCTCCACTTCAGGCCGGTCGGGAAGCCCGCGCCGCCACGGCCGCGCAGGCCGGACTGCTTGACCATCTCGACCACATCGGCCGGCGGGATCTTCTCTTCGATGATCTTGCGCAGCGCGCTGTAGCCGCCGGTCTTGAGATAGTTCTCGTAGGACCAGGGCTTGTCGAAATGCAGCGTGGTGTAGACGACCTGGTGTTCCTTCGGCGCGGGGCCGACCGGACCATAGCCTTCCGAGGTATGGGAATGATGTGCCATGGCTTACTCCAGCCCGTCCAGCAGTTCGTCGACCTGCGTCGGGGTCAGCTTCTCGTGGTAATGGCCGTTGATGACCACCACGGGCGCGCCGCAGCAGGCGGCCACGCACTCTTCTTCGCGCTTGAGGTAGACGCGGCCGTCGGCGGTGGATTCACCGAGCTTGCAGCCGAGCTTCTTCTCCGCGTGCTTGACCAGATCTTCGGCGCCGTTGAGCCAGCAGCTGATGTTGGTGCAGAAGGCGACATTGTTGCGGCCGACCTTCTCTGTCTCGAACATCGAATAGAAGCTGGCGACCTCGTAGGCCCACACCGGCGGCAGGTCCAGGTACTTGGCCACGGCCGAGATCAGCTCGTCGCTGAGCCAGCCGTTGTTCTGCTCCTGCGCCGCATGCAGACCCTGCAGCACCGCCGAACGCTTGCGCTCCGGCGGGAACTTGGTCAGCCAATGATCGATGTGCGCGCGCGTCTTGTCGCTCAACGCCACCAGCGGATCGACGTTCTGCGCCGCTACAAAATTACCTGTGGCCCTCATCGGTCCACCTCACCAAATACCAAATCGTAAGTACCAATCATCGCCACGACGTCCGGCAGCATGTGTCCGCGGACGATGGCGTCCATGGACGAAAGATGGGCGAAGCCCGGCGCGCGCAGCTTGACCCGGAACGGCTTGTTGGCGCCGTCAGACACCAGGTACACGCCGAACTCGCCCTTCGGCGCTTCCACTGCCGAATAGGTTTCGCCGGCCGGCACGCAATAGCCTTCGCTGAAAAGTTTGAAGTGGTGGATCAAGGCTTCCATGTCGTCTTTCATTTCCTCGCGGCTAGGCGGGGCGACCTTGAAGTTCTTGACCATGACCGGGCCTGGATTGGCCTTCAACCACTGCACGCACTGGGCGACGATGCGGTTGGACTGGCGCATTTCTTCCACGCGCACCAGATAGCGGTCGTAGCAGTCACCGTTGACGCCGACCGGGATGTCGAAATCCACTTCGGCGTACTTGGCGTAGGGCTGCTTCTTGCGCAGATCCCAGGCGATGCCCGAACCGCGCAGCATGGCGCCGGTCATGCCCCAGGCGCGCGCGTCTTCCGGCGAGACCACGCCGATGCCGACGGTGCGCTGCTTCCAGATGCGATTGTCGGTGAGCAGAGTTTCGTACTCATCGACACGCTTGGGGAATTCGCGGGTGAAGTCTTCCAGGAAGTCGAGCAGCGAGCCTTCGCGCGCGCCATTGATGCGCTTGAGCGCCTGGCCCTTGCGCCAGGGCGATTCCTTGTACTTGGGCATGCGATCCGGCAGATCGCGGTAGACGCCGCCCGGACGGTAGTAAGTGGCGTGCATGCGCGCGCCGCTGACCGCTTCGTAGCAGTCCATCAACTCTTCGCGCTCGCGGAAGGCGTACAGCATCACCGCCATCGCGCCCAGATCGAGTGCGTTGGAGCCAATCCACATCAGGTGGTTAAGGATGCGGGTGATCTCGTCGAACATGGTGCGGATGTACTGCGCGCGCTCAGGCGCTTCGATCCCCATCAGGTTCTCGATGCCGCGCACGTAGGCGTGCTCGTTGCACATCATCGACACGTAGTCCAGGCGATCCATGTAGCCAATCGACTGGTTGAACGGCTTGGACTCGGCCAGCTTCTCGGTGCCACGATGCAGCAGGCCGACATGCGGATCGGCGCGCATCACGGTCTCGCCGTCCATTTCCAGGATCAGGCGCAGCACGCCGTGCGCGGCCGGATGCTGGGGACCGAAGTTGAGGGTGTAGTTGCGGATTTCCTGACGGGCTTCGGCAGGATTGCTCGCAAATGCTTCGTGCGATTGCTGGACGGTGCTCATTTGGTGCCCTCGCGCGCGGCCTGCTCGCCGGCGGCGGTCTGGTAGCGGGCGTCGTCACGGATGACACGCGGCACGCCCACGCGCGGCTCGACCGAGGTGACCGGTTCGTAGATCACGCGCTTCTTTTCTTCGTCGTAGCGCACTTCCACGTTGCCAATCAGCGGGAAGTCCTTGCGGAACGGATGGCCGACAAAACCGTAGTCGGTCAGGATGCGGCGCAGATCCGGATGGCCTTCGAAGACGATGCCGTACAGGTCAAAGGCTTCGCGCTCAAACCAGTTCACGCCAATCCACAGGTCGGTCAGCGAGCGCACCACCGGCAGCTCGTCGTTGGGTGCATAGCAGCGCACGCGCAGGCGACGGTTGTGCTGATATGACAGCAGGTGCACGACCACAGCGAAGCGGTGCTCCGGGCCGGCGCCACGCGGACGCTGCTCCCAGTTGAAGCGACCGGGGCCAAAGCCCTCCACGCCGCGGCTGAAGCCTTCGGAGGAAACGTCGGAGGTGTCCCACTCGACGCTGCCGTAGCCCAGGTAGTCGACGCCGCAGACGTCCACGGCCTGTTCAAAGCCGAACTCGTCGCGCAACGCGCGGCAGGCGTCGTGCCAGGAGGCCGACGGCACCTCCAGGGTCACTTCGCCGCGTGGCTCGGCCACGGTGACCACCGCGTCGGCGAAACGCGCGCGCAGTTGGTCGGTGAAGTTTGCAGCTTGCTCGGCCATGGGGCGTAGCGTGCTCTCGAAAAAGGAAACGGGGGAAGCCACAGCCGCAGCGCGATGAAGCCGCGCTGCGGGACGGAGGATCAGCGCGCGATGGTCTGCGTGCGCCAGATCTTCTTCTGCAACTGCAGAATGCCGTACACCAGCGCCTCGGCTGTGGGCGGGCAGCCCGGCACGTAGACGTCGACGGGCACGATGCGGTCGCAACCGCGCACCACCGAGTAGGAGTAGTGGTAGTAGCCGCCGCCATTGGCGCAGCTGCCCATCGAGATCACCCACTTGGGCTCGGGCATCTGGTCGTAGACCTTGCGCAGCGCCGGGGCCATCTTGTTGACCAGGGTGCCGGCCACGATCATCACGTCGGACTGGCGCGGCGACGGGCGGAACACCACGCCGTAGCGGTCCAGATCCAGGCGCGAAGCGCCGGCGTGCATCATCTCCACCGCGCAGCAGGCCAGACCAAAGGTCATCGGCCACATCGAGCCAGTGCGCGCCCAATTCATCAGCGCATCGACGCTGGTGGTCACATAACCCTTTTCCAGCAGCGGGTTGTCGCCTTCAGGCCGCAGGATGTCGTCCACCCGCCCTTCCGGGATCGGGTTGGTCATCAGGCGATCGAGGGTTTGGATCACTCCCATTCGAGCGCTCCCTTCTTCCAAACGTAAATAAAGCCGAGGAACAGCATGCCCACGAACAGGCCCATGGTGACCAGTGCGCGCGCGCCGAGCTCCTGGAAGACCAGGGTCCACGGGACGATGAAGATGATTTCCAGGTCAAACACGATGAACTGGATGGCAATCAGGTAATAGCGCACGTCGAACTTCATGCGCGCATCTTCGAATGCTTCGAAGCCGCACTCGTAAGGCGAGAGCTTTTGCGCGTCCGGGCGACGCGGACCAATGAGACGTCCCACCACAATCAGCGCGACGCCAATGCCGGTGGCGACGAGGAGGAACAACAGGGTCGGCAGATAGTTGGCGATCACTCGCGATTCTCTTCTTGTCCTACCTGCCCTGCACCGTCGGCACGCTGGGCGTGTCTATGGCGCGGGGCAATTGCATGCCGCTGGGGGAGCCGCGTGGTACGCGCGGTTGGCGGAGGTCCCGCCCCTTCCGTCACTCGTACCTGGGCGGTAAATGAATCGGCGGGATTGTACCGTTCGATGAATGGGCTCGTAAACGATTTACTCACGTTCGCGCCGTTGTGGCGCAAAAGAAAAGCCCGCTGACGCGGGCTTGTCTTGATTGCGTAGCGGGCAGTCAACGCGATGTCGCGTCCGCCAGCCAATATGGTGCCCAAGAGGGGACTCGAACCCCTACAGCTTTCGCCGCTACCACCTCAAGGTAGTGCGTCTACCAATTCCGCCACCTGGGCTTTGAAGCTTGCCGCGAGAGCGTTGCTCGCGGGCCGACATTGTAGCCGGAGATCAGTCGTCCTGCGGCGCCGGCTTGGCCGGAGTTTCCACCGGCGGCGACGGAGCCTGTTCAGTCGGCTGCGCAGTCGCGCCAGCGGCCGGCGTGGCCGCCGGTGCGGCGACCGGCGCCGGCTGGGTCAGCGGAACGCTGGGAACGGTCGAGGTCTGGGCCGGCAGTTCGCCCGCGGCCGGCGCGGCAGCGCCCGGCGTGGCGACTTCGCTCATCAGGCTGGGCAACTGCTGTTGGGTCGGCGTGGCGCGATGCGCGGCATGCCAGGCCATGAACAGCGTGATGCCAAAGAAGGCAATGGCCAGCCACTTGGTGCTCTTGGACAGGAAGTTGGACGCGCCGCGCGCGCCGAACACCGTGCCCGAAGCACCGGCGCCAAAGCCGGAACCGGCCTGCGCACCCGAACCGCGCTGCATCAGCACCAGCGCGATGATCGCGATGGCGATCAGCACATAGACCACATTGAGGATCAGCATCATCTGGAAATCGTCCCGAAACAGTTTGAAGACCCGGCCCGGCCGGGCCGCGGGTCAGCCCCGCGCTGCCGCCGCTTGCGCGATGGCGAGAAAATCGCGCGCCACCAACGACGCGCCACCTACCAGCCCTCCATCGACATCGGGCTGCGAAAACAGTTCCGTGGCGTTGTCGGGCTTGACGCTGCCCCCGTACAGGATGGGCAGCGAATCGGCGATTCTAGCATCGTGGCTGGCCACAACGCCACGCAGGAAGGCATGCATGGCCTGGGCCTGCTCGGGGCTGGCGGTGCGCCCCGTGCCAATCGCCCAGACCGGCTCATAGGCCAGCACGGCGCGGGCGAAGGCAGCCACGCCAACCAGCTCCAGCACGGCGGTCAGCTGCGCGCCGACTACCGATTCGCTCTCCCCGGCCTCACGCTGCTCCAGGGTTTCGCCCACGCACAGCACCGGGGTCAGGCCGGCGTTGTGCGCGGCCAAGAACTTGCGCGCCACCAGCTCGTTGCTTTCCTGGTGGTACTGGCGGCGTTCGGAGTGACCGACCAGGCCATGCGTGGCGCCAACGTCGGCAAGCATCGAAGCAGAGACTTCACCGGTATAGGCGCCCTTCTCGTTGCTGCTCACATCCTGTGCGCCCAGCAACATTCCCTGCGGTGCGTAGTCTTCGGTGAGTTCGCCCAGGTAGGGCAAGGGCGGAAGGATCAGGATGCGCACATCGCCCAGTGGCAGGCCGGCGGCGATCTCGTCCATCAAGGCATACGCGAACTTGCGATCACCATGCAGCTTCCAGTTGCCAGCCACGATCTTGCGACGCATAAGACCATTTCCTGTCCAGTCGGCCGGCAAGGATAGCCCAAGCGCTTGCATGCGCAAGCCTGCAACCGGACACTCGCCCGACCCAACGTCAGGAATCCGCATGCCCTCGCCTTCCGATGGATACGCATTGATCACCGGCGCCTCCAGCGGCATTGGCGCGGAAATCGCGCGCGAATACGCGCGTCGCGGGGTGCCTTTGATCCTGACCGCACGCCGCGAGGATCGCCTGCAAGCGCTGGCGGACGAGCTGCGTGCGCAGGTGCCGGTGGAGATCATCGCTGCGGATCTGGCTGCGCCCGATGCGCCCGCGCAACTGTGCGAGGCCATCGAGGCACGCGGCCTGCGCGTACGCATCCTGGTCAACAATGCCGGCTACGGGGTCATTGGCCGCTACACCAGCCAGCCCTGGCAGGCGCATGCCGATTTCCTGCAGGTGATGATCCACGCGGTCTCGGAATTGACCTGGCGCCTGCTGCCGTCGCTGCGCTCGTTCCCCAATGGCCGCATCCTCAATGTGGCCTCGTTCGCCGGGCTCGCCCCCGGCTCGAACGGGCAGACGCTGTACGCGGCCGCCAAGGCCTACCTGATCAAGTTCAGCGAATCACTGGCGCAGGAAAACGCGGATCGCGGGCTCAAGGTCTGCGCGCTGTGCCCGGGCTTTACCTATTCCGAATTCCACGACGTCACCGGCACGCGCGAAATGATGTCGCATCTGCCGCGCAGCTTGTGGCTGCAGGCCGATGCGGTGGCGCGCGCGGGGGTGGATGGGGTGGAAGGCAACCGTGTGGTGGTGGTGCCCGGTTGGCGCTACCGCTTGCTGCACGGGGTCACCCGACATTTGTCGGATCACGCGCGGTTGGGGTTGATGCGGAGGAATTCTTCGAAGATTCGGCGAGCTTGATGGGCTTGGGTCGATGGAAGGCTCGGGGACTGAGACAGCAAAAAGGCCCGCTTTGCGGGCCTTTTTGTCGGGGCTCAAGCCCCTCCTACAGTGGGTCTATTTGAGTTTGATCTCGCGCAGGCGCTCTTCGAGGTAGCCCTGGGCGGTGATCGGCTCGGGATAACGCGACGGGTTGTCGGCGCTGATCGTCGAGGGCAGCACGTCGATCAGGAAATCCGGATTGGGGTGCAGGAAGAATGGCACCGAATAGCGCGGCTGGCGCGCCTGCTCGCCCGGCGGATTGACCACGCGATGGGTTGTCGACGGATACACATGGTTGGTCAGGCGCTGCAGCATGTCGCCGATGTTGACCACGATGGTGTCGGCATCTGAAGTGAACGGCACCCACTCGCCCTGTTGCGAACGCACTTCCAGGCCGGCGGCGCTCGCGCCCACCAGCAAGGTGATCAGGTTGATGTCTTCGTGCGCGCCGGCACGCACGTTGGGGATGTCGTCGGCAGTGATCGGCGGATAGTGGATCGGTCGCAGAATCGAATTGCCGAAGTTGGTCTTGTCGCGGAAGTAGTCTTCCGGCAGGCCGATATGCAGGGCCAACGCCGCCAGCACACGCGCGCCCAGCTGATCCAGCGCCTGGTACAGGCCGTAACCATGCGCGTGGAAGCCCGGCACTTCGTCCGGCCACAGATTCGGCGGCATGAACTGACGGTAGGCCGAGTCGTCCGGAATCTCGCGACCGATGTGCCAGAACTCTTTCAAATCAAAATGCTTGGAGTCCTTGGCGGTTTCCACGCCAAATGGGGTGTAGCCGCGTGCGCCACCGCCGCCCGGCACGTGGTACTTGCGCTTGATTTCTTCCGGCAGCGCGAAGAAGCGCTTGAATGCATCGTAGGCCGCATCGATGTCGGCCTGGGCGATGCCGTGGTTGCGGATGCCGGCAAAGCCCCACTCGCGATAGGCCGCGCCAAGTTCGGCAACAAAGGCCTCGCGGTCGGTATCGAAGCGGGTGATGTCGAGGGTGGGAATACGCGAACTCATGTCTTGCTCCAACAGATTGGGCGCGGGTCGGTCATGGCAGACCGCCCACGCCCGGTTTTCATCGAGGGACGTCAATGCGCAGCGGCGCTGCGCACGGCGTCAGCCAGGGTGTCGAGGGTGCTCTGCATCAGCGCATCGTCGTCGGCTTCCACGGTCACGCGCACCACCGGCTCGGTGCCGGATGGCCGCAGG